>Ga0209721_1002890_pt1 | contig 9921 bp, 7 predicted proteins | sample TshhotsprinmetaG_FD_184139 | JGI IMG/M metagenome (GOLD analysis project Ga0209721, IMG submission 184139) | Hot spring microbial communities from South Africa to study Microbial Dark Matter (Phase II) - Tshipise hot spring metaG (SPAdes)... | ecosystem: Environmental > Aquatic > Thermal springs >... | reverse complement strand
GGTGGCCCCCAGTCGGCGCAGTTCGGCGGCCATGGCGGCGATGCGGTCGGTTTCTTTGACGCGCCAGCTGCCGATGTGGCGCAGCGTGGAGGGGCCGTCGGCGTACAGCGCCATCACGGCCAGCGTCATCGCGGCGTCGGGAATCGCGTTGCAGTCGAGGTCGATGGCGCGCAGTGGCCAGGCGCCACGGCGCACGTGCAGGCGGTTGGCCTCGCCCTCGATGCGCGCGCCCATGGCCTCGGCGGCGGCGGCAAACGCGATGTCACCCTGGATCGATGCGAGACCGACTCCCTCGATGGTCACTGGGGCGTCGGTGGCGGCCAACGCCCCCGCGGCGATGAAATAGCTGGCCGACGAGGCGTCGCCTTCGACCGGGATGGTGCCTGGCGAGCGGTAGTGCGCGCCCGCCGGGATGGTGAAGCGTGACCAGCCCTGACGTTGTACCGCCACACCGAAACGCGCCAGCAGACGCAGCGTGATGTCGATGTAAGGTTTCGAAATCAACTCACTGACGACCTCGATGACGATGTCGTGCTCGTGCGCGGCCAGTGGCAGCGCCAGCAGCAGCGCGGTCAGAAATTGGCTGGAGACGTCGCCACGCACCCGGATCGCTTCGCTGGTGCGCAGCGCACCGGGCACCCCTGTCCCCACCGCCAGCGGCGGGTAGCCCGGCTGTCCCAGGTAGTCCACCGCACTGCCGAGCTGGCGTAGCGCGTCCACCAGATCGCCGATCGGGCGTTCGTGCATGCGCGGCACGCCCGCCAGCTCGAAGCGCCCACCCTGCAGGGTCGCCAGCACCGCCAGCGCCGCCGTCAGCGGCCGCATCGCGGTGCCCGCGTTGCCCAGAAAAAGCCGCGCCTGCCGCACGGCCAGCCGTCCGCCTAGGCCGCGCACGCGCACCGACGTTGGCCCCAGGCGCTGCAGCCCACAGCCCAGCGCCGCCAGCGCATCCAGCATGACCCGCGTGTCGTCCGAGTCCAGCAGGTCGTCGATGACGGTATCGCCGTCGCACAGGGCAGCCAGCAGCAGCACCCGGTTCGAAATGCTTTTGGAGCCGGGCAGCCGCACGGCGCCGGCGGCGGCCCTCAGCGGGGGGATGTCGAGGAAGGCGGTTCGGTACATGGCGTCTGGGATGTGGGGGCGGCAGCATACGCGCCAGCGGCCCACGCAGTGCGAATATGACAGGCGTGGTCAATGAGCGCATGCAGTGCGGCGGCATCGCCGGCCTGCAGGGTGGCCTCGAAGGCGTCGAGCGCCGCGCGAAACGCCTGTGCCTGCCGCAGCACCTGCTCGCGGTTGGCCAGCAGAATGTCGCGCCAGACGTCCGGGTCGCTGGCCGCGATGCGGGTGAAATCGCGAAAGCCGGGGCCGGCCAGCCCGAGCCATTCCGCGGCGGTGGGCTGCTGCGCCAGCGCCCGCACCGCGGCAAAGGCCAGCAGGTGAGGCAGGTGGCTGACGGCGGCGTAGGCGGCGTCGTGCGCCTCGGGCGGCATGGTGCGCACGCGCGCCCCCAAGGCCTGCCAGAGGGCCGACGCCCGCCGCATCTGCATCGGGTCGGTCAGTGGTAGCGGGGTTAAGATCACCTGACAGCCGCGGTACAGCTCGGCACTGGCGTGCTCCACCCCGGCGCGTTCTTTGCCCGCGATGGGGTGTGCTGGCACGAACTGCGCCAGCCGGTCCGCGAAGTGCTGCTGCGCGGCCGCCACCACGTTCCCTTTGGTGGAACCGACATCCATCACCAGTGCGCCGGGGCTTACCCGGTCACGGATGGCCTGCAGGGTGGCGGCGGTGGCGGCCACCGGTACGGCCAGCAGGATCAGATCCGCGCCCTCCACCGCCAGCGGGGCTGACGGCGCTGCGGCGTCGATGACGCCCAGCTCGCGCGCGCGGTGCAGGGTTTGGGGCGAGCGGGCGTAACCCACCACCCGCTGCACCAGCCCGGCGGCCCTGGCGGCCAGCGCGAACGACCCTCCCATCAGGCCACAGCCGAGCACTGCCAATTGGCGAAAGTGAGGGGGTGGATTTTTCGGCGCATCTTGCCGGGTGTCCGCAGGCGCCGCAGGGGCGGTGGCATTTTGGGCGGCTGAGACCGCACCGGCGTGAGGGAGGCGGGGGGAGCACATGCGGGCGTCACTCCGACACGGGGTAGGCGCCCAGCATCTTGTAGAACGCACACAGACCCTGCAGCTCCTGCAGGGCCGCAGCTACCTGTGGCTGGGAGGGATGACCCGCGATGTCGATGTAGAAGTAGTACTCCCACTGTCCGGACTTGGCGGGTCGCGACTCGAAGCGTGTCATCGATACGCCATGCTCCTTCAGCGGCCGCAGCAAGTCGTGTACCGCACCAGGGCGGTTCGGCACCGACACTACCAAGCTGGTGCAGTCGCGCCCGCTGGCTGGCGGCATCGCCATGGTTTGGGGCAGGCAGATGACGGCAAAGCGCGTGCGGTTGTAGGCCTCGTCTTGAATGGCGTGCGCGACGATGTGCAGCATATATTGAGCCGCCGCACGTTCGCTGGCGATGGCCGCCCAAGCGGGGTTTTGGGTGGCCAGCCGCGCGCCTTCGGCGTTGCTGGCCACCGCACGCCGTTCGGCGTGCGGCAGGTGGTTGGACAGCCAGCCCTGGCACTGTGCCAGCGCCTGCGGGTGCGCCATCACGACCTCGATGCCGTCCAGGCTGGGTACTTGACGCAGCAGGTTATGCCGCACCAGCAGGCTGACTTCGCCCACGATGTGCACCGGCGAGCGCAGAAAGAGGTCCAGCGAGCGCGCCACCACGCCCTCGGTGGAGTTCTCCACGCCGACCACGCCAAACTGCGCGGTACCGGCGGCGGTGGCGTGGAAGACCTCGTCGAAGCTGGGGCAGTAGATCAAATCGGCAGCGCTGCCAAAGTAGTCGATGGCCGCCTGCTCGCAAAACGTGCCTTCCGGCCCCAGCACGGCCACCCGCAGTGGGGCCTCCAGCGCCAGGCAGGCCGACATGATTTCGCGCCAGATGGCGGCCACGTGGTCGTTGCGCAGCGGGCCGCTGTTGCACGCCTGCAAGTTGGCAATCACTTGCGCGGCGCGATCGGGACGAAAGAACGGCGAACCTTCGGCGCGCTTGACGGCGCCTACCTCCTCGGCGATGCGGGCGCGCTCGTTGAGCAGCGCCAGCAGTTGTTCGTCCAGCGCATCGATGCGCTGGCGCAGCGCCAGCAGGCGCGGGCTGGCCGTCGGTGCAGGGGCTGCGGTGTCCGCAGCAGGGCAGGGGGCAGGCGAGGGGGAAGCGGGTTCGGTCATGGCACGCCGTCCAGCATGGCGGACAAGGCCGGTCAGGCCCGTCGTTCGAATTCGTGCAGATAGTCGATCAGCGCCTCCACGCCCGCCATCGGCATGGCGTTGTAGAGGCTGGCGCGCATGCCGCCCACCGATTTGTGGCCCTTGAGCTGCAACAAGCCACGCTCCTGCGCTCCGCGCAGAAAGGCGGCGTTGCGCGGGTGGGCCGGGTCACGCAGCAGTTGGCCGTCGTCGCCGCGCAAAAAAAACGGCACATTCATGCGCGAGCGGCAGGCCGGATCGACCAGGTTGACGTACAGCGCAGAGCGGTCGATCGCGTCGTACAGGCGCTGCGCCTTGGCCATGTTGCGCGCCTGCAGCGCCGCCACGCCGCTCAGGTCGCCTTCGCGCTGCGCCAGTGCCCATTGGAAAATCAGACCGGCGATATAAATCGCGTACGTGGGTGGCGTATTGGCCATGGAGTGCGCTTCGGCCAGCACCCGATAGTCGAATACGCTGGGGCAGATCGGCAACGCGTGTCCCAGCAGGTCCTCGCGCACCACCACCAGCGTCAGGCCCGCCGGGCCGATATTTTTCTGCGCCCCGCCAAACGCCAGGCCGACACGCGCCCAGTCCACCGGTCGCGACAGCACGTGCGATGAAAAATCGATCACCAGCGGCGCGTCGCTGCCCAGCCCCGCCAAGTCAGGCAAGGTGTGGAATTCGACCCCATGAATGGTCTCATTGGAGCACAAATGGACGTAGCTGGCATCGTCGCGCAGGTGCCATGTGGCGGGGTCGGGGATCGTGGTGAAGCCGCTGTCGGCACCGTTGGCGGCGATCTGCACGTCCCCGTAACGCCGCGCTTCCTGGGCTGACTTTTGGCTCCAGGCCCCGGTGACGACGACATCGATGCGCCGCGCTGTTCGCCGTCCCACCAGGTTCAGCGGCACCATGGCGTTGTGCGCGAGCGCCCCGCCCTGCGAAAACAGCACGCGAAAGTGCGGTGGAATGGCCAGCAACGTGCGCAGGTCGGCCTCGGCGCGTTCCAGAATTTCTCCGAACGCCGCGCCGCGGTGGCTCATCTCCATGACCCCCATGCCGGTGCCGTGCCAGTCCAGCATTTCGGCTGCGGCCTGCTGCAGCACGCTCTCGGGCATGGCGGCCGGACCGGCCGAGAAGTTGTACGGGCGCGCCATGGTCAGCTCCCGGTGATGTCGTCTGACGGGGAGGCGCCGGGCGCGCCGACATCGGGCGATGCCTCGCCGCTGTCGTCAAGGCCGGCTTCGTCGTTGTCGGCAATGCGTTGCAGGCCGCTGAGGCGATCGCCCTCGTCCAGTGCAATCAGCGTCACGCCCTGGGTGGCGCGGCCCAGTTCACGGATTTCGGCCACGCGGGTGCGCACCAGCACCCCGCGGTCGGTGATCAGCATGATTTCGTCCTCCGGGCGCACCAGCGTCGCGGCCACGACCTTGCCGTTGCGCTCGCTTTGCTGGATGGCGATCATCCCCTTGGTGCCGCGGCCGTGGCGGGTGTACTCGGTGATCGGGGTGCGCTTGCCATAGCCGTTTTCGGTGGCGGTCAGCACGCTCTGCGTTTCGTCCTCGGCCACCAGCATGGCGATGACGCGCTGGCCATCCTCCAGCGTCATGCCCTTGACGCCGCGTGCCTGCCGGCCCATCGGGCGCACGTCGTTTTCGTCGAAGCGCACTGCCTTGCCGCCGTCGGAAAACAGCATCACGTCGTGCTGGCCGTCGGTCAGTGCCGCGCCGATCAGATAGTCGCCCTCGTCCAGATCGACCGCGATGATGCCGGCCTTGCGCGGGTTGGCAAACTCGTCGAGCGCGGTCTTTTTGACCACTCCGTGCGCGGTGGCCATAAAAACGTAGTGGTCGGCGGGGAAGCGGCGGAACTCGCCGGTCAGTGGCAGCACCACCGTGATTTTTTCCCCTTCGGCCAGCGGAAACATGTTGACGATGGGGCGCCCGCGCGAGTTGCGCGAGCCGGCGGGCACCTCCCACACCTTGAGCCAATACAGCCGGCCACGGTTGCTAAAGCACAGGATCCAGTCGTGCGTATTGGCGATGAAGAGCTGGTCGATCCAGTCGTCGTCCTTGGTGGCGGTGGCTTGCTTGCCGCGCCCGCCACGGCGCTGTGCGCGATACTCGGACAACGGCTGCGCCTTGATGTAGCCCGCGTGCGACAGCGTCACCACCATGTCCTGCGGGGCAATGAGGTCTTCGGTGTCGAGCTCCTGCGCGTTGTGCTCGATCTGGCTGCGCCGCGCGCCCTCAGGGGTCTGGCCGAACTCGGCGCGGATGGCACGCAGCTCGTCGGCGATGATGGCAGTCACCCGCTCGGGCCGGGCCAGGATGTCGAGCAGGTCGTCGATGTGCGCCATCACTTCCTTGTACTCGGCCACGATCTTGTCCTGCTCCAGGCCGGTCAAGCGTTGCAGCCGCATCTGCAGGATTTCCTGCGCCTGCGTCTCGGACAGCGCGTACAGCCCATCGCCCTGCAGGCCGTAATGCCGCGGCAGGTCCTCGGGCCGGTAGTCGTCGGCATTGACCACGCTGCCGTCGGGCCGCGCGCGCGTTAGCATCTCGCGCACCAGCGCACTGTCCCAGCGGCGCGCCATCAGCTCGGCCTTGGCCACCGGCGGGGTGGGGCTTTCGCGGATGATGCGGATGAACTCGTCGATGTTGGCCAGTGCCACCGCCAGACCTTCGAGCACGTGGCCGCGTTCGCGGGCCTTGCGCAGCTCAAACACCGTACGTCGTGTGACCACCTCGCGCCGGTGCTGCAGGAAGATGTCCAGCAGGTCCTTCAGGTTGCACAGCTTGGGCTGGCCGTCCACCAGCGCCACCATGTTGATGCCGAACGTGTCTTGCAGCTGGGTGTGCTTGTACAGGTTGTTCAGCACCACCTCGGGCACCTCACCGCGCTTGAGCTCGATCACCACCCGCATGCCGGACTTGTCCGACTCGTCCTGGATGTGGCTGATGCCCTCAATGCGCTTGTCGCGCACCAGCTCGGCGATGCGCTCCAGCAGCGCCTTCTTGTTGACTTGGTAGGGGATTTCATCGACGATGATGGCCTGCCGCTGGCCGCGATCGATGTCCTCGAAGTGGCAGCGCGCGCGCATGATCACGCGCCCGCGCCCGGTGCGGTAGCCTTCGCGCACACCCTGGATACCATAGATGATGCCGGCGGTCGGAAAGTCCGGCGCCGGGATGATGGCCATCAGGTCATCCACCGTCGCGTCGGGGTGCGCCAGCAGGTGCAGGCAGGCATCCACCACCTCGTTGAGGTTGTGCGGCGGAATGTTGGTGGCCATGCCCACCGCGATGCCGGCCGAGCCGTTGACCAGCAGATTGGGCAGCCGGGTGGGCAGCACCAGTGGCTCGCGCTCGCTGCCATCGTAGTTGGGGCCGAAATCGACGGTTTCCTTGTCGATGTCGGCCAGCATTTCGTGGGCGATCTTGGACAGCCGGATTTCGGTGTAACGCATCGCTGCGGCGCCGTCGCCGTCCACCGAACCGAAATTGCCCTGGCCATCGACCAGCATATGGCGCAGCGAGAAATCCTGCGCCATGCGCACGATGGTGTCGTATACCGCACTGTCGCCGTGCGGGTGGTACTTACCGATGACGTCACCGACGATGCGCGCCGATTTCTTGTAGGGGCGATTCCAGTCGTTGCCCAACTCGTGCATCGCGTACAACACGCGCCGGTGCACGGGTTTCAAGCCATCGCGGGCGTCGGGCAGCGCGCGCCCCACGATCACGCTCATCGCGTAATCGAGGTAGCTGCGGCGCATCTCCTCTTCGAGGCTGACGGGGATGGTTTCTTTGGCGAATGCGGTCATGAACGCGCCGCCGTCGGGGCGGTGTAACTGAAATGGGGAGGTGCCGGCGCGGTTCCCTCATGAGGAGGCTGACGAGCACGGCGACCAGGCCCCACAAAATGTCGATGTATTGTAAGGAACTCGATCGCACCGTTTGCGCCCTGTCCTGGGTGGCCGGTCTGTTGCAAGACCGCCACAGGCTGGCGGCTTGGCGGCACGCGCTGGCGCCAGGACGACCGCGGGGGCTTGGCAGCAGCACGCCATGTGGCAGAATGACACAGCAAGCATCCAGGGACGCACGGGCTCCGCGGTTCGCTGGATTGATCCGGTTCATCACACAGACAGAGGTACAGAATGAACAAACTGACGAAGATTGCTGCGTTGTTTGCCACAGCCGCCGCGGCGGCGGGGGCGGGGGCCCAGACCATCGACAACTGGCGCAACGGCACCGGTGACTTGGTCTGGAAGAACGGCACCAACGAGCTGTGCTGGCGCAACGCGAGCTGGACGCCGGCCACGGCGGCCAAAGGTTGTGACGGAGCGATCGTTGCTGCGCCGGCGCCCGCTCCGGCGCCCGCTCCGGCCCCGGCGCCCGCTCCGGCTCCGGCACCCGCCCCGGCGGCTGCTCCGGCCCCTGCTCCGGCACCGGCACCCGCACCCGCACCCGCTCCGGCCCCGGCTGCTCCGGCCAAGGTGACGTATGCGGCCGAAACCTTTTTCGACTTTGATAAAGCGGTTCTGAAGCCCGAGGGCAAGGCCCGCCTGGACGACCTGGTCGAGAAGCTCAAGGGCATCAAGCTGGAGGTGGTGATTGCCGTCGGTCACACTGATTCCACCGGCCCAGAGGGCTACAACCAGCGTCTGTCCGAGCGTCGCGCCGAAGCCGTCAAGGCGTATCTGGTCAGCAAAGGCGTGGAAGCCAACCGCATCTACACCGAAGGCAAGGGTGAGACCCAGCCGGTGGCCGACAACCGCACGCGCGAAGGGCGCGCCAAGAACCGTCGTGTCGAGGTCGAGGTGGTCGGCACCCGCTGATCGCTGTTGGCCACCACGGTCGGCACGACAGGGCATCTCTGCGTGACGATGGGGCGCGAAGCCCCATGCGACGAGCCCCGCACAGGCGGGGTTCGTCGTTTGTGGCGAGTTGTTGGTTGGCCGTTGCGGGTGGCTACCCCACCGTGACGGGCGTGCCGCCCCTGTCGCTGCATCCCAAGGGGTGACCCCAGCGTTGCCCCGACGCCCTTTCCGGGCAGGTCGTGGGTGTGCACGGCAGCGGGGCGACGACGCAGGTCCCTGCGGCCCCGCACCGGATGGTTTTTCGTTGTGCCGGCGATAATGTGCCCATGCAAGCTCCGCTGAACGCCGATGCGGCCGAATTGGCCAAGTTTTCCGAGTTGGCCCACCGCTGGTGGGATCCAGATAGCGAGTTCCGTCCACTGCACCAAATCAACCCGCTGCGTTTGGGGTGGATCGAGGCCGTGGCCGGTGCCTTGCGGGGGCGGCACGTGCTGGACGTGGGCTGTGGTGGTGGCATCCTGGCCGAGGCCATGGCCCGAAGCGGTGCGCGCGTGCTGGGCATCGATCTGGCCGACAAGCCGCTGAAGGTGGCGCAGCTGCACGCGCTAGAGCAGCAGGTCGCGGGTGTCAGCTATCGCCACGTCAGCGCCGAGGCGCTGGCATTGGAGATGCCCGGGCAGTTCGACGTCGTCACGTGCATGGAGATGCTGGAGCACGTGCCCGATCCGGCGTCGGTGGTGGCGGCGTGTGCGGCGCTGGTCAGGCCGGGCGGGTGGGTATTTTTTTCCACCCTCAACCGCAATCCGAAGTCGTTTCTGTTGGCCATCGTCGGTGCCGAATACGTGCTGCGGCTGCTGCCGCGTGGCACGCATCAATATCGCAAGTTTATTCGCCCCCGCGAGTTGGGGGCCTGGGCGCGCGCGGTGGGCCTGGAGGTGCAAGCGCTCAAGGGCCTGGAGTACAACCCGCTGACACGGCGTTATCGGCTCAGCGACGACACCAGCGTCAATTACCTGTGCGCTACCCGGCGGGAGCTGGCATGAGCGTGCCGCGCCTGACCGTGCGGGCGGTGCTGTTCGATCTGGATGGCACGCTGGTCGATAGCGCCCCCGACCTGGGGCACGCGGCCGATCTGATGCGCCAGCGCCGCGGCCTGCCACCGCTGGACGAAGAGTACTACCGTCCCCGCGCCAGCAGTGGTGCACGCGGCATGATCGAGGCCGCGTTTGGCGTCACGCCGGATCACCCCGAGTTCGAGCCGCTGCGCCGCGAGTACCTGGACACGTACGGACAGGTGATGTTGCGGTGCACCCGTCCTTTCGACGGGGTGCCGCAGCTGCTCGAGGGACTGCGGCGCGCTGGCCTGCCGTGGGGCATCGTGACCAACAAGGTCGAGCGGTTTGCGCTGCCCTTGACGGCGGCGCTACCGGATCTGGCCGAGGCCGCCGTCGTCATCGGAGGCGACAGCACGCCCCACGCCAAGCCGCACCCGGCCCCGCTGCTGGAGGCGGCGCAACGGCTGGGTCTGACGCCGCAGGCCTGTGTCTATGTGGGCGACGACGAGCGTGACATCGTCGCCGGGCGGGCCGCCGGTATGCCGACGGTGGCGGTGCGCTACGGCTACCTGGGCGTGGATGCGGACGTGACCGCCTGGGGAGCCGACCTCATCATCGAAGCCCCGGGCGAGCTCTTGAACTTTCTGGAAGTGGCGTAAACTAAGGCTGCAGGGGCTGTACTGGTTTCGACGTAGGTACGGGCTCGCAGCAGGGCATGTCGAGGTGCTGTCACCTCGTAAAACC
>Ga0209721_1002886_pt1 | contig 9934 bp, 7 predicted proteins | sample TshhotsprinmetaG_FD_184139 | JGI IMG/M metagenome (GOLD analysis project Ga0209721, IMG submission 184139) | Hot spring microbial communities from South Africa to study Microbial Dark Matter (Phase II) - Tshipise hot spring metaG (SPAdes)... | ecosystem: Environmental > Aquatic > Thermal springs >... | reverse complement strand
TGTCGGGCCAGCACTGTCGTCCACGAGGGCAGCACCAGTTTGACGTTGTTCTCCATCGGCTGACCCGCTTCCCAGAGCAGGATGTCCTGGGTCCCGGCGCCGACGTCTATGGCTAAAATCCGATCCACGCTCATCTTCTCATCTCCCCGTAGAATCGCTCTCATCCTACGGCAAAAGGGGGTTTCTGTCAAGCCTTGTTGCGGGTTGGGCTTGCGCGGCAATTCGCCCCTACAAACCCCACTCTCTCTTTTTTCGCGAGCGCGCCGCTCCCCCGAAATGATTCGCTGCCCAAACCACGCGTTCCCCATTTTGTGATATAATACGGGCCGACCGAGCGGCGGGCGAGCGATCCGCCCCACCGCCGATGCCCGGTCGCAATCCGTGACTAAAGGAGGCAAAAAGGATGCGACTGATCCCGCGCAAGATGTTCTTCACCCGTGGCATCGGGGTCCATAAACAGCAACTGACCAGTTTTGAAATGGCTCTGCGGGAGGCCGGGATCGCCCAGTTCAACCTGGTGCGCGTCTCCTCCATCTTCCCGCCGTTCTGCCAGGTCATTACCCGGGAGGAGGGTCTGGCGCTGCTCCAGCCCGGCGAGGTGGTCTTCGTTGTTCTGGCGGAGATGTCTACCAACGAGCCGGGCCGCCGGATCGCCGCGGCGGTGGGAATGGCTCGCCCGGCCGACCCGACCAAGTACGGCTACCTTTCCGAACATCATGCGTTCGGCCAGACGGAGCGGGAGGCCGCCGACTACGCCGAAGACCTGGCCGCGACTATGCTGGCGACCACCCTGGGCATTCCCTTTGATCCGGAGCGGGACTACAACGAGCGCAAAGAACAGTACGCGATGGGAGGTGAGATCGTGGATTCCACCAGCATCGCGATGGCGGCGACGGCCGAACCGGGCGGGGTCTGGACGACGGTCGTTGCGGCCGCGGTGCTGATTTGAAGGGCAGGGGGCCGGTATGGGGTGATCCCGGATAACTTCCTCGGCCTGCCGGAACCGTACTGTGCTCCGGATCGGGCGCAAGTTCTGGTTTTGCCGCTCCCTCTGGAACTGACGGTCACCTACGGCCGCGGTGCGCGGGGCGGGCCGGCCGCCATCATCCAGGCCTCCCAGCAGGTAGAACTCTACGACCGGGAGTTTGGCCGCGAGGTTGCGCTGGAGTACGGCGTCCACACCCTGCCGCCCCTTTCTCTGCCCGACGACGCGGCCGGGGCGGTGGAGGTCATTGCGGAGGAATCCGCCCGCCGGACCGCCAGCGGTCGTTTGCTGGTCGGGCTGGGCGGAGAGCACACCGTCACCGTGGGGCTGGTGCGAGGACTCCTGAAGGCGCGGGGTGGCCCTCTCACTGTTGTCCAGATAGACGCCCACAGCGACCTGCGCGCGGAGTACGAGGGGGACCCGTACAGCCACGCCTGCGTCGCCCGGCGGCTGTTGGAGACGCCGGGGGTGGAGCAGGTCCTGCAACTGGGCGTCCGCTCCGTCTGCCCGGAGGAGGTGGAATACGCCCGCGCCCACCCCGACCGGGTGCGGGTCTGGTACGCCGAAGAGGTCCACGCCGGAGACTGGTCGGAAGAACTGACCGCGCGCCTCGTCGGGCGCACCGTCTACCTGACCATAGACGTGGACGGGCTGGACCCGTCTGTCATCCCGGCCACCGGCACACCCGAGCCCGACGGCCTGACCTGGACAGAGGCGCTGGATGTCCTGCGCACGGTGGCCCGTGTGGGGACGGTGGTGGGGATGGATTGCGTGGAACTGGCCCCCGTCCCCGGCCTGCACGCGGCGGAGTTTGCGGCGGCGAAACTGACGTACAAGGCCATCTCGTACGCGCTGTTGATGAAAGGAGAGCCATGCAGTATACCCGCGAAGTGAAAGCGTTTATCCGTCACCACTTTCGCCACTTCAACGCGGCGGCGCTGGTGGATGCGGCGGAGGCCTACCGGCAGTTCGTCGCCGAGGGGGGCGGGATGCTGGTGGCGATGGCAGGGGCGATGAGCACCGCCGAACTGGGCCTCTCGCTGGCCGAGATGATCCGGCGGGACAAGGTGCATGCCATCAGTTGCACCGGCGCCAACCTGGAGGAGGACCTCTACAACCTGGTGGCGCACAATTTCTACGTCCGCATCCCCAACTACCGCGACCTCACGCCCGAGAATGAACTGGAACTCTGGAAACGGCATCTGAACCGGGTGACGGATACCTGTATCCCGGAAGAAGAAGCGATGCGCCGGATTGAGCGCGTCCTGCTGGAGGAATGGCTGGAGGCCGACCGGAAGGGGGAGCGGTATTTCCCCCACGAGTTTTTCTACCGCCTCTTGCGCAGCGGCAAACTGGAGCCGTATTATCAGATTGACCCGCGCGATAGTTGGGTCTACGCGGCGATGGAGAAGGACCTGCCCATCTTCGTCCCCGGCTGGGAGGATTCCACCTGCGGCAATATCTATGCGGCCTACTGTATCCGCGGGGACATCCGCAATATCCATACCGTCCGCAGCGGGATTGAGTACATGATGGCCCTGGCGGACTGGTACCGGCGGGAGTCGGCCCACCGGAAGTTGGGGTTCTTCCAGATCGGCGGCGGCATCGCCGGGGACTTCGCCATCTGTTCCGTCCCGATGATGCGGCAGGACCTGCGCTGGACCGATATCCCTCTCTGGGGCTACTTCTGCCAGATCAGCGACTCCACCACCAGTTACGGCTCCTATTCCGGTGCTGTTCCGAACGAGAAGATCACCTGGGAGAAACTGGGGATAGATACCCCGCGCTTCATCATAGAGTCCGACGCCACCATCGTGGCGCCGCTCATTTTTGCCTACGTCCTGGCGGAGGAGTAATACTTTGTCGGACCGCCTGACGCTTTTGCCTCTTGACCGGCGGGCGCAATTAGATGCCCTTATTGCGGCGCTTGAAAACCTGATCCGCATCCTGGAACATGACCCGGGGTGTCGGTGGACGCACCACTTCAGAAAGTGTCTCTGTGATGCCAGAAGATTGCAAGAGCATGGATTCACCGAGGATGACCTGCGTACATTATCCGCTTCCTGTTGTATCGGTTTATGGGGGGGCGGGCAGTTTCAGTGACTATTCACCCGTTACAGGGTTCAGCAAGGACGGAGATCTCACGGGTCCATCCGTTCCGGGCACCGAAAAGTTGGGAGAAATGTCTTCCAGAGTATTTGAGAGCGCACTTGCTTTGCGCTCCCTGGAGTAACCGGCGTCAATTTACGGAGAGGTTAAGGGCAATCATAGCGCGGAGGCCAATCTATGATCCTGCAAGTGGAAAACCTGACCAAACGATTCGGAGAGATCGTCGCTGTAGACGGCCTCTCTTTTGAGGTGGACCAAGGGGAGATTTTCGGCCTGTTGGGCCCAAACGGTGCCGGGAAGACCACCACCATCCGGATGGTCCTGGACATCCTTCCACCCGATGAGGGACGTATCACCGTCCTGGGGCAACGGCCGGGGGACGCGCAACATCGGGTGGGGTATCTGCCCGAGGAACGCGGGCTGTACCGGAATCGGAAAGTGCTGGAGATGCTGGCCTATCTGGCCGAGTTGAAGGGAACGGACCGCGATACGGCCCAGCGGCGGGCGAATGCCCTCTTAGGGCAGATGGGGCTGGAGGACCGGGCGGAGAGCAAGGTGCGCGACTTGAGTCGGGGAATGCAGCAGCGACTTCAGTTGATCGCCAGCGTCGTCCATGATCCCGACCTCATCTTTCTGGATGAACCGTTCCAGGGGTTGGACCCGGTCAACGTGGAGCGGATCAAGGGATTCATCGCCGACCTGGCGCAGGAAGGGAAAACGGTGGTCCTCAGCACCCATCAGATGAACTTGGTGGAGGCGCTTTGCGACCGCATTCTCCTCATCAACCGGGGGCGCTCTGTCCTCTACGGTCCGTTGACGGAGATCAAACATCAGTTTGCCCCGCACGCTGTCCGGGTTCAGTCGTCGGCCATCCCCGCAGGCCTCCCCGGCGTGATCTCTGTAGAACAGGACAATGGGGCGCACATTCTTCACCTGGCCGAAGGGGTCTCCCCTCAATCCGTCTTGCGGACTCTGGTGGATAGCGGGGCGGAGATTCAGATGTTTGAGGTCTCTCCAGTACCGCTGGAGGATATTTTCGTACAGGTTGTGACCGGCTCTTGACGAGGAGGCCCTCAATGAACTGGCGCAAAGTCTGGACCATTGCCCGGACCGAATATCTGACCAACGTCCGCCGAACCGGGTTTATCGTTATGACGGCGATTATCCCGGTTATCGGGTTGATCGTGCTGATTTTCATGGCGTTTCTTGCTCCCCAGGCCAGCAAGGTGGGGGAGTGGCTGGAGAGTCAGTTGGAGGGAGGGGAAAAGCCAATCGGCATCGTGGATGGGAGCGGTCTCTTCACGCCGATCCTGCCGGAGTACCAGGAGTCCTTCGTCCTGTATGAGAGTCCGGAGGCGGCAGAGGCCGATCTGCGCGCCGACAAACTGCGCGCGGTGATGGTCATCGGCGAAGACTACCTGGAGAGCGGGCGGGTGACGGCGTTGACCCGAGAGAGTTTCGGTGAAGCGGTGATCGCCGACTCCACGCGGGTGCGGGGATTTATGGTTGTGCATCTCCTGGACGGGCGTGTGGAGCCCTCTTTGCAACGTCGTGCTGCTGTCCCACTGGCCAGGATAGAGTCCCGCGTCATTTCGGGGACCGGCTCTGAGCGTACAGGTGGATTTTTATTCACCTTTATCATCCCCTACTTTCTCTCGCTGTTCCTGGTGATGACCATTTTCGCATCGTCGGGCTATCTCCTGCAGAGTGTGGCAGAGGAGAAGGAGAATCGGGTGGTGGAAATCATCATCTCGTCGGTCCGCCCGACGGAACTGATGGCCGGCAAAGTCATCGGGCTGGGCGCGCTGGGGTTGACCCAGGTACTGGTCTGGCTGCTGAGCGCCTGGGGATTCGGCGGAGGGGCGATCTCCCTGCTGGCGATGACGGGGGTCGCCGGTCTCCCCATCCATATCTTTGTCCTTGGTATCGTCTACTATCTGCTGGGCTACACCCTCTACGCGGTCCTGATGGCAGGCGTGGGAGCATTGGGCACCACAATGCGGGAGAGTCAGCAACTGGCAGGGATATTCTCGGTGGTTGCCGTCATCCCCTATATGCTGGCCAGTTTTGTGATGATGAACCCGAATGCTACCATCGCCCGGGTGTTCAGTTTCTTTCCGCTGACGGCCCCGACGATGATGATGTTGCGGGTGCCGCTGGGGGATGTGCCGTGGGTAGACATCGTGGGGAGCATTCTCGTTCTGCTCCTTTCCATACCGGCCGCGCTATGGCTGGGGGCGAAACTTTTCCAGATCGGCTTGCTCATCTACGGGAAACGCCCCACTCTGCGGGAAGTCTGGCAGATGCTGCGGGCGCGGGTGTAGAGCGATTTTCGGGTGGCGCAACGGTTGCCCGGGGGAATTCCTGCATGGGCAGGTTTTTTCGCCTCCAGCGGGCAAGGGATAAAAAGAAGATTTTTTTGATTGGGCGGCGAAGCCGCCCAATCAAAAAATCTATTTCTTCCCCGCTTTGTCAGAGTGCATCGCTTGACCATAAACGGTCAGGCTGAGTTCAAAAAGGGCGCTTAAGCACCCTTTTCCCCTCATCTCCGCCGTTTTGAACCTTTACGATTTAATCGGGTAATGGGGATATTAGCGCCCCCTCATCCCCCCAACCCCCTTCTCCCTCGCCGCGGCGGGGGAGAAGGGGGAGAAAATTATGGGTTTTGGCGCTGGCGGCCGAAGGCCGCCAGCGCCAAAACCCATACAAAAATCCCCCTCCCCGCGGGCGCGGCCCAGTGGGGAGGAGAGCGAGGGGGAGGAGCGCACGTATAGCGACGGGATCGTCAATTAATTAGGTAGCATATTACCCGATTAATTTTTCAAGATGCAACACGGCGGGGCGAGGAGGGTCGCCCAAAAAACCTACCCATACGAACCGGGGGAATTTCCCATTACCATATCTTTACGGTCATCGGAGGGCTCCTATGTCCACATTGCTGATTCAAGAGTACCTTGACCGCTACCTGCCCGCGCTGGAAGCGGAAATGCAGGCGGTTGTCATGGCTGCAGAGGAGCAACTCAGCGGTCTCTACGGAATGCTTCGCTATCATATGGGCTGGGAAGACCAGCAGTTCCGCTCACTTCGCGGCCCCCGGCCCACCGGCAAGCGCATCCGGCCGGTCTTCTGCCTCCTCTCCTGCGAGGCGTGTGGTGGGGATTGGGAGCAGGCCCTGCCCGCCGCTGCGGCCGTGGAACTGATCCATAACTTTTCCCTCATCCACGACGACATTGAGGACGGCGACAGCACCCGCCGCGGCCGGCCGACCCTCTGGTCGGTGTGGGGCGTCCCTCAGGCGCTGAACGCGGGCGATACCCTCTTTGCCCTGGCCTACCATGCCCTTTTTCGGTTGCAGGACCGGGGGGTATCTCCGGAGACGGTTCTTACAGCCTTCCAGGTGCTGAATCAGGCCTGCATCCGTCTGACAGAGGGGCAATTCCTGGATTTGCGATTTGAGGGCCAGGACGACGTGTCGGTGGACGACTATATGTTTATGGTGGCCCGCAAGACGGCAGAGTTGATTTCATCCGCTTGCGAACTGGGCGCCCTGGTGGCAGAGGCCCCGCCCGGCCTGCGCCAGAGCCTGCGCCGGTTTGGGTATCACGTCGGCGTCGCCTTCCAGGTACAGGATGATATCCTGGGGGTCTGGGGCGATCCCGAAGTCACAGGGAAGCCGGTCGGCTCCGATGTCCGGCGCGGCAAGAAGACCTTTCCGATCCTTTACGCGATGGATGTGGAACCGTCTTTGAAGGATATTCTCGCCCGCGCCCCCCTATCGGATGAAGACTTCCAGATTGCGATGGATTTGATCTACCGTACCGGTGTTTGCGGAGTCACTCAACGGTGGGTGCTGGAAGAGGCTCAACTGGCCTCTCAGGTCCTCCGGGAAACGGGATTGACCCATCCGGCGGCCGCGGCGCTGGACGAACTGGCCGAGACGCTGGTTTTCCGAACCCGATGAGGTCTACTCTGTATCCGTCGCGGGTCATTTTTGTCGCATTCATCTGCTCGTCTCTCCTCTACCTGTTCGGGTTGGTGTGGCCCTACCGGCTCTTTGCCTACGTCGCGGCTACGCCCATCAGTTTCCCGGAAATCGCTCAGCGGCAACCCCTTCCTGCCATCGCCTTTCTGACCACTTTTCTGGCCCTCTTCGGGTTCTACGCCCTGGTTTACCGGACGTGCCGGGACCATCCCCGGCAAGTCCCGGCCCCCCGGATCCTCCTCTCCGGCCTGACGCTGGCCCTGCTCCTCAGTTTGACCTATCCGGTCGGCGCAGGGGATGTGGTGGACTACGTGACCCACGGGGAGGAACTGTTTTACTTCCGGGAAAACCCACTGGTCACCCCTCCGGGGCATGTGCCCGGCGCGGTCCTGGCCCATTATTCGGCCTACCGGATGGTCCCCTCCAACTACGGCCCCCTCTGGACCTGGATCAGCGGTCTGGTGGTGGGGGTACTGGGACGGGAGAGCCTGGCGCTGGATTTGCTGGGGTTCAAGGGGGTGGCGATCGCGGCCTACCTGGCCCAGGCGCTGCTGGTCTATTGCATCCTGCGCCGCCGCGCCCCCGACCTGGCCCCGGCGGGGCTGGCGTTCTTCGCCTGGAACCCGCTGGTGCTCTACGAATCCGCCGTCAACGGTCACAACGACGTAACGATGATGGCCTTCGCCCTGCTGGGCATTTTCTTCTGGGAGCGGCGCCAACCTCTGGCGATGGTGACGGCGTTGACCCTATCGCTTTTAATCAAAATCCCGATGGCCCCCCTGCTGCCGTTGTTCCTGCTGGCCGCGGCCCGGGAGCGGAACTGGCCGGGGTTCTTTCGCCTGGTTATCCTGGGCGGATTATTGAGCGCTGCCCTTGTCGCTCTGGCATACTTCTCCCTCCCGGACCCGCTGGCCGCGTTGACCAACCTCTCCACCCGCTCCGGCCTCCTCACCCACTCGCTCCCCGCTGTCCTTTCCCTGACGCTCCGGTTGATGGGGATAGACGCAGAGACTGCTGCTACATCGGCTCAGACCGCGGCGCTTGCCGCTTTTGCGATCGCGGCGTCCCTCCAACTGGTACGGACATGGGAACGGCCCGCGGCGGTCCTGCGCTATGCTTTTGACTTGATCCTCTTTCTCCTGCTGTTCGTCACCCCATGGTTTCAGCCCTGGTACGTCACCTGGGCGGTGGCACTGGCGGCGCTCTTCCCCCGTCCGGAAGCGTCGACCCAGGCCGGCCTTTTCAGCCTGACTGTGATGTTCTCCTACGTGGTATACGGATTCGTCTGGTTCTGGATTCCCCGGCAGGCGAACTGGGGGAACACGCTGGGGATTACTCTGATGGCCGTGGCAACAACGTATCTCATTCCCTGGGGGTACACGGCCTGGGTGTGGTTGAAAAGGGGAGACGCAGTTTTGCAACGCTCGCGCCGTCGCAAAAACCTACCCTGACAGCACTTCCCGGTACACGTCCTCTATCCGATCGGCGATGCGGGGCCAGGCGTATCTCTCGGCCCAGCAAGCGGCCCGCTGCCCCATCCGCCGCCGCAACTCCTCATCCATCAGGAGACGCACGATTTTCTCCGCCAGGGCTTCGGCGTCCCGCGCCGGAACCCGGTAGCCGGTCCGACCATGCTGCACCAGATAGGCCAGTCCTCCCACATCCGATGCAATGACCGGCGTCCCACAGGCCATCGCCTCCAGCGCCACCATCCCGAAACTCTCGTAGTCGCTGGGCATCACCACCATCTCCGCCGCCGAGTAGTAATAGGGCAGAATATCCTGGTCCTGCGCGCCCAGAAACATCACCACATCCCGGATGCCCAGTTCCTCTCGCAGCGCCTGCAGACGGAACATCTCACCGTTATCCTCCACCCTGTACGGATTGCCGCCGATAATTGGGACGCACAGCCCACAGATCAGTTCGGGCCGCCGCCGGGCGATCAGGGCGATAGCCCGCAGCAGCGTTTCAATCCCCTTCAGCGGTTCAATCCGTCCCACGAAGAGGATGCTCCGGCAATGCGGGTCCAGGGCGATTTGCTCCTTGGCCTGCACGGCGGGGATGGGGTGAAAGCGTTCCAGGTCCACCCCCGGCGGGATCACCCGGATGCGGGACGGGTCAGCGCCGTACAACTCCACCAGATGCCCCTCTTCCACCGGCGTGGCGGCGATGATCCGGTCGGCGAAGCGGACGATTTCTGCCTCCACCTCCATCCGCAGAGGAGGCTCCCATTCCTGGGGTGTCCGGGCAACGGCGTTTTTCAGATGGCCCAGGGTGTGGAACATGTGGACGATGAGCGCGCCCCACGCCGCGCGCAGTTCCCGGGCCACCCAGCCGGAGAGCCAGTAGTGGCTGTGGATGACATCGTAGCGGATGCCGTCCCTTTCGGCCTGCGCCAGCACCCCCGCCACGAATTCCGGCAGGTGGTCGTACACTTTATGCTTCGGATAGGGCTCTTCGGGACCGGCGGGGATATGGATGACCCGCGCCTCCCGACCCAGCGCAGTGCTGATTCGGGGGACGGTCGGGTTCTGGGAACGGGTGTACACATCCACCAGATGCCCGCGCCGGACCAGTTCCCGGGTCAGGTCCCGGACGTAGACGTTCATCCCCCCGGTCTCTTTGCCGCCGAGGGTTGCCAGCGGACAGGTATGGACGCTGATCTGGGCGATGCGGAGAGGAAATGTCACGAACGTGCTCCGTGTTGCGTAAAACGTAATAAAGTAAAACGTAAGGAACTGCTCCTCCGCTCCCCTGCTCCTCCGCTCCTCCGCTCCCCTGCTCCTCCGCTCCTCCGCTCCTCCGCTCCTCCGCCCCTCCGCTCCTCCGCTCCCCCGCTCCCCCGCTCTCCTGCTCAC
>Ga0209721_1002881_pt1 | contig 9949 bp, 9 predicted proteins | sample TshhotsprinmetaG_FD_184139 | JGI IMG/M metagenome (GOLD analysis project Ga0209721, IMG submission 184139) | Hot spring microbial communities from South Africa to study Microbial Dark Matter (Phase II) - Tshipise hot spring metaG (SPAdes)... | ecosystem: Environmental > Aquatic > Thermal springs >... | reverse complement strand
ATCTCTGGACGATATATAATTACATAATCAGAATTTTTATAATCATTAATCTGTTTTATAATATCTTTTTCTGTATAACCCATTTGACCAAAAGCTGGATCATATAAAAAATTATGATAATATTTTCGATTAGTAAAAAACGGTGCCAATTTTGGTGTTGTCGATAGTTTGATATTTTCATCTTTTAATTTTTCTCTCCATAATTTAATTGACTGATAATTTATTGGATTAATTTCTTTAAACTTTACCGGTTGTTTAACAAAAAAATAGGGAAGAGGATTATATAAATAAATAGAATAGATATTTAATAACAAAAAAATTATAAAAAACATTTTTTTAGTTAACTGATTTTTAATAACTTTATCAAAATTTTTATAACCATAAATTAATGAGTAAAAAACGAAAACAATAATTATTGCTTGGTAATGAAAATAAATTGCTCGCTGATTATTATTTAAACTAAAAGTATTGATTGCCCACTCTGGTAAAGCAATTAATAATTGATAAGGAGCAAAAAAACTATAAAGATTTCCTAATAATATTTTTTTTGTATATTCAATTCCATTAAAAATAATATCTTTATAACGCAAATGTAAATCACTAAAATAATGACTAGCAAAATGGTCTTCTCCTCGAAAATAGGGAATAATAAAATAAACCGTTGAAATAAAAAAAATCGAACCTAAAAAAAATGTTGTTAAGCCAACTTTTTTTTCTTTTTTTATAAAAAAAACATATAAACCTAAAAACATTATTATTAATCCAATATGTTCTTTAGTTAGTAAACTTAAAAATATAAAAAAATAAAACCAAAAAAAATTTTTTATCTCTAAAAAATATAAACTAAATATTAAAAATGTCGTTGCTAAAGTAACGGCATGAAAATCAAAAAGGATTTGTCTTTGAACGGGAAAATATAATAAATATAAAATTGAAAATAATAAACTAATATTAGGTTTTTTAATTATTATTTGACTTAATAAATAAATACCTAAAGCTCCTAAACCAACAATAACCACCTGTCCAATAAGTAAAACTTCAAAACTAGGAAAAAACCAGTAAAAAGGAGCAAAAATTGCCAAAATAGGATCAAAGTGAATTGCTAGTCGTGACATATTTCTCATAAAATCTTGATTAGTCATCTCTAAAAATCTTCCCTTAGAGGTGTTATAAACCACTTGATCCATAATTCCTAAATCGTAATAATAAGAATTTAAAGTATAAACTCTTTTTATTGCCAAAAAAGAAAAAACAATTATAAAAATCAAAACTATACCCAAAAGAAGGATAAACTTGTCAGAAAGACGGACCTTATTTATTTCCTGAGTGATATTTTTCATGAATCTCTTTAAGTCTTTGATTAGTAACATGAGTATAAATCTGAGTGGTGGAAATATTTTTATGTCCTAACATTTCCTGAACACTACGTAAATCGGCTCCGTGAGATAATAAATCGGTCGCAAATGAATGTCTTAACACGTGTGGTCCTATCCTATGAACTAATCCTGATTTTTTTCTGTATTTTTCAATTAATCTTTCTACTGATCTTACTGACAATCTTAGTTTTTCATCAGTTAATTCTTGTTTTGGTTTTGGACCTGAATAACGAATAAAAACCGGCCGGTATGGATCTTTTCTTGAGTCTAAATATTTTTTTAACCAGTCTTTAGCTTTTTTAGACAAAAAAACCACTCTTGCCTTACCTCCTTTTCCAATCACTCCAAACTCTCCTAACTCAATATTGATTTGATCACGATTTAAAGATATCAACTCAGAAACCCGCAAGCCTGTTGAAAACAAGACTTCTAAAATCGTTCGATCTCTTAAACCAGTTTTCTCATTTAAATCAACTGCTTTAAATAGTTTTTCTCTTTCATCCTCAGTTAAAAACTTAATGTTTCTATCTCTGACTTTTCCTAAATCAATGATTTCAGGAGAAACTACTTTTAATTTTTGTCTAATTAAGAACTTAAAAAAACTTCTTAAAGCTACTAAAAAATAGTTTTGAGTTTGTCTTTTTAATTGACCTTTATAAGGATTTTTATAATAATGAGAAATATATAATCTAAACTCTCTGATAACATTTTCATCAATTTTTTCCACATTAAAACTATCAATAGATTGGTTTAATTTTTTTAATTTTTTTCTTAACCAGTTTTCAAAAAAAATTAGATAATATCCATACATTCTAACGGTTTTTAGAGATAAATTTTTATCCAACTCACAATATTCTAAAAATCTTAAAATGGCTTCTTTTAAAATCATATTATGAATTATAAAAAAATCTTTAATTAATTTAAATGTTTACATAAATCATACAAATACTCAAAATGCATCGCATCTATTGTTCCTCCAAATATTGATTTATATCTTCCTCCCCAGCGAAAACCATAAGACTCAAAGGCATCAACAATCTCAATCGGCATAGTAAAATTTTCACAACCATTACAGTTTTCTTCCCAATTAATATCAACAGCGATTCCAAAAGAATGAGTTGACAAAACACAGCCCGATGAGCAAAGATCATTCTTTCCAGAGGTAGAAGCATTAACATTACATCTAAACACATAAGCACCTATAGTATTAATTCGATAATCTTTAAAGTCTTTTAATTTATCAGCTACCGCTTTAAAAGCTGGATAGGCTTTTTTATGAACAGTAATTGTTTTTCCTAAAATAGAAACTGAAGTAAGATTTTTCTCCACTTCAGCTCTAACAAGTGAATAACAATTTGTCTTAGGTGCGTTGTTTGCATAATATTCAATAAAATTATCAGGATTATAACATAAATGAGCTATTTTTGGATTATAATAAGATTGGCTTAAAGGATTAGAAATATAAATTGCTCCACCAGGATTATAAATTGGTGTTGGAGTTAAAATAATTTTTAATGTTGGTGCTAAAGTTGGTATCATTAAAGTTGGCTTAAGAATATCAGTAGGTGTTGGAGTTAAAATAGTTAATGTTGGTTGATAAAAATAAATCGTAGAGGTTGGCATTAAAGTTGGTATTAAAGTTGGAAATATTAATGTTGGTCTAACAATATTAGTAGGCGTTGGAGTTAAAACTATTTCTTTGAAATCTTTATAATAAAAATTATGATCTTCAACTCTATTATAATCAAAAATTTGATTATAATTTATTTTTTCTCTTACAAAAAATTTATATGATAAGTTATTTTTGAAAATAATTAAATTATTTCGAAAATTTTTTATTAAATAATTAATTTTAAAAGAATTTATTCTTGGCGTTCCTTCAAAAAAAAAGAGAAAGTTTAAAATAATTGTTATTAAAAAAGATAAAATTATTGAAAAAAAAATGAAAAATTTTTTTTTAATTTTTTCTAAAAAATTCATATTTTATTTACTTATTATATTTTATAATAATACACTATATATAATATAATTTCTTAATAAAAGAGAGAAAAATTCAATATTCAAAATGAATAAACAAAGTTTAATTAAATCTATCTCCACTGACAGTATTGGTTGGCAGGGAAGTATTAGCCAATTTTTAGAAATTTACCAACCATATTTTCTAAATAATACTTTTAACGGTGTTGAAATTATCCCTTTTAAACCTTTAAAAAAAACTAAAAAAATTATTGATAGATTATTAAATTTTGGCATAAAAAACTTATCTTTTCATGGTCAGACTGGCGGAGAAAAATATCTTTCATTTTTAAAAAAAATTAGCCTCTACTTTGTTAACCTTAATCTTCTTCAACCAAAAATCCTTCTAGAAAATTTTTCAAATTACCCAATACTTTTTCACCAGCCTTTTTTAGAAAATAATAAAATCATTAACTTAATTATTAAAAATCCGCCTAAAAAATTATTAATTGAAAATCATCAACGAGGAATTAAAGGATTAAAAAAAACTATCAAAACGATTGATTTATTAAGAAAAAATCAAGTTAACTGTTTTGGATTAATTGATGTCTATCATTTTGTTGTTGATAAAAAAATAAAAACTATAATTGAGGACTGGGAAAAAAATATCTTAACAATTAAAAAATATTTGCTTTTAAAAGATAAAAATAATCAACCATATTTTAATGCTATTCATTTTCCTATTGGTACTCGACTTAATGACTCTTTACCAATTGATTATTTATCAGTTAATCAACTAAAATTTTTTGCTAAAAATATTATTCCTTATATCAACCAGCTAACAATTGAAAATCAACAACAATACTTTGGTTTAATCTATCCATTAAGTTTAAAAAAAATTAAAAAAAGAAATCAGATTATTTTTTCTCGCCTTAAAGAAACTGGTATCCTTTAAAAAAATTTGATATTTTAAGAATATGAAATGGTTTTTTTTATTTTTATTATTTTTTTTAATTGCTTATCCTGTAAAGGCTGTTTGTCCTTTATGCACAATAGCGATTGCCTCCGGAGTAGGCTTGTCGAGATATTTAGGTATTGATGATCTAATTTCTGGAATTTGGATTGGTGGATTAATAGCTTCTTTAATTTTATCAATTAATAATTGGATTAGAAATAAACCATTTAAATTTAAAAATCTAGATGTTTTATCAACAATTATTATCTCTTTTTTGACAATTTTTATTCTTTATCAACAACAACTAATTGATATTCCGGAAAATACTCTACTGGGGGTCGATAAATTATTATTAGGAATTATTATTGGAGTTTTAATTTTATTTTTTTCTTATTTTTTTGATAATTTTTTAAGATTTTTAAATAATAACAAAGTTTATTTTTACTATCAAAAAATCATTATTCCTTTAGTTTTTCTCAGTTTAATTAGCATAATTTTTTATGTTATATTAAAATTAATATGAATAGCCAAAATAAAATCGATTAATTTATAAAAAAACTTCAGTCAATAAAAAAAGACAATCCTTTTGACTTAAGTTCTCTGGAAGACTTAGCAGTTGTGATAATGAATCTTATCTCAATTGAAGAACATCTTTTTTTTACTTGGGCAAAAACTAATGATGATAAATATCTTGATTGTTTAGATGGAATTAGGAAAATTAGGATTGAGTTATTAAAAAAAATAATTAAAAATTATCAAGGCGAAATCTGGTGTGTTAGTAAACACTTACTTGCCTCATCAATGAGATTAATGGAAACAGGAACAAAGTATTTAAAAGAAGGGAATAGGGAAGAGGCAAAAACTATGTTTATGAGATCTTATGAAGTTTTTAATTTATTTTTAAGTTTAGTTTTAGATAATAAAAATAATAGTCAAACTTTAAAACCACCGGCGATGACTAAAAAAACTGAAAAAGAAGAGTCAATTTTAAACAAACTCTCTCAATTTATTAAATCTGCAGTTGACTGTTGTAAAGAATAATCCTTGAGGATTTGATAAAATAGTTATTGTTTTTAAGTATTCTTAATTAATTGGAGAGGTGGCAGAGTGGACGAATGCACACGCTTGGAGAGCGTGCATCGCCGAAAGGTGATCGTGGGTTCGAATCCCACCCTCTCCGCCAAATTTTACATTTAGCGAAATTGAAAGATGTTACCTCGACGGAAAACACCTCTATTTAAAAAAACTTAATTCTTAAATTTTAAATCTATCAAAATTATTAAAAGTTTGTAATATTTGTTAAAACAATACAGCTTTTTTATCGTTTAATGACTGATTTTTTTAATGTAATTAATTTTGTTTATTTATGTTTATTTATTTTCAAAATTTTTAATTCAAAAAAAATAATTTTAAAAATATGTTATAATTTTTTTTATGAAAATTGGAATTTTTTATGCTACTTATTCAGGTAGTACCCAAACCGCCTCAGAATACTTAAAACAAGAACTAGAAAAATTAGGCCATCAAGTTAATCTAAAAATGATCAGTGAGATTAATTTTGAAGATATCTTATCTTATGATTTAAGAATTTTTGCCTCGCCTTCATGGGATTATGAAGGAAAAGAAGGTCAGCCTCATCAAGACTTTTTTACTTTTATGAATAACTGTCAAAATAAATCTTTTGAAAATAAATCTTTTACCATTATGGGCTTGGGCGACTCTTCATATACTCATTTTTGTGGCGCTGTTGATGTCTTAGAAGAGTTTATTAAATCTCATCAAGGAATAATAAAAACTTCACCTTTAAAAATCGACGGTTATCTTTTCGATACCGATAAAAATAATCAATTAATCAGTAATTGGGCAAAACAAATAGGAAAATAAAAATGATTAATCTTTCTTCAAAAACAAAAATTATTGCCACCGTTGGTCCAAGTTGCGATAGGGAAGAAGTTTTGGAAAAAATGATCTTTGCTGGAGCAAGAATTTTCCGTTTTAATAGCAAACACAATACTTTAGATTGGCATCAGGAAAAAATTAATTTAATAAAAAAACTATCAAAAAAATTAGAGATGGTTTTAACCACTTTAATTGATCTTCAAGGATCAGAAATTAGAATTGGTCATTTTGATAAAGAAAAAGAAACCTTTGAAAAAAATGAGATTGTCTATTTTGCTTCAAAAAAAATTAATAACTTAAAAACAATAATTTTAGATGAAAAGATTTTAGAAAAAATTAACTCGGGACAAAAAATTTTTATTGCTGATGGCAATTTAGAATTTGAAGTTATTGATAAAAATGATAAAGTTTTAAAAACTAAAGTGATTGAAGGCGGAGAAATTTCCGGAAATAAAAATACTTGTTTTCCTGGTCTTAAATTAAATCTTCAATCAATCACAGAAAAAGATAAGCTATTTATAGATTTGGCAGTTAAAACTAATGTTGATTATCTAGCTTTGTCTTTTGTAAGAACAAAGAATGATATTTTAGATCTAAAGAATATCTTAAAGAAAAACTCATCTAAAATAAAAATAATTTCTAAAATCGAAACTCAAGAAGCAATCGAAAATATTGATGAAATAATTAAGTACTCAGATGCAATTATGGTTGCCCGAGGTGATTTAGGAGTTCAACTACCAATAGAAAAAGTTCCTTTTTATCAAAAATTAATCATTAAAAAATGTCTTGATCAAGGAAAACCAGTTATTACTGCCACCCAAATGCTTGAATCAATGATAGAAAATAAAAGACCAACTCGGGCAGAAGTTAGTGATATTGCTAATGCTATTTATGATGGTACCTCGGCAATTATGCTCTCAGGTGAAACAGCAAACGGCAGATATCCCATCAAAGCTGTAGAAACTATGAATAAAGTCGCTAACTTTATAGAAAAAAACCATCTTTTTATTTTTAATTCAAAAACCAATCCTAATAATCTAACCGAACAAATTGTTTATGCTGCTTATAAACTAGTTGAAGATAATTTAACAAATATCAAAGCAATTGTTGTTTTTACAGAAACTGGAAAAACTGTTCATTTAATCTCAAAATATAAACCATCTTTATCAATTTATACTTTTACCCAAAAAGAAAACATAAAAAGTCAGATAAATCTTCTTTGGGGAGTATATCCATTTTTTTTAACAGAAAAAACTAAAATTGTTCCCGTTCAGAAAGCTTTAATTTTTCTAAAAGAAAAAAAATTTTTAAATAAAGGAGACAAAGTAATTGCTATTTATGGAGATCATTACGGTAAACCCGGAAATACTAACACCATAAAAATTGAACAAATAAAATAATTTTTTTTAAAAAGACAGATAAAAATATGAAAAGAATTTCAATAAAATTATCATTTTTAATAATCTTTATAATAGGGTTATTTTATTTTATTAACTATTTTATTAACATTAATCAACTTAATTATAATAATTTTAATAAAAAAACAATCTATTATTCAAAAAAAACAAAATCGATAACACCAACAATAAATGATAAAAAAATTTTTAGTTATTATATAAAAAAAATAGAAAATAATTTATTTGAAATAGAATTTTTCATTGACGGTAATAAAAATATTAATCAAAACGCGGTTGATTTTTTTTTAAATTTTAGCAATCTAAAAATTATTGATATTAAAAAAGGTGATCTTTTTAAAGATTATCCATTAATAAAAGTGGAAAATAATTACTTAAAAATAATTGCTTCTATGAGTGATAATAATAATGGTTCATTTATAACTTTAAAAGTTGAAAAAGAAAACGACAACCAATCTTCATTTATAACTTTAGATAATAAAAACTCAGGAATTTATTTTAATGGAAAAAATTTTCTTAATGATAAAGAAATTTTATATATAAAAATATAAATAAAATCTATGAATAAAAAAAAATATCATCATAATAATAAAAAACGATTAAACAAATTAGTAAATTTTAAAAAAATAATTTTATTAATAATTGGTTTAATTTTTTTTCTTTATTTGTTTTTAAACTATAATTTTCTTATAAAAACTAAGGCTGATTTTCCTGAACTAACTATAAAAATAAAACTTCAAGGAGATTATAGTCAATCAAAAAATTTGAAAATTCCTTCAACTATTAAAATATATGATAATTATATGAAAATTGAAGAATATAAAAATTATTCTTTTATCCAAGAAGATAAAAATATTTTTAAAATTAAACTTTCTCTTCAAAATTACGATTTTTTAAAAACCTATCAAATTTATATTAAGCCAAAAAAATATTTATCAAGATTTATTAAAAATCTTATTTTTAAAAAAGGCGAAAATCTTCTTGATTTAACAAATGAAGAAGAAACTATTTTTTATGCCGGTGATATTAAACCAATTGATGGCAAGGTAACAGGAAAAGAGCTTTCTGAAATTTTAACTAATTTAGGAAAAAAAGGTAATTATCTGGATTTACCTTGGGATTTAAATTCTGATGGTATGGTTAATACCCAAGATTATTCTATATCTCTTTATACAATTGGTAAGGAAATAACTGATGAAGAAGTGATTTTGATTACCCCTACACCTTTTGTTACCAAAATAGAGAATATAACTTCAGCTCTTTCTATAACAGAGAGTTTAACAAATATATCTTTAACTCCTACTTTATCATTAGTTTTATCACCAACATCTTCACCAATATCTTCACCAATATCTTCACCAATATTAACAATATTAACAATCTCACCTACTAAATCTATCACTGCTAAACCTACTCAACCTTCAATAACTCAAACAGTCGATCTTTGTTCATTAATAAATGAGTCGCTCCCTCATTCAAACCAAGTCTTTCCAGGTGCTAATTATAATTTACCATCAACTACAAAAGAAGTTTGTGCTTTTACAGAAGAAAAATATTATAGTCTACCATTTAGAAATCCTAATTGTAAAGCTACAAAAAAAGGAATAGAAGAAGCATATAAAAGAATGGAAACATTCTATCCAAAGTATTGGCAAAATACTGAACTTCTAAACGATTGGGAAAAAGTTCAACAACTTTCTATAAAATATAATGTTAACCCTCTTTTTGTTATTTCTTTATGGATTGAGGAGTCAGCAGCCGGAGGAGCCAACGCCCAACAACTTGGTTGTTTATATCGTAAAAATAAAAATGGTAGTTGGACTTATTTAGAAAAAAACTCATCAATATGTGAACAACTGGAATGCTTTTTTGCTTACCCTCAACTTAATTTAGATAATTATGCTCGCTGGGCTTGTTCCTATCAATACGGATCAAATTGGCAAAATAACAGTTGTAAAAATCAAATTACCTTCACTCGAGTTTTAGAATTTTGGTACAAATATATTAGTTCTTTTGATAACAATTTTCCAACTAATTGCCAAATTAAATATTATGATAATCCTGATCCTAGATGTCCAAAAAATTAAAATTCCTATTAAGGTTATTAAAAATAATACACCTTAAACTCCAAATAAATAATAAAACGAACCGAAATAAAATACAATTTATGGTAAAAATTAAAAATTAAACCAATATTCTACACTCCATGTTTTATATTTTAATGTTAGGTAATTGCACCTGAAATCATAAAATCTTGTATGATAAAAGGTGCACTATGTTCAAGTATAGCAAACTAACGAGAAAGAAATATCGGCAGTTGTTCGATTGTTTTGTTTTAGGATTACCAG
>Ga0209721_1002879_pt1 | contig 9967 bp, 6 predicted proteins | sample TshhotsprinmetaG_FD_184139 | JGI IMG/M metagenome (GOLD analysis project Ga0209721, IMG submission 184139) | Hot spring microbial communities from South Africa to study Microbial Dark Matter (Phase II) - Tshipise hot spring metaG (SPAdes)... | ecosystem: Environmental > Aquatic > Thermal springs >... | reverse complement strand
CTTTTTCTTCAACTGTCCATCTCCTCTGTTTCATATTTCATGCCTCCATGTAAAAGTTTTCCTCGCTCATGCAAGGAGTTTAACCTCTACACCTTTGGCATGTCCAGTCCTTGAGGGTCTCAGTATATACTTTCATCTCGTCTTTAAATACTTTCATCTCATCTTTGAATGCCGTCATTTCATCTTTGAATACTTTCATTTCGTCTTTGAATGCTTTCATCTCATCTTTGAATGCCCTCAGCTCTGCCTCGGTCCTGAGCTGGGAGTTATAGAGTTTATTGAACTCTATACCCACACTCTTTATGAATTCTTCAAGTACGCTCTCAAGTCTACTTACTCGCTCTTCTACAATTGACATCTCATTCCTCCTAAGGTTCTTACTAAGTCAATTTTAGCATAAAAACACCGCTATCCAGAATAGTTTAAGATCACCCAAATTTGCCGCTCGAAAAATTTGAAACCTCCTTTACCCTGTCTAAAGTATTTTTGAATGTCCTCTGCACATATTTATAAATATGGCCCTAAGGCACGTCTTACTATCTTGTCTGCTACTTCTATAATCAGCCGCCTAAGGCTCCGTATACTCCTGGCCGTTAACTATTCAGGTAATACAATGTGGCTCTTCGTGATTAAAGCATCATGAGGCATGCACTCTACGAGTAAATTGCACCGTATCCCCGATTTGAGCCAGGTTTAGGCATAAAGGTGTCTATCAGTTCTTTTATTCCAAAAGTCCTAAAAAACTCTGAGTATAAATCAAGACCACTTCTTGCTGTTATGACCTCCTTTGATAACTCTATCTTGAGAGATAATTGCTGGTGTTTTAGCATTAAATAAGCCTCCTTTCTTTGTTTGTTTTTTTAACCTAATGGGTGATGTTTTATGTCATCCAAAAACTTAATAAAAGAAAGGAGGCTCTCGGTTTTAATTAGTACTCTATCGGTAAATTAGGGAAGTGCAATAAGATGCTTGGATGAGACAAATCCTGTAGTTAGCCTAATCAAAAATATTGTCTCCTCTTCATCCCAGCCGTTGATCTTCTCTCTACTTTCTTGGAAGGCTCCTTGAGAGCCGGATTAGCTACTACTACTTTGCCTTTCCTACAGATCACCTTTCCGCTATTTCTTACGAGAGAGACAAGACATTACCTGTTCATATGTAGCGCATGCGTAAGTTCTTCAAGAAGCTTGGATTTAATCTTCTTTGCTGACTTCTGATTACCTTTTACTAATGTTGTATACTCCTTTGGTATCAAGGCAATCATCTTGGAACCCTCCAATAAGGGAGATAAATGTACGAATAAGGGGCTTTACAAGATGATTGCCTTTTTTGTTAATTGTGAGGAAACAATCTTTTTTGAAGAGATTATTTTTGAGTAAAGGCGATATCTCGACTCCGTATGATCTTTTTTCGCAAAATTATCTCTCTGGCTCCTGATGGGTGCGAATTTAGCCTCAAAGAGGATATGTTTGGATCTTTCAACAAGATTTTTTGTGGCGTTTCATGACTTTCCTATCGTAACAAAAAATGGGAAGCATGATAGGAAACTATGTCTTAGACTTCCCCTCTACAATCGCAATCTCATCGTCTGTTAAACCGTATAGTCTATACACCATCTCATCAATCTGCCGTTCGAGGTCTGAGGTGTCGGCGTTTGGGTCTTTGGCTTTGGCGGTAAGGATTTGGTTAACAAGGGTGATGAAGGGTTTTTGGGCTGATTTTGGGATTTTGGGGATGGGAATATTATTGATTTCATTAGTGCTGATATTGAAATACCCCCCAGCCATTGTAAGTGAATGATAGAAACGAGCAAACCAAAAAGAAATCACTTTGCTATTTAAAATCGCTGTTAATATTTTTAATTCTTGAGAATTACCTAAAATAATCGTTGTTGATTTGCCAGCTAAGTATTCTCCGTTATCATAAAATGCTTCAATTTCTCTTGCCATACCAGCAATAATAATTTTACAACTATTGGCTTGAATTAGCCTAGAAGAACTTATCCTTTTTAAATCTGAGGTTAGTATTACTGGTTTCAAATAGTTTTTTTTAATATACTGAGTTTTTACACTACCCCAAAGTGAACAATATTTATCAACTGTCCCGGTATTAATAAATTTTTTGTAATTCTTAGTATTACAATCTAATTCACGAAGTACTTCTTTAATCTGATATGCTTCATTAACTGTTGCAGCACTTATAACATTTGAAAAATAATATGATAGGCTTTTCTGTTTGGAAATTTTTACTAATATGTTTACAATGGTTGTTTCTTCAAAATAGCGATCCCAATATATGTCCTTATAAAAAATATCTTTAGTAATTTTGTTGGAAGTCTTACAGTTTTCGATGTCATTCATCTTTGTCATTAATACATCTGATGAGGGATTTGCATTTCTAATTACGAAAACAATTGGATAAACGTCCGCTTCATTGAAAACATTCACATCTGAATAATCCCTTATCTCAATGAAATTTTTTGATAATAGAAGCACGCGTAAAGTTTCGGTATATTTTGCTCCTATCAGCTTATTAGGCACAATGTAGGTTAAAGTACCATTTGTTTTTGTTAGCAAAAGTCCTTTCTCAATAAAAACAACAAATAGATCCCAATTACCTTTAGCGCTCCTATACAATTTTTTCAACATATTGCGAAACGCAGGATCTGTTTTGGTCATCATTTCTGAATCAACATACGGCGGGTTGCCGATCACAATATCAAACCCGTCAGTCACACCGAACATCCATTCTGGGTCAAACCAATTGGCTGATGCGTTCTGGTCATAGGGATCAAACTCTGCTATTTGCTTTGCTACAGTGGTATTCCATCCATCTTTTTCTAATAAGGCAGCAAGTTCCTGCCGTAATTTTTTATCCTTTTTTTGATATTGAAGTTTTTCGCTGCGGGTTTTAGCAGTAAAATATTTGTGCCTAAGTTCCCTGAGTTCTCTCTCCTTTTTATCAATCTCTTCGCTACGTAGCTTTAATTGCTGAGGTTTATCTAATCCAATCAGTGCATTAGCCGCTACAAATTTTGTTTCAAGATTGGGTAATGCCCTTATGCCAAGGTTTTCTTTAGTTTTATCAATCTTCTGGTCTAAAATCAGTGAGATAAAAAATCTTAGTTTGCTTATCTGGATTGCAATAGGCTGTATGTCAATACCGAATATGCAGTTTTCTATCAGATAAAGCTTACGGGCATAGTCAGGGTAGTTAATTCCTTCATCAAAAGCCTCGTTGATCTCTTTAAGCCTCTCCTCTCTTATTCTTTTATCTCCTAACTTGAAGGCTTCTTCTGTTTCTCTTATGGCTTTCTGAAATTGCAATTCATACCAGTATTCATTTTCAGGGTCTAATTTCTGAAGGGCATTAACAAGAGTATGGAGTATTCCCATCGGAAAGGCTCCTGATCCACAGGCAGGATCAAGTATTTTGATACTGTCGATGGCGGATATTATTTTCTTTGTTTCGTCTTCATTGAAAGGATTTGGATTTTCACTGTATGAGAGCAATTCTCTTATCTCCTCCTCCCTGTCCTTTAGTGTCTCAATCCGATTTTTCAGGTATTCAACCAGGCTCTCACGAACCATGTAATCAACAATCTCCCTCGGTGTGTAATAGCTTCCAGTGGCTTTTCTTGCTGTGGTAGCTGTCTCGGGGTTATAAGATGCAAGGAGATTTTCAAAGACCTTACCAAGTAGTTCTGGATCAAGGGCTATTTCCTGATCTACAGGTGTATTTTCATCAATTGTGAAATTGTAACTACTCAGTATCTCAATCAGACCTCTTACTAGTTTATCCTTGCCAAGTCCATAAGCTGAGAGGTCAACCTTTTCCTCCTTGTCTTGAAAAAATAGGTAATCTGGAATATAAGCTTGCTTTGCTGGATTTCTTGAGAAGCCATCAACATAGATAACTTTTCCTGTTTCATCTTCTTTATCAAGACAGTCAAAGAGTCCACCGTTTAAGAAGGGGATATCTTTAAATAGATTCAATACCTCTTTTTCACCGAGCAGAAATTTATCTCTGTAGCGATAGAGATTTTTAACGCCATACTCCTTTTTGTGAGCAGGATAACCGCTCTCATTGGCAAATTTCCTCTCCCTCATTTTCTGATTCAGTGTGCCAAAGAAGAGATTTTGCAAGATGGCATTGTAATAATTGGATGCCCTTTTGTCCTTCATGAAATCCTTCACTATTTTTTCGAGTTCCTTTTTCGAAAATAACTGCGGAGGAATCAAACCTTTTTCTTTTAGAAACCAGATAAAGATGATACGGGTGATTAAACGAATGAGGTTCGTTGCATTTCGTATCTCGTTGTCTTTTTCAGGGTCATCGCTGTATTTATAATCCTCAGGGAATCGAATCTTGTCTATAGCCCAGAAGTACCAATTTTGTAGTTCGTTATAAAACTGCTTTGTTACAGGGTCAATAGAAAATGCTACTTTGATATTCTGAAGCGACGAAAAATCACAATCGCCGATTTGCTTTATAAATGTCTTGTTTGTAAGGTCAGGGCTTACGTAATAGGTGAATCTTTTGAAATAGCTCCACTGCCTTCTTTTGCCAGCGTATTCGGGATATATAAGGGAGAAGCGGAATCCTCTCCCTCTCTCTCCCTGAGGGGAATAATAGATAAAAATGCCAGCATCTGCATAGGTATCCTTCAGTATTCTCTTTCCCTTTTCATACTGAGCCTTTTTCCCGCTTCGCTCAGTCAGGGGTTGCGCCGCTTCAAAAGAGCAGATAAGCATTTTCTCATTCTGAGCAAAGTTTATCTCTCCAATCACTGTGCCCTTTCTAAAATTGTCATCGTCATACTGAGATAACTCCTCCATTCGGGGCACAAAGGAGCGGTTTTTCTCACGGAAAAAATCGACAAATTTTTCTAAGTTAAAATCTTCGATAATGCTCTTTAAAATCTCTTTGCCCATAATTCATTATTTTTAAGACGAAATCTTTCGATTTTCAACTGCAATAATGATTTCCTTGGATAAGTTCCTCAGTCTCTCCCTTTCCCTTTCTAAATAGTCCTCACCTAACTCATTTTTGAGTGCTGATATCTCTGTTATAGCCTTTTTGCGATTGCTATCACCCGAGATTTCAAGATTAGCTATACGGCGCAGGGTATAGTCCGAAAGGGTGCCGTAATCAATGATGTCTTCCTTCAGTGTTCTTAAAAAATCCATATATGGCAGTAATTCGTCCCATGGGTTACTAAGAAACGTCTTGATATTACTCAATGCCTTTGTCTCAAGGCTCTGCTCGCTCGTGGGCAAATAGCGATGCTCTCTATACTTTTTAACGGACTCGTAAAAATCCCAGAATTCTGAACTCAGCGGAAGTCTCTCTTCATCTTTTTCACAGGCTATTCGATCAAAAACCTCTTCAAAAGTGGGCTGATATATCTGCCTATCGGTATCGTATTTCACAGCATGAATGTAAAGCCTTCCCTTCTTTAGAAAGACTAAAAGTTCATTTTCATCTGATTTTTTAGCTACCTTTATGCGGTTGGGACAGTTCTTTAGTTCTTTTATAAGCTTCGGATTTTCTTGCTTGATCTCTAAATATCTTCGTAAAGCTCTGGTATAAAAACCCTCTTCTTCAAGGTTTTCAGGGTTTTTCTGAATTTTCTCAAACAATTTTGAAGGAGTTGGTTCTTCATCGATATCAAAAATCTTTGCATCTTCGCCAAGAGTGTTGTGTATCAAAAACATCTTGTTGCCCGCAATCTCCCTTGATTTAACGAGCTCTGCACCCTGTTCAGTTGGGAAAAAGTTTACTATATACAGCTCATCAAAGACCTTTTTACTTATCCGATTTATACGCCCTAAGCGCTGAATTACTCTGACAGGGTTCCACGGAATATCATAGTTGATGACGATGCCAGCACGGTTTAAATTGAACCCCTCTGAGATTCTGTCCGTGGTAAGAAGGATATCGTAGTCGTCCTCCTGCTTAGAATAGGATGCGTCAAAGTTTTTGTTTATCTTGATTACTTCAGATGCCGATAAATCACCAGCTATCACAAGAACTCTCTCTCCGAAATGCGCTTTCAGTTTTGGAGCAAGGTGTTTAACGGTGTCAATGTACTCCGAGAATATGATCACTTTTCTTTTGGGCTCATCCCTGTTTGGCTTTTGATTAAATACATGTTTAAGATTTTTTATTAAACAAGCAGCCTTTGGATCATTCTGAATTAGATTCAAGGCTGTCAACTCTTCAACTATATGATCAAAAAGCTTTAGATCGGCCTCGATATGAGAAATGAATTCATCCTTATATCTAAATTTGCTCACCTCATAAATTTCATGATTTTTCGGATAATCACCATTTCTGATCTTTTGAGAGTAGTCTCTCAGGTGTTCCTCAATCTGGTCTAAATCGAGGTTATAAATTTTCTCTAATAGGGAGCGGTCGAGAATAAATCTGCCAGTCTTTATGATAAATTGCAGCGCATTCTCTGTTACTTTTTTAAAGTTCTCAATGCTTTGCTTAAAAGAGCCAAAGGAGCTCTCAAAGCGCTTAACAAGCAGCCGTCGCATGAAATCATATAGATTTCGCTGTTGAATGAACTGAAAGTTTTCTTTTTTCTCTAATTTTTCTTCATCTAATTTTTTGCGCTCAATCTTGTACTCAAAGGGGCGATAGATGGCACCTTTAAATTGTCCATCTTCATCAGGATCAGCAAAATAGTTGCCTACAATCCTATCGTAAAATCCTGACTGCTCTTTTGTTAATTCGAAAAACCACTCCTGTGGATCTCTAACTTTTGACAGGGCTTTTACTTCGTCCTTATAGGTGGGGTTATTGAGTAAATCGAGGCGGTTACGTCTGATGGTAACAGGCTCTATCACATCCCTGATCTGCCTTGCGAGGTACTGTGAACGTTTCTTTACTTTCTGTAGCTCTATTTTTTCATCACCGAAAAGTCCTTTATAGTAATTTATCGCCTTCTCCCTCTTCGATTCATTTGAAGAGTTATGGTATTTTTTGATGTACGCAAGTCTGTCAAAGATGCCCTTAAATGACCTGAATCTATCAACAAGGTTATTGTCAAGAGTAATTGAAGATTTCTTTGGTGTGATAAAGAGCTTGAGCAAAGACAAAACATCACCTGGCCTGTTATTAAAAGGCGTTGCAGTGAGCAGAATTACGATCCTGTTACGGCATATGTTCTTCAGGTATTCATAGTCCTTTGTATCCTGATTTCTGAAGCGGTGTGCCTCGTCAACTATTACCACCTCTATGTCTCGTGCTCTGCCAACGAATTCTGCTACACTCTCTAAATCACCCAAAGATCTTACTTCCCAATCATATAGCTGAAACTCCTCTAAGTATTTAAGCCATCCAGAATTTTTGTTCTTATCTCCCACAAGTGCGGGCGGACATATAACAATACCTCTTTTTTTCAATTCCCTTGCCACAGCACAGGCAATGATTGTCTTCCCAAGGCCTACCACATCGGCAATGATGACTCCATTATATTTATCTATAATCGCTAACGCCTGTTTGACAGCATCAAGCTGATACTGGTATGGGATGTATCCATTTTGTTCAAGTAATCTGCTAAGCGATTGCCCGATATCCTTTTGCTCAAATGATTCTATATAAGTCTTAAGGATCAGTACAAAAGCCTCAAATGGAGTGATGTCCTTGATGTGGGTCTCTTTTTCAACAATCTCAATTAGTTTCGTTCTAGTGGTATCATCTTCTGTTATTTTTACAGCTTTTTTCCAGAGGGCATCAAAGTAAGCCTCAGCGTCTTCAAACCCATAGTCACTTATCTCAACATTAAATTCATCCTGAGTTGTAAGTCCAGCCCTTGTGAGATTACTGCTTCCAGTGATAAAGAGATTTTTTCTGCCAACCTGGCTCTCCTCTAACTTAAATATGTAAACCTTTGCGTGATTGGGATTAAAGGTCTTTCTGATTATCAGCCTGTCTTCTCTAATGAGTTTTATGAAGAATCTTACCTGTTCATAGAACTCCTTGGTGTCAAAATCGTCAGAATTAAGGGATTTTTTTACTGATTGAAGAAACCTGTAGCATCTCTCCTCATCGGAAATCTGATTATCCCTATCGGCAACTTCGATAATGTTAAAGTTATAGAGATCCACATTTAGACCAACAAGTACCTTAAGATTTACATCAGGATTTTCGATTAGCCCTTGATAGAGCTCACTGATACCTGAGAAATAAAAGAAACCGACTAAAAATTTCAGTTCCTCACTTCTCCGAATTAACTCTATCAGACGATTCCTCAGGCTGGTCTCTTTGTGATTAGTTATGAAGTTTCTCATAGTTGAGCCATGTAGTTGACCTAACAATTACCACTAGCTGGATAGTTGTGTATGCACGCCTTGTGATTTTTCACAAAGTCTCAAAATTGAACTCGATGGCATTCGAAACCTCATCCTTCACAATCCCTAATTGGGTCTGGCTTGCATAGAGGATAATATAGCTCTATCACATCCAATTAGCATATATACTCTCCTCCAGAGCAGTGTGTACACTGATTCATAGGCTGTTTGTAAACAGAGTGTATTTCCATGGTTAATATTATATCATAGACTTACAGCACCTGCTACAAACTAGTATTTTTCGCAAGTTGTGAGACATTTCAATTATGATCTAACTAAAAAATCTCTCTCTTATCATCGAGACTGAGACAGTCGAAAAACTCCGAGATTTCGCCATCAAACTCTCCAGATCGCTTTTAATGACTAAAAATGATTTATATCCCATTATCGCTGTTGATAAAGATATGCGAGGTATTGAGACGAATCGGGTTTACTCAATCTTTGAATTTTTTGATCATCTTGAGCCATGGGATCAGGTGGCTTTCGCAAAGATGCCGGAAACTTTCATACTTCAGAAAGGAAGCATCATAATCGGAGGTCTGGTATCCGAGAATCCTGGTGAGATTGAACCTGGTGCGTGAGACCGCGGATTAAAATATAAACTTGTATGATCACTTTTTCAACTATGCTTTTTGCCCTTACGAGTGGGAACAAGCCATATTATTAACATAGATTACTGCTATGGTCTCCGTAATCGAATGATGGGTTTATTTTGAATCCAGATGTTTTACTCACGTAACCTACGCATATTTCTGGTTTTAATCCATTGTATTCTGAGTATAATCTTTATGCTATGAAGCTATCACGATTAACGAAAGACATGGTTCTAATGAGATTGGTAAAGAATAGAGAGAGCTATGAGGGAGAGAATAAAGGCAGGAAGGGGATCTCTGAGAACATAGCGTATGCCTTTTGTCACTTTGAGGCCACTGAGTGGCCGTGGCAGTCTCTTTCTGTCACTGCGAGGGGCTCGATGCCCCGAAGCAGTCTCTGACACCCCCCACATGTCACTGCGAGGCCACGAAGAAGCAACTACGAGATTGCTTCGCTTCGCTCGCAATGACAACAAAAGAAAATCCTCGCAATGACACATTCTTTGTCACTGCGAGGCCACGAAGTGGCCGTGGCAGTCTCTAATTCCCGTCAGTCACTTTGAGCCTCTCGATGAGGCAAAGCAGTCCTGACTTTGTCAGATAAAATTTGTAAGTCATTGATATTTCAACAAAATACCTTCAAAATCTGCTCATTTTTGCACTACAAATCTTCTACTTCTGTCTCTTGTTTGATCTGCTAAAAACTGAGGTCTCTCTCTGTGAACATATTTGGAAGGGATTTCATCTTGAGTTTTCTCATTATCATGTTCGCCATTGAATGTGGCTTGTTCTTAAGATACACTGTTTCGCCTTTTATGTTTATTTTCGTTACTGTTAAACTCTTTAAAGCTTCCCTTATCTTGTTTATCGAATATCCCTCCTCTTTTACAAGCAACTCAATCGCCCTTAACATCAGAAAAGATAAAAAACACATCACAAAATGCCCCCTTATTCTTCTTTCTGTCCAGTGAAATATCGGCCTTACCTCAAGGGTCGTTTTCATTATCCTAA
>Ga0209721_1002878_pt1 | contig 9974 bp, 10 predicted proteins | sample TshhotsprinmetaG_FD_184139 | JGI IMG/M metagenome (GOLD analysis project Ga0209721, IMG submission 184139) | Hot spring microbial communities from South Africa to study Microbial Dark Matter (Phase II) - Tshipise hot spring metaG (SPAdes)... | ecosystem: Environmental > Aquatic > Thermal springs... | reverse complement strand
CGGGTCCAACTGGCCAGGCGCGCACGTGACAGGGGACGCCCGGAGGTCAAGACGGTACCGCCCGGCGCGGCCCGGTCAGCTCCGTCAAGCACCTGCAGCGGTGTCAGGCCACGTGCACGCAGGCGCGCGCGTGCGGCGCGGACCGAATCAGCGTCGATCTGGCCGCGGTGCCGGCGTCCGTTGGCGTCGAGGGCTTCGAAGCGGTACAGGGCCACGGCGCTCGGTTCCAATCCTCTGGCGCTGTTCAATCACGTGTCACGCGCCAGACTTCCTCGGCCCTGGTGACGCCCTGCGCCACCAGGGCTTCGCCGGCCTGCCGCAGCGGTACCATGCCCTGATGTATGGCATGTTCGCGCAAGTCCGCCTCGGCAGCCCGCTCATGGATCAGGGTGCGCAGCGTGTCGTCGATCACCATCAGCTCGAACAGGCCTTGCCGCCCCAGGTAGCCACTGTGCGCGCAGGCCTCGCAGCCCCGGCCCGCACAGCGGGTGCAGGTCTTGCGCACCAGGCGCTGCGCCAGCACCCCCAGCAGCGAGCTCGACAGCAGGAAGGGCTCCACACCCATGTCCACCAGCCGGGTAACGGCGCTGGGCGCGTCATTCGTGTGTAGCGTCGCCAGCACCAGGTGCCCAGTCAGCGAAGCCTGAATCGCAATCTGCGCGGTCTCGCGGTCGCGAATCTCGCCAATCATGATCACGTCCGGGTCCTGGCGCAGGATGGCGCGCAGGGCCTTGGCAAAAGTGAGCTCGATCTTGGCGTTGACCTGGGTCTGGCCGATGCCGGGCAGTTCGTACTCGATCGGGTCCTCAACCGTCATGATGTTGAGCCGCCGGGCGTCCAGACGCGACAGGGCGGCGTACAGCGTGGTGGTCTTGCCCGAGCCGGTGGGGCCGGTGACCAGCACGATGCCATGCGGCTGCTGGATCAGCTGCTCGAAGCGCTGGCGCGTCTGGCCCTGCATGCCGATGGCGTCCAGGCTCAGCACGCCCTCGGATTTGTCCAGCAGCCGCAGCACAGCGCGCTCGCCATGGGCGCTGGGCAGCGTCGAGACGCGCACATCCACCGCGCGTCCGCCCAGGCGCAGGCTGATGCGGCCGTCCTGCGGCAGGCGCTTCTCCGCAATATCGAGCTCGGCCATGATCTTCAGGCGCGAAATCAGCGCCGCGTGCAAGGCCCGGTTGGGCTGCGCCACTTCGCGCAGCTCGCCATCGATGCGAAAGCGCACGCTGGAGTGGCGCTCGTAGGGCTCGATGTGGATGTCACTGGCGCGCTCACGCACGGCCTGGGCCAGCAGCGCGTTGAGCATGCGAATAATCGGCGCGTCATCGGCGGACTCGAGCAGGTCCTCGATTTGGGGCAGTTCCTGCATCAGCCGCGACAGGTCGGCGACGCTCTCCACCTCGCTGACGATGGCGGCTGCAGCGCCGGGCTCTGCCTGCGCATAGGCCGCCTGAAGTCGGCGGGCAAAGCTGTCGGCGTCTTCCCAGACGATCGGGCAGAGGCCGTGGCAGCGCTGCACCTCGCCAATCGCGCTCCAGCGCCGCGCGCGCTGGGTTTCGTCGGCGCGCTGTACATATAAGTGGGGCTGTCCTCGATCCAGGTGTAGCAATACGCCTTCGTCGCGGGCAAACGCGAAAGGTAGGGGATAGATGCGATTCATGGGGTGCGTGGGGCGGTGGCGTCGCTGGCAGCCGGCGCGGTGGTGCCGCTACGCATGGCGGGTGCGGACAGGGCCGGCAGCACCGGCGCTGTATCCACGGCCTGTCCAGCGGCGGGGGCAGGCTGCGCGGCCTGCTGCACGCCGCGTATCCACTCGTAGCGGTCCCAGGCCAAGTGCTCCGATTGTCGCGCGTCCCGCACCACCACCGGACGCAGGAAAATCATCAGGTTGGTCTTCTTGCGCGAGCGTTTTTCACTGCGAAACAGCGGTCCCAGGACGGGCATGTCACCCAGGCCGGGCACCTTGTCGACGTTGCCTCCATATTCATCCTGTAACAGCCCTCCGAGTACCACGATGCCCCCATCCTCCACCAACACCGTCGATTCGATCGAGCGCTTGTTCGTGATCAGACCCGTTGGGGAGTTCAGCGAACTGGGCAAGACGCTGCTGACTTCTTGATAGATGGTCAGCTTGACCGTGCCCTGTTCGTTGATCTGGGGCTTGACGCGCAGCGTCAGGCCAACGTCCTTGCGCTCGATCGTCTGAAATGGATTGACGGCGCCCTGGTTGCTGTTGTTGGCGGTGTACTGGCCGGTGACGAACGGCACGTTTTGCCCGATGACGATGCGCGCCTCCTCGTTGTCCAGTGTCAACAGGTTGGGGGTGGACAGGATATTGGCGTCGCCGTTGGTCTCCAAGAAGCGCGCCAGCGCACTGAGCACATAGACGTTGCCCACGCGCTGGGCGATGCCCACATTCAAGCCGGGGGCGGGTAACTGACCCTGTCCGCCATTTTGGGTCGCCAGATTCAGGATATTGGCACCGCCGCTGCCAAAGTTGGTACCCAGCAGGCCGACGACGGCATCACCAGAGCGTCCAATGGGTCCCTGCCACTGGATGCCGATTTCCGACGCCTTGTCAGCACTGACCTCGGCGATCAGGCTTTCTACAAAGACTTGTGCGCGCCGCACGTCGAGTTGATCGATGACCTGGCGCAATTGACGGTATAGGGGCTCCGGGGCGGTGATGATGAGGGCGTTGTTCGCCGGATCCGCCTGCACCATGCCACCTGTGCTGAGCGCATCGGTGAGGGGGGGCGCGGATGCTGTCACAGGCGCGGCAGTGGCCATTGTCGGCGATGTGCTGCCCGAGCCCGGGGCGCCAAGGCGCGCCGGTGCGGATGCCAGCGCAGTGCCCGATGGCGTGGAACTGTCACCGCCAGCGGCCAAGGCGGCCCGCAACGTGGCCGCTAGGCGAACGGCATCGGCGTTGCGCAGATAGACGACCCGGATATTGCTGGCGGCATTGCCCAGCGCATCGGGCCGATCGAGCTTGGCGACCAGTGCCTGCATCAGTGCCAGCTGGGCGGTGCTGGCCGCGCGTACCAGCAGCGCGTTGCTGCGCGGCTCGGCCACCACCGTTGTCCGCACAATCGACAGGGCCACTGGCGCCTGCCCCTGGGGCTGGCCGGCCGCAGCGGGGCGGCTGCCGTCGCCGTCGAGCAGGCGCTGCAGCAGCGGCACCAGGTCGCTAGCGACGGCGTGTTGTAGCGGAATGACCTCGACATCGGTGCCGCTGGAGACGTCGAGCGCAGCAATGATGCGTGCCAGGCGACGCAGGTTGTCGGCGTAGTCGGTGATGATCAAAGCGTTGCTGGCCGCATTGGCGGAGATGACGTTGTTGGGACTGATCAAGGGCCGCAGAATGGCCAGCAGATGGTTGGCATTTTCGTGCTGTAGGCGAAAGATCTGCGTTACCAGCTGCCCGTTGCGGGGCGTCTGGTCGTCCGTGAGGACGGGGCCGCCGTGCAGCTTGGCCTCGGCTTCGGGCACCACCTTGTACAGACCCTGTGACTCCACCAAGGCAAAGCCCCGCAGACGCAGCTCCGCGCCAAACTGGCCGATGGCAGCTGCGGGTGTCACCGGCGTTTCGGTCACCAGCGTCAACGTTCCCTTGACACGCGGGTCGACAACGATGTGCCGTCCGCTCATGACGCCCATGGCACGCGCGACGGCTTCGATGTCGGCCTCGACGAAATTGAGCGTGACGGGCTGGCCAGCGCGCACCGCCGGTGGCGGCGTCTGGGCGAGCGCAGCCGGAGCCCGCGCAGCCAGCAAGCAGGCTAGCCAGAGCGCCGTGACACCGATCACTGTGGGGGCGCGCAAGCGCGCGCGAGGCAGAAGTGGCAACATGCGTATCATCCGATTCGCAAATGCGCGCGCGGGCCGTCTCGGCGTCCCAGCAGATTCAGGAGATTGGACAGGGCCTCAAGCTGCTGCGGGTCGGCTTGCGCCAGCCCATCGAGGCGCAGGCGCCGCCCGTCCCAGTGGGCGTGGCCGCTCAGCGCCAGTGCGCCATGTTCGGTAGCGATGGATAGCGTCGTGCCGGTGGCGCTTGACTGGCCATCGATCCGATAGCTCCCCAGGGGGCGCACGGTCGACACCGCTGAGGACAGGTCGGTGATGCGCGCCTGCCAGCGCACGGGCATCGGGGTGGTGCCGGAGACAGGGGACCATTCCCAGGGTTCGGTCGTGACCTCAAGCAAGCCCTGCAGGCCGAGCGTGTTCCAAGGGGTGCCCAGTGCTGATGTCCAAGCCATGTCCCAGGTGGTCTGCCAGGCGTCGGCCGCAATGACCCAAGACCCGCCTTGACGGGACAGCCGAACGCGCAGCGGCGACGAGGCGCAGCACTCCAGATGCAGCGTCAATACCGGTGCGACGAATGTGGAACCGTCCCACGCAGGCCCGTGCAGGCGCCACGAAACGCGCCCGGGCAAAACCGAGCGCGCACGATCCCCCCGTACGCTGAGGAGCGCTTCCCCCCGCCAGACGGTGCCGCGGGGATCCAGCAGCCGCACCCGGTCACCGGTTGCGGCAGCCAGCGCCACGTCGACCCAGCGCGCAGGTGCATCGATCACGCTGCCTGCCAGCACGCCCATCAGCAGACCACTGGCCGCCAGCCATCCACGCCGCGTCATGGTCCATCCCCCAGTCGCTGCACTCGGCAGCGTCCGCTCCAGGTACCGTCCGCACGGCGCTCCCAATCGACGTGCACGACAGTGGCGGCCAGCTGTTCGCGCACGGCGATGAGCCAATGGGCCAGTGGCAAGCCATGCGCACGCTCAAACACCACATCCCACCCATGCTCAGTGGCAGTCAGGCGGACGCCGTCGCCCAGCCACTGCCCGTTGAGGCGATGCAGCGCGCGCTCAAAGGTCGGCGTATCCCACGTGGCGCTGCCATGATCCGGTTGGCGGCGCAGTTCCGACAGGGCGTGGGCCTGTGTTTGCAGCAGCACCAGCTGTGCGGTCAGCTGTCGCGCGCGCTGTTCGCTGGCCGACCAGCGCTGCCAGGCCGGATGCAACACGGCTGTCCACAACAGGGCAGCGGCACACACCGCCAGCGTCACACCGATGGCGTTACGGCGAGGCATCGGCAGCGCGCGCCACTGCTGGCCGATCGGTTGCAGCCAAGACGGAAGAGTCCACTGGTTTGTCATGGTTGCCCAGTTTGGACTGCAGGCTCGATATGCCAGCGCGTACCGTCAACGAGGATACGGAAACGCTTCGGTGGCAGATGGCCGGCCAGGGCGTTGGCCGGCAGAGGCTGGCTGGTTTCGATCTCCACTGTCCGGCCATCCCATCGAATCGCCTGCATAGCCACGGTGTGAGTGTGCTGACCTGCCCATATGTTCAATATTTCCTCCAGCGGCGACGGCGGCAAGGCGCCGGTGCGTGCCTGTTCGCGCCGCAAGGCGGTTTCGATCTGCCGCTGCGGATCCAGCACGACAGGCGCGCCGGGCAGCGCAGCCTGGGCCACTTGGCGTATCTGGCGCTGCAGCGCACGTTCCTCAGCGGCGGCAACGGCCGCCAGCAATGGAACGGCCACGAGCGGCAGCAGGGCATTGACCGCCAGTCCCCAGCGCAGAAGACGGCTGCGGGGGTCGCGCCACCGAGTAACGATATACTGCGCCAGCCGCCGCCACCCGTGGCTGCCCAGACGGCGTCGCCATTCGTGCTGGGCGAGATTCCATCCCGTACCCGACACGTGCAGCCATTGCTGTGCACGCGCTTGCATGTGCCAGGGTAGGGTGGGCAACAGCGTCGTCACCGCCCCGAATACAGCCGGCTCGGCGGCGGCGTGGGCCCAACCGTTGGTTGGCAGTCCCAGTTCCTGGATCAGATTCGCGGACGCAGGCACGGTCAGCACACCGTTGGGTCCAGATACCGTAACGAGGGTACCGGCTTCATCCTCGTGCGCCCACAGACGCCACGATCGATCCGGCACAACCTCGGGCAGGATACCCAGAACGTGCCAGCCCCGCTCCAGCAGGCTGTCTACGCAGCGGCGCAGGTGGTTGGCATCCATGGCAGCTACCCAGGCTGGTCCAGCACTGCGGCTGGCGGCGGCGTCCGGGTCGAGTGCCAGATGCCAGTCGCTTAAGGCGCCCAGTAGCCGCTCCTCTAGCAAACCCGCCAATGCTACGGCGCTGCGAGCGGCGCGCCCCGCAGGCAGGGTCACGCGGTGCCACGACAGCCACCGATGCGGAATCACCAGCCAGCATGGCGCTCGCCACGGCGATGTCGCCAGTTCTTCGTCACTGAGAACGCCACTGGCTTCGAGCGTGGCACCGTCCGCGCTGCGCGCCCAGCGCCAAGTGGCAGGTCTGTTCGGAGAACCTGCCTGAGCGCTGTTGGGGACGGGGCAAAGCAGTAGCATGAGGTCAGCGGTGCGAGTCGGACAAGGGTGAAGGCGAACACTGCCGACGGCAGTGCCCGACCCATTGGACCTTTGTGTCGGTGCAATCTTATCGGTTCACGCTTGGGTCTTCGTTGCCATCGCGGCGCAACGGTGTCTGAATCCGCCACACCACTTGCACCCGGGTTCCATCGCGCCTGAGCAGCGCGCGCTGTTGCACCGTCAGATGCTCCAGCTGTAGCTGGCCGCTGACGAAAAAATGCTGAGTGGTCACACTGAGCGTGGAAGCATCGAGGACGGTTCCGGCAGGCAGTAGGGCCAGAAAGTCCTCGACCGTCGTAAAAGGCTGGCGTTGCCGTCGCTGCACGATGCGCTGTACGGTCGAGCCGTCGGCGTTGTCCAAGACAGCCTGCAGCACCGCTGCGGGAGCGGTGTTGACATTGAGTGGTGTAGGCCGATCCAGCCAGACGGTCAACGGCTCCAGTGCACTCACCGAGCGGGCCGAAAGTCCCAACCCCATGAGGTCGCGCACCTGCTGCGGACGCAACGGACGCCCATCACTGGCAGGGTGGCTGTGGCTACCGGGCAGCCAGGCACGGCGCAGCTGCTCGGCCACCTCTTGCAGCTCCGCCGTGGGTAAACCCTGTTGCTGGAACAGACGTTCGAACCGTTGGCGGTGTAAGGGCGACACGCGGGGCATCTGTCCGGTGGTGTCGACAAGGTTGCGCCAGTTCAGCCGCCCCTGCGCATCCTCGATGCGTCCGGACAGCAAAGCCTGCGCCGCTATATCCTCTGCGTCCTGGCTGTGGTCCAGAAAGGTCGACAAACGGGTCGGCTGCAAGGGAACGGCCCACGGCTCATTGAGGTGGTCGGTGGTACTGGCGCGCCCGTCTTCGCGGACGATCAGACGCGCCCAGTCCAGAGCCCCGACCAGCAGCCAGGCGGCCTGAGCGTAATCACGCTCCAGCGCCTCGCTGCGCCAAGCGCGCCACTGCTGCCAATGGGCCGTGCCAGCCAGCGTGGCCACCATCGCGACCAGCAGCAGGGCCAGCAGCAGGGCAGCGCCCCGTTGGATATGACGGTTGCCGATCACGATTTGCCGCCTGCCACCCGCGGGGAGACCCAATCGATGACGACGTCACCCTGCAAGAGGTCGCCCGCCGCCGGGCGCAAGACCAGCCGCACCGCCTCGCCGGGTGCCTCGCCCGTCGCCAGGTGCCACGAACCGTCATGCCAGTGCGCCATATGCCAGTCTGAAATGGTCAGTGTGCGCACACCCTCCTCGCGCAACCGTGATGGGGCGGACTCCCACAGCCGTCGCCCCTCTTCTTGGTGGATGAACGGCGGCGAGAGCCAGCGGCTCCAGCGTTGCCCACCATCGGTAATTCCCCAAGCAACCACTTGCCACCCTGGCGCTGGGGCAGCGGCACGTCGAATCCACTGCACGCCCTCAGGCGTGACTCTCCAGGAGGAGGCGTCGGTCTCGCCCTGATGCCAGATGGCCGCGTCCAGATCGACACGCCATTGGGCCACCACCGTCTGCCACGCCTGCAAGGCCCGGTGGTGGCGGCCGGTGACCTCCAGCGTCTGCACCATCGCGTCGGTGGCGCGCCAGCCCAATGCCGCCAGCAGCGCCACGATCACCAAGGCCACCAGCAGCTCCACCAGGGTCAGTCCGGCAGACCGATGCGTGGGGCGGGGCATTCGGACCCTCTCTACAGGTCAATGGCGACCGACCACCGTCGTGCTGCGCAGCAGCACCTGCTGCGGCGCGTCGGCACGCCAGACCCGAACCTGCACGCGACGAAAGCTCGGATTGGGTGTTGGTGCGATGTCGATGGCCGTCATGAAGTCCCAACCGCCTTCGCTGCAGGACTCTTCGCGCAGGCCAGGTGAAGGAAAGACGGGATCCAGCCGGATGCTGACCAGGGCGCGTTGCGCGCATTGCTGTGCGAGCCAATGCTCGGTCTGGCGTTCCACCATGCGCACCAGCGCCCCCCCGGCGGCGCTGGCAGCCGCCAGCGCCATGGCCACGATGGCCAGCGCAGCTAGCACCTCCACCAGCGTGAAGCCGCGGGACATGTCGCAGCGGAAGTCTCGGCGCTCATTCGATGCGGGAAGCCGACCAGCCATCGCCCACCACAACCCTGCGATACGGTCCTGCAGTCAATTCGATACGGTAGGGGGAAGACATCGGTTCTGGGCCCAACCAGAGCGAGTCATTGCTGCGGACGCGAAGACCGGGAACGGTCCAAACGTGAAGCCCGGACAGGGCGTCATTTCCATCCACGAGTCCCTCGAAGCGGTAACCCTTGTCGTCAGCATGCCAGCGTATGGGCGTAGCCAGGAGGCGGGCTTCAGTGCGCACCATGTCGATTTGGATGTGCAGACGTTCGGCCTGACGGTCGAGCTCGCGTTCGACAGGATCGGGCAAAGAGGCGACGACACCGGCGCTGGCCACCGCTACGATCATCAGCACCACCAGCAGTTCCAGTAGGGTCAGTCCGGATAGGGGCTGGAAGGGGCGCATCCCTCACTCCCAGCTGCCGATATCGGCATCCACGCCGGTACCCCCCGGTTGGCCATCGGCGCCCAGCGAAAACACATCCACCGGCCCGTGAACGCCGGGATTGAGGTACTGGTAGGGTCGTCCCCACGGATCGGTGGGCAGTTTGTCCAGATAGGGGCGCCAGTTCGACGGAGCAGGTCCAGCGGTGGGCCGCTGCACCAGCGCCTGCAGTCCCTGCTCCTGCGTGGGGTAGCGCTGATTGTCGAGCCGGTAGAGTTTGAGGGCCTGCATCAACTGCCCCACATCGGCGCGCGCGGCGGTGACGCGTGATTCTTCGGCACGGTCGATGACATTGGGCACGATCAGCGCCGCCAACACCCCGATGATGACCAGGATGACCAGCAGCTCGATCAGGGTAAAGCCGCGGTAGGGCCGGCAGGACATGGCTACGGGACGGTGATGGTCAGCGGAAAGCGCTCGCATGTACGGATCATACGGGAAGCGGTTGATAGGGCGATGAGGTTGCGATCGTGCGGTGATCGTCGAGGCGCCGGCAGCATCCTACGCGACCGGGGTACGGGATACGGCAACTTCGCTGTGCATCGGGATGCTGCCCGGTGCGATGGGCGGCGTGAGCGCACCGCCCGAGATCGCATACCATCCCAGCCATGGCTCACAACAGCGGGGAATCTTTGTGACGACGCCTGACAGACCTTTGCAGCCCGGTGCCGACCCCGCCCCATGGGTGGGCGGGGTCGCTTGGGTGCTGTGGTTGCTGGTTGGCCTCCAAGCGGCGCATTGGGGCTGGCGGTTGTGGGGCAGCTCTGCAGCACAGCTGCCCGCGCTGCCGCCGACCTCGGCAGCCATTGTCGATCCGGAACGGATGGCGCATGGTCTGACGCAGGGATCGGGGGGGGCTGTGCCAGAGGCGGCGGCCGCTGAAGCGGGGACCGCGACGGTTGCCGATTGGCGGGTGGTCGGGGTGATTGCCGATCGTCGTGGCGCCGGGGCAGCGGTGCTGGTGCGCGACGGTACGCCGGCGCGCCCCTACCGCGTTGGCACCACGCTGCCTGATGGGTGGCGTGTGGTGCGCGTCGAGCGCGCCGAG
>Ga0209721_1002877_pt1 | contig 9977 bp, 9 predicted proteins | sample TshhotsprinmetaG_FD_184139 | JGI IMG/M metagenome (GOLD analysis project Ga0209721, IMG submission 184139) | Hot spring microbial communities from South Africa to study Microbial Dark Matter (Phase II) - Tshipise hot spring metaG (SPAdes)... | ecosystem: Environmental > Aquatic > Thermal springs >... | reverse complement strand
AACATCTTTCCTCCTGCAATACCTCTTCCAGCAGAATTGCCCCTTCGTAAAGCGCGCGCCCGAGAATTACCCCAGCCAGTCCCCGCTCACGAGCCTGGCGCACATCCTCAAGACTGCGCGCTCCCCCTGAGGCAATCACCTGAAAACCAAACCTGTCAGCCAGAGCGCTCGCCTGCTCCAGCGCCAGTCCGGTTTGCATACCATCCCGGGAAATATCGGTGAACACCACCCAGCGAACCCCACAGGATTGAATGAGACGGGCAGCATCTTCAACTGAAATTCCCCCGCTTTCCTGCCATCCGCGTACATACACCATTCCGCCGCGCGCGTCCAGGCTGACGGCAATGCGTTCGGCTCCCCATTCCCGGATGGCTTGTTCCAGCAAATCAGGGCGTTCCATTGCCATCGTTCCAACCACAACCCGCCGAACGCCACGGACGAGCAACTCTCGGATGGACTGGAGCGAACGCATGCCCCCGCCTGTCTGCAAACTGGCAGAAAATTCCGGTGTGATTTCCAGCATCTGTTCGATGGCACGCAGATTCTGGCGCGCCGAGCGCTCCTCACCAAATGCTCCATCCAGATTGACCACGTGAAGCCAGCGCGCGCCCTGGCTGAGGAAACGATACGCCATTTCTGCAGGATCATGGCTGAACACGGTTTGGCGCGCCGGATCGCCTTCTTGCAACCGCACCACCTGTCCGGCGCGCAAATCAATGGCGGGAAAAATAGTGAAGGATGCGTTCATAGGCTCAAGAAATTCTCCAGAATCTGTTTACCAACGGTCTGGCTCTTTTCAGGATGAAACTGCACTCCCCAAAGAGCATCTCGCTGCACTGCGCTGCAAAAGGTTAAGCCATAATCTGTCCGGGCAATGCAATCTTCCTCTCGCTCCGGCACACAGTAATAAGAATGGTTGAAATACACATACTCGCCTTCAGTCAGGTTTTGAAACAAACCCGAAGGACGGCAAAACCGCAACTGATTCCAGCCGGTGTGAGGAATTTTCAATCCTTCGAGGGAGGGAAAACGCTTCACCTGTCCGGGCAACAAGCCCAGTCCGGCGACCTGTCCGCCCTCCTCACTCCATTGAAAAAGTGCCTGCATCCCTACGCAAATTCCCAGCAGTGGATATCTGCGCTGAACATGTTCATTCAGCACCTCAATCCAGCCGTTTTGACGTAAACCCTCCATGAAGGCTGAAAAGGCTCCCACCCCCGGCAATACTGCTCGCTGACCCTTCCAATCGGCAGGGCTCTGGGTTACCCGAAGGGAGACATTCAGGCGGAGCAGGGCATTGGCAACAGAACGCAAATTGCCCGTTCCCGCGTCAATCAGAATGACTTCGGACATTGTCCCTCCATCCCCTAAACCAGCATCCCCTTACTGGAGGGCACTTTACCCTGACGCCGGGCATCCACCTGGACAGCCTGGGTTAATGCCCGGGCAAAGGCTTTGAAAAGCGCTTCGGCTTTGTGATGATTATCTTTTCCATACTGTACCCGGGCATGCAGGGTACAGCGAGCCATCTGGGCAAAACTCTGGAAGAAATGTTCAATTAATGTCACAGGAATTCCGCCCACCTCCGGGGCAGTCCAGACGGTATCAAAGACACAGAATGGTCTGCCGGAAAAATCCAGCGCCACAAACGCCAGGCTTTCATCCATCGGTGTTGTAAACGATGCCATACGCACGATGCCTTTCCGTTCCCCCAGGGCTTGCTGAAATGCCATGCCCAACGTAAGTGCGACATCTTCTACCGTGTGGTGCGGATCAACCTGCAAGTCACCGCTGGCTTGAAGCGTCAGATCAAACAGACCGTGAACGGCAACCTGCTCCAGCATGTGGTTTAAGAAACCCAACCCGGTTTGGACCTGGCACTTTCCACTGCCATCCAGATTCAGGCGTACCTGTACCTGCGTCTCGCCCGTTTTGCGCTCTACGGTGACTTCACGTGAGGAGAAGACAGCTTCACCCGAGCCGCCCTGAATCAGACGGAGAGGTTGATTCAGGGCAATGGACGAGGCAATGGCTTCCCCGAGCGCCAGCACTGCCTGACGGTCTACGGCGGTGAGGCAACCGGCATCCATGGTGCTGGATTGCACCACGGGAATCGCGCCTGACTGCCGAAGCCGCTCCTCCCACCCGGGAAGCGATGCAACGGTTTTGCCTCTCATTAACCCTGCCGCTGATGCCAGCAAAATTCCTTCCCGGAACGCAACAATGTGCCCGGCATCGGCGGCTGTGCCCAACCAGCGCAGGAAAGCAGGGTTGTCGAGCAACGCCCAGACCCCTTCCCCGCCGGGGACGACCACCCAATCGTAACCGGACAAATCCGGAGCAATTCGGGAAGCAAAGACGTGCAAATCACTGGAGTCGTATACCTCCCCCACCCGGGCACAAATATCCAGCGCTTTCAGAGCCGTGTTTTTGCGGGAAAGAAGCGGCTCTACGAACATGTAAAAATCCAGACTGGAAAAGCCTTCAAAAACTACAATGGCACATTTCATAAGTTCCTCCTGTTATGCCAATCGGCGGAGCGCGTCCATCAACACCTCATGATCCTGTGGACGTCCGACAGAAATACGGATGAAATTCCGCAAGAGAGGGGTATCGTAATAACGGATGAAAATTCCCCCTTGCATCAGGGACTGCTTCAGTCCGCGCGCATCTTTTCCTTCCACCCTGCAAAGGATGAAATTGGCATCTGAAGGCACAGGCTGCAGGAAAGAAACGGCAGATAGTTGCTCAAAGAGGTCCTGACGCTGCTGGCGAATCTTTTCCACATTTTCCGCCAGATAGTCCAGATCCTGCAATGAGGCAAGCGCGGCAGCAGAGGCGGCAACGTTGACGTTATAGGGCTGTTTGGCTTTCCACAGCACTGGCAGGAGCCAGTTTGGAAAAGCGCCATAACCAACCCGCAACCCCGCCAGCCCCGCCCATTTGCTGAAGGTGCGCAGCACAACCAGATTTTCCCGCTCAACCACCTGCCGAATGCGGCTCAAGCGCTCACCCAGCCTGCCGCCCGCGCTGGCAAATTCGATGTAGGCTTCGTCAATCACCACCAGAGCATCGCCTGCCAGCAATGCCTCCACCTCTTCGAAACGGGGGAGTTGCCCATCGGGGTTGTTAGGCGCAGTCAGGAAAATCACCCGCGGGCGATATCGCCTGACTGCGTCGAGCGCCCGTTCAAGGTCGATGGAAAAATCTGCCCGGCGGGGAATTTCCACCACCTGGCCTGCGTTCAGACGGGTATCGAAAGCATACATGCCAAAAGTGGGCGGAAAGGTCAGCACACAATCACCCGGCTCAATCATGACCCGTAAAATCAGGTCAATCAGTTCATCAGCGCCTGCCCCTGCCATGAGATTTTCCGCAGGTACTCCGGTGAAATCCGCCAACGCCTGACGCAGGGAACGGCTTTCAGGGTCCGGGTAAATATGCACAAACGGCAAAGACGCCAGCGCTTCCCGCACCTTTGGCGAGGGTCCATAAGGGTTCTCGTTGGCATCCAGTTTGACAATGCGTTCCATCGGGATGCCCATGCGCGCCGAGAGAACCTCATACGGCTCAATGGGGGTATAAGGGGGAAAATCATTGAAGCGGGAAGAGCCTCTTAACATCGGCACCTCGCAGAGAAAGCATGTGCATCTAACCCTTCCCGCTCGGCAATCACGGATGCTGCCGGGGCAATTTCTTGCGTGGTGGCTTCATCCAGAGCCACAAGGTGAATCAGATGGACAAAATCCCACACATTCAATGGAGAAGCAAAGCGGGCAGTTCTGCCGGTAGGCATGACATGGCTGGGACCTGCTACATAGTCCCCAAGGACTTCGAAACTGTGTTCGCCAACAAAAATGCCACCCGCGGCGTTAATCTTTGGGACAAGCGCCCAGGGATCGCGTACCGACAAACACAGATGCTCAGGGGCAAACTCATTGGCAATGCGCACGGCTTCTTCCAGATCAATGGTCAGAACAGCGCCACTGCGGAACTCCAGTGATTGCTGAATGATAGTTGCGCGCTGGCGTTCCCGCAATTGACGGGTGACGGCTTCCTGAACCTGAGCAATCAGGGATTCTGAGGGGGTCAGCAAAATGGCAGAAGCCAGCGGATCATGTTCCGCCTGAGCCAGCAAGTCTGCCGCCACCCACTCCGGGTTAGCGGAGTCATCGGCAATCACCATTGTCTCCGTGGGTCCCGCCAGTCCATCAATGCCCACCACCCCAAAGACCTGCTTTTTTGCCAGAGTCACAAAGAGGTTGCCGGGGCCGAAAATTTTATCTACCGGAGGGATGCTTTCAGTTCCGTAAGCCAGAGCAGCAATGGCTTGCGCGCCTCCCAGCGCATACACCTCATCCACCCCGCACAGCGCACATGCCGCCAGAATGACAGGATCCACTTTCCCGGTCTGGCGCACAGGGGGAGCCACCACAACAATCTCCGGCACACCGGCAACCTGTGCCGGAATGACAGACATCAGCACGGAAGAGGGAAGCGGCGCACTCCCTGCCGGCACATACACTCCTACCCGGCGAATGGGGCGCACCAGTTGTCCCAGTGTACCTCCAAGGGACTGGGTTAACCAGGAAGTCAGCGGCTGTGCCTGGTGAAACCGGCGAATGCGCTCGGCGGCAAGGCGCAAGGCATTTAACTGCGCATCGCTCAGGGTCTGAAGTGCAGATTGAATATCTTCTTTTGGAACGCGGAATGTGTTCAATGTCACGCCATCCAGTTTTTGCATCCACTCCCGCAGGGCAGTATCCCCGCGCTGGCGCACATCTTTCAAAATGCGGGTCACGGCTTGCTCCGGCGAAAGAGGCTCACCCAATAACCCGGCAGTACGCTCCAGAACTACCGGAGAAACTTCAACCTCATCCAGTGAAGCCCGTTTCAGCAGGGTCTCCCGGGCTTCGGCTACGTTTAATTTTCTCAACATATCTTCCTCCTCTACAATTCTTCCAGCGATTTGAGCATGGCAGTATAACGTGGTGGTTCTTCTTCAAAAATATAGTTGACCGGCACCACCACAACGCCGCTTCCGCCAATTGCGCGGAGTTCGCTGATGGCCTGGAATAAACGCGATCGCGGGACAATCACATTAACCGCATACCAGTTAGGATCTCCTGAACGCACAATGACCCGGGAAATCGTTGGTCCCTGCAAACCGGCAATAGTGGGTTGGGTAAAGATACGCGCGGCAAGTTCCTCGGGCGAGGTGCCCCGCATGTTGGCAAAAATGGCAACTTCATCGCGAGCGCGAAGGTAGGCTTCAATGTATTCCAGCAACTGGCGGGCAATTTGCAGTGCCTGGGGAGAACGTTGCAGTGAGGAACGATTGGCAATCAGGGCTGCCTGAGAAGGCTGAATCACGCCATCGGTTAGCGGACGCAGGCGGTTATCTCGCAGAGTCTGACCGGAAGAGACCAGATCCGAGATCATATCCGCATATCCAATGGCGGGAGCGGTTTCCAGCGTCCCCTCTGCGGAGATGAGCACATGAGAAATACCAGCCTCGCGCAAAAACCGGGCGGTCAGCACCGGATACTTGGTGGCAACCCGAAGAGGACGCCCCAACTGCTCCACATATTGACGTAAATGCGCCACAGTTTCTACTCCGCTCCAGGCTTCCGGCACAGCCAGACAAAGTGCACAGGCGCCAAACCCCAGCGCATCATGGAGCACCATCACATTGCCGTTCTCTCCCCGGCGCTCTTCGATGACATCAATACCGGTAATTCCAAAATCCACACTGCCATCGCGTACACTCACCACAATATCGGCAGGGCGCTGAAACAGGACAGTCAGATCCGGCAAAGCAGGAATGGTGGCTTCATACTGACGGGGATTGGGTTTATATACCCTCAAACCGCACGATTGTAAAAAAGCCAGCGCATCCTCGGCGAGCCTCCCTTTGGAAGGTAAAGAAAGCCTCACTGCATTTTGATTCGATTGCCTCGCATTCATTCATCAACTCCTCAATTTCTTTTTACAAGAATAAAAAAAACCCCGGCGGACCGGGGGTATGCTTTCAGGGGTATAACAGGTAAGCGCTACCGACCTCCGCCCAAAGGTTCGTGGAGGCTGGTATGATGATGCAGCGCAAAACGAATATTCATCATGACAACAATGTTACCCATGAAAGGTGGTTTTGTCAATGAAAAATTTCCTTCTCCTCCGGGATAAATCCTGTACAATGAAAGGGTCAACTCATTCCTCAGAACGCCACGAAGGATATGCCCAAACCAATCCCATTCCGTTGTTTCCTCTCCGTTCTGATATGTCTCTTCCTGACCACCTGCACCGGAATGGAAACGGCTTCCCGCGAACCTTCTCTGGGATTTCCGGCAGGAAATGGTTCCCTGCCTGGTTCAAGCCTGCAGGGCGGAATGGGTGCGGGAGCCTCGTTACTGGGAATGTTTTCTACCCCAACCCTTGCCCCTCGCCCAACACAAACCGCAACGCCTTTTCAGCCCATCCCACCGACTGCCACTCCCATTCCTCCATCTCCTACCCCAACTGCCACAGCCACAGAACCACCCCCGCCAGCGCTACCCGAAGAGCATTTCATCCGCAAAATTTCCGGACATCCTCAATATTTTTCATTGAGTTGTGAAGCGGCGGTCGCTACCGATTGGGCGGCATACTTTGGTGTAACCATCTCGGAGTACAACTTTCAGTTTGAGTTACCCCGATCGGATAATCCAGAAAAAGGCTTCGTAGGCGATGTAAACGCGCCGTGGGGACAGGTTCCCCCTTACGGATATGGTGTCCATGCTCCACCGGTCGCGCGGTGAAAGGCTGGTCCGTAGAGGAAATGAAAGCCGAACTGGCAAACGATCAACCGGTGATTGCCTGGGTGATTGGCAATGTGGTTGGGGGCGTGCCTTATGAGTATACCGACAAAGAAGGCAACACCGTCATCGTGGCGGCATACGAGCATGCGGTTCTGGTCACGGGTTACAGCAAAACACACCTTCGGTATATCAGCAATGGCGCGTTTTACGATGTTCCCATTGAGGTATTCGAAAACTCCTGGAAGGTACTCGGCAACATGGCAATTTATTACCATGACTGAGGCTCGAAAAAGCCTTGACTTTCCCGTTATAATTACGGCGTGAAAACCATCTGGATACGCTTGATCCTTCTCTCTGGCATCCTGGCGGCTTCGTTTCACTCAACGGTGCCGGTTCAGGCAGAAAAAGCCAACTTCAGCCCGCAGTCGAGCGTTACCGCTTACGATCTGATTCTTGCCATGAATACTCTGCGGGTGTCGAATGGACTATCGCCCCTGATTGAAGACCCCATCATCAATGCCGTAGCCCAGGCAACCGCTGAAATCATGGCAGCGAATCAGATGTCCTGGCATATCGGTAACGTGTCCGGGCGATTGCAATCAGCAGGATATGGCGGGGGCGCGAAAGTTTACGCCACCGAAAATTTTGCTGTCGGCAGCACATTCACCATTGACGAAATTATGCTGGCATGGGCAGACCCTGACCACATGATTCCGGCTGTCAATCCAGCCTACTGTCATGTAGGTGCAGGAGTTGCCAAAGCAGCAAATGGCATGACGTACTATGTGCTTCAGGCGGCTTATGTGGCAGGGAGATCCTGCGGCGAGTACCGCCCGCCCGCCAATTACACCCCAAAACCGGGTGAAACGCCGGTAAACGCGGGTGTTCCACAAATTATCGTGCCGGTCAAAGTGGCTACACCGGATGCTGACGGAAAGGTGTTTCACGTGGTGCAAAACGGGCAATCGCTGTGGGCAATTGCCGTGGCATACAAAGTAACGATCCGGGACCTGGAAATCTGGAACAACATCTCCCGCAACGCTCCTTTACAGGTAGGACAAAAGTTGTTCATCCCCGGCAGTAATACAGCGGGATATGCCACTCCTACACCCGCATGGATGATCCAGATTGCCACGCCCGATGCCGATGGAAGAATTGTTCATGAAGTCAAAGCCTATCAGACTCTGATACGAATCGCTGAGGCTTACGGTACTACCATAGATGCCCTGCTGGCATATAACGGCATTCAGGCAGACTGGCCCCTGCAAATCGGGCAAAAGTTGATCATCTATCCCGGAAACATCACCCCCAGCCCAACTCCGCGCCCGTTGACGCCCATCGAAAAACTCACCCCCGCCAGTGACGGCAAATATTACCACACCGTCCAGAGTGGCGAAACCCTGGCATGGATTGCCAGACTGTATGAGGTAAGTTTAAACGACCTGATGGTATGGAACGGGCTGAACGCCACGTCTATCATCCATCCCGGTGACCGGATTCTGCTACAGGTCACTCCACCGGTCACCCCCACCTTCACCCCCAGCCCGACCCTACCGCCTACGGCTACCCCGCATCCCCCTACCGCTACCCCCAGCCCAACGCCTACACCCGTGGTGGCAACGCCTACCCCTGAAGCGAGCCCCCAGAGCACTCCATCTGCGCCGTGGCTGTGGGTATTCCTGATTCTGGCTGTGGCAGGGGGAGGACTGGTGTGGCTCTTTTCGAGGAAAAGAGCCTGACAGAATTAGTTTCTAAAGAAAAGTAAACCGTTTCGAGATAAAAGGAGCGGACAGAGCCAGATCTCAACACCTCATTGAATGCTCTGTCCCCCTTTTTTACATGAACCATTCCCTCGTTAAATAAAAAGTGAGCGTGCAGGGATTCGAACCCTGAACCAATGGCTTAAAAGGCCACTGCTCTGCCGTTGAGCTACACGCCCGACGGAGCAAATTCTATCACGCCCTTGAATCAGCGTCAATGTTTTGAGAAAAACGCACACAGACAACGAACAGCATATACAATAAAGACAGTCTTTTCCACTGATCAGAGAGAGGTGCAATATGAGAAAAATAAGACTGGGGTCCAGCGATCTGGAAGTACCGGTGGTGGCAATCGGATGCATGCGCATCAATCAATTACAACCCCGACAGGCCGAAGAGTTCGTCCAGACGGCTCTGGATCTGGGCGCAAACTTCTTTGACCATGCCGATATTTACGGTGACGGCGCCTGTGAGGAAATTTTCGCTCAGGCGATACACATGAATGAACAGGTGCGTGAAAAGGTGATTCTGCAATCCAAGTGTGGCATCCGCAGGGATTGTTACGACTTTTCCAAAGAACACATTCTTAATTCTGTGGACGGCATTCTCAGGCGCCTGCGAACCGATTATCTGGATGTGCTTCTGCTCCACCGTCCGGATGCACTGGTTGAACCAGAAGAAGTGGCAGAGGCATTTGATCTCCTGCAATCAAAAGGGAAAGTGAAGTATTTTGGCGTATCCAATCACAAACCCATGCAGATTGAGCTGTTGAAAAAATTTGTTAAACAACCTGTTGTCGCCAATCAATTGCAATTGAGCATCATGCATGCTCACATGATTGCAAACGGGATGCACGTCAACATGGATGTGCCTGCAGCGTATGACCGCGATGGCAGCGTTCTGGACTACTGTCGGTTGCACGACATCACCATTCAGCCCTGGTCGCCCTTCCTGTACGGGTTCTTCGAAGGCGTTTTTGTAGGCAACGAAAAATTCCCGGTTCTGAACGCCAAAATGGATGAAATTGCCGCCCGGTACGGCGTATCGAGCACGACTATTGCCATCGCCTGGCTGTTGCGCCATCCAGCCAGAATGCAACCGGTGATCGGTACGACCAACCTGCAACGGTTGAAAGACAGCGTAAAAGCCGCAGAGGTCCACCTTACCCGTGAAGAATGGTATGAGATTTATCTGGCAGCCGGTAATACGCTGCCGTAAATGAAAAGGAGATAGGGTTCGAACCCGCACAGCCAAACTAAAACCCGCCAGAATCGGCGGGTGTATTTTTCCTGGCGGGGAGGGCGGGACGTGTCCCTCAATGGGGTTCGAACCCGCACAGCCAAACTAAAACCCGCCAGAATCGGCGGGTGTATTTTTCCTGGCGGGGAGGGCGGGACGTGTCCCTCAATGGGGTTCGAAC
>Ga0209721_1002872_pt1 | contig 9996 bp, 10 predicted proteins | sample TshhotsprinmetaG_FD_184139 | JGI IMG/M metagenome (GOLD analysis project Ga0209721, IMG submission 184139) | Hot spring microbial communities from South Africa to study Microbial Dark Matter (Phase II) - Tshipise hot spring metaG (SPAdes)... | ecosystem: Environmental > Aquatic > Thermal springs... | reverse complement strand
ATCGAGCAGAACCTCTCCCTGGTAGACCCGGCGGATAGCATCCAGCAGCTCCTTGGCGTCGGCATCCTTGAGCATGTAGCCCCGGGCCCCAGCCTTGACTGCCTCAAAGACGTAGCCATCCTGGCGGTACATGGTGAGCATGATGACCTTGCCCTGGGGCCACTCTCGGAGGATTTCCTGGGTGGCCTGGACCCCGTCCAGGCCGGGCATCTGGATGTCCATCAGGATAATATCGGGGTGGGCCTCGAGGGCGTGGCGCAGGGCCTCACGCCCGTCCTTGGCCTCGCCCATCACCTTGAAGTCGGGCTCGGCCTCCAAAAGGCTCTTGAGCCCCTGACGAAACAGTGCGTGGTCGTCGGCAAGCAAGATGCGAATCATTGCAGCGTATTGTATCGCCTCAGCCAGGGTTTTATCGAGCGAGAACGAGCATGGGAAGTGGGGGGACTGGTGGCGGAAGCTTTCCCCAAGCTGTTTAGTTGCAACGCCCAAGCCTAATTCCTATTGTTTCTATGGCTCTAAACCCTCCAAGGCCTTAAGTCTCAATTATACCGTCCGGACGGTTGACTATAAACCGGCTGGACGGTATAGTTAATTTGCGGAGTGTAAGCATGACCGAGATTAGAAACCCAGCCATAGAAGCCCGGACGCGGATTTTGCAGGCCGCTGCCAAGGTGATTCGGCAGGAGGGTGCGATGGCCCTGACGCTGGATGCAGTAGCAAAGGAAGCTGGGGTTAGCAAAGGAGGGCTGCTCTACCATTTTCCCAGCAAAGACGCGCTGGTGCGGGGATTGTTGGAATACCAGCTTGATGCATTTGAGCTGAGCCTACAAGCCAGCGGTCTGCCTTTTGCCGAGGCCTATGTGAAGCTCGGCTCCTACGATGGCTCGCAGGGTCTGCTGCTGGGCATGATGGCGGCTCTAGCCCTGAACCCCAGTTTGCTGGAAGTAGTGCGTGAGCGCTGGCAGCGCTGGTATGCCCAGATTCCTCAGAACCCTGACGTGATGGTGGCGATGCTGGCTACCGACGGCATCTTCATGGCCGATATCCTCAAGCTGGGAGTGCCAGAGGGCGAATGCAAGCGAAAAGTTTTGCGGCGGATGCTGGAACTGGCAGGTGTCTGATGGCCTGGGCCTTGTTGATTTTGTCGGGGCTCTTCGAGGTGGCCTTTACCACCCTGATGAAGCTCTCCGATGGTTTCAAGAAACCGCTCCCCACGCTGGGGTTTTTCGTTTTTGCGCCGCTGAGCCTGGGGATTCTCTCGCACGTCTTGTTGACCATCCCGGTTGGCACAGCCTACGCAGTCTGGACCGGGATTGGCGCTTTCGGCACGGCGCTGGTGGGCATTTTCTTCTTCAAAGACCCGGTGAACAGGGGGCGCTTATTCTTCCTGACCACCCTGATCCTTTCGGTGATCGGGCTGCGGGTATTCGGGGGTGCGTGATGGCCTGGGTCTATCTGGTCATTGCCGGAATCTTTGAGATAGGCTTTGCTACCAGCCTCAAGCTTTCGGAAAACTTTAGCAATTGGCCCTATACAATCAGCTTTTTCGTCTGCGGCGCTATCAGCTTTGGGCTGTTGGTGGTTGCTGCCAAGCACATCCCATTGGGCACGGCCTACGCTGTTTGGACGGGTATAGGGGCGTTTGGCACCGCGCTGGTGGGGATTCTCTTTTTTGGTGACCCCGTCACCGCGGGACGAACCGTCTTCCTGGTGCTGCTGGTAGGCTCAGTAATCGGCCTCAAACTGGTCTCGCCGGACGAAAGCAAACCCGCACCGGCCAAGGAGGTTTCGTGAACGGCTGGGCTTTGCTCCTGCTTGCAATTGTGTCGGAAGTAATCGGCTCGACGGGTCTTAAGGCTTCCCAGGGCTTTAGCAAGCTTGGGCCTTCGGTGGTGGTGGTGGTGGGCTATGCTAGCGCATTCTACTTTCTGAGCTTGGCACTCAAGACCATCCCACTCAACACCGCTTATGCGGTCTGGTCGGGTCTGGGCACGGCCCTGATTGCGCTGCTGGGCTGGCTGGTGCTCAAGGAGCCCATGAACGGGGCAATTGCCCTGGGCATTGGCTTGATCATTGTGGGGGTGGTGGTTTTGAATCTGGCCTCGAGAGCCTGATCGTTTGCGAGGGCGAGCCTTGTGCGGTCTCATCGAGCTTCAGGAAGGTAACCAGCACGCCTACCATTGGAAGGTGCAGCCCTAGCTTGGCTTGATTCGCAGGAGTAGCTAACAGCGGTGCGGCTCAAGGCTTGACTCTGGATAGCCAGGGTACATTTTGGAAGTAAACACGTTTCCCCAAGCTGACCTCATTAGCTTCGACCCCCAGTGGCCGAATTTCTCGGGGACCGGTGAGCTACATTCCCTTGGGCTGCCCGGTGGCCCCCAAAACCTGCTGCCAGAGCTCGCTTTGGGGGTCAATCTGCTTGCGTTTCTCGGTAGCCATTGCAAGAGGCACGTGGGTAAAGTGTTGGTTCCAGTAGCCGACCATCATGTTGGTACGCCCGCTCATGCCTGCGTGAACAGCATGCTGCCCCAGCGCCAGGCAGTACTCCGAGTCCACTGCGTTGGCCGGGACGCTGCGGATGATGTAGCTGGGATCGATATATTTGATGGTGGTTTCCATGCCCTTCCGGTCGAAATGTCGGGCGATGGCCTCCTTGAGGAAAAGCCCAATATCCTTGAGCTTGACGTTGCCTGAGGCATCTTTGGCGGTTTCGCCTTCGACCAAGTCCTGTCCGGCGCCTTCGGCCAGGGCAATGACCGTGTGGCGGCGGGTTCGCAGGCGCTCTTCAAGGGCTGCTAGGAATCCCTCGAGGCTGAAGGGCACCTCGGGAATCAGACAGAAATTAACATCGGCATTGGCCAGGGTGGCGTGGGCCGTGATGAAGCCGCTATGGCGTCCCATCAGCTTGACCAGCCCAATGCCGTTGTAGGCACCGCGTGCCTCGGTATGGGCGGCTTCCAAGGCCCGGGTAGCCTCCTCGACCGCCGTGGCCACGCCAAAGCTGCGCTCGATCCATTCAATGTCGTTGTCGATGGTTTTGGGAATCCCGATCACGCTGATGGGCAGGTTGCGCATGTGCAGCTCCTGGGCCAAAGCCGAGGCACCGCGCAGGGTGCCGTCTCCACCCACCGCAAACAAAATCCGCACACCCAGTTGCACCAGGCGTTCAATCATGTCTCCGGGTTCCTGGGGGCCTCTCGAGGAACCTAGCAGGGTTCCGCCGTCGTCGTGGATGTCTTGCACCACTTCTGGGGTCAGGATTAAGGGTTCGATCCCCTGGCTGGCTGCCAGTCCAGCGTAGCCGTAGCGGAACCCATAAATGCGCCCCACGCCATAGCTGTAGCTGAGGGTCATCACCACCGAGCGAATCACGTCGTTCAGGCCGGGACACAGCCCGCCGCAGGTCACGATGCCGCAAGCAATTTCTGCTGGATTAAAAAAAATCATGCGGCGGGGGCCAGCCAGCTCGAAGGTCGCAGGCGGGTCTTGCAACTCATCCAGCATCGAGGCCAGCAACACCCCGCTGCCGTCCTCCACGAAGACATCTCGCTGGCTTTGCAGAGGGCTCTGGAAGCGGGCTGGGCCCAAGATGGGAATTTGGGTGTTGGGAGAACCTTTTTGCACAAAGGCTATCTTATCCGTAGGTAGGAAACAGGGGACTAGGGTCTTTGGCTCTTGAGCAGCCAGTCATACCGGATTCAATAAAGATATTCATCCAAAGCAATACCTTCAGAGGCACGGTTGCGCCGCGTGCGGGTACCCAGAATCCTCAAGCACACCCCGCCCCTCCCTACGGTCGGCGAAGAAAACGACGCCCTTCCAAGGTGCGGTATCGCCTTCCGATAGCGCTATAGACCGGTATCGCGTTCCAATGATGCAATAAATCGGTATCCCAGTCTGCTACGCGGATCACTTCGGTCGGTCACCTCTGCGCCGCGCCCTGGCGCGTCGCGGGCAAGGCGAGGCCACCACCCGGTGACGCACTAACCGAGTCTGGCATTAGGTTTCGGCTCTAGAGGTGAATTGTACACTTCCTTGACGCAATAAACCCATGTCCCTGGCGGGCCCATCGGGCAAGGTGTAGCCTGAAACCATGAGCCATCCCAGCTCAAAAGCGAGCCTAGAGGTTTTGCTGGTCGACGACCACGCCGTGGTGCGCCAGGGGCTCCGAATGTTTCTGGCTACCGACGAGGGGTTGCACGTGGTGGGCGAGGCTGAAAACGGCCAGGAAGCCCTCGAGCAAGTAGTCCGGTTGCGGCCGGATGTGGTCTTGATGGACCTGCTGATGCCGGTGATGGACGGGGTAAGCGCCACACGCCAGATTAAAGCGCGCTTTCCCGAGGTGGAGGTCATTGCCCTGACCAGCGTACTGGAAGATCAATGGGTGGTCGAAGCCATGCACGCGGGGGCCTCTGGATTTTTGCTCAAAGATACCCACCCCGAAGAACTGGTGGAGGCGATCCACGCCGCAGGGCGGGGCGAGGTGCGGCTGCACCCCGAGGCTGCCAAGCGGCTCGCCCGGGAGGTGCGCACCCCGGAAATGCGCGAAGCCCTGACCCCCAGGGAAACTGAAATTTTGCGCTTGCTGGGGCGAGGGATGTCCAACAAACGTATCGCCCAGCAGCTCGAGCTTTCCGAGCTGACCGTCAAAACCCATGTCTCTAACCTGCTTTCCAAACTGGGCCTGTCCTCGCGCACCCAGGCAGCCCTGTTTGCTATCAAGGAGGGGCTGATCGGGCTTGAGTGATTTTCTGCACCAGCTCGACTCCAAGATCCTGGCGGGGTTTTTAGAGGCTACCCGCGATGCCATCCTGATTGCCTCCACAGACCGCCGGCTGGTCTATGCCAACTGCGCTGCCCAGGATTTGCTGGGCTACAGCCTGGAGGAGCTGTTGCAGATGGATGTACTCGACTGGATTGCCCCACCTTACCGCGAATGGGTGGCCGAGCGCATCCGGCAGAACCGCAGCGCCGAGCCCGGCATCTACGAGATTGCCTTCGTGCGTAAGGACGGAAGCTGGCGGCATGTGCGCTATTCCATCCTGTATCTGGAGATTGGGGGGCAGGTCTACGGTGCCGCCATCGTCCACGACGTCACCGAGACCCGCCGAACCCTGCGCAGCCTGGAGGCCCTCTACCAGGCCGACGAAAAGCTCTATGCTTCGCTCGAGCTCGATCAGGTATTGCAGGCCCTGGCCGACGTCTGTGTGGACCTACTAGGGGCCGATAAGAGCTGCATCCTGATCTGGGATGATGCCCGCCGGCATCTGACAACGCGGGCCCAGCGGGGGTTCACCGCGCACTTTGTTCAGGTTATGAACGAGTATTCCGGGCGCGGCCTGATAGCCCACGTGGCCCGCAGCGGCGAGACGGTGGTGGTGCAGGACACCCACCAGGACACCCGCGTGGCCCGCGAGATCACCGACCTCGAGGGCATCCGGGCCTTTATGCACATGCCCATCCGTCTCAATGGCGAGGTATTTGGGGTTTTCAGCATAAATAACCTGCACCCCAACACCCTGGGCCCCGAAGAGCAGCGGGTATACACCTCGCTGGCCCGGCGTGCCGCCATCGCCATCCGCAACGCCCGTCTCTACACCCAGGCCCAGGGAAAGGCAGCCCTGGAAGAGCGCCAAAAGCTGGCCCGAAACCTACACGACTCGGTTTCCCAGGCCATTTATGGCATCGTACTGGGGGTGCGCACCGCCAGGGCCCAACTGGCCCGCCACCCCGAACAGGCTCCTGCCGCACTGGATTTTGTGATGAGCCTGGCCGAGGCCGCCACCGCCGAGATGCGGGCCTTGATCTTCGAACTGCGCCCGGAGTCGCTCGAGCAAGAAGGACTGGTAGCGGCTCTAGCCAAACAGGCCGCAGCAGTTAGGGCACGCTCAGGTCTTCAACTCGAGATCGAGTTATGTCCCGAGCCGGCCCTGAGCCTGGAAGCCAAGGAAGCCCTCTACCGCGTAGCCCAGGAAGCCCTTCACAACACGGTCAAGCATGCCGGGGCCCACAAGGTTCACCTGTGCTTACAACAGAATGGCAGCACCGTGCGGCTCGAGGTGCGCGACGATGGGGTGGGCTTCGACCCGCAGCGCGAGTACCCCGGCCACCTGGGCCTGGTCTCGATGCGCGAGCGCATCGAGCGCCTGGGGGGTAGCTTCTGGCTGGAGAGCAGCCCCGGCGCGGGTACCACCGTGCGGGCTGTGCTCAAGCTCAACTGCTAAAGTAGTCAGTAGCGGCTTCGCAACGACTATCATCCAAACCCCGTATGCCAGATTCGGTTGGTTCGACACCGGATGGTGGTGAACAAATTGAACCTGCTCTGTTGCAAAGTGACCTCAATCCAGAAAGCCCACCAACGGTAGGCATTGTAGACCCACGCCTTGACCCAGCCATGCCCGCATCTGCGGGTGGTGCTTGCGGGACGCACCCCCTCACCCAACTTGCGCTAGAGCACCGATATAACCGTCTCGCTCTTCCAGTGTGACCCGAATAGCCCATCCAGCCTGGCCTGCCATACCCGTTCGGCCTGTGCCCTGCGCAAAGCCCCCTTCAGCACCCCACCCCACCGTACGGGTGGTATCCGTTGCAGCACCACCCTAAAAGTCAGGGTAGCGCATCTTGACAGAACGCAGGCCGCTCGTAAGGGTGCATCGCTTGGGGCTACTGGGGTGGCTGTACCCGGGAAAGACCGCATCCGGGCCACATGCAGGTGCAGGCCCTCCCGTGACCCTGTGCTGGGCTTCTTGCGCATCACTATCGCAGGCCTTGCAACAGAGCATTTTGCATCCGGTATCACTTAGGTGGGTGCAAAGCAACCAGGCCCGTCCAGGCACGGAGGGAGCGATAAGATACCCAAAACCAGAACAGCATCAAATGCCCCAGCAACACCCAGGCCGAGACCCAGAATAGCGTCGAATCCCAGGCCCGGCCCAGCGCCAGCGTCGTGAGCGCGAAAGCCCCTAGGGGGAATACGAAACCCCACCAGCCGGGCACAAAGTGAAACTCGGCACGACGCTCTTTTATCAGCAGGGTATCCAGTAGCAACAGCAGGCTAAGCACAAACCACCAGCCCCCCAGACCCCATAGCGCCACCCCCAGCACCGGCGGGGCCGCCAGCCAGGCTTCCGGCACCAGACCTACCGCTGCACCCCCCTCGAGCCACCGCCAGGGAGCCAGAATCGCCAACCCTACCGGGGCCAGTCCAATCCAGACAGACGGCAGAAAATGGGGGCTCAGCCTTCCGTGCAGGTACAAACGCTGCAAAAAGGTGGTCAGCACGAAGACGAAGAGCAATAGCCCGACCCCCAGGAAGAGCCCGTTCCATAGCCAGAGTTCCTTATGCCAGGTCTGTGGAAAACCCGGCAATAAAAGCCCCCCTACCAGCGGAACCAGCAGGGCTGAGACCGGCGGGATGAACCAGGCGCCGCTGGCCTGCTCGAGGGTGAGCTCGAGGCGGTTGAACACCACAAAGGCCACCAGCACCCCCACAACAAAAATCAAGGGTGCGCCTACCAGATACAGCACTTGCGCCAGCGTCGTGGCGGTGGTCTCGCCCCACAAGGCCGGCCCCACCTGGGCTGAAGCAAAAGCGGCCACCAACAGGGCAATGGGCAGGGTCGGAAGCATCTGGGAGAGCAGGGGGTGGTGCAGGTCCTTGACCACCGCCTGGGGAAACCGCAGCGCTTTGACCAGCCACACGGCCAAGAGGGCCAGCAGCATAAGCAGGGTCAGCACATAAACCAGCAGGCCCAAGGGCCTGAGCCAGCCAAACTCCTGACCAAACTGCCACAAAGCCACCGAGACCACCCCGGTACCCATCACCGAGGTGAACCAGGCTGGGTTGAAAAACTGCGCGCTGGGTCGGGGCTGCGCTACCGTTGCAGGTTCCATACAGGCATCTCCTGAAAAGCCTTCCTCGGTTGCTTGAGCTCGAGGCCTCCGGAACTACCCTGCCACCGGCGTAGCGTGCTCGGCCAGGTAGCGCTCGGCCATCATCGCCGCCCGCGTTCCCGCCCCCACGCTGGTCGAAAGCTGCCGGTAGATCGGGTCGGCCACATCACCCGCCGCAAAAACCCCCGGTACCGAGGTAAAAATCTCCTCCCGCACCTCTATGTACCCATCGGGCCGCAACGCTACCAGGCCTCCTAAAAACCCGGTGTTGGGTTCGTGCCCGATGAAGATGAACACCCCATCGGTCGGGTATTCGTAGCGTTCTCCGCTCTGGAGGTTTCGCAGCCGCACCCCGCGCACCGTTTCCTCGCCCAGCACCTCTTCAACCACCGTATCCCAGATAAACTGCATCTTGGGATTGGCAAAGGCCCGGGCCTGGGCGGTCTTGTTGGCTCGCAGTTCGTTGCGCCGGTGCACCAGGGTGACCTTAGAAGCAAATTTGGTCAGGAAAAGCCCCTCCTCGACGGCGGCATCGCCCCCGCCCACCACCACCACTTCCTTGCCGCGGTAAAAAAAGCCGTCGCAGGTCGCGCAGGTCGAGACCCCGCGCCCATAGAACTTCTCTTCGCCAGGGACCCCCAGTTTCTTGGGGTTGGCCCCCGTGGCCAGGATCACGGTGCGGGCCGGGTACTCCTGCTCATAGCCCTTCACCACGAAGCCCTGGGGGGTTTTCTCCAAACCCTGCACCTCTTCCATTATGATCTCTGCACCGAAACGTTTGGCCTGCTGCACCATACGCTCGGAAAGCTCGGGCCCGCTGATGGGTTCGGGGAAGCCAGGGTAGTTCTCTACCTCTTCGGTCTGGGCAATCTGGCCCCCCGGCAGGCCCTTCTCTAGAATCACGGTCTTGAGGTTGGCCCGTCCGGTATAAATTCCTGCCGTCAGCCCTGCCGGACCCCCACCAATAATCACGACGTCGTAGGTTGTACTCATGCTGCTCCTCTCCCTCACCAGCTGCAGTATACTATACCCCCAGGGGATATATAAAGCAGGACATCTGTCCCTGCTATGATTATCACAATGGCCTGAGATGAGGGGAGACTGGCCCGCGTCGCTTTTACTGAGAGGGTTGCTGGCCCTGCTGATTGGGCTGGTCTCGAGCCAGTACGCCCTGCGCGACCCGCGCACCCAGGTGCTGCCGGTCAGCTTCCTGCCCGGCCCCGACGTGTGCCGTGCCGAACACCCAGCCCCTGCGTCCCCCAAGCATAGCCACACCTCGCAGCCCCACTGCCCCCTGTGCATCATCGGCGGGTTCAGCGACGGCGCAGTGGGGCTGCCGGAAGCACAGGGAACGCCCAGCCAGCGCTGGCTGGGGCATCCAAGCCCTGCTTATTTACCCAGGCCGTTCCTGTCCCCGGTCTTTACGCTGCAGATTCGCGGACCACCCAGCGCGGTTTGAACTGGTTTTCCCACCAAGGCGCCAACGCCAGCCGTCGCTCAGCGCCCACATGGGTTTTGTGGGTGGGAAGCCAGTCTAGGTGAAGGCACCCGGGCGGTTGCAAGGTTTCGGCCTGCCTGGGTACGTACCTGCGGCTCCAACCCTGGCCTAGATCCAGGCCTCGATTTTGAAGGCATCATTGCCGAGACCGGCCGTATCGAAGCAGCGATACCGAGATTGGCCGTGCCTGGCGGCCAGTGCCCCTGCCCCAAGGAACAAATGAATTTTCTTGGAGAGTGTTTGTGCTAATTGTTCCCCCGGCCCCCCTGCCGCCGCTGCACCCCGGACAAACGGTGGTGCTCGAGGCCGGCATGCACCAAGGCCCCTGGACCATTACCACCCCAGGGGTGCGGCTGGTGGCCCGACCGGGCGCCGTGCTGGATGGCGGCGGGCGGGGCAGCGCCCTGCAGCTTTCCGCCGAGGGCATTGTGGTGGAGGGGCTACGCATTCAAAACACCGGACCAGGAGACGATTTTTATGAGCCCGACGCAGCCGTCTGGCTATGGAAGTGCAAGGCATGTCGCCTGGAAGGCCTCGAGGGTACGGGTCTTACCAGCGCGGTGCGCCTCGAGCAGTCGCCGGGCGCCCAGGTGCTGCGTAGCCGG
>Ga0209721_1002871_pt1 | contig 9999 bp, 14 predicted proteins | sample TshhotsprinmetaG_FD_184139 | JGI IMG/M metagenome (GOLD analysis project Ga0209721, IMG submission 184139) | Hot spring microbial communities from South Africa to study Microbial Dark Matter (Phase II) - Tshipise hot spring metaG (SPAdes)... | ecosystem: Environmental > Aquatic > Thermal springs... | reverse complement strand
CATTTGCTGCCTTCAAAGCGGCATCCCCAGCCTTATATCCCACATGGTTCAGATGAAAGCCTCCTCGTAGTTTTCATAGTGTCAGTAGTCGTTCCTTTATATCCCACATGGTTCAGATGAAAGATTGCGGCACGCCCAAGTCAATGAGTGCGGCACCGAACTTTATATCCCACATGGTTCAGATGAAAGAGAGATTGTCACTGCTTTTAGATTTTTTGTTTTAGCCTTTATATCCCACATGGTTCAGATGAAAGTATGTCTATTCGTTATGCTAATGAAGTTCCCGGCGATCTTTATATCCCACATGGTTCAGATGAAAGTTCTATGCGATATGCTAATGAAGTTTCATCGGATGATCTTTATATCCCACATGGTTCAGATGAAAGAACAGTTCCCTACAGAAACTACTAATAGTTGCTCTACTTTATATCCCACATGGTTCAGATGAAAGCTATATAAGTATCACCACCGACGATAAGAGCACCAGACTTTATATCCCACATGGTTCAGATGAAAGTAGCAGGTGACTTACAAAAGATAGCGTCCTCTCCAGCTTTATATCCCACATGGTTCAGATGAAAGTGGTTCTTATGTTCCACTTGAAAATATTGTTAATTCCTTTATATCCCACATGGTTCAGATGAAAGACGCGCAAGAGGGTTATACTCGTATGGATACTTTAGACTTTATATCCCACATGGTTCAGATGAAAGCTGACCGGCGTTGCCCGGAAAATCGCCTATGAATTTGCTTTATATCCCACATGGTTCAGATGAAAGCGATGGGGGCTATGGATAATAAAAAAGTGCCTGCGGAGCTTTATATCCCACATGGTTCAGATGAAAGCTGTCTCTCGGCTGGGTTACCCTGCGTTTTTTAAGCCTTTATATCCCACATGGTTCAGATGAAAGTCTTTATGTGCTTCTTCAATTTTTCTTGCTATCTTTTCTTTATATCCCACATGGTTCAGATGAAAGGTTGGCCAGTGGGATGGCTGGTTGGTAGTATCAGAGCTTTATATCCCACATGGTTCAGATGAAAGTGCCCTATGATCTTATACCAACTCGAATTTATCTGCATGCTTTATATCCCACATGGTTCAGATGAAAGAGACAATGAGATTAGACGAGTTGAATAACCATAGCCTGCTTTATATCCCACATGGTTCAGATGAAAGATTATCAGACTGCTTTTGAATTACTAAAAAGTAACAACTTTATATCCCACATGGTTCAGATGAAAGAGCTTCAGCAGAAACAAAAGGAATAGAAGAATTGTCCTTTATATCCCACATGGTTCAGATGAAAGTGAGTATCTTCAACCCCATTTCAAGCCTTGTTTCAACTTTATATCCCACATGGTTCAGATGAAAGTGGTCATATTTTGTGTCTATGATATTAGCGTTTATACTTTATATCCCACATGGTTCAGATGAAAGCTTGCTGTAACACGATCATCTGCTGTCTGAAGCTTTACTTTATATCCCACATGGTTCAGATGAAAGTATTGCAAAAAAGCATTCAAGTGAGATTTAATAAGACTTTATATCCCACATGGTTCAGATGAAAGACATATATAATAATCTCTCTAATAATATATATATCTACTTTATATCCCACATGGTTCAGATGAAAGCGCCCTGCACTTGCTTGTTTGTCATCCCCATCGTACTTTATATCCCACATGGTTCAGATGAAAGTGCAGGGACCGTGGGCAGGCAGTAATGCAGTAACAACTTTATATCCCACATGGTTCAGATGAAAGCTGACCGGCGTTGCCCGGAAAATCGCCTATGAATTTGCTTTATATCCCACATGGTTCAGATGAAAGACAGTTAATAATGCCTATGCAGTTGAATTTTCAACTGACCTTTATATCCCACATGGTTCAGATGAAAGAAAAACCACCCTTGTGAGGAGGTTTAGGCCCTATGCTTTATATCCCACATGGTTCAGATGAAAGAAAAACCACCCTTGTGAGGAGGTTTAGGCCCTATGCTTTATATCCCACATGGTTCAGATGAAAGTTTGTTAAATTTCGTCACATACACATGAAGCATTGCTATCTTTATATCCCACATGGTTCAGATGAAAGCTAATCTCTGGAATTTCGGAATATACAACCAGATGCTCCTTTATATCCCACATGGTTCAGATGAAAGTAATAATTAATGAATAATTAAGTAGGAGTTCTCTACTTTATATCCCACATGGTTCAGATGAAAGGTGAGTTAAGAAAATCTACTTTGAAGAAATACTTAAAACTTTATATCCCACATGGTTCAGATGAAAGGAAGCTTTTTTCGTGGATGAAAAAAGGTGTTTTCACTTTATATCCCACATGGTTCAGATGAAAGCGCGTGGTGTGGGCGGCTTTTTGCCTGCAATATTGCGTCTTTATATCCCACATGGTTCAGATGAAAGGCGATGGATATTCTTACAAAAGAGCTTGATCCGCTTACTTTATATCCCACATGGTTCAGATGAAAGCAGGTTAAGGAAGGCCACCGCTGCGAGTTATATGTGAACTTTATATCCCACATGGTTCAGATGAAAGCTATGCAAAGGATTGACAGGAAAAGATATGTTGATTTTGCTTTATATCCCACATGGTTCAGATGAAAGCGCGACTCCCTTTTCATTTACCATGCCGAATTTCGCTTTATATCCCACATGGTTCAGATGAAAGCACCACGCATGGGTGCGGGGACTCACAAGGACATACTTTATATCCCACATGGTTCAGATGAAAGTCAGATACAAATTACAATATGTCAATAGTAGCAGAGTCCTTTATATCCCACATGGTTCAGATGAAAGGCTACTCACCGGCGAGGGCGAGATGATGAGGCAGACAGCTTTATATCCCACATGGTTCAGATGAAAGTCGATAGATGGTGTGAAATGTTTTCCATCAAAAAGACCTTTATATCCCACATGGTTCAGATGAAAGGCTGGGACTCACAAACTGAACCAGAACCTAACCCAACTTTATATCCCACATGGTTCAGATGAAAGAGCAGTTCCAGCCTTATATCAGAGCGTTGGTCGCTTTCTTTATATCCCACATGGTTCAGATGAAAGGCTAATTCTAATCTTCAAGCGATTGCTGCTGCTACCTTTATATCCCACATGGTTCAGATGAAAGCTTTTAATGATACTATATCTTTTTCTGTCAGTCCGTTCTTTATATCCCACATGGTTCAGATGAAAGCAAGAGTCCGCAATGCAGACTCTCTTTTTATGATACTCTTTATATCCCACATGGTTCAGATGAAAGGTTTGACAACCCTTAGCCTCCGTTATATACTAAGTTTACTTTATATCCCACATGGTTCAGATGAAAGCTGTGTCTATCATCGCAACTCTACCGCCGATGCCTTCTTTATATCCCACATGGTTCAGATGAAAGACACAGATAGGTATGATGATAGCCTTTACAGCACGCTTTATATCCCACATGGTTCAGATGAAAGGACTTTGACTCTCAAATTTTAGTTTTGAGTCTTCATCCTTTATATCCCACATGGTTCAGATGAAAGGCTTGTAAATCATTATTACAAGCTTTCGCGTACTATCCTTTATATCCCACATGGTTCAGATGAAAGTTTACAGTATTTAAGGCGTCGTAACATTAGATATCTTCTTTATATCCCACATGGTTCAGATGAAAGCATTATAGCACCTCCCATAAGCCAGACTTTTTAAGCCTTTTATATCCCACATGGTTCAGATGAAAGCTAAACCCAGAACCTTTTTAAACTCAAGATTAGTAAGCGCCTTTATATCCCACATGGTTCAGATGAAAGCCCAAGTTGTTCTTTAATAGAAAATTCGTCAACGTTCTTTATATCCCACATGGTTCAGATGAAAGCATTTGACAAACGAACAATCGAACTTTCAAGTCGTTTCTTTATATCCCACATGGTTCAGATGAAAGTTGGTCTTGCACTCTTGGGCGTAGCTGCGGCAATCACCTTTATATCCCACATGGTTCAGATGAAAGCGAGAAGCACCCCAGAAACGACCAACGCTTGAAAATTCTTTATATCCCACATGGTTCAGATGAAAGAGGGAATTGGAGGAGCGAAGGCATGAAGCTTGCTTCCTTTATATCCCACATGGTTCAGATGAAAGTTATTGTTATGTCAAATTTATTCTATCACATTTGGTTACTTTATATCCCACATGGTTCAGATGAAAGCGGTAAGAAGTGTCCCAAATCCCCCGACGAGTTATCTTTATATCCCACATGGTTCAGATGAAAGTAGAAGCTTCCATAAGAAAGCTTCAGATGCCATAGCTTACTTTATATCCCACATGGTTCAGATGAAAGGAGACTTGACGAGACGGCCATCAAAAGTAAAAACAGCCTTTATATCCCACATGGTTCAGATGAAAGAGGATGAAGACCTACCACCATGCACACCTGATGAGCAGCTTTATATCCCACATGGTTCAGATGAAAGACGATTTACAGATGCATCAATCCTTGAGGCTATGTCAACTTTATATCCCACATGGTTCAGATGAAAGTCGTCACGGTATATCGTCTCTACACCAGAAGCAGACTTTATATCCCACATGGTTCAGATGAAAGCATAGACAGGTTACCAGTATTCAGATAACCAGTATTCTTTATATCCCACATGGTTCAGATGAAAGCCCATAAGGGTATCTCTATCCTCTGAAAAGGAATTACCTTTATATCCCACATGGTTCAGATGAAAGTATAAAAAGACAAAAAAACGCGTTCGGCGCCGAACATCTTTATATCCCACATGGTTCAGATGAAAGAAATAAAACGATTTTTTAAATCGTTATATAGTTTTTCTTTATATCCCACATGGTTCAGATGAAAGCTTGATTTTTTGCCAGTTGGCCAGTGGGATGGCTGGCCTTTATATCCCACATGGTTCAGATGAAAGTTTTGAGCTTTTAGTTTTTAGCTTTATTCCAGGAATCTTTATATCCCACATGGTTCAGATGAAAGTTCTTCTAATGTAGCTTCACGATAAGCACTAATTATCTTTATATCCCACATGGTTCAGATGAAAGTTTAATCGTTCTTTAAACTCTTTCCTTTCCGGGTCAAGCTTTATATCCCACATGGTTCAGATGAAAGAGCAGAAAGGGCAATCGAAATTTTGGGAGATGAAATACTTTATATCCCACATGGTTCAGATGAAAGAAACTCCACCTTTGTTATTTTCCCTTACTGTGCTTCAACCTTTATATCCCACATGGTTCAGATGAAAGTGAAAATAAAACTGAACTTCACTCTTTACTATCTCTTCTTTATATCCCACATGGTTCAGATGAAAGTTTTTATCAAGCATTGGTGTTAATATTGCTCGAAAATTCTTTATATCCCACATGGTTCAGATGAAAGAAGGTCGAGATAAAAACATTTGCGTTATAGTAGACGAGCTTTATATCCCACATGGTTCAGATGAAAGTATGTGTCATCTTTCTTGAAAACATTTCCACTAAATCCTTTATATCCCACATGGTTCAGATGAAAGCGCAAAAGCTTAATAACTCTTGAAAGATTGTAATAACTTTATATCCCACATGGTTCAGATGAAAGTTTACTTCTATGCGTTATGCTGGTGAGGTTCCTCACTTTATATCCCACATGGTTCAGATGAAAGTTTATTAATGTAATCAGAAACAAGAATATGAAAATGCTTTATATCCCACATGGTTCAGATGAAAGGTTACTCTTACTTATCCTGAAGCTTTTGTTCCTGACTTTATATCCCACATGGTTCAGATGAAAGTTTTATCTAAACTTTCACCCATAAAAAACTCCTACCTTTATATCCCACATGGTTCAGATGAAAGTTACCGCGTCGAGTGTCAATCTCTGAAGTTATCAACCTTTATATCCCACATGGTTCAGATGAAAGTCGACCTAACACAATCAGAACAGACACCATCCGAAATCTTTATATCCCACATGGTTCAGATGAAAGACAACTCTGACTTGTGAATATAACTTGACAATAAAATACTTTATATCCCACATGGTTCAGATGAAAGGTGGAAGTGGAAGGGGCAAGGATTTACAATGTTCGACTTTATATCCCACATGGTTCAGATGAAAGGTATAATATCGTTAACTCTGGAGATGAGCGTCATTTAACTTTATATCCCACATGGTTCAGATGAAAGAAGCCCAAGCACAAAAAATACCCTCAGCACAGAATGTCTTTATATCCCACATGGTTCAGATGAAAGCTGCTGCCTCACGCTGTGCCCTTTCCTGTTTTTCAGCTTTATATCCCACATGGTTCAGATGAAAGAATGCAAGCGTACACATACGCTATGATGTTACCCTTCTTTATATCCCACATGGTTCAGATGAAAGCGGCTTACCTCCTCTGCCTCGTTAAACCGTTTTTTACTTTATATCCCACATGGTTCAGATGAAAGCAACGAGGGGGTTTATCGTTATGATATATCTTTACTACTTTATATCCCACATGGTTCAGATGAAAGTCCTTGCTGCTGCTATGCGATATATGTTTCAAGGAACACTTTATATCCCACATGGTTCAGATGAAAGTCTTTACCTTTAGCATCTGTTGCTACAAATTCAAGAACTTTATATCCCACATGGTTCAGATGAAAGAAATATAAAAATACGCTATTATATAAACGCTTAATCTTCTTTATATCCCACATGGTTCAGATGAAAGCGTTCCTCAGGGCTTGACTATTCTTGCTTCTGCTTTTACTTTATATCCCACATGGTTCAGATGAAAGGATTGATAGTAACATTGAAAGTGTTAAACAAGCTTTCTTTATATCCCACATGGTTCAGATGAAAGTGCGAGAAAAATGTCCCAAACCCCTCGCTGACTGTCTTTATATCCCACATGGTTCAGATGAAAGGTAAGAGCAACCATTTTTCCACCTAATAATAAATTATACTTTATATCCCACATGGTTCAGATGAAAGAAGGAAGAGAAGTGCCAGTAGCAGTGGCAATCGCTCTTTATATCCCACATGGTTCAGATGAAAGGCGTATGTCTATGTGTGTGTCTGTGTGTGTTGTGTGTGCTTTATATCCCACATGGTTCAGATGAAAGATTAGGAGAAAACAAAAAAGAGAAATTTCACACAAAACTTTATATCCCACATGGTTCAGATGAAAGTACAAAAAGCTATAAGTGCACTGTGGGATGAGATACTTTATATCCCACATGGTTCAGATGAAAGTTGGATATTGAAATGCCGCAAGTCTTTTTTCATCCTCGACTTTATATCCCACATGGTTCAGATGAAAGTTGATTAAAGATATGTATTTTTCTGGCGTGAAAGGCTTTATATCCCACATGGTTCAGATGAAAGCTCCTGACTTGTTCTTTATCTTAAGAAAAGAGATGACCTTTATATCCCACATGGTTCAGATGAAAGCTCCTGACTTGTTCTTTATCTTAAGAAAAGAGATGACCTTTATATCCCACATGGTTCAGATGAAAGTTAAGTCTACATTTACAAAGGGACTGGATATCTCATACTTTATATCCCACATGGTTCAGATGAAAGCCAGTAATGTATATAGAACAAGGCAATTTGGATGACTTTATATCCCACATGGTTCAGATGAAAGAACCTGTAAAAATCTCTGGTGAGGAGATGATAGCGCCTTTATATCCCACATGGTTCAGATGAAAGTCGAGAGCTGTAAAGCCTTGTCCTCGCCATCGCCATCTTTATATCCCACATGGTTCAGATGAAAGCCCGAAAGAGTTTATCCAGGCTTTGTAAAGTCTCTCTCCTTTATATCCCACATGGTTCAGATGAAAGAATGCAAGCGTACACATACGCTATGATGTTACCTTTCTTTATATCCCACATGGTTCAGATGAAAGATGAAGAAGCTGCAGAGGTTATAAGAAATGATGCACAGCTTTATATCCCACATGGTTCAGATGAAAGATATTTTATCTAAAATTAACAATAATAATTAATTAGTCTTTATATCCCACATGGTTCAGATGAAAGGAGATAAAAAGATTACTGATTTTTTGAGACTTCTTGCTTTATATCCCACATGGTTCAGATGAAAGCTATGGGAGCGATGGCTTTCCATGTGATGCGTATGTTGCTTTATATCCCACATGGTTCAGATGAAAGACGAATTTTTTTTCATGTCCACAATCACTAAAGCCGCCTTTATATCCCACATGGTTCAGATGAAAGACAGAGCATGGGAGTGGGGAGCTTTACTCCCACTTAACTTTATATCCCACATGGTTCAGATGAAAGGCATTAAGAATACAGGAGGAGCAATTAACATGGGAAACTTTATATCCCACATGGTTCAGATGAAAGGCTTCCTGTTTTCTATCCTTTTTATCTGAACAATACTTTATATCCCACATGGTTCAGATGAAAGAAATATCGTAAACTCATACTCCATACCTTCCCTCTGTACTTTATATCCCACATGGTTCAGATGAAAGTCTTAACAGTCTGATGACACGCGAAAGATTATAATAACTTTATATCCCACATGGTTCAGATGAAAGCTCATTTTATAAAATCACCCCCATTATGACCTTATGAGCTTTATATCCCACATGGTTCAGATGAAAGTTACATTTGTAATTAGTAATCAAGAAGAGAACTTAAGACTTTATATCCCACATGGTTCAGATGAAAGATGGCATATATAACAAGCCCATAAAAGGGGGAGGGACTTTATATCCCACATGGTTCAGATGAAAGTGAGGTGCCCCTCGCTCCTGAAATTCGAGAACCCAACTTTATATCCCACATGGTTCAGATGAAAGGCCAAAATCAAAATTAATTATTGATTATTGAGTTATCTTTATATCCCACATGGTTCAGATGAAAGATAAAAATGCATTCAAAATGCGTTCAGGAACCGAACGTCTTTATATCCCACATGGTTCAGATGAAAGGCTTTAGGGATATAATCAGATGCTATGATGTGATAATGCTTTATATCCCACATGGTTCAGATGAAAGGAACGCATTTTTTTTCTCTTGTATACATTATATATATATACTTTATATCCCACATGGTTCAGATGAAAGCCGTCTCGCAGAACTTCTTGAAAATTCTTTGATTTCTTTATATCCCACATGGTTCAGATGAAAGGAACGCATTTTTTTTCTCTTGTATACATTATATATATATACTTTATATCCCACATGGTTCAGATGAAAGATTTTTCAATGACTTAAGCTATTGTTGCTTTTTTTCTCTTTATATCCCACATGGTTCAGATGAAAGTCTATGCGTTATGCTAATGAAGTTCCAGTTGACGACCTTTATATCCCACATGGTTCAGATGAAAGTAGGATAGTGCGTTCTGGAGACAAGAGACACTTATCTTTATATCCCACATGGTTCAGATGAAAGCTATAAGCAAGAAAGCGTGGCTAACAGCAAAACAAAGCTTTATATCCCACATGGTTCAGATGAAAGATGTAAAAAAGAGTACTATTTATCAATATGTTTATCTCTTTATATCCCACATGGTTCAGATGAAAGAGAAATATTATTATATATATTGTCATCTGAACAGACTTTATATCCCACATGGTTCAGATGAAAGTTATAATCTGTTAGTCCATCGATTGAAAGTAATCTAAGTCTTTATATCCCACATGGTTCAGATGAAAGCGATGCTTTCGGCAGTAAAAGAGCAAGCAGAATCGCACTTTATATCCCACATGGTTCAGATGAAAGCCCTAATGATTTAGGGTAGGAGGGGAAACGATGAAGTGCTTTATATCCCACATGGTTCAGATGAAAGGGTTTGGGTTTATACAAGGTAAACTTCACACTCCGAGCTTTATATCCCACATGGTTCAGATGAAAGTCCGAAAGCGGAGGCATTTTTTAGAGATCCTGACTGCCTTTATATCCCACATGGTTCAGATGAAAGAGATTTTTCAAGCTTTTTCATTCTTTCACCTCCTTTTACTTTATATCCCACATGGTTCAGATGAAAG
>Ga0209721_1002863_pt1 | contig 10044 bp, 11 predicted proteins | sample TshhotsprinmetaG_FD_184139 | JGI IMG/M metagenome (GOLD analysis project Ga0209721, IMG submission 184139) | Hot spring microbial communities from South Africa to study Microbial Dark Matter (Phase II) - Tshipise hot spring metaG (SPAdes)... | ecosystem: Environmental > Aquatic > Thermal springs... | reverse complement strand
CCCCAATAGAAGACTTCTCAATATAAAATTCTATCCCCAAGAGAATTTGTTGTGCAAAAAATGAAGATTTTTAAAATATGAATGTTTATTTTTCAATAACTTATGAAATTAAACTGATAAAGTCAGGTATAAAAATTATGTTCATCACCCAAAAATATATATACTTTTGGGTGATGATGTGATATTATTTATATTATGAATATGACTAAAACGAATTTAGAGGCCCTCGATAAACAATCCCTAAATTCTACTGCTTTTATATTCTATACCCCCTCTTCCATAAAAAAAGCCAAAAGATATTTTTTAATCAAGAGGCGTTGCAAATTCTTTCTATGTCTTATAAAGACAAGGCTGACGGCATTTTCAATCCCGATCTTTTATCTTCCTTGTGTTCAAATTGGATGAAGTTGCTTAAAACTAAAATATCTGATAAGAACAAAGAAAAAAATAACCTCGGTTCAAAACCAGTATTTTTGACGACGATAAAAAGTTATAGAAGAGAATACACCGTTCAAGGAGTCCTTCTATCGTCATATAATGGCGGACAGAAAAGCAATAGTTATATCTTTATAATTCAAAGATTAATCCCTGAAGACCTTAATCTACTTAAAATCTCCCGCATGTATCAATTGAGTCAGCGAGAACAGCAGATTATTAAGCTCCTTTTGAAAGGGGAAGGAAATAAGCAAATTGCCTTTTCTCTTGGTCTTAGTTCCAATACTATAAAAAGTTATATGAAAATCTTAATGAGAAAACTCGGTGTCCAGAATCGTTCTGGTCTCATTGCAGCTATTTTAGGTGAATAGTAAGCTGTGTCAGAGACACAAAATTTAAACATCCCTACTCTTAGGAGCATTGGTAAGGAACTTTTAGCCAAAATTGGCAATATCAGATTAAGACCCTTTAAAACAGTTTCTCTGGGCAAAGGGGCTTCCGGTGACAAGACTTTCCCTATAGATAAAATGGCTGAGGACATCATTATGAGTCGTTTAGAGTCTATTAATGAGCCTTTTAGTATTATCTCAGAAGAATATGGATATAAAGAAATATCCGGAGGTGGCAGGTGCGTAGTTATAGACCCAATTGATGGAAGCAAAAATGCAATAACAGGAATCCCCTTTTATTGTTCATCGATTGCTATCGCAGATAGTCTTAACATCGGTAGTATCAAAATCGCATATGTAATAAACCTTCTAACAGGTGATGAGTTTTGGGCAGAAAGGGGAAGGGGAGCTTTTTTCAATGGCGAAAGGATTTATGCACAAACTGATGATGTTTTTTATCTCATAGCATATGAGGCTCAATCACCAAGAAGGGATATCCCTATTATAATAAAGCTTTTATCTGAGGCAAGAAGGACAAGGTGCCTTGGGGCAACAGCACTTGACCTCGCACATGTTGCATATGGTTCGGTAAGCGTATTTGTGAGTCCTGCCCCTTCAAGAAGTTTCGATTTTGCTGCTGGATGGCTGCTTGTAAAAGAATCTGGAGGTATTTTTACGGATTTAAAGGGCACGTCTATTGACGATCTCCAGATTGGACTACAAAAAAGCGTTTCCATTTTTGCTTCAGGCAATCAGAAATTGCACGAAAGGGCACTTAGATTTTTTCAGACTGGTTGATACATGATTAAAGTCATTTTTTAAAAGTATTTATTAGGCATAAAAAGTTGAAAATAAGATTATTTTGGTATTAATTAAGCAAAACTTAGTAATTTGCTAAATTAATGAGAATGGAATTTCAAAATGAGTTGTATTAGTAAGCTTTAATGATCAAAATCTTTTTAAGTTTTTATTGACAAACAAGCTATTTGGTAATATACTTTATAAAATAATGACAACCAAGGCTTATTAGGAAAATTTAAGGTAATCATGATGAACTATTATATTAGCTTTCTATCCAATAAGCGTGGTTTTCATATTGAGTATTCAGCTTAGGAAAAAACAAATTATAATAGACTTTGTTGAACTCTATTACAAAGAAATTTTATTATCATTAGGAGATGATAGTTATGAATAAAGGCAGGGTTTTAATCGTAGATGATAGTCCTATTGTCAGAAAATTGGCAGAAATGGCATTGCAGGATGAAGGATATGAGGTTTTCACCGCAGAAGATGGCGAAGAAGGGCTTAAACTGACCAATGAAGTTCTACCATCAGTGATTCTCGTTGACTTTATCATGCCTAAATTAAGCGGTTATCAGTTTTGTCAGGCAATAAGGGAGCAGGAAACACTTAAAGATATTCCCATAATACTCATTACTGGTAAAGGCGAAGATGTCGGAAAAAAATTTCTGAAGAAATTTGGGGTAGTGGACTATTTTATTAAGCCCTTTAAAAGCGCAGATCTTGTGCAGAAAGTAAATGACATTATCCAAGCACAGGAGTCAATAATTCAAATGCCTAAAGAAGGCGAAGTTGTTCAAGAGTTGGCTGAACCACCTGTTTTTGAACTTACTGATATCACATCTGATATAGAGCCCGCTGAAGAGGTAGCAATAGATATTGAGGCGCAAACAGAACCACCTGTTTTTGAACTTACTGATATCACATCTAATATAGAGTCCGCTGAAGAGGCTATTAACGAAACTCGATCGTTACAGCCAGAGGAATCAGTAATTGGTATTCCTGATATTACAGAAACTAAAAAATTATTAGAGCCCCAGCCTATGGTATTAATGGGGGAGGAGGCAATAAAAATGGAAGCAGATATAGAAAAAACCGTAGAGAGGGTTACAAGGAAATTTTTGCAAGATGAATTTCAATTCACCGTCCAAAAGAGCATTTCTAATGTGCTTAAACAAGCAGGGTTGATTAAGTCAACTGACATAATTCTTTCTGGTGACCTTGCTAATTTTACTTTCACTGACATTATTCATATATTGACTTTACGTGGGATGGGTGTGAAGCTTTCCATTTTTTCTGAAGCCTTAAGCGCTGATTTGTATCTAAATAAAAATAATATTTTATATGCCTCAACAAAGAGACAGGGAACGCAAACTGCTCCAACTAATATTGGAGGTAATCAGACTGATGTCTCGCCAAGTCTATCAGGTGATTTTAGTATGGCTTCAAAAAGTAGTATTTATGATGACATATGCGCCATTATGGAACTGGAGACAGGAAGTTTTACTGTAGAAAAAATATATCCTGCGGATAAAGATCTGTTTAGTAATCAACCAGATATTAATTTGTCAGATGCTATTGTAGAGGCCTCAAGGAGGGTTAATGAAAGGGTTTTTGCACCCCTTTTTGACGGTAGCACTAAATTTATAAAAGTCGTGCCTGACAATGTCCTAAAGAATTATAATTTTAATAAAAACGAGCTCCTTTTATTCGCTTGTGTTGATGGCGAACGATCTCTAAATGACATAATAGATATCACCAATATTGAAGTTGCGGCTGGAAAGCGATCTTTCTTCGTGCTGCTTAATGCCGGACTCATTAAAATTCTTTAAAAAGGAGGCATTAAATGGCAACGATTTTGATCGCTGAAGATAGCCAGACAGACATACAGTTTATCAAGTCTGTGCTTAACGAAACTGGTCATAAACTTCTTGTTGCAATGGATGGTGAAGAAACCGAAAAAATAGTAAAAAGCGAACCCCTTGATCTCATTATTTTAGATGTTGTGATGCCTAAGAAAAATGGCTTTCAGTTATGCAGGGAATTCAAAAAAGACGAGAAAACTAAAAATATACCTATAATTATGCTGACTTCAAAAAGTCAGGAGAGCGATAGAATGTGGGGAACGAGACAAGGGGCAGATGCATATCTGACAAAGCCTTGTAAACCTATGGAACTCCTTACCACTGTTAAAAAGTTTTTAGGATGAAGAAAGGACAATGAGCGAAGGAATTAAGGAAGTAAGTTACTGCGTTTTTAGTGTAGGTGATAAAGAATTCCTTTTACCTGTCAACGTTGTAAAAGAAGTTATTGATGTAGTCAAAATATTTCCAGTGCCAGGAGCCCCAGAGTACGTCTATGGAGTAATGCCTGTTCGCGGTAAAATAGTTCCGGCTATTGACCTTTCAAAAATATATCCTATTGAAAAACCCTCTTATAATGATTGCAAGCTTATCGTTGTTGATGTAGAGAATGAACATATTGGATTTCTATCTGAAATTACTCCCTTTTTCGTGTCTTTTGACCCCGAGATAGTTGTAGAAGACGTTATAAATATAAAGACATTTTTTCAAACTTATCGCATAAAAGAAACGAGGCAGTCCAATGATTGACAGGGCAGAACTGTTCGGATATTTTCTCTCTGAAGCCGAGGATCATATTAATGTTCTTGAGAAAGGTATTTCTGAGATCGAGACTGCCCCGGACAGAAAAAATCTTATAGAAGAGCTTTTCAGAGCTGCCCATACTTTAAAAGGTTCTGCAGCATTAGTAACTCTTACTACAACGAGTCATATAGCCCACAAGATGGAAGACATTCTTGAGGGATTAATGAACCAGACAATAAGAGTTAACAGCAAGATAGTCGAAGCCCTCACCTATATGCTTGACGGAATCAAAGAGGTATTGTACGGAATAGCTAAGGGTAAAGACGAAGACCCTGAGGTAGAGCATCGAATCCTGAATAAAGTTAAGGAAATACTGACAACTGCAGAGACTGTTCAACCTGATATTCAGGCTGTTAATGACGCTCAAATTTTAAATGCTTTTCCATCCAGTCGCGAAAAAGAACCTATCCAAAGCACAATTAATGAGAGCCTTAAACAGGCAATGCAAGAATCCCAACTATTTATGGGTAACTTTATAAGGGTAGATGCCACAAAGGTCGAAGACATGCTAAACCTTATTGGTGAGTTAACAGTTAAGAAAAATTATATCCTTCGCAAGACAAAAGATATAACTGACTTATCCGATGAGATATTTTTCACGAGCAGAAGGCTCCTTAATGAAGTAAATGATTTTGCTGAAAGATATTCATATTCCCTTCCAGAAAATGTAAAGTATGTTGACCCTCTTCTTTCCGAATTTGGTGAACTTGAGTTTGACAGATATGACGAATTGAATCTATTTTCAAGAAAACTTCAGGAAATTACTGACGATATCACTGAATCCTTCAAAGCCCTCAGAGATTTCTTTGAATATTTTGGTTCCGACGTAAAAGATATGGATAAAATGATTAAACTCCTTAAGTCGGATCTTACAGATGCAAGGATGATGGAAATCGGGACATTGTTCAAAAGATTTGTGAAGCCGATCAAAGAAATAGCTAATCAGCACGGCAAGAGCGTTGAACTTGTCATATCAGGAAGTCTCACTAAAATAGATCGGGTTATATTTGAAAGGCTCTTTAACCCCCTTATGCATTTAATAATGAACTCAATAATTCACGGCATTGAACATCCCGAAGAGAGATTGCAGAAAAATAAAAAACCTGAGGGGACTGTTACTTTATCGGCAAAAAGGTCGGGTGACACAGTAATAATAGAAGTAGTAGATGATGGTAGAGGCATTGATATACAAAAAATATCTAAAAGAGCCCTTGAGCAAGGATTAATAAGTGCTGATGATAAGCTATCCAAAGAAGAGCTTATTTCCTTAATATTTATCCCAGGTTTTACAACTGCCGAAAAAATTAATGTGGCAGCTGGCAGGGGCATTGGCATGAATGCCGTCAGAAGAATGATAGCTGGTATAAACGGCATTATTGAGGTTAATACTGAAAATGGGCTTGGAACTACTGTCAGGATAAAGGTGCCTTCGTCTCTTGCCATATCCAATGTCATCCTCTTTCGTATAAGTTCTTTAATGTTTGTAATACCCGCAAGTTTTGTAGAGGAGATAATACAGTTTACGGATATTTCAGAGCAAGGACTCATTGATTACAGGGGTAACGATATTATTGCGAAAGAATTTTCCAAAGTATTACAACTGGATAATAAATCTAAAGGTCAGCCCAATTATGTCATTGTATGTAATGTCAGTAATAAAAATGTTGGTTTAATCGTTGACGAAGTTCTCGGTCATGAAGAGACAGTTATAAAGCCCCTAAATGCTTTTCTAAAAGGGTTGGAGATATATTCTGGCACTACAATCTCAGGTGAAGGAATCATCAGATTTGTTGTAAATCCTGTGGCAATATTTGAAGAGCAGCTTAACAATCTTGCAACAGTTCATCTGACTAGCGAGGATTATTCAGGCAACTCAATTCTTATCGTGGACGATTCCATCAGCGTCAGAAAATATATAAGCGTTTTTCTGGAGTCGAAAAAATTCAAGGTATATACAGCCTCTAATGGATTAGAGGCTATTAATGTCCTTAATGAAAAACCTGTTGACATGATTATCACAGATCTTGAAATGCCTGTCATGCACGGTTATGAACTTATAAGTAGAGTAAGGTCTTCAGATAAGCATAAGAATATGCCTATTGTTGTGCTCACCTCAAGAGGTGGAGTGAAACATAAAAACAAGGCTGAAGAAATAGGAGCCGACGGCTATCTTGTCAAGCCTTTTGATGAAGATTCTCTCTCAGGGATGTTAAAGAAATTCTTTTCAGTTCCCTTTGTTTAGTTGAAAATCAAAATCTAAATTTTCAGCCAAGAGTTGCTGCCGAAAAAACCCAAAGAATATCCTTGAAGTGCATAAAATGATTCGCTTAGGCGCTATTAATATAATAACAACTTTATTTAAATTAGATCTGAGCCATTGCCTGACTTAGGTCAGCTATAAGGTCATCAACATCCTCAAGCCCGATGGCAATTCTGACAAGGTTGTCGGAAATCCCGATTGAGCGGCGGTAGTCAGCGGAGTAGTCATAAAAGGACATAGTAGCCATCTGCGTAACAAGACTCTCACTTCCCCCAAGACTTGGAGTTATTAGGAAAAGTTCGAGGGCATCGATAAATCTACAAGTCTCTTCGTTCCCACCTTTTATCATAAAGGTAACAACACTTCCAAAACCTCTCATTAGTTTAACTGCGATTTTGTGGTCGGGGTGTGATTTTAGTCCAGGATACCAGACCTTATCAACTTTAGAATGCGACTCGAGCATCTTAGCTATTTTTAGTCCAGCTTTGTTATGATGCTCCATGCGAATAGCAAAGGATTTCAATCCACGCTCAAGGAGAAAGCATGTAAAAGGTTCTGCGATCGCACCTATCATGCGCTGCGTTCGATATAGCTCTTCCAAAAGATTAGATTTACCGAGTGTAACACCGGCAAGGAGGTCGTTATGTCCACCAAGGTATTTGGTAGCTGAATGTACTACTATGTCAACACCAAGTTCAAGAGGTTTTATGTTATAGGGTGTAGCCATTGTTGTGTCGATAATAGTCAATATTTTGTGTTTTTTAGCTATTTTTACTATTGAAGATATGTCAATTACCCTTAAATAAGGGTTTGTTGGTAATTCCGTAAAGATGATATTGGTGTTTTGTCTTATCTCATCACATATGGCTTCAAAAGATGGTTCTGTAATTGAGAATGAGATGCCAAATTTAGGAAGCATATTTGTTGCAAAGTCTCTTGTCTGGCGATAACAATCGTTTGTAAATATTATATGTCCACCCGGTTTCATATATGTTATTATGGTTAAAATCACAGCGCTCATTCCTGTCGAGAACAATATTGCCCTCTCTGCACCCTCTATCGCAGCAAGTTTACGCTCACATTCCTGCTGCGTTGGATTCCCATATCGTCCATACTCATGTTCACGAAGAAGAATGCCTTCCCCTTTAGCCTTCATAAACTCCACAACATCGGCTGTTTTATCGAAATAGTAATTTGAGGTTTGGACTATCGGGGTGGAAACAGCGTGATAAGCCTTCGGTTTCCTATATTTACCGTGTATGGCAAGAGTAGCAGGTTTCCAGTTTTTTGACGGTGAGGTCTTTTTAGGCATCATTCCCCCTGTGATACAGGATTTAGCTGGCGTTATACGAATTGAGCGTTACTTTAAAGGCAAGAAATAGCCTAATTTTGATAACCATTTTGGCAAAACGCCTACTGTTAAGATTACCATAATAGATTCTTTATTATCAATCTTATGGCACTAAAATAGCGATAGGATCATAAAGCTGTTGATTTACAGGTCATCTATGAAAAAGATAAAAAATACACTCTCCTTTGTTTTTCCCTAATGCTACCTCCCTGAATATTGTAGGCGCTTTCTTGACTACAGCAGTTGCAAAGACTATAGGGAAAGGAATCGTTGATCCAAGAGTTGTCACTGAAACAGTGGTTGTCGCTGCTCTTCTCGTCGGCTTTCTCTGGAATACAGGGATGACGAGATTAGGATTACCGGTGAGCGCCTCACATGCCCTTATCGGGGGTTGATAGGTGCATCGGTCGCTTACGGTGGAATAAGTATCCTGAATTTCTCAGGGCTTGCTACAATTTTTCTATCCCTCCTTATTTCCCCATTTTTAGGCATTATGTGGGGATTTTTAGTTATGAAGATAATACTTAAATTTTTTGGGTCAATGCCACTTGGTTTTATTGTTTAGCCTGCAAATATCCAGACTTAAATATGCTTCCAGTAGTAAATTGGCACTTGACATCCATTGTCAATTGTTTTATTGTATATATAAAAGTATATATGAGGTGAGAATATGAAATTTGCAAATATAAAAGAGCTTCAAATGGATGCTTCAGGTATTATTAGCCGTGTAGAGAAAGGAGAAGATGTTATTATCACCAAGCGGGGCAAACCTACTGCGGTAATCTATCCACTTACTGAAGATGTAATTGAGGATTATATGATTCAGCATAGCCCTACCATAAGGAAAAAGATTGAAGAAGGATTAAAGGATGTAAAAGAGGGCAGAGTTATACCTATTGATGAATTACTAAAGAACAGAAGGTTAAGAAAGCGTGCAAAAGTATAAGGTAGGCTTTACCGAGAAGGCTATAAGTGATATAGATGATATACCAGATGATGATTTTGAAAGAATCCATAAGGCGTGTAAGAGACTTGAAGACAATCCTTTGCCAGATGGTAAGCATATAAAATATAAAGACCTGTATAGATTGAGGATAGGAGATTATAGGGCTGTTTTTCAATGGAAGGGTAATGATGTGACTATTATCAGGGTGCTCACAAAGCAGGATTTTGGAAAGAAGTATTAATGGGACAGGCGGGGCATTTTTAATACCCTGATTTTGAAAACTGTAAATATAATATGAAAAAGGAAAAGCCATGAAAAAAATAATTTCAATTATCCTGCCACCTTATTTTTCACTAATAATCTCTCTAAGCTTATTAATCCTTTTTCCTGCTATTTCCCTTGCTGATGCTGACAGAATTTTCAAGGAAAACAACAAGGCAGTTGTAGTTGTCATTGCTTGCGACAATCAAGGCGAGCCAATAGGTTAAGGCTCGGGCTTTATTGTAAGACCTGATGGCGCAGTAGTTACGAATTACCATATCATAAGCAATATGGTTGGTATTAAAGTAAAGGCAGATAGTAAGGTCATAAAGGTCGTATTACTACATACAAGGAAAACAACCTTGTCATATTCAAGGCAGATGCCAAAAACCTACCTGTAATAAAGATAGGAGACATAAAAAAGCAACTGTAAGAGAGAAGGGTTATGTCATAAGCAGTCCCGAAGGGCTTGAAAACACAATATCTGAAGGAATATTAAGCGGAATAAGGGAGATAGATTCAAAGAGAAAGATTTTACAGATACTAAGGAGTGCATAAGTATGGCGTCATGATTGAAAAATCTCCCCCTGCCCCTCTTTGGCAAAGAGGGGTTCCCGGTGCCAGCCCCGAGCGAAGTGAAGGGGACAATTTTATAATTAATGCCTTAACACTTATAACACCATTAGTAATTTTTGTCAATAACCCAAATTCGTCGACTATAAAAATCCTGAAACAGCCCTTCCTATAGCTATTTTAGGATGACAGTTCACCGAATCTACACTCGCCACTTGAAACCCTACACCAATCTACTATTCACTATCCAACACTTCCCTCACCTTCCTTGCCAGCCCATCAAATGTAAAAGGCTTCTGGATGAAACTGATACCAGCATCAAGGATTCCGTGATGAACTATCGCATTGTCAGTATAACCTGA
>Ga0209721_1002855_pt1 | contig 10060 bp, 8 predicted proteins | sample TshhotsprinmetaG_FD_184139 | JGI IMG/M metagenome (GOLD analysis project Ga0209721, IMG submission 184139) | Hot spring microbial communities from South Africa to study Microbial Dark Matter (Phase II) - Tshipise hot spring metaG (SPAdes)... | ecosystem: Environmental > Aquatic > Thermal springs... | reverse complement strand
GCCAGGAATGGGAATACGCGTCTCCACGTCCCAGATCACGGTAGCTGCGCTCCAGCCGTGCTCCATCGCCGCCGCGTAGGTGAAGGGCTTCATGGCGCTGCCGGGCTGCCGTCGGGCGGTGACCATGTTGACCTGCCCGTCAATGGCCTCGTCGTTGAAGTCCACACTGCCCACCATGGCCAGAATTTCGCCTGTATCTGGCCGGATCACCACCACCGCGGCATTGTTCATGTTGTGCGCAGCCTTGAGCTGACTCACCTGGGCGCGGGCGACGCTCTCCGCCAGCCGCTGAATATCCATGTTGACCGTGGTGTAGACCTGCAACCCGCCGCGGGCCAGTTCGCGCCGGAAAGTGTTGGCATCGAGTTGTGGGACGAGGTCGGGCAGCGCTCCGAGCTGACTCTGCACATAGACCACAAAGTGCGGCGCGGCGTCGAGCGAAATATCGGGGCTGACGAAGTTGAGCGGCTCGGCAAAGGCCGCGTCGGCCTGCTGGCGGGTGATATAGCCTTCTTTGACCATCAGGTCGAGCACCAGCCGACGGCGCTCCATCACCCGCCGCTGCACTGCCGGGTCGGGGTTAAGCGGATCGAGTTCGGCGGGAGCCTGCGGCAGGCTGGCGAGCAAAGCCGCTTCACCCAGCGTCAGGGCCGAGGCGGGCTTGCCGAAGTAAGTCTGCGCAGCCGCCTCGACCCCATAGGCCAGGTTGCCGTAGGGAATCTCATTGAGATATAGCTCCAGAATCTCATCCTTGCTCATGCGCTGAGTAAGGATGACCGCCAGCAGGGCCTCGTCCAGCTTGCGGTTGAGCGACTGCTCGTACTTGTATTCGTTGGTGAACAGCACATTGCGGATGAGTTGCTGAGTGATGGTGCTGCCACCGGACACGATGTAGCCGTAGCGCACATATTGCCAAGCCGCGCGCGCGATGCTGGGAATGTCAATGCCCCGATTCTCGTAGAAGGTATTGTCCTCGACGGCGATGGTCGCCTGGCGCATGTGCAGGGGTATCTGTTCGAGCGGGATGCGCGTGCGCCGCCCCTCGCCGATGACCTCGTAGAGCTTGCTGCCAGCGTGATCGTAGATCACCGTCGTCTCGAACGACTGGTAGGAGGCCAGATCGGCCAGGCGATCTATCTCGTCCTCCAGACGATTGCTATAGTGGTTGTAGACCAGGAAGACAACGGTCAGCCCGATGATCATCAGCACGCCGACCAACCCCACGCAGCCCAGGATGAGGCCCGGCCCCAGCGCGAAGCCACGCCGTCGTTGGCGGGCATACCCCGGCACTCCATAGGGCGGCTGATTCGGCATGACCGGCGGCATGGAGTAGCCCGGCGCAGGCGTGACTGGACGCTGCTGGCGACTGCTGCGTTTGCTACGGCGCGGCGGAGGGGGCGCATAAGGCGGTTGGTAGGTCATGGGCGTGTCGCTCTTGTGAGTCGGGAGTAGAGAGTTGGAAATAGGGAGTAGCTGCACTTCCCTTGTTCACCACTCGCCCCGATTCTATCACGCCCAACAATACGCTCGCTATGCCCCTGGCCTACGTCCGGCGGACGGTTGCACAGCGGCAGAGCGGGTACAGGAAGTGCCCCCAAAGGCAGCATTAAGCCTAGTCGGTCGTGGGCTTGGAGGCGGATTCGTCATCGTAGAACTGATCGATCATCTCGAAGACGCGGGCGCGGAATTCTTCCGGCTTGTCCACGTTCTTCATAATGATCTCGGTATTGGCACTACCCGCTGTCTCAATGCGGATATCGCCATGGCCGAGCAGGCGGCGGACGATGCCATAGCTGATCGAGATGTCCTGCACCTGGTTGAGCGGCACGGCGCGCTCTTCTTTGGTGAAGACGCCGGTACGCCGCACGATCGAGCGGCGAGTCAGCGCCAGGTAGTTGTTGCGCCACCACAGCAACCAGATTCCCAGGCTGAAGATCGCTTTCAGCCAGAACTGCGGGCGGCGTTTACTCTGTCTTTTGATGATCACTATCTCGTCGGTCATCGTGGAACTCCTCTGGCTGGGCCTGGGTGTGCGAGACAAGAGTGAGGCCGGGGGGCGGTTGGTTGGCGCGGAAGAAACGCGCGATGATAACCACAAACACCGCAAAGCCAATCCCTACCACCACCCCGGCAAAGATCGCCTGTGCGACGGAGGTCTCCTCATGCAGCAGGGCGTAGAGCACCACCCACAGCAGGCTGAGGATCGCGCCGATGCCGCCGGTAGTCAGCGTATCGCCCCAGGCGCGGCGGATCGCAATATACAGGACAAACAGGGTGATGGCGAATAACGCCAGGAAGATGACGCCCATTGCCTCACTCCCTCCTGCCCTGCGATCATAACCCGCCTACGCCGGGGCGCAAGTTGCCACCGGGACGGGAGAACAGAGTTTCACCGCAGAGGGCGCAGAGGACGCAGAGAAGAACGAACTACTTTTTTCGCTCCGCGCCCTCTGCGTCTTGGCGGTTCAAAACGTCAGGATGGGCCGCTGGGTCTCAGTCGCGCTTGAAGCGTGTGTAGTCCGGCTGACGGTAACGGCTGTGTCCCGTGCCTTCGATATTGAGCATGGCCTCGACCTTCAGGGGCAGGCCGATCATGTTGATGAAGCCCTTGGCGTCCTGCTGATCGTAGATGTCCATGTGCCCGAAGGAGGCGTAGTCCTCGCGGTAGAGGCTATAGGGACTCTTGCGCCCGGCGATGATCACGTTACCTTTGTAGAGCTTGAGGCGCACTGTGCCGGTGACTGTCTGCTGTGTCACCCGCACGAAGGCATCGAGCGCCTCGCGCAGGCGAGTGTACCACATGCCGTTGTAGACCAGTTCGGCGTACTTGACCGCCACGAAGTCCTTGAAGTGCATGGTCTGCTTGTCCAGGCACAGGCTTTCCAACGCCTGATGTGCCACGCGCAGGATCGTCCCGCCGGGGGTCTCGTACACGCCGCGGCTTTTCATACCCACCAGCCGGTTTTCGACCATGTCCACGCGCCCGATCCCGTTGACGCTGCCCAACTCGTTGAGGCGCTCGAAAAGGAGCACCGGCGCGAGTCGCTCGCCGTCAAGGCTCACCGGCACGCCCTGCTCGAAGCCAATTTCTACATAGGTCGGCTCGTCGGGGGCTTCCTGAGGGCTGCGGGTGAGCACGTACATATCTTCGAGCGGCTCGTTCCAGGGGTCTTCCAGCGGGCCGCCCTCGTGACTCATGTGGAACAGATTGCGGTCGCGGCTGTAGATGCTTTTGAGCGTGGAACTAACGGGCACGTTGTACTCGGCGGCATATTCCAGCGCGTCTTCGCGGCTGCGGATATTCCACTCGCGCCAGGGGGCGATGACCTTCAGCTTGGGGTTGAGCGCCATCGCCGTCAACTCGAAGCGCACCTGATCGTTGCCTTTGCCGGTGCAGCCGTGCGCGATGGCATCGGCCCCTTCGGCCTCGGCGATCTCCACCAGGTGCTTGGCGATGAGCGGGCGGGCGAACGAGGTGCCCAGCAGGTACATCCGCTCGTAGACGGCGCCTGCCTGCATGGTGGGGAAGACGAAATCCGTCAGGAATTCTTCGCGCAGGTCGCGGATGATCAGCTTGCTGGCTCCGGTCTTGAGGGCTTTCTCTTCCAGCCCGTCGAGTTCTTCGCCCTGGCCCAGGTCGGCAGTGAAGCAGATCACTTCGCAGCCGTAGTTGTTGCGCAGCCAGGGCACGATGATCGAGGTGTCCAGGCCGCCGCTATAGGCCAGCACTACCTTATTGACGCGTTCCATGGGGGTATCCTTTCTTGCCGGGGACAGACTGCGTGTTGACTGCCCTCAATCCTAACGAGGGCTGCGCAGAAAAAACAGAGCCAGGGCGCAGCGCAAGCCCCACTTTTGTACACAATCACTAAACCTGAGCGCCCGATTTGTGCTGTCAAGTGCTTGACAGACACGCCCTGCCTGGTTTACAGTCTATGGCAACAGTGTGAGTTGTTCGGGTGCGCAAGGGATAACCCCAGCCATGTTCCGTCGTCTGGTCCTCGTCCTTATCGTCATTGTCCTCGTCATTCTTGGCGGGGCATTTGGCGTTGGGAGGACGTAGGGCGCACCCCACCCTGACATGTGAGCAAAAGCCTCCCAACGCCGCGGGAGGCTTTTTCGTTGAGCGTTGCGCCAGGAGGCGCGTCAGAGACGCCATGTTCACCGGAGCCAGCTTCTACCTGTTGCTTGAGGTCATCCTCATTAGCAGCCTCCTTCTCGTTCTTGAGAAGGAGGCAAGACGGGTTGGGGCGGTGCCGGTTCCGGTGCGACACAGACACTAAGACCAGGCAACACCGTACAGGCAAGCAGGCCGTCCCAACCCAGGGGCGGCCTGTGCGTTTAGGGGCAGCCAATTTTCTACACGAGAGGTAGTGATCATGCGCTCTGACCGGATCAAGAAAGGCTTCGAACGCGCGCCACACCGCAGCCTGCTGAAAGCCACCGGCGTCACCGACGCCGACATGGGCAAGCCGTTTGTCGCCGTCGTCAATTCCTATGTGGACATCATCCCTGGCCATGTGCATCTGCAGCGCTTCGCTCAGGTGATCAAAGAGGCCATCCGCGAGGCGGGCGGCGTGCCCTTCGAGTTCAACACCATCGGTGTAGACGACGGTATTGCCATGGGCCATATCGGCATGAATTATTCCTTGCCCAGCCGCGAGCTGATCGCCGACTCCGTGGAGACGATGATCGCCGCGCACGCTTTCGACGGCATGATCTGCATCCCCAACTGCGACAAGATCGTGCCGGGGATGTTGATGGCGGCCATGCGCCTGGACATCCCCACCATCTTCATCAGCGGCGGGCCGATGGCCGCGGGGAAGACGCCCGACGGGCGTGTGGTAGACCTGATCAGCGTGTTCGAAGGCGTCGGCGCGTACAAGGCGGGCAAGATTGACGCCGCCGAACTGAAAACGCTGGAAGACTACGGCTGTCCTTCCTGTGGATCGTGTTCGGGCATGTTCACCGCCAACTCGATGAACTGCCTGATGGAAGCGCTGGGGTTGGCCCTGCCCTTCAACGGCTCGGCCCTGGCCGAAACCCCAGAACGCATCGAACTGGCGAGGCGCGCGGCGCGGCAGCTCATGGTCTTGATTGAAAAAGACCTGACGCCGCGCCGCATCGTTACCCGCGAGGCGATCGACAACGCCTTCGCGCTGGATATGGCCATGGGGGGCAGCACCAACACCGTGTTGCACACACTGGCCATCGCCTACGAAGCGGGCGTGGATTACCCGCTGGAGCGCATCAATCAGGTCGCTGCCCGCGTGCCGCACATCTGCAAGGTCAGCCCGGCCTCGCACTGGCACATGGAAGACGTACACCGCGCTGGCGGCGTGCCCGCCATCCTCAAAGAGATTTCCCGCAAGGATGGTGTGCTGCACCTGGACTGCCTGACGGTCACCGGCAAGACGCTGGGCGAGAACATCGCCGACGCTCAGATCACCGATTACGAGGTGATCCGCCCGTTCAATGAACCGCACAGCCCGACGGGCGGCCTGGCCATTCTGTTCGGCAGTCTGGCCCCCGACGGCGCGGTGATCAAGACCGCTGCCGTGCCCCCGCATATGCGTCACTTCCGCGGCCCAGCGCGCATCTTCGAGAGCGAAGAGGCGGCTTCGGCGGGCATTCTCAATGGCAAGGTCAAGCCGGGCGATGTGGTGGTCATCCGCTATGAGGGGCCGCGCGGCGGGCCAGGGATGCAAGAGATGCTGGGGCCGACGGCCCAGTTGCAGGGCATGGGCCTGGGCGACAGCGTGGCCCTGGTGACGGATGGGCGCTTCTCCGGCGGGAGCCGCGGCGTGTCCGTCGGGCACATCAGCCCGGAGGCTGCGGCGGGCGGCCCGCTGGCGGCGGTGCAGGAAGGCGATCTGATCGAGATCGATCTCGACGAGCGGCGGATCGATCTGCTGGTCGAACCGGCGGAAGTACAGCGACGACTGGCCAGCCTGCCGCCCTACGAGCCGGAGATTCCCAGCCGCTGGCTGCGGCGCTACGCCCGGCTGGTGAGCAGCGCCAGCACCGGCGCGGTTTTCCTGGACTGAGGGGCCAGACAGTGTCCCTAATCTGACATGACGACATATCATCCCGCCCGAGGTTGAGCGAGACAAGGAGAAAACAAGGTGAAACTGACTGGCGCTGAAATTATCCTGGAATGTCTGGTGCGCGAAGGGGTGGAGATCATGTTCGGCTATCCTGGCGGCGCGATCCTCCCCACCTACGACGCCATGACCAAGTACCCGCAGCTTCGCCACGTGCTGGTGCGGCACGAACAGGGCGCGGCGCACATGGCCGACGGCTACGCGCGGGCCACGGGCAAGGTCGGCGTGGCGATCGCCACCTCTGGCCCCGGCGCGACCAACCTGGTCACCGGCATCGCCAACGCCATGATGGACTCTTCGCCCATCGTGTGCATCACTGGCCAGGTACCTACCACAGCCATCGGCTCCGACGCCTTCCAGGAGACGGACATCACCGGCATCACCCTGCCGATCACCAAGCACAACTACCTGGTCTACGACGTGCGCGAGCTGGCCTACACCATCCGCGAGGCGTTTCACATCGCCCGCACCGGGCGGCCCGGCCCTGTCTTGATTGACATCCCCAAGGACGTGCAGAACGCCGTCACCGAGTTCGTCTATCCGGAAGAGCCAATCGAGCTGCCGGGCTATCAGCCGCCAAGATACGCTTCCGAAGAAGATATCGCCGCCGCGCTGCGCCTGATCGAGCAGGCCGAGCGCCCGCTGATCCTGGCCGGGCACGGCATTGTCATGTCCGGCGCAGGGCGCGAGGTGCTGGAATTCGCCGAGCGCACACAGACGCCGTTTGCCCTCACCCTGCTGGGCAAAGGCGGCCTGCCAGAGACACACCCGCTCTCGCTGGGCATGATGGGTATGCACGGTACGGGTTACGCCAACCTGGCCATCCAGAATGCCGATCTGCTGCTGGCCTTCGGGATGCGCTTCGACGACCGCGTCACCGGCAACCTGAAGACCTACGCGCCCAATGCCAGGAAGATTCACATTGATATTGACTCGTCGGAGATTCACAAGAACGTGCGCGTAGACGTGCCCATCGTGGGCGACCTGAAGGCCATCCTGACCCAACTGCTGCCGCACGTCAAGCCCATGGAACACAAAGCCTGGCTGGCGCAGATTCGCGACTGGATGGAAGACGCCGACGAGCGCGACATTGTGCATCGCGATGTGGGCGAACGGCTCTTCGCCGCGCATGTCATTCACGACATGTGGAAGGCCACCGGCGGCAACGCCACCGTCGTCACCGATGTGGGGCAGCATCAGATGTGGGAAGCGCAATACTACCTGCACGAGCGCCCGCACACGCTGATCACCTCCGGCGGGCTGGGGGCAATGGGCTTCGGTCTGCCCGCCGCCATCGGGGCGTCGTTGGGGCTGCGTCAGCCGGTGTGGGCGATCGTAGGCGACGGCGGCTTCCAGATGACCATGACCGAACTGGGCACGGCCATGCAGGAGCGCGTGCCGGTTCACATCGCCATCATCAACAACGGCTTCCTGGGCATGGTGCGGCAATGGCAGGAGTTCTTCTACGAAGAGCGCTACAATGCCACGCCCATGCTCAGCCCGGATTTCGTCAAACTGGCCGAGGCCTACGGCATCCCCGCCCGGCGTGTCACCCGCCGCGAAGAGGTGATCCCGGCCATCGAGTGGGCCAACAGCATCACCGATTGCCCCACGCTCATTGACTTCGTGGTCGAAAAGCACGACTTGGTCTACCCGATGGTGCCGGCGGGCGCTGACCTGCACGCCATGATCCGCCGTCCGCTGCCGTCCGAGGACTCGATCTAGCCGCGCGACACGCGCGTTTTGAGAGGAGTGAGAACACCGATGAAGCGAACACTGGTGGCATTGGTGGAAAACAAGCCCGGTGTGTTGAACCGGGTAGCGAGCCTGTTCCGGCGGCGCAACTTCAACATTGATAGCCTGACGGTAGGCCGCACCGAGAACCCGGCCATCTCGCGCATGACCATCGTCGTCGAAGCGGACGCCGACAAGATTCGCACGCAGCTCTACAAGCTGGTCAACGTCATTCAGGTCGAGGACGTGACCGACCTGCCAGAGGTCACCCGCGATCTGGCGCTGATCAAAGTGCGCGTGGACAGTCAGACGCGCGGCGAGGTGGTACAGCTCTGCGACATCTTCCGCGCCCACATCGTGGATGCCACGCCCGAAGCGGTCATCGTCGAGGTCACCGGCGACGAAGACAAGATCACCAGCATGGTTGAGCTGCTGCGCCCCATCGGCATCATGGAGATGGTGCGCACAGGCGTGGTCACCATGACGCGCGGCGATCATGTCCTGTCGCCCAACGGCTACAAGATGCGTCCGAGCGGCAACGGCTACCGGACGAATGTCCTGTGAGAGAGACTTAGGGCTTCGGAAGCCTGCGCAGGCTTCCGAAGCCTGGCGTTGATGGTGCTAATCGCTCAACGAGGGAGAGCATTTCAGTGGCGAAGCTGTATTACGACCAGGACGCAGACCCCAAGCTGCTTGAGGGCAAGACGGTGGCGATCATCGGCTATGGCAGCCAGGGGCACGCGCACGCGCTCAATCTGCGCGACAGCGGTGTGCAGGTGGTAGTGGGCCTCTATGAGGGCAGCAAGTCGTGGGCCAAGGCCGAGGGCGAGGGCCTGACGGTGAAGCCGGTGGCCGACGCTGCCGCCGAGGCCGACGTGGTGATGTTGCTACTGCCCGACACAGCGCAACCCAAAGTCTATGCGGAGAGCATCGCGCCGCACCTCAAGCCGGGCGATACGCTCATGTTCGCGCATGGCTTTAACATCCGCTTCGGGCAGATCACCCCGCCGGACTATGTGGACGTGAGCATGGTCGCGCCCAAAGCGCCGGGTCACCGCGTGCGCGAGTTGTATATCGAGGGCGCGGGGACGCCCGCCCTGGTAGCCGTCGCGCAGGATGCCAGCGGCCAGGCGCTACCGCAGGCGCTGGCCTACGCGCGCGCGCTCGGCTGCACCCGCGCGGGCGTGCTGGAGACCACCTTCGCCGAAGAGACCGAGACCGACCTCTTTGGCGAGCAGGTGGTGCTGTGCGGCGGGGTCACGGCGCTGGTCAAGGCCGGTTTCGAGACACTGGTCAAGGCGGGTTATCAGCCCGAAATCGCCTACTTCGAAGTCTTGCACGAACTGAAGCTGATCGTTGACCTGATGTATCAGGGCGGCATGAGCTACATGTGGTATTCCGTCTCCGACACCGCCGAGCATGGCGGCTACACCGCGGGCGAGCGCATCATCACCGAGGAGACCAAAGGCGAAATGCGTCGCATCCTGGACGAAATCCAGAATGGCTCCTATGCCCAGAAGTGGCTCGCCGAGAACGCCGCCGGGCGGCCCTGGTTCAACAAGCAACGTCGTGCCGAGCAGAATCTGTTGATCGAGCAGGTCGGGCGCGAACTGCGCCAGATGATGCCGTTCCTGAACGCCAAGCAAGCGCCGCCCGCGGAATAGCGACGGGGCGCTCTTGCTGATCGCTGAAGGCCGACAACAAGAGAGGGTAGCAAGATATGGACGAGTCTGGGGTTCAAAGCGATAACCGGGTACGCATCTTCGACACGACCCTGCGCGACGGCGAGCAATCGCCCGGTGCCAGCCTGACCAGCGCCGAGAAGATTGACATCGCCCGTCAGCTTGCCCGCCTGGGTGTGGACATCATCGAGGCGGGGTTCCCCGCCGCTTCACCGGACGATCTGGAAGGCGTGCGCCGCGTGGCCCGCGAAGTCGGCACGCCGGACGGCCCCATCATCTGCGGGCTGGCCCGCGCCACCCAAAGCGACATTGACAAAGCCTGGGAAGCCGTGCGCGAGGCAGCCAAACCACGTATTCATACCTTCCTGGCCACGTCCGACATTCACATGCAATACAAACTGCGCATGACGCGCGAGCAGGTGGTGCAGCGCGTGCGCGAGATGGTCGCCTATGCCCGCTCGCTCTGCCCGGATGTGGAGTTCTCGCCAGAAGACGCCTGCCGCTCCGACCCCGATTTCCTGGTCGAGGTGCTCAGCGTGG
>Ga0209721_1002851_pt1 | contig 10071 bp, 7 predicted proteins | sample TshhotsprinmetaG_FD_184139 | JGI IMG/M metagenome (GOLD analysis project Ga0209721, IMG submission 184139) | Hot spring microbial communities from South Africa to study Microbial Dark Matter (Phase II) - Tshipise hot spring metaG (SPAdes)... | ecosystem: Environmental > Aquatic > Thermal springs... | reverse complement strand
AAAATTTTTCGGGAGATAAAAGAAATTGACGAGGTGAGCATTGGTCACGCCATAATTGCAAAAGCTGTTATGGTCGGAATGGAGAATGCTGTAAGAGAAATGAGAGATTTAATCAGATTCGGTTAAAAGAATCAACGTATTGAAATAAATCTACTGTATTAAATATTTACTTCTCCACTACACAATTCCTATTTGCATTGGGCAAGTCCCATCAATGCAGTAAATTTGCCAACAAAAAATATTGAATTGATTTTTGCTTAAATTAAATATCACTGCGGAAGATACATATTCCAAAGCTAGAACTGGGTTCTTTGAAACTGATCACGGCATTGTTGAAACGCCTATTTTTATGCCTGTTGGCACACAGGGAACGGTGAAAGCAGTAAATCAATTCTTTTTAGAAAAGGAAATTAAAGCACAGATTGTTCTTTCAAATACTTATCATCTTTATTTAAGACCCGGAACCGAAATTTTAGAATCAGCAGGTGGTTTGCACAAATTTATGAATTGGCAAAAACCAATTCTTACAGATAGCGGAGGATATCAGATTTTCAGTCTGACTGAACTAAGAAAACTAAAGGAAGATGGTGTTGAATTCAGATCACATCTTGATGGTTCAAAACATTTTCTTACTCCGGAAAAAGTAATTCAGATTCAAAGAAGTATTGGTTCAGATATTATGATGGTTTTGGATGAATGTGCACCATATCCTTGTGATTACGAGTATTCTAAAAAATCAGTTGAATTAACAAGTCGCTGGGCAATAAAGAATAAAGATGCTTTTATAAATTCGAAACCGATGTATGGTCATAAGCAATTTCTCTTTGGGATAATTCAAGGAAGTGTATATAAAGATTTAAGAAAAATTTCTGCTGAACAATTACAGGAAATAGGATTTGATAGTTATGCAATTGGAGGACTTGCTGTCGGGGAACCAACTGAGTTGATGTATCAAATGATTGATTATACAACTGATTTTATGCCAAAAGAAAATCCACGATATTTAATGGGCGTTGGAAGACCTGAAAATATTCTCGAAGCAATTTCTTTAGGTGTTGATATGTTTGATTGCGTAATGCCGACAAGAAATGCCAGAAATGCAAATGTATTTACATGGAATGGAACTTTGTCAATGCGTAATGCTAAATACAAAAATGATTTTTCACCTTTGGATGAAAATTGTAAATGTTATACTTGCAGGAGTTTTAGCAGAGCCTATGTGAGACATTTATTTATCAGTGAGGAAATTTTAGCTTTAGAACTTGCTTCGATACATAATTTATATTTTTATCTTGAGCTTGTATCAGAAGCCAGAAATCAAATTAAACTTGGGAAATTTTTTCAATGGAAAGAAATAGTAACTAATCAAATATCAATAAAAAACTAAGGAATAAAAATGATTGAAAATCTTATTGCAATGGCACCTGCCAACGGTCAAGGTGGCGGAGGAAGTTTAATTAGTACCTTAATAATGTTCGGTGCGATATTTTTCATTTTTTATTTTATGATTATTCGTCCACAACAGAAAAGGGCGAAAGAAAGAGAGAAAATGATTAACGCTTTAGAAAAAGGTGATAAAGTAATCACAAGCGGAGGCATTTACGGGACTATTGCTGGCATCGAAGAGAAAACAGTTCTTTTACAAATTTCTGATAACGTAAAAATAAAATTGGACAAATCAGCTATTAACATCGTGGAGAAAAAATCTTAAAATGAATCCTTTTTGCTCTGTTGATGAAGCTACTGAAGAAATCAAGAACGGTAGAGTTATAATCGTTGTTGATGATGAAGATCGCGAAAATGAAGGCGATTTTATTTGCGCTGCTGAATACGTTACTCCTGACATTGTCAATTTTATGGTAACGCATGGTAGAGGAATGCTATGTGTTGCATTAAGTAAAAAAAGACTTGATGAATTAGATTTACCTTTAATGGTTGATTCAAATTCTGCTTTACACGGGACACAATTCACCATCACAGTTGATGCAATTGAAGGAACTACAACCGGCATATCAGCAGCTGACAGAGCATTAACAATTAAAAAACTTGTTGATGAAAAATCAAAGCCCGCGGATTTTGCACGTCCCGGGCATATTTTTCCATTAAGAGCTTTTGAAGAAGGAGTTCTGCGACGTGCTGGTCATACAGAAGCAGCGGTAGATTTATGCAGATTAGCTAATCTTAAACCTGCTGGAGTACTTTGTGAAATTCTTCGCGATGATGGTGAGATGGCACGAGTTCCAGAGTTAATTGATGTTGCAAAAAAGTTTAATCTAAAAATTTTAACTGTTCAGGATTTGATTCAATATCGTGTAAGAAACGAAAAGCTTATAGAAAAAATTACTGACATTTATTTTCCCACAGCTCACGGAGAATTCAGGTTACATCTTTACAGGAATTTATTAGATAAGAAAAAACAAGTAGCTTTAGTTAAAGGAACTCCAGACTCTGAAACACCTTTTTTAGTAAGGATGCATTCAGAATGTCTGACAGGAGATGTTTTTCATTCATTGCGTTGTGATTGTAATGAGCAGCTTAATTTCGCTCTCGATCTAATTGAAAAAAATGGTAGCGGAGCTTTAGTCTATATGAGACAGGAAGGTAGAGGAATCGGATTGGAAAATAAAATAAAAGCATACAAGCTTCAGGATGAGGGATTTGATACAGTGGAAGCAAACGAACATCTTGGCTTCAAGCCTGATTTGAGGGATTATGGAATTGGTGCACAAATTCTTCTTGATTTAGGAATAAAAAAAATTAGGTTACTTACGAACAATCCCAAGAAAGTTATTGGATTGAAAGGTTACGGTTTGGAAATAATTGAGCGTGTCCCAATTGAAATGCCACCTAATCAGCTAAATGAAAAATACTTAAAAACAAAAAGAGATAAGCTCGGTCATATTATTTTGCAGTAAAATTTTTACTGGTTATCAAATATCAATTTATTTATCAATTCAATCAAAATAATATGTATCTATTTTAATAAATAAAACTTTATTAATTTTGATTAGAATTTATTAACAAATTAAAGTGCCAAAATGAAAAAAATCTTTCTCTTTTTAATCACTATTTCTCTTATTCCGATCTCAGATTTTTTTTCACAATCTAATCCTCCTAAAAGAGAAGTAAGAGCTGCTTGGGTTGCTTCAGTTACAAATTTAGATTGGCCTACGTCACCTTCAAGAACCACAGCTCAGAAGAAACAAGACGCAATTGATTTACTTAACGAATTAAAAGCCAGTGGAATAAATACAATAATATTTCAAGTTAGAACAGAGTGTGACGCTTTATATCAATCAAACTTTGATCCTTGGTCTTATTGGCTAACTGGTCAGCAGGGAACTCCTCCAAGTCCATATTTTGACCCGCTTCAATTTTGGATTGAAGAATCTCATAAAAGAGGAATGGAATTACACGCCTGGTTTAATCCATACAGAGCTGAAAGGTCAGTTGGTTCTTATACTTTATCATCTCAACATGTAGTTAACACCAACCCAAGTTGGGTAATTACTATTGCAGGCTTTAGATTTTTAGATCCTGGTCTTCCACAGGTAATGAATTATATCAGTTCAGTTGTTTATGATGTGGTAAGCAGATATGATGTAGATGGAGTTCATTTTGATGATTATTTCTATCCATATCCCCCAAACCAAATAACAACTCAGGATCAGCAAACATTTCAGCAATATCCGAGAGGATTTACAAACATAAATGACTGGCGAAGGAATAATGTGAATATGATGATTAAAATGGTTCACGATACAATCAAATCAATTAAGCCTTGGGTAAAATTCGGAGTTAGTCCTTTCGGAATTTGGAGACCAGGTTACCCAGCTGGAATTACAGGAATGGATGCTTATGCAACAATTTATTGTGACGCACTTGCATGGTTGCGAGCAAAATCTATTGATTATTTGACACCTCAACTTTATTGGCCTTTCGGTGGCGGACAGGATTATGCGAAGTTAATGCCGTGGTGGGCAGACTCGGTTGCTAAGTATGGATTACATTATTATCCAGGACATGCATTTTATAGAGTTTCTGTATGGACTTCTCCAAGTGAACTTCCTAATCAAATAAGATTATACAGAACCAATCCAAAAGTACAAGGTGGTGTATTCTTCCGCGCTTGGAACTTTTTGGAAAATCCCAGAGGTGTAACCGATTCTATGAAAAATGACTTATTTCGATATAAGGCATTAAATCCTGTTATGGCATTCAAAGACACGATTAAACCAAATCCACCAAGAAATTTAAGATATGAAAAAATCAACGGAGTTTATGGGCTTAGATGGGATGTTCCTTTAACTGCAAGTGATGGTGATACTGCAAAAAGATATGTCGTTTATAGATTTTCAACTTCAAATATTCAACCAGCGGATTTAGAAAATCCAGCAAGGATTGATGATATAGTTGGTTCTCGTCAACACATTCCTTCAACGCTTGGACAAACAGGACCTTTTTATTTTGTAGTTACTGCACTGGACAGAAATTATAATGAAAGTGCTATGAGCAATATTGTTTCGATAACTGCTCCTTCAAGTCCAACATTAATTCAGCCTCCAAACGGAGCAGCTAATCAGAGAGATACAATAGTTTTAAGATGGAACTTGCCAATTGGTGCATCAACTTACAGAGTTCAGATTTCCACTAATTCAGGATTTACTTCACCGCTTGTTTTAGATCAGAGTGGGGTTTCGGATACTTTTTTAGTTGTTACAGGTCTTGAAGGACAAACTCAATATTATTGGCGGGTTAATTCTTCTAATGCAGCAGGAACAAGTTCATTTTCGGGTGTGTTTACATTTACAACTGGATTTCCCAAAGCACCGAATTTAATTTATCCTGAAAATAATACAGGCAACATTCCGGTTGATACTATTTTATATTGGAATAGATCTCAATCGGCTCAAACATATAGATTGATGTTAGCACGTGGAGCTGATTTTGCATCTTCTTCGATTGTATTAGATGTCAGTAATCTTACTGATACAACTTATCAGGTGACAGGTCTATTACTCAATACTTTTTATTTCTGGAGAATTAAAGCAACAAATCAATTTGGAACGAGCAATTGGTCAACTGCTTTTAGATTCAAAACGATCTCACCTGTTGGTGTTGAAGATCAGGAATTATCTCCGGATTCATATTATCTTGAACAAAATTATCCTAATCCTTTCAATCCTTCTACAATTATTAAATTCAATTTACCACAGGCTACTTATGTTACTTTGAAGATTTATGATTCTTTAGGATCTGAAATTCAAACACTTATAGATAATGAATACAGACCTGCCGGTTCATTCGAGGTTGAGTTTGATGCGCAAGGTCTTTCGAGCGGAATGTACTTTTATAAATTGATAACTCCAGATTTTATTTCAACAAAAAAAATGCTTTTAGTTAGGTAAAAAATATATTGCAAATTTTGTACTGCCCGATATTTAATTCTTTGAAGTACGGGCAGTTTCTTTAATATTAATATTTTAAAATTATGGCACACATAAAATCTCACCTGATATTCTTTACTAAAATTTTATTGTTAATGAACTTTATTTTTATTTCTTGTGCTTCAGTAAAAGAAACTGAATCTGAGATGGAATACTCTGATAAAAGAATAAATGAATTCAAAACTTATTTTGATAGTATTCGTTCAAAATATGGTTTTCACGAATCTGTCAAACTTGAAAAGATTTTAATTAGCGATAAATCAAAAACAATAAAATTCTATTTCAATAAAAATATTGGTTACATTCCCTTCAGAATAGAAAACGTGAAAAATATTAAAGATGATTTCAGAAGATTTTATGGAGATAGTTTTTCAAAATATAAAATATTTATCTATGCTGATAAGTATGAGATTGAAAGTCTGATCCCTAATTTTTATCGAAATGAAAAATCAAATTATGATAAGAATAGAATTAATCTCAGAACTAAATCAAATATCCCATTTATCAAAAATGAAAGTAAAAAAATTCAAATAACTAATGGACTATTTGCAAAGAATATTTTATTATGGCCTTCGCATGGTTGGTACTATAATAACACTGAAAAAAGATGGATGTGGCAAAGGCCTAGACTTTTTCAAAATGTTGAAGATTTAGGAACTTCAGCATATACTGAACCTTTTCTTGTACCGATGTTAGAAAATGCTGGTGCAACTGTATTCATTCCGAGAGAAAGAGATTTTCAGAAAAATGAAATTATTGTTGATAATGATTTCAGAGAAAATTCCAGCTATGTTGAAGTTTCAAATAATAAAAGTAACAGCTGGAAAACCGACAAAAGCGGCTTTGGATTAAAGGATTCAATATTAAGAAATGCAGATAATCCTTTTATGATGGGAACAAGTCGTTCTATAAAATCAAATACGGTTGAAGATGCTTATGTAAAATGGATACCTGAAATAAAAGAGTCTGGTGAATATGCAGTGTATATTTCTTATAAATCCTCAGATAAAAATGTCGATGATGCAAACTATGTTGTAAAACATTCTGGCGGTGAAACATCATTTTCTGTAAATCAAAAAATTGGAGGAGGTACGTGGATTTATCTTGGCAAATTTCATTTTTCAGAAGGAGCTTCACACTATGTTAAACTCTCAAATGCTTCAAAGCATAAAAATAAAATCGTTTCTGCTGATGCTGTTCGTTTTGGAGGTGGATATGGAATTATTGAGAGAGAAGGACAGCTCAGTGGTCGTTTGAAATTTATGGAGGGAGCGAGATATTGGCTTCAATTTGCCGGTATGCCTGATACTTTAGTTTATAATCTTAATAATGGTGTTGATGACTACAAAGATGATTATCAATCCCGAGCTGAATATGGGAATTATCTCTATGGTAAGCCATTCGGTCCATCTAAGAATAAGGATGCGCAAGGATTAGGAATTCCAATTGATCTTTCACTTGCATTTCATACAGATGCCGGAATAACTAGAAACGATACTGTAATTGGTACGCTGATGATATTCAGTTCGGAGGGATTTGATTCTTCATTAAATTTTCCAAATGGAAAATCAAGATTGGCTAACAGAGATTTAGCAGATATTGTGCAAACGCAAATAGTAGATGATTTGCGCTCATTATATGATTCAACTTGGACAAGAAGATTTCTTTGGGATTCAAGATATTCAGAGGCTACCCGACCAAATTTCCCTTCGATGTTACTAGAATTATTGTCTCATCAGAATTTTCTTGATATGAAATTTCATCTCGATCCAAGATTCAAATTTGATGCTTCAAGAGCGATTTATAAAGGTATGTTGAAATTTTTATCTGTAATTTATGATTTTGATTATGTTGTTCAACCTTTACCTGTTACTCATTTTTCAGCAGAATTAAATGCTAATAAAGTTAAACTGAAGTGGCTTCCACAAGAAGATAAATTAGAGCCAACAGCAAATGCAGAGAAATATATTGTTTACACAAGAATAGACGGGAGTGGCTTTGATAATGGAATTGTTGTAAATAAAAATGAATATGAATTAGAAATTGAGAAAGATAAAATTTATTCATTCAAAGTAACAGCTTTGAATGATGGCGGTGAAAGTTTTCCTTCAGAGATTTTATCTGTAGGATTAAATAGCAACAATCCGGAGCCATTTTTAATTGTTAATGCATTCGACCGCATAGCTCCTCCAGCAACTATTGAATCAGATTCCATTTTGGGTTTTGCAAACTTTATTGATGAAGGAGTTCCATATAAGTATGATTTAAATTTCACTGGTGAGCAATATAACTTTAATCCGAATTCACAGTGGGAAACAGATGATAATCCCGGGCACGGTGCGAGCGCTTCTGATTATGAAACTATGATTATTGCAGGAAACAGTTTTGATTATACTTTTATTCATGGTAAAGCTTTATTCGAAAACGGATTTTCATTTTGCTCTGCAAGTGATGAATCTGTTTGGGATGGTTTTATCAATTTGGACAGTTACAAGTTTGTGGATTTAATTTTAGGAGAAGAGAAAAAGACTCAGCCACCAAAACTCGGCAATTTGAAGAGAGTTGATTTTCAGGCTTTCCCAACAAAATTGAAAGAAAAAATATCCTCTTATTTAAATGCTGGTGGAAATTTATTCCTAAGTGGTTCATATATTGGAAGTGATTTATATTCTGATGAGGATGGGATAACTTTTGCAAATAATATTTTGAAGTATCATTTCAAAACAACTCACGCATCAAAAACTGGAAGACTGCACTCTGTGAATAAAAAATTTTCTGATGATAAAATCAAAATTGCTTACAATTCAGAATTTAATGACAGGATTTACAAAGTCGAAGCTCCTGATGAAATCACTCCGGTTCAAGGTAGTGAAGTTCTTCTTCGTTTCTCCGAAAATGAATTCTCTTCGATGATAGGTTACAAAAACAAATATGGAGTAGTTGCTTTTACTGTTCCTTTTGAAACTATTAAAACAGAGCAAGAGCGAAATAAGTTGATGGGATTAATCCTTAATTATCTTTCAATTAAATAACTTATTCTACAAATTATATGATAATTAAAGGTTCAATTAAGAATAAGTTTGAACTTCTTTATTGGAGAATAATAAATTTATTTGATAAGGAATTATCAAATCAACATTACAAAAAATATTTTACTGACTATTTTATATTAGATGAAAAAGATTACTATTAAAGAAAGATACTGGATTTAGATTGCGGTCCAAGAGGTAGTCTTGAATGGACAAACAACTCAGATATTGTTATAGGACTGGATCCACTTGCTGATAAATACAGGAAGTTGAATCCAAATCTTTCGGTAATGAAATTAGTTAAAGCGAATGCAGAATATATTCCTTTTAAAGACTCTACATTTGATATAGTAATTTCTTTTAATTCTCTTGATCACGTTGATGATATTGATAAAACTATCTCTGAAATAAAACGAGTTACAAAAATTGGCGGACTATTTCTTTTGATAACGGATTGTTGTCATAAATCTACTTTTACAGAGCCTCAGAATTTTGGTTGGGAAGTTGTGGAAAAATTCTATCCTGAGTTTAAAACTGTTTTAGTTAAAAAATTAGAAAAGTTTGGAAGGAAAATTTATCGTTCTCTTGAAATGAACAAAGAGTATGACTTTAATGATAATAGAAAAAGATACGGTTTGATCGTAGCAAAATTCATTCGCAACTAATTCGTCCAAATTAAATTAAGCTTGAAATCCAATTAAACATTTACAACTTAAAATTTAAAATTAAACACTCAGTCCGATTCCAGGATTATCATTCAAAGTAACTTTTCCGTCAATTACTTTCATTCCATCGAATGGATCATTTTTAATTAGAAGTGCTCCGTCTAGATCAGCCCAATCAACTATTGGTGAAAGTTGTGAGGCTGCAGAGATTGCACAAGAAGTTTCAGTCATACAACCGAGCATAACTTTCATTCCCAGAGATTTAGCAAGAGTTATCATTTTATGTGCTTCACGCATTCCAGTACATTTCATTAGTTTAACAACAACTCCGGAATAAACATCTTTCATTTTGATTAAGTCGCTTAGTCTTTGAATTGATTCATCGCCTAAGACTGGAATGGGAGAATTCTTAGTGAGCCAAGCATTTTCATCAACCATTTCTTTTGGCATTGGCTGCTCAATATATACGACATTATTCTCGCTTAAATAATGTATTATCTCAAGTGCGTAATGTTTATCTTTCCAACCTTGATTAGCATCAGCAGTTAATGGTTTATCAGTAACGGAGCGAATTGTTTCTATCATTTCTCTATCATTTTCTTTTCCCATTTTGACTTTCAGAATTTTAAATTCTTCAGCTTCTTTTACTTTCTGCCGAACAATATCAGGTTTATCTATTCCAATTGTAAAAGTAGTAAATGGAGTTTTGCTTTTATCAAAGCCCCAGATTTTGTACCAAGGTTTTCCGATTAGCTTTCCAACTAAATCATGCAGAGCGATATCGACAGAAGCTTTTGCCGCTGTGTTTTTTTCATCAATGGAATCAATATATTCAAGTATGTTCTCAAGTTCGAAAGGATCATCAAATTGTTCCAGATTAACTTTAGATAAAAATTTTGTTGCTGACTCCTGAGATTCACCAAGATAAGG
>Ga0209721_1002850_pt1 | contig 10074 bp, 8 predicted proteins | sample TshhotsprinmetaG_FD_184139 | JGI IMG/M metagenome (GOLD analysis project Ga0209721, IMG submission 184139) | Hot spring microbial communities from South Africa to study Microbial Dark Matter (Phase II) - Tshipise hot spring metaG (SPAdes)... | ecosystem: Environmental > Aquatic > Thermal springs... | reverse complement strand
GCCGCCGCCCCGCAAAACCCCATCTTTTCTCCCCCCTCCCCGTGCGGCGGTAGGGGCGGACGATCCGTCCGCCCTCAACGGGGAGGGGGGCAGGGGGGTGGGGCCCGATCTCTTTCGGCTCACCAGGGGACCTCTTTCGGTCGGAAGCCGAATTGGGTAATACCATTTATACTTTTAACGCATAGTTTGTCATTATAATTTAGAATCTGCCATTGTCAACGTAGTTACTCCACCGATACCAATACCTGATACCCAATACCCACCATGATAGACCTGAACTGCGATATGGGCGAAAGTTTCGGCGCCTACGTCCTGGGCAACGACGAGGCGCTGATGCCGCTGATCACCTCGGCCAACATCGCCTGTGGCTACCATGCGGGCGACCCGATGGTGATGGACCGCACCGTCCGCCTGGCCGTCCGCTACGGCGTGGGCATCGGCGCCCATCCAGGCTTCCCCGACCTGATAGGCTTCGGCCGCCGCGCAATGCACCTGACGCCCGACGAAACGGAGAACTACATCCTCTACCAGGTCGGCGCGCTGGCGGCCTTCGCCCGCTCGGCAGGGGCGGAACTGACCCACGTCAAGCCCCACGGCGCGCTCTACAACATCGCCGCCCGCGACCCGGAGGTCGCGCGGGCGGTCGCCCGCGGCGTCGCCCGGGCCGGGCGCGGCCTGATTCTGGTCGGACTGGCGGGATCGGCGATGGCCCAGGCCGCACAGGAACTGGGCATCCCCTTCGCCCGCGAAGGCTTCGCTGACCGGGCCTACCGGTCCGACGGAACCCTCTGCCCCCGCCACATCCCCGGCGCGGTGATCCACGACCCCGAACAGGCCGCCGCGCAGGCCGTCCGCATCGCCCAGCAGGGCGAGGTCGTGGCGATAGACGGCGCGGTCATCCCGATGGCGGTGGACACCCTCTGCATCCACGGCGACACCCCCGGCGCGGTGGAGATCGCCCGCGCCGTCCGCCGCCAACTGGAAGACGCCGGAGTGACCGTCGCACCGATGGGGCAATTCGTCGGGAGACCGTGATGTTCCCCCGCTTCCTGCCCGCCGGAGAATCCGCCCTGGTCGTGGAATTCGGGGACGAAATCCACCCCGACATCCACCGCCAGGTGCTGGCCCTGGACTATGCGCTCTCCCGGGAACCGTTCCCCGGCCTGCGGGAGACCGTCCCCACCTACCGCTCCCTCCTGGTCCACTACGACCCGCTCCAACTCGCCTGGGACGACGCCCTGGGATACGTGACGGACGCCCTGCGGCGGAGCGCGGAAGTTCCCATGCCGGAGCCTGCGGAGGTGGAAATCCCCGTCATCTACGGCGGGGAGTTCGGCCCCGACCTGGAGTTTGTGGCGGAATCCAACGGTCTCTCTGTGGATGAAGTGATCCGCCTGCACGCGGGCGCCACCTACACCGTCTACATGCTGGGGTTTGCGCCGGGGTTTGCCTATCTGGGGGGACTGCCGGATCGGTTAGCGACGCCGCGCCTCCCCACCCCGCGCCCGTCGGTGCCGGCCGGGTCAGTGGGCATTGCCGGCCGCCAGACCGGCATCTACGCGCTCTCCACTCCCGGCGGATGGCGGATCATCGGGCGCACCCTGCAGGTTATGCTGGCCCTCCACCGCGATCCCCCCACCCTGCTGAAGCCTGGAGACCGGGTGCGGTTCGTCCCCGTTGAACAGGGCGCGGACGAAGGCAGATAAACGCCAGGTCGGGTATGGCACAGGCGATCCTGGAGGTGATAGAGGGGGGCTGGCTGACCACCGTCCAGGACCTGGGACGGCCCGGATACGCGCGATACGGGATTCCCCCGTCCGGCGCGATGGACTTCTTCGCCCTGGCGGTGGCGAACCGTCTGGTGGGGAATCCGCCAGGCGCGGCCGGGCTGGAGATTACCCTGACCGGCCCGACGCTGCGCGCCACCGCCCCCTGCCTGGTCGCCGTGACGGGCGCCGACCTGACCCTTCAGGTGGACGGTCGGGAGATGCCCATGTGGATGTCCGTCTTCGTCCGGCGGGGGTCGGTCATCTCCTTCGGGAGACGGCGGTGGGGCTGCCGGGCCTACCTGGCCATCGCAGGCGGGATAGACGTCCCCCCGGTGCTGGGGTCGCGGTCCACCTACCTGCCGGGCCGCTTCGGGGGGCTGGACGGGCGCGCCCTGCGCCCGGGCGACCGTCTGCCCATCGGGCCGGCCCCTGCGAACCTGGTGGAGCAGGCCGGACGGGCCTTCCCGCGCCACCTCATCCCACCGTACAGCGACCGACCCGTCCTGCGGGCCATCCCCGGCCCCCAGGACGACCACTTCACCCCCGAGGGGCTGAAGACCTTCTTCGGCGCCGAATACCGCATCTTGCCCACATCGGACCGGATGGGCTACCGACTGGAGGGGCCGACGGTCGTCCACGGCAAAGGGACGGAAATCATCTCGGACGGGGTGCCGCTGGGGGCAGTGCAGGTCCCCCCAGACGGTCAGCCCATCGTTATGATGGCCGACCACCAGACGACGGGTGGGTATCCGAAAATCGCCGCCGTCATCCGCGCAGACATCCCCCTGCTGGCCCAGGGCGTGCCCGGCGAGAGCCGGGTATCGTTCCGGCCGGTGAGCATCCCCGAGGCCCAGGGGTGGTATCGGGAGATGGGGAAATTACTGGACTGGCCCGACTCTCAATAGCCCCATTGTATGCCCTCCACCGCCGCTTTTACGCGTCATTAAGGAGCGGCAGGATATATCCCCCATCGCAGCAATCCCACACCGTCTTCCGCGATCGCGCTGATGGGGAGGAACCCCAACTCCCCGTCATCTATCTGCAAGTAGCCAAAGAGCAGAGGCATATCCTTCGCCAACAGCCCGTGTTCCAGGGGGCGCTCCTCTTTCTGAAGATGCTCCGGTATGGTGCGGATCCAGAGGGGGAACAATTCCCCTGCCTTGTCGGCCAGCCATGCCCGGCCCCGCCACCAGACCCATTTCGCGGGCGCCACCAGGGCCGTCAGGGAGGGAGGAGCAAACGGGTCGGACATATGCTCCCACGCGGCCGCTCGCAGCGCGTGAACCGAGCGCAGAGCGTAGGGCTCCAGAACCGCCCGCACGTCTGGGAGATCCGGAAGGAGTTGGTCGGAAAAGATTTTGATCCGCCGGGGGGCGTATCCCGGATAGATGCCGATCCGATGGGCGAGAAACGGTCGGGGACGCGGGGGTTTGTAGTCGGCCGGGCTGGAGGGTACGTTCAGCGGGACGATCTTCATCTCCCGGTAAAGCGTCCCGTGGTCCAGGTCTATCAGATGGCTGATGTCCAGACGGAATCCCGTCGGCGTGATCCGGTTCTCGTAGGCCAGTTCCGTCAGGCGGACCCCCTCCCGAATCTCCAGGTCGCGGTCGCGCCAGGTGTGTCCCAGCATCTCTTCCCGCTGCACATCGGGGAGCGGCCGCCGCCCGCTGTAGTGTTCCTGGAGGGCCCGAGCGGTAAGCCACAATCCGGTGAGGAGTTCCGCATAGGTCTGTTCCAGGACGGGTGGGTTTTCGTCGGAGGCCGTCCGCAGCAGAGCGGTAATCTGTTCTACAGCCTGGGCCAGGCGACGCGCTTTCAGAGCGGAGAGATTCTCCGCCACCTGGCGGAGTTGATCTATCCGCTCGGAGGGGGCATTCAACATCCCTTCGCGCGCCAGTAGAAGGGCCAGTTTCAGCGCCTGGAGGATGCTCTGGGCCTGTAGTTCGGAGCGCTCCACTTTTTCCCGTCGAGCGCGCGGGAGGGAGGGGCCGGTTTCCCGCCGTTCTTCCACCGTCTCTATGGAGCCCAGCACAAAACGCTCGGGAGATTCCACCCAGAGGATCAGGACGGCTGCGGCGTGTTTGCAGATGGGGGTAAACCGCGCGGCGGGACAGGTACATCGGGCCGTGATTTTATCCCCGGCAAGGCGAACGGCGACGGTGTAAAGACGAGTGCCCTTCACCTGGGCAAACAGCCCGGTATCGGTGCGGGAGGTCTCCTGAACGGCGCCGCTGGCGACGATGCGGCGCGCGTTCTGGAACGTTGCGCCGTCGCATAAACCACGGATCTCTTCCAGCGTCATCGTCCGCATCTCATCCTCCGCCCCGCAGGATGCCCTCCATCACCTCCAGAAGGCGGCTGGGAGTAGCGGCAAAGGTCGGGATGTCCAGCGCGGCCACCGCGCGGGCCAGGTCTTTATTGTAGACCGGGCGCCCATCTTCCAGAGCCAGAAGGCACAGGACATGCCCTTTGCTCTGGCGAAGCGCCTTCAGGGTCGCCAGCAACAGGTGGACATCTCCCCCTTCGTACAGGTCGGTAATCAGCACGAAGATGCACTTCTCCGGCTGACAGACCAGTTGAGCGCCGTAGGCCACCGCCCGCGCAATGTCGGTACCGCCGCCCAGTTGCAGGCCAAAGAGCAGTTCCATCGGGTCATCGGTGAGGTAAGGGGTCATATCCACCACCTCGGTACTGAAGAAGACCAAGTGGGTCTGCAGGACGTTCAGGGAGGCGAAAATCGCCGCCATTACACCGGCATGGATGGCTGAAGGAGCCATGCTGCCGCTCTGGTCCACCAGAATCACCACCTGCCAGTCCCGGAAACGGCGCTCATTGGCCCAGAAGTAGAACCGCTCCGGCACGACGGTCCGACGTTCCGGCAAGTAGTGTTTCAGGTTGCGACGGATGGTGGTGCGCCAGTCCAGGTTGCGGTACGTCCGCAAAGGGGCATGCCGGTTGCGTCGCAGGGCGCCCAGGACCGTCTGCCGGACCTGTGTCTCCAGTTGCTGGCGCAGTTTCTCCACAACCGAACGGATGATTTCCCGTATGGTCTCCTTCACCACGTCCGGGGCATGGCCTTTGTACTGCAAGAGGATGGCGGCTAAATGGACGTCATGCTTCAGGTGCGGGAGTATGTCGGGCTGGAGCAGAAACTCGGCCAGCCCGGTGCGCTCAAAGGCGTCTTTCTGCACCATTGCCAGAGTCTCTTCCTGGAAGAGAGTGCGCATCAGGTCCAGCCATTGAGGTATGTAGGGAAGAGGGTCTTCGGTACCGCCGCGCTGCCATCGGCTCTCGTAGACAAAGGTCAGGGCCCGGTCCAGATCGCCCACAGAGTAAGGCTCACCGGGGCACAGGGAGTTCGGTTCGCCCAGGCGGAAGATTGGGTCCCGTTCCTCCGCCCGCCGACCCAGGACTAACCGCCAGCGCAACAGGGCGTCATCCCGATCAGCCATTCGCCCTCTCCTTACTTAAACTTAAAATATGCCGGATAATTGCCCGTCACTTTCTGCCAGCATCCTCACGCCGGGTCCCCTTCAGGTAGCGGGTCACTTCCCCAAAATGGTCCGGTATCCGAGAGTCAGCCCGTCGCATCATCGGGATGAAGATATTATCCCCTATCCCGATCACTCTACGGAGAGCGTCTGATTTCAGCCCGCCGGGGTTCTTCAGCAGGCGGGGGATCAGGCGATAGTCCTTCGTCACATCAATATGGATCGCCAGACTCTCCGGTTCTAGGTCCGGCATATCCAGCAAGAGTTGTGTAATTCGGGGATGGGGAATGAGCGCCAGCGAATCTGCCCGACCCCTGGGGGAACGTTCCAGCACATCTACCCCCTCTATGAGGCTACGGATGACGGGGTCATCATCGGGCAGGAGCATCAGATGGAAATGGTATTGGCGGAGAATGTTGTTGAGGAGGGCGCGGTTCCAGTTCGGTTCGCAGAGGAGGTCCGTCAACTTGCGGTACGCTTGAGACCTTTCCTTTTCCGATATGCTCCCGCCCTTGCCCGACGAATCGGTCGGTCTTTTGGAGGACGACCCGGATTCCGGCGCGGGAAGGGGCATGCGCAGGGCATCCAGTCTCCGGACCAGGATCAGGGATAAAGGACATTCGCTGATGTGCGGAACGATGGTCTCCAGCGACACCGCCCTCTCCTCATACAGGTCCAGGAGGATCTCCCAGGCCCGGATGCGGACCATCAGGTTGCGGGCCTGGATCAGGCGCAGGAGAAGAGGCACTGCCTGATCGGCCAATTGCCGCAACCGATCTCCGGCAGTCCGGGTCAGCGCATTGTGGGAAAGGCCAAGGAGGATTGGCCACAACGGTTCGGAGGGCTGCCATTGCTCTATTTCGGCCTGCAGAAAGGGTACGGTCAGAACCAGCGGAGCACTGCCCTCCAAGAGCGCAGTCCAGAGATCCGCTGGTGCGGGATCCAGCACCAGCCAGGGGCTGCCGGTGGAGCGAAGGGCATCGGCCGCCGATTCCGGGACGCGGTAGACTGGTTGGGTACGCAGGGCGATCCGCTTGCTGACTTCCCAGAGGCGCACCAGTTCGTTCAGCATTCGGTGGTATGCCGATTCATCCATCCCCTGCATATTGCAGATCGCCTCAATGGAGTCGGCAAGTGCTCCGAGACCAGCAGAGCGCACAGGCTCTGCCAGCCCCCGTAGCGGGTCCAAGGCGCCAGGGGCATCCAGCCCCAGCACCAGGGCATGTCGGATGGCAGAAAGAAGTTCATCGGTCAAGGGGCGCATAGCCAATCCAGAGATTGGAGAAGTTCTTCCACTTCAGCGGGGTGGATCGGCAGGGCCTGCAAAGTCCCGGAGGGGGTGCCGGGCATCATCTCGCCGCCGATGACCTCCCGCAGATTGGTTATCAGGTAGGCCAGATCGCTGCCTGTCAGTGTGCTGAAGGCCCGACGGAGCATCGGCAGAGATTGGATGAACCGGTCGTTTGGGATGGAGAGGATGAACTGGTGAAGCCAGCGGACAAGAGGACGTGAGCGGACGATGACGCCGGGGTTGGCATGAAGCAGCCCCTCTACAAACTGGGCAGCATGTTCGGGCGGGTTTCCTGGAGAGAGGGAGCGTCGGGCCAGGAGGGAGAGGGAGGTATCCCTTTCCTCGTCGGGGCCAGATATCATCAATCCAACACCCATTCCCCGAAGGTATGGATGGGTGTTTTCGGAGAAGGTAGCGTCCCACAGGTTCTGAAGCCACAGCGCCGTGTCCAGATAGGGAAGACGGCGAGCGATCTCATCCAGCAGGCGCATTTCGCGACCAATGAGGCGCGCTTCCTCATCGCCACAACGGGTGCTTGCGGGGAAGTGAAGGCAGGCGCGGGTATAGAGACGATGGAGAAGGGGTTCAAAGACTTCGCGCCGGACCGAGCGCGAAGAACCGTATTCCATCAGCGAGGCCACCTGATACGTAGCCCGGGAGAGGCAGGGGAAATCGGTCTCCCGCGCCGATGCCTCTTCCAGCGCCGCGAGGGCAGCGTCATAGAGTTCGGGCAGATCGCACAACACCGCTTCCAGCGCGGCCTGGCTCACCTCCTGCAGATTATCCCAGGTACCCAGCCGGAGGCGAAGACGGTTGCGGGTGACTTCCCGCAGGGAGTTTCCGTACTGAACCGCCTCCGCCAGTGCCGCGTCGGTCAGGGGCGTCCAGTTGATTCGCCACCGCTCTCGGAGGCGTCCCATATGTTGAAAAGTAGCGGCCTCTCCACCCCGGTACTCGGCGAAAGGAATCTGGGCAACGGTCACCCGGTGGAGGAAGATGGACTGCTGAACCGCATGCGGTTCGGCCAGATTGAGCCGGAGGTCGGTCCATTCGTCCTTGACGGGAATGCCCAGTTGGTGTGCCAACAAGTAGAATTCGGCCTGGATAGGCAGTTTTTGTCCATGCGGGGGGACCTGCCCGACACGCTCCCCAATGAGCACACGACGGAGCGGGGCCTGGATAGGGTGGATGTTTCCGCGCCCGAAGAGGGTGATGCAGGCGTCAATTACCTCATCCACTCCTGGCTGGAGTTTGGAGCGCAGATGGGCCAGGACCTTCGCCAGGCGGAATGCCTCTATGGCATCTGCATGAGAGGCAAGGTCCCCCTGATGCTTCATCTGGGTTACCATACGGGTTAACACGACACACGTCGCCATCTCCAGATTGCCGAACTGCCAGACATCCTGATAGAACTGAGGGGCCCGGTTCCCCGCACCGTATCCCGATTGCTCGGAAAGGCGGGGAAAGGAATACGGGATCACCACAAACTCTGCTGGGGGCACCGCCGGAAGGCGGAAGTCGCGCCCGGTGGGAAAATCGGGTTGGGCCATTGCGGCGCAGTGGGCCGCTCCGACGACGAGAACGATCGCCTCGGGCGATACCCCTTCTGCAACCGCGCGCTCCACCTCGCGCCACATCCAGGCATCGCGCAGGGTATCGTATCCGGAACGGGATATCTCTCCGAGCACCAATTCTCCCCACGCATGTACCTGGCGGAGAAGCGTGGTGGTATCCAGCCGCCCCGACTCAAATACCGCTTCCCACCACTCCTCATAGGAGCGGAACCCCATTCGCCGGGCCGCCTGTTCCCAAAGAGAGGCATCCGCGGCAGGGGAGATGGGCGGTACCTTCGGCGATGGCGCCGTTTCGGTTCGGGCGAGCAGAACACCGGCCGGGATGTCGCAGAAACGCGCGGGAACGCCCAGTTCCCGCGCTGCCCGGAGAGCAACCAGTTCGGGAGAATAGTCACAAAAAGGGTAAAAATAGAAACGGGGAGAGAGATCGGCGCTGGCAACTACGCCGCGCATCTCCGGTTGGCGGTAGGCCAGGATGGCAACCGGTGCCACCGTTTGAGGGTCGCTCAGGATGTCAATGAGGTGGGAGGCATCGCTGGGGCCTTCAACCAATACGAGGTGCGGGCGTACGGTACGGATAATTTCCTCCACCGCCCGCGCCAGTGCAGGGGAATGATGGCGCACCGGCACCACGTGGACGCCCCGAATCTGCACCGCCGGTGAATCTACAATGCGCGAAGCAGTCGCCGCGCCTCCGTAATCTCTTTCCATACCCACCCTCTGCGATTCCGGGCAACCGTCTCCAGATATTCCCCGAGCACCTCCAGGTCGCTCCGGTCCTCTTTGGTGACGGCACCCATCAGCAAACGGACTAGATGGTTTCCGTGCAGTTTCCCATCTCCGAAATAGTGGGCCAGCAGACATCCTCCGAAGAGCACACTGATAGCCTCCGCAGTGCTCATCACAGTGGAAGGGGTTTTGACCTTCTGCTCGCCATCCAGAGTCTGTCCCCGGCGCAGTTCCTGGAAAACCGTCACCAGTGTTTCCAGGAATTCATCGGGGAGGGAGAGAGACAATCCCTGTTCCTCCAGCATCTCTTGAGTGCGCTGGCGGACAATCTGGATTTCCTGCTGAAGGTTGGCAAGCACCGGAAGTTCCACAAAGTTGAATCGCCGCTTAAGGGCCGACGACATTTCGTTCACCCCGCGATCGCGGGTGTTGGCTGTTGCGATGATATTGAACCCGCGCCGGGCGTATTCAACCCGTTCCAGTTCCGAGATGGCGATGGCCTTTTCCGAAAGAATGGAAATGAGCGCGTCCTGCACTTCGGAAGCGCAGCGGGTAATCTCCTCCAGTCTTGCGATCTGTCCCTGGCGCATTGCCAACAGCACCGGGCTGGGCACCAGAGCGCGTTCGCTCGGTCCCTCGGAGATCAAAAGAGCGTAGTTCCAGGAATACTTGATCTGATCCTCGGTGGTGCCCGCAGTGCCCTGAACGGTGAGTTGAGAAGTGCCGCAAATTGCTGCGCTCAGATGTTCCGATAGCCATGATTTGGCCGTCCCGGGCTCACCAATCAGCAGGAGGGCCCGGTCGCTGGCCAGCGTAGCAATGGCGATCTGTACTTGCTCCCTCTCGCCGATATATTTGGGGCGGATCTGGAGCCCGGGATCGCCCAGAATGAAAACCTCTACGGCCCGGGGAGAGAGTTGCCAGCCAGATGGTTTGGGCCAACGGTCCCATTCCCGCAAGCGTTGCAATTCATTCTGGCATCGGACTTCGGCGGGGGCACGGATTATGCTTTCCGGAGCGAGACTGTTCATAGGGCCTCCTCGGAAGGGGGTTATGGCCGTGACAACAACTAATTGCTATCATAGGTAACTACATTGACAATGGCAGATTCTAAATTATAATGACAAATTATGCGCTAAAAGTATAAATGGTATTACCCAATTCGGCTTCCGGCCGAAAGAGGTCCCCGGTGAGCCGAAAGAGATTGGGCCCCACCCCCC
>Ga0209721_1002844_pt1 | contig 10094 bp, 9 predicted proteins | sample TshhotsprinmetaG_FD_184139 | JGI IMG/M metagenome (GOLD analysis project Ga0209721, IMG submission 184139) | Hot spring microbial communities from South Africa to study Microbial Dark Matter (Phase II) - Tshipise hot spring metaG (SPAdes)... | ecosystem: Environmental > Aquatic > Thermal springs... | reverse complement strand
TCTCGGGATACCCATAAAGGGCATCCCTACAGGATGCCCCCCTGTGGGGAGGCTGGAAAACAGTCGGCGAAGGCCGACCATCGGCCGAAGGCCCCCAAGGAGCGACTTCCAGTCGCCGGAATCTTAAATTGACGCATATGCCCTTTACCCGATAGTTTTACAGGACGCGGATGAACGCGGATAAACCTAAGTCTGCTGGTAACAGCGTGCGTCTTGATCCAGCCAGCGGCCTGAATTTCATCGGTTCCCGCTTGTCCGGTTCCCTCAACAACGACCTCGCAGAACGCAGTATTCGCAGAGGAACGCGGAGGGCGGGAGGAATCCCGAAACCAGCGGTCATCTATGGTCATCTGCGCCTGTCGCTGCCCATTCTCCTTTTGGCGAATGGGCGGGCTTGTATTCCGGCACAACTCTGCAGCAAGGACAAGAATTAGGTCGCGATCGCCGCTTGCAGGGCAACGATCAATTCGTTCTACCCCTCTCCGCCCCCTCCGGCGTATATATCAGCGTAAAGCAGGGTTAACGAAGTGCAGCGAATCAACGTGCTATTGTGCTCCTCAGACAGAGTTTTGTAGTTGCTGTAACGGGCCTCTCGGTAGTCCTTGATGCGACCTTCCTCAATCGCTGCCTTAATTTCCAGAATGCCGTCGGCCACAGTGTGGCGTGGAGTGAAGTTCAGATGCCTGCGGATCTTCGCGAAGGAGACCCGATAGTTGCGACGGTCCATATCCTCTCCCTGATAGACTACCTCCACGTCGGGCATAAGCCGCTGAATGATATCGCCTATTTCAGCGATACGGTAATTCTGCTCATCAGAGCCAACATTGAAGATTTGCCCCCTCACAACATCCAGCGGGGCATCCAGGCACTTGAGAATGGCTTCCGCGACATCCTCCACATGGACGAAGGGGCGCCACTGGTTGCCGCCGAAGATGGTGATGCGCTTCTCGTAAGTTGCCTTTGCTGCCAGCAGATTGACTACCAGATCGAAACGGGGGCGGGGGGAGAGGCCGTAAACGGTGGCAAGGCGCAGGATGACTGGTGCGAAACGGCCGTCACTCATCGCCAGAAGCATACTTTCAGAGCCGATCTTGGAGCGGGCGTAGAGGGAGACTGGGTTGAGGGCGGAGCGCTCGTCCAGCAACTCGTCACTGGCGCCATAGACGCTACAGGTGGAGGCGAAGATGAAGCGTTCAACGCCGAAGCCCCGTGCGACCTCGGCAATTATGCGCGTAGCAGCCAGGTTGATTTCCAGCGTCAATCTCTCATCAAGGGCGCAGGCCGGGTCGCCGACCAGAGCCCCCAGATGGACCACGGCATCGGCATACTGGAGAGCACGCACCACGGTCTCAATATCGCGCAGGTCGCCGTGGATGAACTCGAAATGGGGCTGTCCGTGCAGGTCACGGATGCCCTCATCGCCGTACACCAGCGCATCCAGAACCGTGACATCGTAGCCGCGGGCGAGCAGTTTGCGTACCAGCACCGAACCGATGTAGCCGGCGCCGCCGATGACCAGGATATTGCGGAGCCTACGCCTCTCAGGCCTGCCCCAGATGCTCGCCTCGGCCCAGGTGGCCTGCCGCCAGAGGGCAGAGAAGACCCGCAGGCCGCCGACCAACACGGCGCTGAGGAGCCAGCTGCCCAAGAGGACACTGCGGGGGAGGGGGGTCAGGGCGTGGATGAAGTACGAGAGGAAACCGAAGACCAGATAACTGACCGTGACCGCCTGGAAGATGAGCAGGGCCTTGTACCGACCGCGGTAGGAACGGCCGTAGGTGTAGAAGCCGCTGAGGTAGAAGACCACCAGGCAGACCAGCGTCAGCAGCCAGGCTGACGAGCGGTAAGCGTGGACATACTGCTGCCAGGTCCTCGTGTAGAAGGCGACAGAGGCCTCTGGGTTCCCCTCACCCGTGACGACCATGAAAAGGAACCGAACCACCAGAGCGGTGATCAGGGACAGATTGACCATCACCGCATCAGCGACAATGCGTTCGAGCATTTCCAAGGTGAGGCGCTTGGGTAGCCGCATTGGCTAACTCCTCTGGGGGCCGCTGCCGGCAGGTGAGCATTCGGCCACTGCGCGACGCACATCTTCGGCGTGATCGTGAATCCGCTCGACAGCGTGACAGATGCCCTCCACAATGGCCTGATCCATATGGGACCAGACCGGCAGGCTCAGGCTCCGGCGGGCCACCTCGTCGGTGACTGGAAGGGCGTCAGAGTAATGTGGGTAAAGATGACGGTACGCCCCGTGGGCGTGCACTGGCGGATCGTGATACTTGCGGATATCTACGTTCTCGGCCTGCAGTGCCAGGGCCAGTTCGTCCCGGGTGAGCCCAAACCCCCGTTCATCCACCAGCAGGGAGAAATCCTTGTAAGAGCAGCGGTCTTCTGGGTGAATACTCTGGAAGGCGAGCCCTGGGAGGCGGCCCAGCTGCTTGCGGAAGGCATCGGCCACACGATTGCGGCGTCGGGCGTTTTCCTCCAGCATCTCCAGGCTCTTGAGGCCGAGGATGGCGTTGAACTCAGGCATACGGGCATTGAGACCGGGGAAGTCGCTACCATAATCGCCGGGATTGCCGTACTCCCGGCCCACGCGGACGTGGCTGGCCAGGTCATCGCGGTTCGTGGCCACCACGCCCCCCTCGCCAGCCACCAGCAGTTTGGTGGGGCTCAGGGAGAAGACCTCCGCATCGCCGGAGCCGCCCACGGGTCTCCCGCGGTAGAGGGAGCCGAAGCCGTGTGCGGCATCGAAGATGAGCCTGAGCCCATAGCGGCGGGCGATCGCCTCCAGTTCAGCCACCGCCGCAGGGTTACCGAAATTATGGACCGCGACGATGGCAATTGTGCTTTTGGTGATCGCCGCTTCAACCCTGGCCGGGTCTATGTTCCAGGTGCCGGAGTCAATATCCACAAAGACCGGTTCGGCGCCAACCCAGAGCAGGGGGTGGACGGTGGCCATAAAGGTGAAGGACGGAACGATGACCTGCCCCTTGAGGCCGAGGCCCTGGTAGGTCAATGCCAGCCCCAGCGTACAACTGGAGACGCACACGGCGTGTTTGACGCCGAGGTAGTCGGCCAGCCGCTCCTCGAACTGGCGGAGGTACCTGCCCTTGGTGAGCATGCCGGTGGCGAGGATCTCCCTGACCTGGGGGGCTATCGTCTCGTAATCGGGCAAAGTAGGCTGGACAATGGGCAACCTCTCAGAGAACAAAGGAGTGCCCCCCAATATGGCGGGTTTATCGCTCATACCATCCCTCCTGTCTTGTCTTGATGATCCGGGCCGGCACGCCCACCGCCGTCACGTTGGGCGGGATGTCCTCCACCACCACGGCCCCGGCGCCGATGATGCTCCACGAGCCGACGGTGATGCCCTGGACGACGTTGGCCCCCATGCCGATGTAACTGCCTTCGCCTACGGTAACGTTGCCGGCCAGGTGGGCGCCGGGGTTGATATTGCACAGGTTGCCGACATATGTATCGTGGCTGACAGTGACAGCGACGTTTAGGGTGACGTGATCACCGATCACAGCGCCGGTGTTCACGACGACGTTTGGGAAGATTACCACCCCCTGGCCAATTCGGGCCCGGGGCGAGATGCAGGCCCGTGGCGACACCACGCTGGCGAAGCGAAGGCCCAGACTTGCAGCCCGGTAGAAGGATGCCGACAATAACCCAGGTATGACCACCAGCGCCTAAAATAAGCAAGCATAGCCACAACGCTATCCCTTCCGCTGTATTGGACGGGCAGGAACACCTACAACAACTTGACCCGCAGGGATAGATCTAATGACACAGGCTCCTGCGCCGATCACAACGTCATCGCCGATAACGATGGGTTCTTCCTGTGTGCCGTTGATGATAACTGCACCAGTGCCCACATAGACCCGCTTCCCCAGATGCACGCACCCAGACACGTGCACACCCGGTGCCAGCGTGGTGAAATCACCCATCACGACATCGTGTCCAATTGTACAATCCAAGTTGATCTGCACATGCTGGCCCAGAGTGATGTTAGTGGTGAGGATGTTGCCTGCGCATATCACCGTTCCAGCACCGATCTCAATCCAGGGCGAACGCTCGACACGGGGATGTATAATGGTTGCAAAGTCAAAACCAGCCTTAGAGGCTTGCTCCATTAAACGCTGTCGCGTCTGGGGAGAGCCTACGCCCCCTACAACTTTCGCAGTCGGAAACCGTGAAAGGGCCTCCTCTAATCCCATAACCGGAATACCGTTCAAAATTCGACCGTGGGCTGCTTCATTGTCATCAATGAAGCACACAACTTCGTACAGTTCTGCTCCCACGTTACAGGCTTGAACCAGCCAGGCAACTTCTCTGGCAAATCCTCCTCCTCCATAAATCGCAATCTGTGTAGGGGCCATACATACCTCCTGTATTCCTGCATATTATTCAGTATATCCCCCTCTCTCAGAGGATTGAGAGCAAGATATGATTAGGATATATTGCTTATCTATCGTCCCCCTCTGACATCATCACTTCGGCCTTTGTAGAGGCCTCGGCTGTATCGCCGTGAGATTGTAAGCCGGTAAAAGGGGGCATCGTGGCGTAGCCTTCAGCACTCACTCCCTCCCGCTTCAGCACCTGCCAGGCCGTCCGGAGCAGGATCTTGAAATCCAGCCACAGAGACCAGTGCTCCACGTACCAGGCATCCAGGGCGAACTTTTCTTCCCAGGAGAGGATGTTGCGGCCGCTGGCCAGCACCGGGCCGGCCATCCCCGGGGGCATCTCGTGGCGCCGCCACTGTTCGGGGGTATAAAGGTCGCGATACTCCACCAACAGCGGGCGGGGTCCAACCAGGCTCATATCCCCCTTCAGCACATTGAAGAGTTCCGGCAGTTCGTCCAGGGTAGTGCTGCGCAGGAAACGGCCCAGGCGAGTGAGGCGCTGTTCGTCGGGGAGGGGATTGCCCTGCTCGTCTCGTTCGTCAGTCATCGTGCGGAATTTGTAGATGGTAAACACCCGCCCCCGATGGCCGATGCGGGGCTGGCGGAAGAGGACAGGAGGGCCCATAGTCAGCCATATTAGCAGGGCCACCAAAAGGAACACAGGAGAGAGAATCAAGAGAAGCAGGCACGAAGCGAAAATATCAAGAAGGCGTTTGAGAGCCATTTGGAGCCGATAGTTCATTCTTACTTCCCCCTCCAGAGCCGAAGTCCTTCGGTGAACTCCCCTACTTCTCAAGGCTTCCTCACAGCCTCCAGACAATCCATCAACTTCTCCGCCAGGCGCGGAATGGCATGATGCTTCTCCACATACTCCCGTCCACGACGGCCCATTGCCTCCTGCTCTTCCTGGGGCATCTGGTAGAGCCGGATCACGGCTTCCGCCAGAGCCTCCGGATCCCGCGGTGGGACGGTAAAGCCACAGCGAGACTCTTCAACCGGGTTGTTTGAAGCTGCCCCAGCAAAGATGACAGGCCTTCCTGCAGCCATGTAGTCAAAGAGCTTGTTAGGACTGACCCCGTATCTTAAGACCTCGGCCTTCTCGTAGTTAACAATGAAGGTATCAGATTCGTGCAGGGTTTCTGAAACCTCGCTCTTCGGCACCGGAGCGCGGAAGTCTACATTGCGAAGGCCCAGTTCCTTGGCCAAAGCCATAAGCCGGGGCTTCTCCGGGCCATCTCCGACCAGAATGAATCGGATCGCCTGAATGCCCCGGTCTTGGACAACTCTGGCCGCGTGAATGAGCCCATCAAGGGCATTGGCCTGCCCATGGGCCCCAAGATACATCACTTTGAAGACTTCGTCAGGGGATTTGGAGGCGGCGAGACCCTCAAATCGCGAAAGATCCACGCCGTTGGGGATCCAGACGATCTTTTCTTGACTAATGTCGCAAGCGGCAATGTATTCTTTCATCTGTGGCCCCAGGACGATGATTCGCTCCGCCTGGTGGTAAAGGAACCGCTCCAGGACTTGCAGGGCTTTGGTGATCGGATGCTGTTTGCTAAGTTTTTTTAAGTCCACGATGACCTGGGGCCAGAGGTCCCGCACTTCCATCACGAATGGTACACGATAGCGCTTGGAAACCAGGTAGGCTGCCAATGGCGTGAGAAGGTGAGGAGAGGAGCCAATCACCACATCGGGCCTTCCCGTGTCAGGAGCGAGCGTGGTAACCCTTTGGCCAAGCCGCCAGACTCGAATCGTGAAAGCGACCATATTCCGCACCCGGCGCCAGTCATTCCGCTGATACGGAGGCGTGCGGACCCAAACGAACTGGACGCCATCAAAATCTTCAATCTTCCACTGTTCTCTATGCTTCAGGCGTGTCTCACGATGAACGTAATGGTGGAAACTCGTAGCAAAGATCGTCACCTTGTGTCCTTGCCGCACAAGTTCCCTGCCCAGGTCGCAGTGTCGTGTCCCTCCAGGAAGATCCGGTGGGTGCGCATATTGGTTAAAGATCCAGATATTCATCTATGTCCGCTCCTTTTGATTTCTTCCAAAAGCGTACGGGTATTTTCAACTAAATTGAAATATCCCCGAACTCGCATTCTGCCTGCTTCTCCAATTTCCTTTCTCAATTTGTCCTCCTTCATAAGCTTCTCTATGGCTTCCGCCAGTTCTCTTGCGTCTTTTTCTCTTACTATGATTCCCGCTTTACCGGAGAGTAACTCTGGTATGCCTCCAGTATCAGTGGAAACCACTGGTATTCCATAAGCCATCGCCTCCATTAAGGCTACTGGAATACCCTCCTTCTCTCCTTTGTCGGTCACAATGCTGGGAAGAATCACTGCGTCTATTTCTCCGTGACTGTACATTTGAAGCAACTCCTCATGAGGCAGGCCGCCAACGAGGGTGACAACCTCTCCTAAACCAAGTTTTGCAATTTGCCTGCGGATTTCTCCCTCAAGAGGACCTTCCCCAATGAGCAGGCACCGAAAGTTCCTGATATCCCTATTTACAAGCAACGCACAGGCTTCTATGAGAAAGAGATGGCCTTTTATTGGCAATAGATTGGCCGGGCACGCGAACACAAACTCGGAGCGTGATGGGCGCAATTCTATGATTGCCTTTTCGGGCAACCGCACTCCCATATGGATGACCTTGACTTTATCGTAATATGTTTCCCCTACAAGTTGGAGAACCTCACGCCGGCCGTTCTCGTTTATACATCGCGCAAAGGAAGCACGTCCTACCTTCAGTTTGAGCAAATTGTTTTCTGCGATGTCCCAACGGTGAAGGGTAAAACTCCATGGGATGCCAGTGAGTTCCGATATTACCCAGGCCATGCTTGCTGTGGTAGAGCCCCAGTGAGCGTGGATGTGATCCACTGGCTCTTTTTGCAACAAACCCGCAACAAAGATCGCTTTTGGAACAACTGCCAGGTTTTTAACCAGGATCTTTAGCGTTCGTGAATGGCATATCATTCGACCTATGATTCCCCACAAGCGGAGATTCAAAGCCACTGCCTTCAAGAAGTAGAGAAATATTTGCCAGTTAAACAACGGTAGCCATATCGCCCGGTCAGAAATCTGCCGGGCTGAGCCGTGAAAAACTTCCCTTGGAGGGTTCCGGGGCACAATTAGGAGGTCAACGCCAAGTTCAACAACTGCAAGCATCTCCTCCAACACAAAGGTCTCCCCTCGCCCGAAAGGAGTGTGTGCTGTTATGTATGCAATCCTCATCTTATAAGTATTGCCTCTCCCGGTTCCTTAAGTTTTTGGATCGCCTTAACAGAAAAGGCCCTGACCAGATTTTTCCATGATTCTTGATACTTGATCCAGCGCGCTCCGAATTCAGTAATGAAAGGGTCAGCATCCACTAGCGCAAGCGCCGTAAGCTGATGAATATGCAAATCATGGTAAAAAGGGCTGCTTAAGTGACTGCGCACGTCGTAATAAGACCAATAGCCTGCGTCATATTCCCTCAGATGCACTTTCAAAGTCTCCAAGGAGATCCTGAAAAGCTCGAAAGCGTTGTTATCTTTGAATGCAAGCCAGTAATCATAAAGTCCAAAGAGGGCAAATATCCATCCGTTCAGAATAGTAGAGCGGGGAATAGTTGGCATTTCCTCCAAAAATAGCGATTCCCCTTCAATAATTGCGGTGCCTCCCTTCTCTAAGGGACTACACACGAGATCAAATGCTTGCCTTGCCCCCTCAGCAAACTTGGGGTCCCCGGTCAACTTCCACGCTCGCACCAGAGCCGATATACATTCGCCCTGAGTCATCGCAGAATAGGGTGAAGGAAGACATAAACCCAGTTCGGACCAAACAGGCCAACCGCCCTGGTTGTCCTGATGAGTTAAAAGCCAGCGGCAAAGCTTAAGGAACTTTTCTCTTTCCGCCTCATCGGAGGTTAGCATCCAGTTATCCCAGTGCCCAAGGGCTTTTTGCACAATCGTCGTGGCGAAATAAACTCTGCGCCCATCGGCTAAGACATTGACCGGAATTCCTTCTTCATCGGTGTAGCCATTCCAATTGGTTTTTGCTGTTAGGTCGTTGAAATAACCGACCAGTTCATTGGGACGGAAGGCTTTGCCCATACACTGTGGCTGGTGGTAGTAACTTCGCCCAACCAGCACCTTTGCCCACCGCACAAACAAGCAAGGCCATCTGGCAAGCCTCATCATGCCCGTCCACGCTCCCTCAAGAGTTTTAAGTACAAAGCTTCATATCCCTTGGCAGTCCGGGATATGTCAAAGTGCTCAATGGCCCGCTGTTGCCCGGCTTTTCCCATGCGCTGGCGAAGGTCGGGATCCTTCGCCAAGCATAGGATGGCCTTTGCCAACGCTCCATGGTTTCGAGAAGGAACAAGTATGCCACTCACTCCATCCTTAACCAGCTCTGGAACGCCTCCTACAGCTGTGGCAATAACCGGTTTACCGGCTGCCATAGCTTCCAGAACGGTCAACGGCACCCCTTCCCACTCAGATGGGAGAAGAAACACATCCGCTTCGCTCAAGAGTTTAGGTACGTCTTCCCGTATGCCCAAGAATGTAACATTCCTCTCCAATCCCTTCTCCTTTACCAATGTTTCCACTTGGTCTCGCAAAAGACCGTCACCAACAAGCCAAAGCCTCATTGCTGGGTATTCCTTTAAAGCCATCGCAAATGCTTCTACGAGAAGAATGTGGTTTTTTTGAGGTGCAAATCTTCCTATATGAAGCAATATGACATGTTTCTTTTTAGCGTCATCCTGCAATGCGTTGGAGATAAAATGCCTGGTGGGGATTCCATTGTAGATCACTGGTGTATGGATACCACGCCCGTAGAGAGCTTGGACAGTCTTTGCCACCTCTTGTGAGACGCTCACGGGGACAACGCCTCCCACCCGGAAAGCAATCCAATGCACCATTTTCCCCACCCAGTCAACCTCTTTTGGGGCTACGCTGTGGACCGTGTGAACGCGCACCGGAATGCGGCAAAAAAGTGTTGGCAGAAGGGTGTAACGCAATACGTAACAATGGGTATGAATTATATCTGGTCTAAACCCATCCAAGGTATTGTATAATTGGAAAATAACTTTGATATCTAGTCCTATTCTCTTATTAAGGTGGAACACCTCAACACCTGCGTTTGAAAGTTGCGTACTTTGAGAAATAGCGATATCCTTGTTAATGCCCTTTGGCGGATAAAGCGTAGCCACCCCGACGTCAAAATTCAAGTTCACCAGATATCTGCACAGATTCACAACTAAAAACTCAGCTCCGCCCGCCCCAAACGTTGGTATTATATGAAGTATGCGCAGTTTTTTAGCGCCGTTTGCCATTTTACTGACCCCCATGCTGTTTTTAAGTGCTTTTTCACAAAACAGATCTTGACTTCTAGGCTGCAGCAGCCAAAAGTTTGGACAAGGCTTTGTCATGCCGGTCTGTTGATTCTCATAAAGTCGTATCACCCGGTCTTTAACAAAGTCTCACAAAGTCGTATCCCATCCCTTGCCCGGGTGGGAGTCCGAGTGTTCGTTCCGAGGTTTTCTTTGTTGCCAGGGGTTCCCTCTATCCCCCTCACCCCCCTTGCCCCCCTCTCCCCCTTGCCCTGACGGGCGGGGGAGAGGGGGGAAGAGAGGGGTTTTTGGGGCGGCGGCGAAGCCGCCGCCCCAAAAACCCCATTTCCATCCCCCCTC
>Ga0209721_1002841_pt1 | contig 10097 bp, 9 predicted proteins | sample TshhotsprinmetaG_FD_184139 | JGI IMG/M metagenome (GOLD analysis project Ga0209721, IMG submission 184139) | Hot spring microbial communities from South Africa to study Microbial Dark Matter (Phase II) - Tshipise hot spring metaG (SPAdes)... | ecosystem: Environmental > Aquatic > Thermal springs... | reverse complement strand
GTAGAGTCAATACCACCAGATAAGGCGCAGATGGCTTTTTTACCAGAAACTCTATCTTTAAGATAATTTTTAATTTCCTCAACCGTTTTTCTTTCTAATTTACTTGTTATCTGACAAATATTGAAAATAAAGTTCTTTAAGATTGTTAATCCATTTTCAGTATGAGCCACCTCAGGATGAAACATCACTCCATAAATTTTTTTTATCTCATTGGCAATGATTGCATGGGTGACTGTTTCCGTTGAACCATAAGTTAAAAAATTCTTTGGCACTTTAACAACTTGATCAAAATGTGACATCCACACAGTAAACTTATCTTGATTGATTCCTCTTAAAAGTAAACACTGATCTTTATTTTTTTTATTAAGATAGATTGTTGTTGCTCCATACTCTTTTTTTCTTCCTTTGGCAACTTTTCCTCCTAAAAGTTCACCTATTAATTCTAAACCATAACAAATACCTAAAACCGGAATTCCTAAATTAAAAATCTCTTTATCAACTAACAAAGCATTGCTTTTGTAAACTGAAGACGGTCCTCCTGATAAAATAATTCCTTGCGGTTTAATCTTCTTAACTTTATCAATGGCTTTATTAGGTAAAACTATCTTTGTTTTTACACCCAGATCATTAACTCTTCGACTGATTAAATGGGTTGTCTGGGAACCAAAATCAATGATAACTATCATAAATAACTTTTACCACTATTAGTAATAAACAAATCATGAGGATGACTCTCTACTAAAGATGCCTGAGTTATCTTAATCATCTTGGACTTGGTTTTTAATTGACTAATATCTCTCACTCCCAAATAATACATACCAGATTTTAAACCGCCTAAAAATTGATTGATAATTTCTTTAACTGTTCCTTTAACTGGGACTAATCCCTCAACTCCTTCAGCTACCAAATATTTTATCTCGATAACTTTTATTATGAAACTCTGACTCTGACTTAATTTTTGCTCCTTTCTTCATGGCTGCCTCAGAACCCATTCCTCGATACTCTTTAAACAAATAAAATTTCTGATTTTTTTCAAGATGTTTTTAAAACAAGCTGGTACTTGATTTGCTGTCAGTTTTATTAACTTTCCTGGTGCTTCAATACAGGAGGCAAAAACACTTCCCATCATCACTGTATCAGCGCCAGAGGCAATTGCTTTTACCACATCCCCAGAATATCTTATTCCACCATCAGCAATTATTGGCACCTGATATTTTTTAGCCACCTTATAAACATCTAAAATCGCGCTAACCTGAGGCACGCCCATACCAGAGACAATTCTGGTTGTACAAATTGCTCCTGGACCCATACCAACTCTTAATCCATCAGCGCCTTTTTTAATTAAAATCTCTGCTGCTTGAGATGTGGCAATGTTTCCAGCAATAACTTCAATTTTTGGGTGATTTTTTTTCATAAACTCAAGTGCTTCAATTACTGGTTTTGAATAACCATGAGCTGAATCAATGACGATTATTGAAACTCCAGCTTTAACTAATAATTCAACTCTTTTTTCATAATTAAAACCTGAACCAATTGCCGCACCAACCAATATTTTTTTCTCGATTACCTTTTTTACTTCTCTAACTTGATTTTCAATTGTTAAATTTCGATGAACTATGCCTATACCTCCTAATTTTCCTATCTCAATTGCTAACTGACTTTCTGTCACCGTATCCATTGGTGAGGAAATTAAAGGAATTTTAAGACTAATTTTTTTTGTTAGTTTTGTTTTTAAACTAATATCATCACGGGTGAAATCAGTATATCTCGGTAAAAGTAAAACATCATCAAAAGTTAAACCACAATCAATAATTTTTTTCTCCATATTTTTAATATTAACTTTTAATAAAACTAGCTTTTTCTGATATTTTTTTAATTTTTAAAATATCACTAACAGATAAAATATTATTTTTTATTAATGTCTCAATTTCTTGCTTAACATTAGTTTTAAAAAGTGTTGGTGCATCTGAATTAATAGTAAATAAAACACCTTGTTTTTTAAAAATTGTCAAAACATCCTTAACTTCTTGCCAATCTTTTAATATGTTTAAAGAAATATTTGAACTAGGACAAATTTCCAAAACAATATTATTTTTAACCAATAACTCTATTAATTTTTTACTTTTTATCGCTTTAACTCCGTGACCAATTCGATCTGGTTTAATTTTAACAATTACTTCCTCCATTTCTTCTAATGAAGAAGTTTCTCCAGTATGAAAAGTAAGTCCTAAACCAGCCTTTTTAGCTTTTTTAAACTCGTTAACTAAATAATTAATTTTAAAATTTTTATTTTCTGGTCCTGATAAATCTAATCCAACAACACCAAAATTTTTAAACTTTAAAGCTTTATAAATTAAAATTTTATTTAATTTTTTATCAAATCGACGATCCGTCTCAATGATTAGACCAGTTTTTACTGGGTACTCAAGACTGGCTTTTTTTAAACCAACACAAGCTGCTAAAATTATCTTATCCAAATCATTCTCACCACCTCTATTTCTTCTCATTGGGTTAAATCTCATTTCCAAAGTAGTTACATTAGCTTTTCGATAACTATAACTAACTGCTTGATAAATTGATTTTTCCACAGCATAAGGACCAGATTGAATTTTTTGAACCACATCAAAAAGATGATGATAACGTTTTTGAGAAGTTTTTTTATTAATAGAAATGCTTTCTATAAATTTCCAGTAATCTTTCTCGCCAATATTAATTCCTTGCTCATGAGCTAACTCCCATAAAAAATGTGGAGTTGAAGAAAAACCTAAGTGTTGATGAAAATCAGTTAAATTATTTAAACAATCATCAATCTCCATATAAAATTATATTAAAATTATTTTAAAAGATCAAAAAATTTTATAAGCTCAAAAACAATTCCATTTCTTTTTTAGAAAAAACAATTCTTAATAATCGTTTTTTAATCATTGATAATTCAATTTCTTTCTCTTACCATTTGTTTTTTAAACCAGTAATTACCTCCCTTATCTTATGAGAAAAAATAATCCAAGTGGAGTCTCTTCGGTATCGTCGACATCATCAAATAATAAAATGGTTTTATTTTTTAATTATAATTTAGTTCTTGATCAATTCTTGGTTTATCAAGTTTTAAAGCCGGATATTTAGGATCATAATGAACAATCCGAAAACTCACTAACTCATTAATTGCTAAAATATCAGCTAAAAGTTCTCGACCAAGTCCAACCACCTTTAATTAAAGTCACTAAAATATCAAAATTAAGATGTGTTTTTAAAATTTTTACTCCTAAATCTAAACATACCTGATACATCTTTTCCCAAGTTGGCAAAATATATACCCAATTCTCACCAGCAAATTTAACTTTTTTAAACTTCGGAGAATAATATTGATAATTGATTTTTTTGATCATAAAAAAAGGCCGCAAATCACCGGCCTAAAAAAAACTTTTTCTAATTTTAAAAAACTCATTTATTAAAAATAAATTATGACATAATTTTTTCCTTTGTCAAGATGATTCCGCCACCACTTTAACCGACCCAGTTAGCTTATTATAGGATATGGCATTAGATTGTTTTGACAATCTAAAAATTGTTAAAAAGTAAATTTTTAAAAAACTTGGTTGAAATGTTAACTATAGTCAACATTTAGTAGTTGAATTTAGTCAAAGTTAGTTAAATCAGTTAAAATTAGTTTACACGTTTACAAGTTACGAGTTGCGCATTACGAGTTAATGCATTTGAGAGTTACGGGTTTAAAAGTTTAAAAGTTGTCTGTTTGCGGGTTACGATTTTAAGTTTTGTGCCAAGCCGTGGGTGAACCTGTCAGGTTACTTTTTTTAACTTCTTTAATTTCTAATTTCTAATCAATTTTTAATTTTTAATTTTATTTGTGATTTGTGATTTGGAATTTTTATTTTGATAGATGCTAGATGTTTTACGTTTTATGTTTTATAATATATTTTGCTGCCGCGGTGCTGGAATTGGCAGACAGGCAGGTCTCAAAAACCTGTGGTGTGTAAACACCGTGTGGGTTCAACTCCCTCCCGCGGCACATTTAAAATATTAAATGGATAATGAACATAATTTTATTTCTTTTATTTTCTTTCATTTTATTAATCTTATCTTTATTTTCTTTTAAAAAACTCTCTCCTATTCCCTACTTTCCGACTCAAAAAACCGACATTAACCTTGTAATTAAAGCTTTAAATTTAAAAAATAACCAGATAATTTTTGACTTAGGCGCTGGTGATGGTTTAGTAATTTTTGAAGCCGCAAAAAAAGCTTATCAAAAGAATTTTGATACAAAATTTATTGCTGTTGAAATCAATCCGGTCTTAATTTCAATAATGATTATCAAACGCTTTTTTCACCCTAATAAAAAGAATATTAAAATTATTTACAACGATATCTTCAAAATAAAGTTAAAAAACTATCATCAATATTTTCAAAAATTAAAGTTTCAAGTTTCATACTGCATATTTTATTTATACATCTCTCCTTGGTCAATAAAAAAAGTTTTTATTAATTTAAAAAAACAATTAAAAAACTTTAAAATCGTCTCTTATATGTATCCAATTCCCTTTCTAAAACCAAAAAAACTTTTTAAAGGAAAAAATCAGATTTTTCTTTATCACATTTAACCTACCATAACTTAATATAAGGTAATTGCACCTAATAACTTAGTAACTTCTGTAACTTTAGTTTGAGATTACGCTCTTTTCTATTGTTAAAGCGCCACTCAATTTCTTTTAAGTACAAATAAAAGTTCTTTTTCGATACTCCATTGTACTTTACCAGAAATTTCTTTGCATAACTCCAGAATCCTTCAATACCGTTGATATGGCTGTGGCGACTATTCACGTATTCCTTTACGTGATCAATTCTTAGGTGTTTTCCATACCGTGAAAGGGAATTGTATGACCGGAACTTATCCGTGTAATATACGCATCCTTTTTCCGTATGGTCTGAAATCTCCTTCATTAATGTTTCGGCACTTACATCATCAACAAGTACCGTTCTTACTTGACCTTTACGTTCCAGAATACCAAATACAATCTGTTTATTTCGGCTGCTTCTTCCTCGTGGTCCTTTTTTCTTCCCGCCAAAATATGATTCATCAAGTTCAATTTCTCCTTTTAAAAGATCATTCTTTTTGCTGATTGACTTAGCAATCCTGATTCTTACTTTTTTAAAGAACCTATTTACTGTATTCCTATGAATACCAGTATATTTTGTCACTTGTAATGCTGATAATCCTAAAACAAAACAATCGAACAACTGCCGATATTTCTTTCTCGTTAGTTTGCTATACTTGAACATAGTGCACCTTTTATCATACAAGATTTTATGATTTCAGGTGCAATTACCTAATAAATTATTCTAGTTTTCATTTAAGAAAACAATGATTCTGGACGCCCTTCCCTTCGGTCGCTTGCCAGAATGACAAAAGAAATTATCGTCATTCCGGCTTGTCCGGAATCGTTGTCTATATATTGTTTAATGTTAAATGTTAGTTATTAGAAGTTTGAAGTTAGAAGTTTGTGTTTTAAGTTTCATGTTCTACGTTTTATGTTTCACTACATTCTTACCATTTTAGTCAATATTTTATCTCTTATATATTTTTAGGATATTATAACAATCTATAATTAATGCCAATTTTCCCATAAGCAATTGGTTATGTGGTGGTTTAGACGGTTTTTCGGCCGTATTTTTCTTTGGAAAATTTGATAATTTTTTCTCGATTGTCGTTTTTTAATGATGGTAAAGGTAAAGTTTTGGCAGGAAAGGGAGCTGAGGTCATATTGTCAATACAAAGTTTTAAAACAATCTCATATTTTCCAAGTGAGACTAAGTCGTTTTCTTTATAAATCTCGCCGTATTCTTTGGAGAGAATATAAGCATCACGGCTGCCGACAACAAAAGAGATTAATGTGCCGACATTGCCGAAAATAGCTTTTTGAATTGTCTCATCAAGCTGATCAATGTATTGATTGGCTAAAATTAAAGACAGACGATATTTTCTTGCTTCAGATAAGATTTTAACAAATGATGAGGTGGCGAAGTTTTGGAACTCATCAACATATAAGAAAAAATCTTTTCGTTCGTTTTCTTTAATAAAACTTCGATTCATGGCTGCCAGTTGGATTTGGGTGATAATCATTGCTCCAAGAAGGGAAGCATTATCCTCACCTAATTTACCTTGAGAAAGATTTAAGATTAAAATCTTTTCTTGATTCATTATCTCTTCTAAATTAATAGTTGATTTAGTTTTGCCAATGATATTTCTTATCATTCGAGAAGTGACAAACTGGCCGACTTTATTTTGGATTGGGGAGATGGCTTCGGCTTTCAGTCTATCTGGCATCTTAGCAAACTCTTTTTCCCAAAAGTTTTTTAAGACAGGATCTTTAAGCTGACTGACGACTTTTTTTCGATAGTCTTGGTGGGCTAAAAGATTTAAAATATCAACTAAAGTGGTGTTTGGTATCTCAAGTAGTGTCAAGATGACGTTTCTTAAAATGTATTCCAGTCTTGGTCCCCATGAATCTTTGTAAAGTTTGTAAAAAATTGAGACAATACCTGAGGCAACTAAGTCTTTTTGTTGTTTATTTTTCACCTCTAAAACATTTAAAGAAAAAGGACGATCAGTGTCAAAAGGTTCAAGATAGACAACGTCATTTATCCGGCGTTTGGGAATATAGTCTAAAATAATCTCTGATAAATCGCCATGAGGATCAATAATTCCTAAACCGCGATCTTTTCTGATATCATCAATTGCCATATTGGCAATTAAGGTTGATTTTCCAGCGCCGGTTTTGCCAATGATGTAAATATGTTTTCTTCGATCAGCTGATTTAATGCCAAAAATCGTATTTTTATTTTTAAACTCAGTTTGGGCAAAAAAATTGACATCCTGTTTGAATTGTTGTGATGGATCCTGTCTTGGCATTTTTCCCGTCCGATGCTCGGGACCGTCGGTGAATATCGACGGGTCCTTGCGCTTCGTCGGGATTCCTGATGCCTCGACATCCGTCAAAACAGGCACAACTGGTAGATTTTCCGGAGGCTCACCAAGTAGAGTTTTTCCCCAAGCAATGTTTTTAATACCTGATAAAAGATAACCAGGTGGATGCCAAATTGTTGCTAGTTCTTGAGCGTTTAAGATCTGACGGCCGGCTTCAAAATAAGAGATCTTTCTTTGTTTTATCCGATTTAAAAAGCTATCTTTGAAAAAATAAACTTTTTTGAAAATATATTGATTGCCTTCACCTAAGGAAAAAGAACCAAAAGTTCCTGCCAGTTGAGTTAAAAAAGGATAAGGATCGACCGTTTGATTATTTGAGCTGACTAAAAGTCTAATAGTAGTTTTTCCTCCTTGAAATGAAGCTTTTTTCATAATTAAGAGTTTTTGAGGATTGTGAGTGTAGCGATTAGCTGATGAGTCATAAACCATTTTATGAGCCACTGAGACTGCTTCATCAGCCCAGGCAAAGTATGGAGGAGTGATGACAATTTGGACTGCCATCTTAAGAAACTCTGGTTGTTTTGATAAAAAACCAATTAAAGATGATAGCGGATCAACATCTTTAAAATCCATATAAGTTTTGGTTGGCAGATAAGTATAGGAGTTCAAGGCTAATTGGCCAAAGGAAAGTCTTTTAGCTTTAAAAATTAGTTCCATTGGATCAGAGGTTTTTTTTAGTTGAGAGCTGGGAAAAGAGGAGGAGACAAGGCTGGTGATTAAGGTCTCTGTTTGTTGTGGAGCAGTGATATAAAAATAAATTGTCTGGGAGATTAGATAAATCTCAAAAGCATAGGTATAAGGTTTGACAAGCCAACGTTTCCATAAAGGAATATAAGGATAGGGAAGAAGTGAGGCAAAAATTTGAGTAGCCGCTTCAATCGGTGTCTCATCGTCTTTTGGATTACGGACTTGAAGATGACAAAGAGTTGACATAGATTATTTTTTTTCAATAACTTTTTAATTTTTTTTAACAAAGAAACATTCTTAGTAATTGTTTTCCAAACGATATTTTTTTCATAAGAGTTTGATTTGTTTTGATAAAATATACTTTTTTAAGTATTTCTAAATTCCGTTATAGCTTACTAAATCAACTTTTTTCTTAAGTTTTTTTTCTAAGTCTCTTTTTAAAAGGACAGCTTCAAGACCCATATCCTTAGGTGATTCAAATAAAATATCAATATCACTTTTTTTAGGATTAAAATCACCGCGAGCATAAGAACCAAAAATTGATGCTTTTTTGACTTGATATTTTATAAGAATTGGTTTGATTTTTTCTATTATTTTTTTCATAAAATTATTTTATCATTTTTAACTAGTTTATTGAAGTTTATAGTTTATACAGATAAATATAACATAAATTTTTAATTTTTTGCCACCTCTACAACCGACTCGGTTATACAAAAAAAACAGTTAAAAACAGTTAAAACCAGTTGGAATCAGTTGAAATCAGGGCCTTGTGCCAAGCCTTGGGTGAACCTGCCAGGTTAACTGCAGGTTGTAGTAACATTTTATAATTTTAAGTGGTTTTTTTGTCAATTTTGATTTTTAGGTTTATATAACAAGATAAATAAAAAAGCAATTATCAATAACCCAAAACCTAAAAACTGTAAATACTGAGGCCAGAAGATAATGACGATATTTTTAGGATTGATTTTTTCATCAATTATCCATCCATTAGCCCAGTTGTTGACCAAGACATGATTTTCTAATTTTTTGCCAAAAAGAAAAGGAAAGTATCGATTTATCCAGTTATCATTTTTAACTTGATAAGCTAACCAACCAGGTGAAAAAGACTGATATAAAATAATTGCGTTTTGATCATCAATTGGTTGATTTAATTTTATTTGATATGAATAATAATTATTTTTTTTTGTTTGATAATAATAATCCGGAATTTGTTTTTGTATATTTTTAAGGTAAAAATAATTTTTATCTACTAGTTTAAAATCTTTTAGGTTTCTATATGGAAAAAGAAAAATCTCAATATTTTCCAGTTGATTTATTGATTTGAGGTTATTATATGATTGGTTATTAAAAACAATTGCATAGTCCATTCCATATTTATATTTTTCTGGCAATATAAAATATTCAAGATCTTTTTTTAATCTTTCTTCTAAAATCACTTGGTCCTTTGTTAATTCATTAATATAAAAGAAGAGATTTCTTCCTGAAAGATTTTTATTTTTTATTTTGATTAAATAACCATATTTATGATCTAATTTATCCAAGAAAAAACCAGCAACATCATTATTAACAAGTTTTTTTCCGGTAAATTCTTTCAATAAGATTTTGTCAAAACTAAAAATAAAATTATCTTCTTGCTGATAAAAATCAATTTTTAATTGATAGTTTTTATCTTCAAAAAATGTTTGATAAAAAGGATTAAAACTAATATCATAATTATCTAATTTAGTTAATAAATCTTGATTAATTTTTATTTTAATAATAATTTTATTTTGATTTTCTTCTATCTGCCAGTTTTTATTAAAAATTCTTGTTTGTGTGGTTAGATCTAAAAATGGATAATAAATTAACGAGTTTGAAGAATTATAATAATCTAAATTTTCATAGTAAGCTGTATCATCATTGGTAATTTTTATTTTCGGCTCAACTGATATTAAATCACTTTTAATGGTTAAAAAATTGTCATGGGGTATTTTTACTTGATAAAGATGAAAATAGTTGTGTTTGAGTACTGGAGTAATTATCTTACTTTGATTAATTAAATTTTCCGTCCGTTCATATTGTAAAGCTTTATAAGTTGAGGAGACTGGAATCAGACTTTTATCAAGTAGAAGATAGTTTATCTGATATTTATTTAAAATTTTTTCAAATTTATCTAAATTTTCATCTTCTAATGCTTTTTTGATCTCCCAAAAATAGGATTCACTGACATGATTCCAGGTATCAAAAGTTCTTGAGATAATTGGCTGTTCAATCCCATACCATAAAAAACCACTACCATTATATCTCCATTTATGAAAATACCAGCCCCAGTGAGTATACTCAGGTAAAAGTCCGATTCGGATATTTTTATCTTGTTTTTTAAAATAATCTATTATTTGAAAATATTCCTGAGGGATTTTAACTTTCATTT
>Ga0209721_1002839_pt1 | contig 10110 bp, 10 predicted proteins | sample TshhotsprinmetaG_FD_184139 | JGI IMG/M metagenome (GOLD analysis project Ga0209721, IMG submission 184139) | Hot spring microbial communities from South Africa to study Microbial Dark Matter (Phase II) - Tshipise hot spring metaG (SPAdes)... | ecosystem: Environmental > Aquatic > Thermal springs... | reverse complement strand
CGACCGCGCCGGCGAAGGTCGCCATCCGGCATCAGCGACTCCGCGCGCTTCAACAGCCGGGCCTCTTCTGCCGTCAACGTGCGTTTCGGGTCAGGTGTTTCCCCGAGCACGGCGCGGGCGACGGCCGTTGCCGCCTCCGACGCGACATCGGCGTCCCCCAACGCGGCTTCGATGAGGCGCAAGGCCGTCGGGTGGCGAAGTCCGGCGGCGGCGGAGATCAAATCGCGCCGAATGTCCGGCGGCGCTCCCATGCCCATCGCGCGCTCGAGCCAGCGGGCCCGTTCCGCCGCGGCCGCGCCGGATTCGCGGGCCAGCCGGGCCACGCCCCGCAGGCAGAGGCCTCGGACGACCCCGTCGGCCGACGGCGCCGCCGCAAGATCCAGCAGCGCCAAAATGGCCGACTCGTCGGGCCAGGCAGCGAGGGCGCGGACGGCGTCGAGCCGCAGCGGATGCGTCACTTCCTTCGCCAGCGCCGTAGTTTTCAAGCGGCCCCGTCCCCCCCAGCATCGGCCACAGCGGAAGCAGGCGCTTCCAACCCTTGGAATCTGCGCGGGCCCAGAGTTCCAAGGCTTGGAGGGCGCGTTCGGCCTGCGGCAGGTCGGCGGCCAGCGCGGCAACCGTTTTGCGGCCGGCCTCCGCGACCGGCTCGGTGTCGCGAAGGATCGCGTCGAGCACCGGCCGCAGGTCCGCCGGTTCGCCCGCGGAGGCCAGCGCCGTTACGGCGGCGACGCGGTTTTTTCGTTCGTGTCGGAGCGGACCGCTTCGAGGAGCATCCGGCGCACCGCCCCGCCGCGGTGGCCGGCGAGAGCGCGGATCAGATGCGAGCGCAGTCTGGCGGAGGCAGTGGGCCAGACCCGTGTCACCGCCGCCAGCACAGCATCGGTCGGGGTCCGTCCCAGGGCTGCGGTTAGGTTGCGGGCGGCGGTGGCGTCGTCCGCGCGGCCGAGTGCCTCCACCGACCCGACGGCCCGCCGGGACGGCTCGAGCCGGTCGACGAGGGCGGCCGCGGCGATCAGCACGGCGGCGTTGGTGTCGGCCAGGGCCGGCTCGATCAGGTCGGCCGTGTCGGGGCCCGGGTGGTCGGCGAGGGCGCGAAGAATGGCCTCGCGAAGCTCGACCGGACCAGCCGCGTACATCCGGCGGACGTGTTCGCGCTCCGTGGGGAAGGCCACGAGAACGCGGAGCGCGCCCCGCCCCTCCGCGCCGATCCCGGCCGCCATGTCACGCAACCGAGCTGGTGCGCCGAGCTCAAACGTCGCCGTAGCCGCTGCCAGCCGTTCATGGGCCGGCCGGTCGGAGGCGCAGATGGCTTCCAGTGCCGCCAACGCCTCGTGTTTGCCGCTGCGCTCCGCGAGACGGCGCGCGTGGAGGATCGCTAGGGAAACGGGCGCATGGGTGGAGTGAAAGGGCGCCGTCGCGCGCGGTTCGCCAAGCTCGGCGAGGGCGGTGAGGGCGGCGCGGCGCACGGCATCGTTGGCGTCGCGCGCTCGCGCCAGCGCAAGGTCCGCTGCCGCCGCGGCGCGGCGGCGGCCAAGCGCGAACAGGAGCCCGACGGTCGCCGGGCTGCCGGTGCGCAACGCCGCGATCATCGCGGCATCGGCCGCGGGGTCGGATAGAGACTCCAGCGCGGCGCAGGCGGCGGAGGCCACCGCTGGATCGGCGAGGCAGGCGGCGATGGCCGGCACGGCGTCGGTCGTACCGCTGATTTGCAGCGCACCAAGGAGAATGCGGTGGATCTCCGGATCGTCTGTGGCGGCGAGGCCACCTGCGACGGCGCGGGCAAACAGGGCGCGCCGTGGCCCGGCGTCCGGGGCCGCCGCCGCGAGCGCGAGGGCGTGCAGCGCCATGCGTGGGGCGGCTTCAGCCGGGTCGCCGGGTGGACGGATCGCGCGAACGACCTCGGAGACCGCCGGCTCGCCGGCGGCGAATGCGCGGTCGACCTCGGCGCGGACCTGCGTCCATCTGCCGGTCGCGATCCGGTCCATCCATCCCGGCGTCAGGGCGTCTCCGGCCAAGGCGTTCCCGGCGGACACGATGGCTGCGAACGCAGCGGCGACGGGGCCGCGGAATCGGTGAAGGCTCATGCGAGGCTCCAGGGGGCGCGCATCGGCGGATGGAACAGACGCTCCGCGGCGGTGTCGGCGCCGACCAGCGTTTCCCGGTGGGGGTCCCAGCGGACCGGTCGGCCAAGCCGCCACGCGAGCACCGCGAGGTTGACGAGCGTGCACGACCGATGTCCGTTCCGCTCGTTCAAGCCGAATGCGCGGCGGGATCGGACGCACTCGTAGAAGTTGTTTTCCTGCGGGGACGGATCGGGCAATCCGGCGAGGAGGCGGCGCAGACCGGGGAGGTCCGACTCCAGCCCAGGATAGACACGACCGCGCGGGCCTTCGAGGATCGGCACGCGCCGGCCGGCGGCGGGGCGGCCGTCGAGGACGATCTTGCAGCCGTCGGCGTAGCGCAGCCGGATTTCGTCAAACGACCCGGCGGCCTCGGGGTGCTGGAGCGGGGCCTCGGCGGTGACCTCGGCGGGGCCGGTGTCGTCCTTGCCTAGGAGGTATTGGAAGGGGTCGAGGTCATGCTGGCCCATGTCGCCGAGCCCGCCGCCGTCGTAATCCCAGTAGCCCCGGAAGGTGCTGCGAACCCGGTGGGGATGGTAGGGCTTCCACGGGGCGGGGCCCAGCCACATGTCGTAGTCCAGTTCGGGAGGAACGGGCTGAGGGGCGGCGGTCCGCCGGCCGGACCAGTCGAATTTCCATGAAAAACCGGTCGCCTCGCTGACCACGACGCGCAGCGGCCAGCCGAGCAGGCCGGCCGCGACGATTTTTTTAGCTGCGTGGCGTTGGTGCCCGATTTGTAGAACTCGTTGCCGAACCGGAACAAGGTGTTGACCCGGAAGATCTGAGCGTGGGCGCGGACGGCCTCGCGTACGGCGATGCCCTCGGCGACGGTCTTGGTCATGGGCTTTTCGCACCAGACGTCCTTGCCCGCCCGCAGCGCGGCGAGCGCCATGAGGCCGTGCCAGTGCGGCGGGGTCGCGATGTGGACGACGTCCACGTCCGGCCGGGCGACGACCTCGCGGAAGTCACGGTAGCCGCGGGCGTCAGGGCACTGCCGCAGGGCCTCCTCGAGCCGTTTAGCGTCCACGTCGCACACGGCGACCGTGCGGGCCCCTCCATGCGCGGGTGCCCCCGCCCCATGCCGCCGACGCCGATCACGGCACGCAGTATCTCGCTGTTGAGGCTGACAAGGCCGGGGCCGCCGAGGACGCGGCGCGGCACGATCTGAACGGCCAGGGCCGCCCCTCCCGCACGCAGGAACCGGCGACGGTAAACGGCGGATTTCAGTCGGACAATGCTCATGGTTTCCATTCCTTACTTCAACGATGGGGCGAAGGGAAACGACGCCGTCACGACCGGGACGGCCGCGTGCGGGTGCCGCCGCGTCACAGCCAGCGCACCATTGCCTCTAGCGGATGGCGGCGCTCGGCCGGCGGGCGGGGCGGCTCGGTCCACGCGGGCCGGCCGACCGCGATCAGGGCGACGGGCCAGACGGAACGCCTCCAGCCGACGAGGGCGCGCACCTTTGCGGGCTTCAGCCAGCCGATCCAGCACGTGCCCAAGCCCAGCTCCGTCGCCGCCAGCACGAGGTGTTCGCCGGCGATGCCCATGTCGATCCACGGGTAATCGATCCGCGACACGGCCGCCCCGAGGATATGCGTGACGACCTCGCGTTCCATACCCAGAGCGATCAGCACCGGCGCCGACTCGGCCCATCCGAGCTTCAGACCGGGCAGACAGCCTTCGTGCACCAGCCGGCGGCGAAGGGCGGGGTCGCGGACCACGGCAAACCGCCACGGTTGGCGATTGCACGAGGAAGGGGCCAGGCGCGCGCACTCGAGAAGGTAAACAAGCGCGTCGTCCGAGATCGGGTCCGGCCGGTAGGCCCGGCAGCTTCGCCGTCGGCCGACCAGCTCGAGCAGCGGGCCGCCGTCCGTCCCTGACGCGCGCGCGTCCACCGGCGGGGAACCAGTATGGGTCACTTCCCCGGTCGGGGCTCGGCCGGACCCTGCAGGTCGCCGATCGCGAACTGGATGCCGTCGAGGAAGTGCCGCAACACGACGGGGTTCCAGAAGATCTCCTCGCGGTGGCCGAGGGAGCAGTAGAACACCCGGCCCCGGCCGTACGGGCGGACCCAGGAGACGGCGAAATCGTTGTCCGTGCGCTTGATGCCCTTCTTCGTCATGTCGATCTTCGTGGTGTCGAGGCTGATGAGCACGCGAAGCCTCGAGCGCGAGTACGGGTTCTTGAACTGATAAATCTCGTCCTTGACGCGGAACTCCGTCCGGCCGCCGAACGCGGCGAGGACGGGATGGTCGGGCTCCTCGATCCGCATGGCGACCTCCTCGTGCCAGGGATGACCGTCGAAATAGCCGCCCATCATCTCGCCGAACTCGGGCCATTCGTAGAAGCAGTCGGTCGCGGCGTGGACGCCCACGATTCCCCCGCCGCCGCGGACATAGGACAACAGGCCCTCCTTCCGCTCCGGCTCCTCGAACAGCTGCCCGCTGGTGTTGTTGAAGATCACGGCGTCGTAGCGGCGCAGCCGGTCGGGGCCGAAGACGGCCGGATCCACGCTCTCCTCGGCCTCGTACGCCCCGGATCTTTTACCCATTTCCCGCAGTGCGAATGCGCCGCACTCGACTGCGGAGTGGCGGAAGCCTTTCGTCAGCGAAAAGATCAGGACGCGTCGCGCCTTTTTGGGCGGCACCTGGGGCCGCTCCGGCAACGCCGCGCGGATTTTTGCCATCTCTTCCTCGGTGGGTGGCTTGCCCAAGACGCCGACCGCCCCACCGATGGTCGCCAGCAGACCCAGGAGCAAATGCCGGATCGAGGTCATCGCACATGGTTCCTTTTGTCAGGCTAGCATACACGCCGGACGGCTGGGGATGTCGAACCCTCCGCTCTTCAGGGCAGCGGCACCCGAAAGCCGAGTCCGGCGGCGCGGCGTAGAAGGCGATCGGACGCGCCGATCACCTCGACGCGGGCGGCCGGGAACTCACGGCGGACCGGGTACGTTTTGCGGAGGCGCTCGAAGCGCTCGGGGAGGGACTCCCCCTCGGGCGCGCCAAGGCCGCGCAGGGCGCGGTCGTCCGCCTCGATGTCGTACGTGGAGCGGACCATGTCCGACAGCACGGCTTCGTCAGGCCGGCCGGCAGCATGGACGACCGCCGCGGGGGGCCGCGCGCGCGGCTCGACGGAGGCGGGATCCCACCGCGGCTCGACCTCGAAAAAACCGCACAATGCGCGGTAGATCTGCGCCGTGCCCGCGAGCTTGCCGTCCCACGAGTAGCCGGCGATGTGCGGCGTGGCGATCAGGGCACGGTCGAGCAGCCGGGCATCGATGTCCGGCTCGCGGTCCCAGACATCGAGGACGATGTCCGAGACCTGGCCGCCATCAAGGGCCAGGTGCAGGGCCGACTCGTCCACCACTTCGCCGCGCGAGGCGTTGATGAAGAGCGCGCCCGGCTTCAGTCGAGCGAGAAACCGGCAATCCACCATGCGGCGGGTCGCAAAAGGCCCTTCGTCCGTGAGCGGAACGTGCAGCGTAACGACGTCGGCCTGCGGCAGGATCTCGTCCAGGTTGCGGAAGACGGGATCGCGCTCGGCCAGTGCGCGCGGAGGATCGTTGAGCAGCGGCCGCAGGCCGAGGGCCTCGGCTCGACGGACGACGCGGCTGCCGACCTGGCCGACTCCGATGACAGCGATGCACAGGCCGCCCAGCGGCCGGCCACGCCGGAGGGACCAGACCAGCAGGGCCGCGGTGGCGTAGTCGGCCACGCTCTCCGCGTTGCAGCCGGGAGCGGCGGTCCACGCAACGTCGTGTTCGGCGCAGGCCAGGGTGTCGATGTGGTCGAAGCCGGCGGTCGCCGTGCCGACGAACGCCAGGCGTGTGCCGTCGAGGAGGTCGTGCGTCACGCGGGTCTTCGAGCGGATCACCAGCGCATCGGCGTCGAGGACGTCGTCGCGTCCGATCCGGCGGTCCGGCAGGACCACGGTCTGGCCGACCGTCGAAAACGCCTCCCGTGCGGCGAGGACGCTCTGGGCGCAGACGATCTTCATCGGCCTGATATTGTCCACGGGAAGCGGATGGGACAAGCGCGTTTGACGCCGGGTCGGATGCCCTCGGCGGCCGGGTCGCATCGCGGCCCAGCGTGCCGGGGCGTGCAGGGCGGGGGCAGCTCAGTCCGGCGGCCGGTCCTGCCCCAGCAGGTGAGCATCCCCGGGGGCTCCTTTGGCAGGCCCGCCGGTGTCTGTTCCGCGCACCAGCCCTGCATCAGCCCCCGCGGCCGCCGCGCGCCGTGAGGCGCCGCGAAGTGGCGCCGCCACCGGACCGAAGGGGGACCGCAACCTGCAAGCGAAACCGCCAGGGCCTCGTGGGGTTCGTCCCGCCGCGTCCCGGTCAGGAAGGGCGGCGGGTTGACGCCGTCGGACTGCCGGCCGGCAGCGCAGCCCGGCCGCGGCTGCCGGCGAGTTGCGGGGCGGAGACGGCGCGGCTATACTGAACGCCCTTTTCCCCGCACGGAAGGGGAAGGGCGGAGGAACCGACGCATGTCCGAGATCATGGATGTCTTCGCGCGGGAGATCCTGGATTCCCGCGGCAATCCCACCGTCGAGGTCGAGGTGACGCTGGCCGACGGCACGACCGGCCGCGCCGCCGTGCCCTCCGGCGCCTCCACCGGCGAGCACGAAGCCGTGGAGCTGCGGGACGGCGACAAAAAACGGTACCTGGGCAAGGGCGTCCGCAAGGCCGTCCGCAACGTGAACGAGGTGATCGCGCCCAAGCTGTTGGGCTTCGACGCGCTCGACCAGGTCGGCCTCGACCGGCTGCTGATCGAGTTGGACGGCACGGAGAACAAGTCCAAGCTCGGCGCCAACGCGATCCTCGGCGTGTCGCTGGCCGCCGCGCACGCCGCGGCGAACCTGCTCGGCGTGCCGCTTTTCCGCTACATCGGCGGCGCCAACGCCAAGGCGCTGCCGGTGCCGATGCTGAACGTGCTCAACGGCGGCGCGCACTCCGATGCGCCGGTGGACGTACAGGAGTTCATGATCTGCCCGCGGGGCGCCCCCGACTTCCGCGAGGCGATCCGGATGAGCGCCGAGGTCTTCCATGCGCTGAAGGGCGTGCTGCGGAAGATGGGCCTGAGCACGGCCGTCGGCGACGAAGGCGGGTTTGCCCCCCATCTGCCCAACAACGAGGCCGCGATCGAGGCAATCCTCCGAGCGATCGAGGCCGCCGGGTACACCCCGGGGGACCAGATCGCCATCTGCCTCGATCCCGCCGCGAGCGAGTTCTACGACCCGAAGAAGAAGCGGTACGTGTTCAAGAAGAGCGACGGCTCCTCCCGGACCTCCGAACAGATGGTCGAGTACTGGGAGCGCTGGGTCGAAGCGTACCCCATCGTCAGCATCGAGGACGGCATGGCCGAGCAGGACTGGGACGGCTGGCGCCTGATGACGCGCCGGCTCGGCTCGAAGATCCAGCTGGTCGGCGACGACGTCTTCGTCACGAACGTCAAATTCCTCCGGCGCGGCATCGAGACGGGCGTGGCCAACGCGATCCTCGTGAAGGTCAACCAGATCGGCACCCTCACTGAGACGCTGGACGCGATCGAGCTGGCCAAGCGCGCCGGTTACGGCGTCGTCATCAGCCACCGCTCCGGAGAGACCGAGGACGCAACGATCGCCGACATCGCCGTGGCGACCAACGCCGGCCAGATCAAGACCGGCTCGATGAGCCGCAGCGACCGGATCAGCAAGTACAACCAGTTGCTTCGGATCGCCGATGCGTTGGGCGACGACGCCCTCTACGGCGCCCGCTCGCTCGGCAGCCGCTTGTGAGGCGGCGCGGCGGCGGTTGACGGCCGGGTCGATCGTAGGTAACCTGGCTGATTCGCAAGCATTTCGGAGACGGCGTCGCATGAACGTGCAGTACCTCGAGCAGGCGCGGACGCGGGTGCCCAGCGTGCCCGTGCTGATCAACATGGTGTCCCGTCGGGTGCGCCAACTGATCAGCGGCCAGCGGCCCCTGGTCAAGCCGGACAACCTGAACATGGAGAAGATGGACATCGCGCTGAAAGAGGTTGCGATGGGCAAGCTGACCGTGGAGATGCTGGTGACGGCGGAGGACCTCCGCCACCGCGAGCGTTCGCGGTGGGAGGGGACGCTGGGGCTGTAGGTCGCGGCGGTTCTCTCGCTGCGCGCCCCGGCCCCGCCGGGGCGCGGCCGTTTTTCCGGGGGCTTGCAATCGGCCGCCCGGCCGGGCGATGCTGGAGGCGGTGAAACGCGGCGATACGTCGGGCATCCGCGTTGTGGCGGAGAACCGCAAGGCCCGCCACGACTACCAGATCACGGACACCCTCGAGGCCGGTCTCGAACTGCGCGGCACGGAGGTCAAGTCCCTGCGCGAGGGCCAGGCCTCCCTGGCCGGCAGCTATGCCGAGATCGAGGGGGGCCAGGCGTGGCTGGTGGACTGCCACATCGCCCCCTACGCCTGCGGCAACGTCCACAACCACGAACCGCGCCGGCCTCGGCGCCTCCTCCTCCACCGACGTGAAATCGACCGCCTCGCCGGCCGCGTCCAGCAGCGAGGATTCACGCTAATTCCCCTGAAAATCTATTTTCGGGGCGGGCGGGCCAAGGTGGAACTGGCCGTCGCCCGTGGCCGGGCCCACGAGGACCGCCGGGAAACTTTGAAACGGCGCGAGGCGGATCGCGAGGCCGCCCGCGCCCTCGCCGACGGGCGGCGGCGCTAGGCCTCCGAGGATGGACAGGCGGAAACCGTGACGGGGATCCTTCTCCTCACCGCCCTGGCCGTGGCGGGGACGGCCGCCTCTGACCTTGCGCCGGAGGCCCGCCCTTGGGCCTACCACTGGTGGCCCGGCAGCGCCGTGGACGAGACCAACCTCGCCCGGCGCCTCCGGGAATTCCGCGACGGCGGCTTCGGCGGCGTTCACGTCGTCCCCATCTACGGCGTGCGCGGCGCCGAGGCGCGCGATGTGCCGTACCTTTCGCCGCGGTGGCTTAAGCTGCTCGCGTTCACAGTTCGCCAGGCCCGCGCCCTCGGCCTCGGCGTGGACCTGACCGTCGGAACCGGCTGGTGTTTCGGCGGTCCGCCGGTGACCGAGGACCTCGGCGGCCAGGCATGGGAGGTGAGGGATGGTCGCCTCCACACGCGGCCGACCCGGTTGCGGGTGAAACGCGCCGCTCCTGGCGGAGAAGGGTACATGACCAATCCATATTCGCCGCGCTCGATGCGCGTGTGGCTGGACTGGTGGTTCGAGCGGTTCCAGCCTCCCGCCGACGCGCGGCCGCGGGCGGTCTACCACGACTCCTACGAGTACTTCGGTTGCACTTGGTCGCCCGAATTGCGCGGGTTCTGGATCAAGCGGCACGGCAACGACCCCCTCGAGGAACTGGACGCGCTTGCGGGACGCGGGCCCGTGGACCGGCGCGCCCCCGTCGCCGCGGATTAGCGCTCGGCGTTGTCCGACATTGCGATCGAATGCGTTGTAGAGCTCCAAATCGCTGACAGCCGTCGGTGCGGCTTCCTCACCCGGCTGCAGGCCCATGGCGCGGCGGCCAACCTGCTTGACCTCTACGCGCTGGCGGACATTGCGGAGACCGAGATGTTTGGCCGCGGCGACCGCGATCCGCTGGCCTCGGGATTCGACGAACGGTTTGGCGAGGGCGACCGCGACCCGATCGTATCGAAGTTTGCCTCGTCGGCTGCCCACCTCGCCGGCCGCCCCCTGATCGCCGCCAAGACGGGCACGTGGATGGCCGAGCACTTCTGCGAGACGTTGGAGGAACTGAAGTGCCTCGCCGACCTCCTGTTCGCCGCGGGCGTCGACTACGTCATCTACCATGGTTCCGTGTACTCGCCGGACGACGCCGCATGGCCGGGCTGGCTGTTCTACGCCTCCTCACAACTCCATCCGCGCAATCCGCTCTGGCGGGAGATCCGGACGCTCAGCGACTTGATCGCGTGCGTGCAGTCGGCGCTCCGCGCCGGCCGGCCGGACCACGATCTCCTGGTCTATTGGCCGGT
>Ga0209721_1002838_pt1 | contig 10112 bp, 7 predicted proteins | sample TshhotsprinmetaG_FD_184139 | JGI IMG/M metagenome (GOLD analysis project Ga0209721, IMG submission 184139) | Hot spring microbial communities from South Africa to study Microbial Dark Matter (Phase II) - Tshipise hot spring metaG (SPAdes)... | ecosystem: Environmental > Aquatic > Thermal springs... | reverse complement strand
CTGGTTTCCCCGTATTTTCACATCAGGCCCCATGCGCGGGGCGCGCAACGCCGGAATGAAAATAATTATTCCTGGGAGGGCTGCGCCCTCCCGGACCCTCCCGCGGGCGGGTTGTTTCCTGGGAGGGCTGCGCCCTCCCGGACCCTCCCGCGGGCGGGTTGTTTCCTGGGAGGGCTGCGCCCTCCCAAACCCTCCCGCGGGCGGGTTATTTTCACATCAGAAGCCGATAAGCCCCAGGAGATAGCTCCACAATTCCTGGAAGAAGGTCAGCGCGCGGCTGAAGAAGCCGGGATCGAAGATGGCGATGGCCCCGATGCCAATGGCAAGGGCCAGGACCACGGCGATAAGCGCGACGATCCAGCGCGGCAGGCTGCGGGGCGCCGGGGCGGCCCCGAGGGAGGGGAGGGGTTCCGGCGTTTCGAGCGTGAACTTGCTGCCGAACTGATCGAGCACGGGCGTGGGATCGACCCCCAGATGTTCGGCGTAGCGCCGGATCATGTCCAGGGCTGCCGGGCCACGCGGCAGAAGGGTGAACTTTTCGTCTTCGATGGCCTGGAGGTACGACATCCGGATATGCAGTTCGTTTTCGATCTGTACCAGGGTGAGGTGGCGACGCAGGCGCTCGGCGCGTAGCCGGGGGCCGAAGCGCGCGGCTTCCTCCTGGCTGAGGAGCGCCGAGGCCGGTGGCGCCTGGCCGCCGGAGGGGGGCGGCGCGCGCAGCAGAGCCATCTCTTCGGCCTCGGACATGAACACCGCCTCCTCGTGATCGTTACGGCTGTTGCGGCGCTTGTGGTTCCTCTGAGGTTGTGGCGCGGCGACAGAAGAAGCGACGGGCGACGGCGCCGGTGGCGACGGTCGAGGTTCCGGCGAGCCAGGGGAGCCGGCAGCCGGGGCGGGCGGCGATAGCGCACCAGACGAGGGAGCAGCGGCAGGTGGCGGAGCCACTGAAGGGGTCGTGGCGGCGCCCGTCAGAGCGGGGGCGGGGGTTTCACTCAAACGGGCGCGGATGCGCGCCAGCAGTTCGGCTGAACGGTAGGGCTTGGGGATAAAATCAACCGCGCCGGTGTCAAAGGCGCGAACGACATCTTCCTCGCGGGCCAGGCCGCTGAGCACCATCACCGGGCGCTCGGAGGCCAGACGTTCGAGCAGATCCCAGCCGCGCCCTTCGCTGGCGCGCACCTCCAGCAGCACCAGATCGGGGCGTTGTTCGGCAAACAGCCGCTCGCCGTGAACCACATCGCTGCTGCGGGCCACCTGAAAGCCGGCAGCCTCGAGTTGAGCCGACAGGCGCGTCAGTAAGGTCACATCATCGTCTATAATCAAAAGAGAAGCCACATGGGTGCTCCTGTGCGGGTGCAACGTGCGCGTCGCATCCGCCCGGGCGCTGATGAAATGTTGCGTCGGGGCGATGTCGATCGCTTCGGGGCGCTATTATAGCACGGCATATGCAGATTCTGTACGACGTCATTGTTGTTGGCGCCGGGCACGCCGGCTGCGAGGCAGCCCACGCGGCGGCGCGTATGGGCCAGCGCACGCTGCTGTTGACGATTGACCTTGATAAACTGGCCCATATGTCATGCAACCCCAGCATTGGCGGGCCGGCCAAGGGCCACCTGGTGCGCGAGATTGACGCCCTCGGCGGGCTAATTGCGCGGGTCACCGACCGTACTGCCATTCAACTGCGGGTGCTGAACGAGAGTAAGGGTCCCGCTGTGCAATCGCTGCGGGCACAGTGCGACAAGCGCCTGTATGCCCAGGTGATGAAAGAGACCCTGGAACGGGTACCGAAACTGGACATCCGTCAGGCGATGGTCGAGCGGATCGTTCCGCTGCGTGACCGGTCCGGGGGGGAGGGATTGGGGTTGCCGGCAGAGGCAGCCTTTGCCGTGGTCACGCACACTGGCTGGATATACGGAGCAAAGGCGCTGGTGTTGACGACGGGAACGTTTCTGCGGGGCCGGGCGATCACCGGGCAGGCGGCGTGGGGCGCCGGGCGCGCGGGTGAGGCGCCGGCGGTCGCGCTGGGCGAGGACCTGGCGGCGCTGGGTTTTCCCCTGGTGCGCCTGAAGACGGGCACGCCGCCACGGGTGCATGCCGGGAGCATTGATTTTCGCCACACCGAGGTGCAACACGGCAGCCCGACGCCGGTGTACTTCGGCCACTACTACCCCGAGCTTGAGGACCCGCCTGCGCCGGCCTACAGCGGCGCGCCCGCAGCAGTCTATCCACAACCCACCCTCACCGGCTGGCGTCCGCAACTGCCGTGCTACCTGGTGCACACCACGCCGACCTTTCACGACCTGATCCGCGCCAATCTCGACCGGGCGCCACTTTTTTCGGGCGTGATTGAGGGAGTCGGGCCGCGCTACTGCCCCAGCATCGAGGATAAGATCGTGCGCTTTGCGGACAAAGAGCGCCACGGGCTGTTTCTAGAGCCGGAGGGCTGGCACACCTACGAGGTGTACGTCCAGGGCTGTAACACGTCGCTGCCCGAAGATGTGCAGTGGGCCATGCTGCGTTCGATTCCGGCGCTACGGCAGGCCGAACTGATGCGTATCGGTTACGCCATCGAGTACGACGCGGTGGCAACCGGCGAGGTCGGCGCCGATCTCCAGGCGCGACGGTTGCCAGGGCTGTTCCTGGCCGGGCAGATCAACGGCACGACGGGCTACGAAGAGGCGGCGGCGCAGGGGCTGATGGCGGGCATTAACGCGGCGCGCTACGTTGCCGGCGCGCCCGCGGTGATCCTGCGGCGCGACCAGGCCTACATCGGCGTGCTGATTGACGACCTGGTGACCAAAGAGATCCGCGAGCCGTACCGTATGTTCACCTCGCGGGCCGAACACCGGTTGCTGCTGCGGGGCGACAACGCCGACCTGCGCCTCACTCCCCTGGCGGGCGAACTGGGGCTGGTGGACGCAGCGCGCGCCGCGGCGGTGGAGCGACGCCGCGAGGCGGCTATGGCCCTGCGCGCCGCTCTGGAGGGGCGCAAGCTTTACCCTTCGGTAACGCTCAACGCGGCGCTGACCGAGGTGGGCGTGGAACGCCTCAGCCAGCCTATGAGCGCCGCCGACCTGCTCGCCCGTCCGGCGGTGCGCTACGCCCAGGTGCGCGAGGTGCTGGAGTTGCCCGACGCGCCCGGCCACGTGGTCGAGCTGGTGGAGGTCGAGTGCAAGTACGGCGGCTACATTGCGCGCCAGCAGCGGGAGGTGGAACGGCTGCGGAAGATGGAGAGCCGACGCATTCCCCCGGATCTTGATTACGATGATTTGCCCGGCCTGCGGAATGAGGCGCGCCAGGTGTTCAAGCGCTTCCGCCCGGCTACACTCGGGCAGGCCGCGCGCCTTGCCGGGATCAACCCCGCCGACGTAGCGATAGTGCTCTTTGCCCTGGAGCGCCGGGAAGTGGCCCGCAGCACCGACGCGAGAGCATAGCAGAGAGCATTTCAGCATGCCTACAGCTCTACCCGAGGTCGAAGGTGCACAAGAAAGCGCCCCACTACGCCACAAATGGTCAACATTGCTCTTGCTGGCCCTGGCCGAACTGCTGGCCATGGGTCCCTGGTTTTCGGCTTCGGCGGTAGTTCCAGCACTGAGTGTCGAATGGAACCTGACCCCGACGATGCAAGCCTGGCTGACGATGTCGGTACAGGCCGGCTTTGTGGTAGGCGCCTTCGGCTCGGCATTGTTGAACCTGGCGGATCGCGTTCCTGCGCGCTGGCTCTTTGCGGGCGCGGCAGGCGGAGCCGCGCTGGCAACAGCGCTGATCACCGCACCTGGCGTCAGTCCGATCCTGGCCCTGCCTCTGCGCTTCCTCACCGGCATGGCTCTGGCAGGCGTGTACCCCGTTGGGATGAAAATCACCGCGACCTGGACGCGGCGCGACCGTGGTCTGGGCATTGGCCTGCTGGTAGGCGCGCTGACTATTGGCAAGGCCGGGCCGCACCTGCTCAACGCGCTCGGGGGTGTCGGCGACTGGCGTCCGGTGCTGTGGCTGGCGGCGGTGATGGCAGCACTGGGGGGGCTGGTAGCGGCGCTATTCGTGCGTGAGGGTCCCTACGCCGCAGCGGCGCCTCGCTTCCGCTGGCGCCACGCGGGCGAGGTGCTGCAAGATCGCAACCTGCTGCTGGCAAATCTGGGGTACCTGGGCCACATGTGGGAACTGTATGCGATGTGGGCCTGGGCGCCGTTGTTTCTTCTGGCCAGTTATCAGGTTGCAGGAGTGGACCCGGTGTGGGCGAGTGTCGCCGCCTTTGCGGTGATCGGCGCCGGCGGCCTGGGCAGTCTGCTGGCAGGAATACTTGCCGATCGGGTCGGGCGCACACGGGTGGCGATTGGCTCGCTGCTGACCAGCGGCGGATGCGCCCTGGCGATCGGCTGGCTCTACGGCGGCAACCCGGCGCTGGTGACCCTGCTGGCTCTGGTGTGGGGCTTCGCAGTCGTAGCCGACTCGGCTCAGTTCTTGGCTGCGGTGAGCGAGTTGTGCCGCAGTGAGTACACCGGCACCGCCCTCACCCTGCAAACCAGCCTGGGGTTCCTGCTGACCCTGTTCACGATCTGGATGGTCCCGCCTCTGGTTGGACTGATCGGCTGGACCGGCGCCTTCGCCGCGCTGGCTCTCGGGCCGGTTTGCGGCATCTGGGCTATGCTCAGGTTGCGCCGGTCGCCCGCCGCGGCGCGCCTGGCGGGAGGGCGGGGTTGATGCAGAAGGAATCCGGTGCAAGTAAACGACAAAAGGTGTGCAATTGTGGTATGCTACTAAAGTGAAATAACCCATGTGGGGGTAGGGTTTGGGAGGGCGAAGTCCTTCAACGGGTTTCACCTGCTCTGGAATGGGCTTCCTGGGACGCAGAGGGGAAATGGGCCAACGAATGGGAAACGAATAAACGAATGCGAGCGGCGTGTCTGACTCTGAGGTGAACATAGCCCGCCTGCGGGAGGGTTGGGGAGGGTGCACCCTCCCACGAACACGCTCCGGGCGCCGGGCGCCTCCATCCACGGCTGGGAGATTGGGGAAACCGGGTTTCCCCAACCCCCTCCCCAGGGTGAGGGTTTGGGAGGGCCAGGCCCTCCCACGAACACGCTCCGGGCGCCGGGCGCCTCCATCCACGGCTGGGAGATTGGGGAAACCGGGTTTCTCCAACCCCCTCCCCAGGGCGAGGGTTTGGGAGGGCCAGGCTCTCTCACGAACACACCCGGGGCGCCGGGCGCCCCCACCCGCGGCCGGGGAATTGTGAGGCAACCGGGTTTCCCCAACCCCCTCCCCAGGGCGAGGGTTTGGGAGGGCCTGGCCCTCCCGGGAGAATCTATGTCCGGGGAAAGCGGCGCAGCCGCAGAGACCGCTCATATATGGGCCTTATCCCTGTACACAGCGTGAGTAAACAACACCTATGAATGCAGCAACAACTACAACCACCGCGCCGGCCACCGAGCGGCGCTACACGATTAGCGAGCACTACTTCGACGGGCCACAGGGGCCAATGCGCTACTGGGCCTCCGAGCCGCGCCACGGGTTGCCCGTGGTATTCATTCACGGCTACGGGGCGTTGATCGAGCACTGGCGCCCGATCATGCGCCCGGTGGCGCGCAGGCACAGCTTGTTCGCGCTCGACCTCTACGGGTTCGGCTACTCGGCCCGACCTGCGGCGCCGCCGAGCCGTGAGCGCTGGGCCGAGCAGGTCGCCACCTTTCTCGACAAGGTGGTAGGCGGCCCGGCGGTGGTGATTGGCCACTCCATGGGCGGGGTGGTTGCCAGCGAGGTGGCCCGGCGCCACAGCGCGCTCACCCACGCGCTGGTGCTGGTCAACAGCTCGGGGATGCAGCCCTACGAGCGCCCGCTGACACCCACTGACCGGCTGCTGCTCAACGTCATCGGCGCGCCGCTGGTCGGCGAGACCATGGCCGGCATCTTCGCCAACGAGTGGGGCGTGCGCCAGGCGTTGCTGGCGTCGTACCACCGCAAGGAGCGCGTTACCCCTGAACTGGTGCAAACCTTTGCCGGCCCGCTGCGCCGTTTCGGGGCGGGGTCGTACCTGGCAGCAACCCGCAATGCGACCAACCTGGTGATCGAGATGCACCCCGGCGAGTACAGCGGCCCAACACTGCTGATCTGGGGCGCGGAGGATCGGTCGATTCCCCCATCGGATGCCGAGGCGATCAAGCGCCGCTTCCTGCCCCAGGCCGAGATCACCGTGCTGTCCGACAGTGGTCACTGCCCCTTCGACGAGACGCCGGAGGCGTTCTGCGAGGCGTTGTTGCCCTGGTTGGAGCGCCTCAACTAGATTTGAGGCGAACAAAGCCCGAGCATCGCCCGGAGACCTGGTGGCAGGATCGTTGGGGCAAGCCCCAAACCCCGGTCTTCCGGTTCGTTACAATGGCTTCACCGCCACAACGAACCAGAATTGTCTCGTGGGGCGGCCAGGTCGCCCCACACCCCGGGGCCAAAGGTAGACATTCAACAGCCAGGGTCACAACGATTACGAGACGGGTGTGGGGTCTGACTCCCCACACCCGTTTCTTATACCTATACCAGTCGTCCGTGCGGCTGCGCCGCACAACGACAGAATGAAAATATTAATTGTTCTTGGGAGGGCTGCGCCCTCCCTCACCCTCCCCGCGGGTGGGGTGTTGCCTGGGAGGGGGTAGGGGCGCGGCGGCGCCGCGCCCCTACGCCCAAACCCTCCCGCGGGCGGGCGATTTTCACCTCAGTTGTGCACGATGGCCTCGCATTGGCTCGGCTCCACACCTCCACAAGTCTACAGCTCCACAACGTCCTCTGTGGAGCTATCTTGATGGTACGGGGGGTTTACGGCCCGGGCGTTCGCGCAGGCGAAGGTGGCGGCCCTGGCGTGGGCGGCTCGGGAGGCACACCGGGGGGTGCTGCTGCCGGCGCGGTCGCGGTCGGCTCCGGAAATGGCAGGATGGGCGTTTCGATTGGCGGGATGGTGGGCGCTTCCGAGGGGAAGGGAGCAGGGATGTCAGTTGGAGTCTCTCCGGGTGGCGGCGGAGAGGGTTCGACCACCTCGGTCGGCGCTTCGGGGGTAATCGGGATCAGCGACCCTGGCGTGCTGGTTGGTAGCGGAGGAGCAGGCGGGATGTAGATTGGCGGCGGGAAGGTTGCCGTGGGCGGCTCAGGGCTGGGAGAAACAGGCTCAATCGTCGGCAAGACCGACGTGGTCGGGGTGGCGCTGGAGGTTGGTGTGCTGGAAGGTTGGGCGGTCGCCGTCACCATCGCAGTCGGCGTTGCTGTGGCGGTCATGGTGGGCGACGACACCGCGACGCCAGACCCGGGTTCTTCGGTTGGGGAAGGCGGGGGTAAAGGCAGACCGCCAGCAAAGCCGCCCTCGCGGATCAGCCCCACACCGGCAACCGCGTAGATCACCAGAATCAGCCCCAGCAGGGAGAGCAGCAACCCATAGATCGCGCGATCGCGGGGCGGAAGGCCTGCCAACCAGCCGCGCAGCCCGCCAGCAGAGGCCAGCGCCGGTCCGATCTCCGGCCCCGTAACCGGCGCTGGCGTTGAAGGGAGCGCCGTGCCCGTGTATAATGGGCATCTAACGTGATTCGCCGAAAGACAGAAGGTAGGCTGATATTCCGGTGGGGTCGAGGGGATTTCTTGAGCCTGGCCGGTAGCGTAGCAGCGATGCTCAGGCGTTGGCGAGGCGAAGCGTATCGCCTGGTTCTGCTTTAGCCCGAGGTATGGGCAGTGTCCGGTTGGCTCGAGCATAATTGGTGAACGTTTGCGCGGGGACGTTGCCGTCCTCATTATAGAACCTGGTTCAGGTGACGTCAAAGAGCCTGTCTGAAGTATGTGTTCACATTTGGAGTAAGGCGTCACCCCGGGTGCGCGGGCGTCCCGCCCGCAAGGGCCTGGATGCGGGCAAGATGCCCGCGCTCCCGGGAGAAGTGTGAACACGTACCCGACAGAGATGAAGGCCCTGTATGCGTGTCGTTATCGTCTCTGATATCCACTCAAACCTCGTTGCCCTGGAGACAGTCCTGGCCGCTGCGGGCAGTTTTGACGACCTCTGGTGCCTGGGTGATACGATCGGCTACGGTCCGCGCCCGAATGAGTGTGTAGCGTTGGTGCGCCAGTACGCCAGCAAGGCCCTCACCGGCAATCATGACCTGGCCTGTCTGGGCAAAATCGATCTGCGCGATTTCAACCCCGATGCGCGCCGGGCCAATATCTGGAACGGCGAACAACTCAGCGCGGACAACCGCGCCTGGCTCGAGCAACTCGCCCCCGCGCTGCCGGTTGACGACCGCTTCCTTCTGGCCCATGGCAGCCCGCGCGAGCCGGTCTGGGAGTATTTGCTCTCGACCGAGCAGGCCGCCAGGAACTTCCAGGTGTTCCACCAGCAGGTGTGTTTCATCGGTCATTCGCACGTGCAACTCGGTTTTCGCGTCCGCGATGGCTACGAGCGCTGCGAACGCTTCCTGGCCGACCGCCAGCGCGTCGTTGAGCTTGAAGATCACTCTCGCTTTATCATCAACCCTGGCAGCGTTGGCCAGCCTCGGGATCAGGACCCGCGGGCGGCCTATGCGATTCTCAACACTGATGCCGGCACCGTGACCTTCGCCCGGGTGGAGTACGATGTGCGGAAAACGCAGCGCCAGATGATCGAGGCACGGCTGCCGGGGGCGCTGGTACGCCGCCTGGAGTACGGGATGTAGGAGGGTCCGAGGGAAACCCCGGTTCCCGCTTGCCCTGATCTGCCGGACGGGAGCGTTGGAGTGGGCTGCGTCCTCCTCCGCGAGGAGCAGCCGGGAAACCTGGGTTGCCCTACGCCCTGGCCCCATGCCTCCACCACTTGCTTTATTGAACGTAGCAGCGAGGGATTCTTGAAAGCCGGGCAACGCGCGCCCGGACGGTAAGAGAATTGTCATCCGTCACCTGTGCGCCGTTGAGCCGCGAGCAAGCACCAGCAGGCATACTGATGTGAGCATATGGGAAAACCCGGTTGCCCCATGCCCCCTGCCTGGCCGGGCGCCAGGCGACCCCTCCAGTGGTTGGAGGCTGGGGAAACCCGGTTGCCCCATGCCCCCTGCCTGGCCGGGCGCCAGGCGACCCCTCCAGCGGTTGGAGGCTGGGGAAACCCGGTTGCCCCATACCCCTGCCCAGGGGAAGGTTTGGAACGTTCCCCCTCACGGCGGGGTTCAGGGGCGGACAGAACGTATGAGCGCCGACGGGCTTTATGGCGTTGGGATGCGCTGCCTGGCTCCCGCCCCCTCCCCCTCTCCAGCGAAGCTGGAGAGGGGAGACCAGAGCCATGCGCGGGGGCGTTCCAATGCGGTATAAGCCACGTTAGCCCGGATGTTCTGTCCGCCCTTAAACACGGCGGGGAAGGGAAGGATCGCACGCGACACCCGGGTTATCGGTTTACTCTCTGGGAGGCCCGGCTCTCCCATACCCTCCCGAAGGAGTTATGCACAAACAACCTGCCCGCGAGGTGAGCGCGCCCGCGCCGGTGCTGCCCCTCCCGCTCTTCATTGGCGCGGTCGTCGCTCTCCTGGGGAGCCTGGTCATCGCGGTACCCGGCGACCCCGAATGGTGGAAGGTTATCGTCCTGGGCGTGGTTCAGGGGATCACCGAATGGCTGCCGATCTCGTCCACCGGCCATCTGCTGATCGTCTCGGATCTGCTGGGGTACACGGGCAGCATCGGAGGTACGTTCGAGATTTTCATCCAGTTCGGGACGGTGTTGTCGGTGGTGGCGTTTTACGCCGCTGATCTCCTGGCCCAGGGGCGCGCCCTGGCAGGACGGAGCACGCGCGCTGAGGCGCTGGCGGCCCGCCGTCTCTGGATCGGAGTGGTCATCGCCGCCCTGCCCGCGGCGATCATCGGCATTGTCTTTCGCGACTTCATCAAAGCCGTGCTCTTTGAGACGCCCCAGGTGATCGCCGGGGCGTTGATCGCTGGAGGCATCGTATTTCTGATCCTGGAGCGGTTTCCGCTCCGCGCCGCCAACACTCACGACCCGGGGCAGATCACGCCCTGGCAGGCCCTCGGAGTGGGCATTGCCCAGGTCTTCGCGCTCATTCCGGGGATGTCGCGCTCCGGCTCGTCCATCATTGGCGGATTGCTGGCCGGTCTCGACCGGCGTACTGCCA
>Ga0209721_1002835_pt1 | contig 10142 bp, 8 predicted proteins | sample TshhotsprinmetaG_FD_184139 | JGI IMG/M metagenome (GOLD analysis project Ga0209721, IMG submission 184139) | Hot spring microbial communities from South Africa to study Microbial Dark Matter (Phase II) - Tshipise hot spring metaG (SPAdes)... | ecosystem: Environmental > Aquatic > Thermal springs... | reverse complement strand
GGAAGTTGTAATGAGTTCATATAAGCTCTTGCCTCCTTTATTTTGGATTGAATCGATTAGCCTCTTTTCATCCAAATAATAGGGTAAGAGCTTTATATTTTCAATTACCAAGGTGCAAAACTACAGATTGTTAATTAAATCCCGTTAGAAAATCTTAATCCTTCTAACGGGGTAATTTAGAGGGAAAGATTTGCCTTTAGACAAAGAAAAGAGGTTGGCTCTTGCCCAAAAATACCACCTTAAGGGTCAGCCCAAAAAAGCGATCGAAGAGTACAATAAGCTGATTGAGGCAGACCCTAAAGACAAGCGGCTCTATCTCAAGGTTGGCGATCTCTATCAAAAGATCGGAGATAACGAAAGAGCCATCAAGGTTTTCATGAAATTGGCAGAGATCTATGCCAAAGAGGATCTCAATTCACGGGCCATCTCCATCTATAAAAAAATCCTCTCTATCAACCCAAAACATATTGATGCCCTTCGCCAGACTGGAAATTTATATCTTAAGAATGGACTAATAGGGAATGCCAAGAACTTTTACCAGAGCATCTTAAAAATAAAACCAGATGACAGGGAGGCCCAGGAGGCCCTGAAATCCCTGAGCAAGCATGCTCACCAGGTTGAGTCCATTTCCGCAGAGAAATCTAAAATGATGGAGTCTTTTGAACCAGCTACTTTTGAACCCACTCCTTTTGTCGAACCCACCGCTCATATAGAACCCACTGCTCGTTTAGAACCCACTGCGATGATTGAACCCGCAGCGAATACCGAACCGGTTTCTGAACCAATTACTGAACCAGTCGCTGAGCCTTTCTTCGAATCGATTGCTGAAACCACTCCTTCTGCTCCCCCTCCTGCCTTCTCACAACCTGAAGAGATTCCATTTCTCGATGAAACACCTGAAACCCCTCCCTCCTCCATCGAAGCGCAAACGATACCCGAGGCGGCCGTCGCCCCAGCTCCTGACAAGGAGGCGGAAACGCATTACCAGCTTGGAATTGCTTATAAGGAGATGGAGCTCTTTGATTATGCCATCTCAGAATTTAAAACCGCCTCTTCGAGTCCCGCCATAAAATTTGACTGTTACATCATGCTCGGAAGCTGCTTTCTTGAAAAGGGTGACAATTCGCAGGCCATCCAATATTTTAAGGAGGCTTCGCAGATTAAAGGATTGACCAGAGAAAAAATGGCCAGACTCCACTTCCATCTGGGCCTTGCTTATGAAGCCAATGGGATGCTTTCACAGGCCATTGAAACGTTTAGCCAGGCCTTGAGATTAGATCAGTCCATTTCTGAAGCTCAAGAAAGGATCAAAAGGCTTCAACACCTCCAGAAATAAAATCTTTAAAACCCCAATTGAGTGATAATTTTTGGAAAATCCCCTCTAACTCTCCTTTGCTAAAGGGGAGAACCCAATAGTGTCCCCCACTTGAAAAAGTGGGGATTGAGGGGTTTTTAAAATTTGTTTTAAACAGCCTAAAAGGGCTCAACCATCAAGGGAATATTTCAAGGTTATAATTATTTTTCACTCGATTGGGGTAAAAGTTTAATGTTGACGATTGCTCGTATCAAAGCAGTGACTCGATGCCCGAAAGCTCAATGAAAATTCGAGACCCCCGTTTCGAGAAACGTAAGATTCCTTAAGGTCCTACCTCACCACTTCCCTCCAATATAATAAACCTTTGTTCGTAGTAGATGAGAATCCTTTCTGTGAAGAGATCTGTCCGCTCGTCGTTCCGATAATAATCGAAGCTTTCCCTTTTAGGTTAATTGAAATCACCGGAGCAGAGGGGATGCCATCGCCGATCATTTTCGAACGCTCTGAAGGAGTGAGTGAAAAATCCGTTATCTCATCCACCAGCAGCGCTCCTCCGCCGGAGAGGTATTCCACAATATAAAGTTTGGCATCTCCATCTACCCGACAGGGGTCATTCGTCTGCTTGTAAGTATAAGTGGTGAAATAGACCAGACGGTTGAAAACCGTTGGTTTGGCAAGCACTTTTTCATGCTTTCCACCCGCTTTTTCCAGTTGGATAAACCATCCTTTTTGAGGATCGGTTACTCCGACAAATGTGTTTTGTCCAAGCCCTATAAGGTCTTTTAAATTTCCCTCTTTTCTCGGATAGGGCCCCTGCCCATCGTCTTTGACCGCATAAAATCTCTCTGGAGGGTTGGTGCTGTCGTTCGGGTTTTCCCTGTCTCCTGTTCCAAAATAAACCCAGGGGACTTTATACCTATCAAATGCCAATGCAGGCTGATAAAAGATGGGGTGTTTCTGGGTGGGAGTTGCGGGAGCCTGGAATAACCTCTTCCCTGTCCACTCCTCTTTATCGCCCGAGGAGACATCGAAAACCCACATCTGGCCACCCAGGTCACCGATATAAACCCTGTCAACATAGCCATCCAGATTCATATCCACCGCTGTCGGAGGGGCCGGCATGGAATATTTCATCCCTTCATATCCGGAGAGTTCTTTGATGATACTGCCTGTTTTGATGTCAATGACAAACAACCCCCTACCAACCGATGCATCCTTCACTTTTGTTTCGGTGGGATCAAACCCTCCTCCGATAAAAGCCACCCATATTTCCTTTCCTCTCAATTTTACCCTGTCAATGGTGGGCTCGGACCAGCTTTCGCCCAATTTAGCAAGGGTCGCCGTGTCGCCCGGGGCCGGAAACTCCCAGAGATAAACCGGATTTTTAGTGTCCGTGATATCGAGGGCAAAATAATGCTTGCCCCCTTTTCTTAACCCGCAGACCAGAACGGTCCGCCATTCCCCGGGGTCCTTCTTCCCATTCGAATTTAAATCCCCCCACCATACATCCGCCACTTTCGGCGACGAATCGACGTAATAGGTGTGGGAAGAAACCATCTGTTTTAAATTTTTAAGCACACTGGGAGGGATGAATGCCCATTCCTCAACCCCGGTTCCTACATCGTAGCCGCCCTGTGGAGGTTTGGATTCATCCCAGTTTCCCGCATTAAAGGCGTGGAGCATGCCATCATTTGCGCCGACAATGACGACCTTAGTTCTCTTCTTCTTCGTCTCGTAAAACCCCCCTGGCCCGTCGAATCCTTCATCTTTGAAAAATTTTGATGGCGATCCCACAATCACCGGATTGGAATGGAAGATGTCGCCAAGTTTAGAGAGTCTATCCACGTTGGTCTCTTCATCCTTAGGGTCGATGTCGAGCACATCCACTCCCCGGATATGGGCGATCAGTCTCCAACGGGTTGCATCATCTCCGACATCCAGATCAGCATTGGTAAGGTTGGCTGCCGTGAAACTCTTCATTTCCCCCCCGATATAAGTCTTGATATTTCTGCCCCCGGAAGGGTTCGTTTTTAACATATCGTTGGCACTCCAGATCAGGGAATACCAATCAGGATTTCCCCTGCCGTCCACCTTAAGGGTTCCGTCTTCTTCCAAACGATAGGCTTTCAGATCGCCTTTCCAGAACGGGGTTTCGTTAGGTTCGAAGGAGGTGATGTAGATGATGTTGTCATAGACCGTTCTCACGGCTGGAACCGAGGGAGATGTAAACGAAAATGACCTGTCCTTTATATCAATGAGTACCTTTTCTAATTCATTGGTCAATTGCTCCGCATTGTCAGCATTGAAATACAGTCCGCCACCCTTTGAAGCCGTACTGGATAGCAGAGGATGATCGATTCCAAAACCGATGGTATAAGTAATGACATTTTGAAGACCTTCCAGATTATCCCTTGCATCGTTTACATTCAGGTACCAGGCAATTCCATCTAAGTAATAGGGATAATTGCTGTTTCCAGGCTGGGGGGTTGTATCATACTGGCCGCGGATCGCAGGTAAAACCCAGTGCGGAAAGGTCCAATCTCTCGTTGGCTCTCCGTCTGTAATGAGGATAATGAAATTTTTCTGGCAATAGTATTGAATAGGGCTGGCATATTTAGCGTTCCTATAGAATGATTTATTACTCCCCCTGAAATATTCCCATGCCTCAACCATCGTCTCGGTAAGAGGAGTCCAGGTGAGAGCCTTAAGATTATCTATCCCTGTTAAGAGGGTGCCTATTGAAGAACCACATTCAGCTAACAACATACCTCCATGGTCTTTACCGGTCGTTATCGTATCGAATTGCATCAGGCCGAAGCGAACCCCGGTTGTAGTGTTAATCAGATTCTTTAAGACCTCTCTTGCCACCTGGACCCTTGTTTTATTCGATTGTTCTCCGATTTGACTTCGCTCAATGTCTGATGCATGCCAGAAGATCCAGTTGAGATAGTTCCCGTTATATCTCACTCCTGCATTATCATCTCCGGGGCCCCATAAGAGCCGAACGGTTCTCCCGTTAACGGTGGTATCAATTAATTGATACGAAACATTATGTCGATAATAGATCCTCCCGGGGGTGTAATCCCCGGTATAAGTTGTTAGAGGATTATAATTTTTGTGATAGACAACCTCATTCATGCTGCCGGAGTTGTCCATGATGATCAGGATGTTGGGATCCACGCGGACGGCGAATATCTCGGTATCGTCCGCAAATGCACCATTCACCGAAATAAAAGTCAACAGGCAAAGAATACCTATATATCTAAGCATCTCATCCTCCGCCGTTACTGTGGAATTGTTTTTTTATTTCCATTCGTTTGGGCTCTGTCGGTTATTCGTATGGTCGCCTCGTTTTTTTCAATCGTCACAATCACATAATCCCCTTTCTTAATCGTTCCGAGAGGAATGTCGGCTCCGCTGATGTCCATGACTTTAATCTTTTTGGGAAGGGCAATCGAAGTTCTCTCAACCGTGATGAATTTACTGGAGATATCGACGACCTGCCCCCGGAAAACTGCCCGATTCTCCTTCTCAGCAACGGCAGAGGTTGCCATGAACAATGGGACTAAAACCAGTATGTAAATCAGAACGATTTTCCGGATTGAAGACATCTCTATTCCTCCTCTTTCATTAGATAGAAAATGGATCTCGTCTAACGGTAAGGGTAACGATGCCCGTATCGGTTTTCGGCAACGTCTTTCGTCTGAAGTAGTTGACGTAACCCTTAGACGATATACGAAACGGGCTTCATAGCCGTGACCTTAACCCAAGACCCCGGCCAATTTTCATCCTTCGAGGGCGTCCCCCGGACATGGGCCATTAATTATCGTAGCCGGTCACTCTGGGAAAAGGGCCATATCTCACCTGAACCTCAATTTCCTTCACTGCTCTGAACGCTTCACCGGTTGAATTGACCTGGAACCTTTTGAACTGCCACCTCGAATCATAACCTTCCACTAAAAATGGACCGCGATCTTCAATCTGGCTTCGGTAGTAGGAATCTTCCCCTAACTTCGTTCGGGTTATCGGATTTGTAACAGGGATCTGGTTGATGCCCACCTGGACTCCGGCTTCGGAAGCATAGAATGCATCCATCCCTGCCCTTTCATTTCCCGATATACTGACTTCAAAGGTTGTGCTGGTAATTGCATTAATTCCGATCAGGGTTAACACCAATAATATCATCATGGCAATGATCAGAGCCATTCCCTTATCGTTTAGCCTGTGCGAAACCATGCTCTGCTGAGGCCCGGATGGATTCAATAATGCTTCGTAGCCTTGCGGAGCGTTTGCCGGGGATCGCTTTTCCATTCTTTAAATGCCTCCTTTTGAGCTATTGTATCGTATCCATGTTCCGGACATAGATATTCGAGGCGATGGTCCTCCTCCGAAATCCATCCCCACCCTTGAAATCAGAGTCGGACCGATCCGTTTTAGCGGTGACCGTCACTTTCACCAAGCAAATGTTTTCTGGAATGTCAGTCGGGTTATTCTCACCATCAAAATATTCAAATCGGAGGTTTTCGATATTTTCAGCAACCGGTTGGTTTCCTCCGCCTGTATTCTCATTTCTAAGAAGATTCATCTTACCGACGCTCATCCCTATGCTATAAGTGATGGCTTGGATCTTAAAGATAGGAGTTCCGGCGGGATGATTCAATCGAAGTGGTTTTTCAAGGATCAGATTACGGACATTGCGACTGACCACTTGATTGCTCTCCAACCCTCCAATCGATATAAATCGATGAGCATTCCCATCAAACCGGTCTGTGGCATAATTCAGAGTAATTTGATTCCCGGAGGCGGATGCCACCAAGATGGGCTCTCCGTTATCTCGCCTGACCTGCAAAAACCCTCCGACGATTGTGATGGTGTTCTGTGCCCCCGTGATGGGTTGAGTAAACCCATTGACCCCATTTGGAAGATTCAAAACATCTTCCAAACCTCCAAAACCCGCCATTCTGATTTCACTCATCATTCGACTGATGGCAATCCTCACATTTTGCTGCATGTCAACGACCTGTTCCTGGACGATGTAGGTTTTCTGCTGGCCGACGAAGGTCCGGTATAATCCGGCGATTAGAAGCGCACTGATGACCAGAGCGATCAGAAGCTCAATTAGGGCGATCCCCTTTCTATTTTTCAGCGTATTTATCAGATTCATGGTCATCCTCACTGCGATCTTACCGTCGAAAAAGAAATCCTGTGATCCACGCCATCATTCCAAGTCACGGTATAATTAATTATTCTGAGATCATCGTTTGCGGTGATGTTATAGGTCCGGTTATAAGTAACGCCCGCAAGGGTTATGGCTCCGTCATTATAATTTCCAGCAACGAGTTGATCATAGGGTAAATTTTTTAAAAATTCCAATTGGTCCTGAGCCACGTAAGTCCCCTGCATTAAATTATTGCTGAAAAAATTTCCTCGAACCGAGGTCATCTGCAGTGCGGCAATGGCAAGGATTCCGACGGCTAAAATGACCAATCCAATGAGAATTTCAAGAAGCGAAAACCCTTTGCTGTTCATGTGAATATTTCTCCTGCCCGTGGTGTAGGGGAAATCCATAAACATCCCCTATTTATAGCGGTGGATTGACTGCTATTCTACCTGTCGATGTGGTGAGCGAGATCTTTCTCACGCTCCCTTTTGTATTTCTTAAGGTCAGACTTCCGGTTGACGCCGTAGAATTGGGATTGAATAAGAACCAGTTATTATCAGGAAAAGAAGTGAACTGAATACCTGCGGGGAGTTCTTGGAGCGTTCCGTCAGCTACCCAACCGGCTGTTGTCTGATACTCTAAGATAAAGGTTTTGGCATTTGGAAATCTAACTCGATAATCGGTATTCACAAAAACCGCCTTCATCTGGGCTGTTCTTAAGGTGGAAACTACATCTCGGGTGGCTCCTCTCAGTCGGTAGTTCGGTATCCATGCTCCTATATTGGGGGCGAGCAATGTCGCTCCAATAGCAATGATCACCATAACGATGATCAATTCAAGTAAGGTAACGCCCCTTTTATTCATAATAAAATTAATTTAGCAAATTACGTGCCATCTTTTCTGTTTAAATACTTATGTAAAATTAAATGGTTATGTTTTATTATTTTGATAAAGCCTACAAAAGTTCCAAAATTTTTGCATCAAATATGAACTTTTTTCATAGCCAATTGTTTTCAATTAAACCCCCGTATATCCCGCCTTGAAGTACAGGGTTTTCATTCTCTTCGCATTCTCGAAACTACTATTAAAACTTTTGTTTTTTTGAATTATTGGGTAAAGATCAGGTATTGATCATCCGGGTGGCCGGAAATCTACAGTCAAAAGATATCTCTGGATTGCTTTCGCTCCTTCGTTATCAGATACTTCAATCTCAATTTGATGTGCTCCTTTATCTTCTTTTCGTATTTCCCATTGGATAAGGCCTGTATTTTTATCTATCTTCATCCCTTTTGGGGCGGATTTCAGCAAAAAGGTCAAAGGATCATTGTCAGGGTCATTCGCTCTCACCTGATAAAGATAGGTTGTTTTTTCGACGGAAGTTGGGGGTGAAGAAAGAATCATGGGAGGACTATTGGATATGATCACCTTTTCGGATTTTTTGGAGGTTCCCGAAGCTTCCCGATCATCAGGAGTTACAGTAACGATGACGGAATCCCCCTTTTTGAAACGAATTCTGGGGAGCTGTTCCTTAACTTCCTCGTTTAATACCTCTCCGTTGACTTCCCATTGGTAAGTGAAATAGATGAAATCTCCATCAGGGTCGTTTGCTTTAATGACCACTTTCAAATCTTCACTCGATGAGGCAATCTTGGGCTCAATCCTCACCTCTTGAATGATAGGTGGAGCATTAAGGATGGTCACCGAAGCAGAAAGAAATGGTCTTCCTTCTTCTTTTCCATCAGAGGGAACGACCCTTACGCGAAGGATGTCCCCTTTTTTAAATGTCCCTCTTTTTAACGTAGGTCGGTTTTCTCCTACCAACTCCGAATCGTTTTTAATCCACTGGTAGCGATAGGTAATAGGGTCCTGTTCAGTATCTTTGCTCTCAATAGCCACACCGAGGTCACTTTCCCCGCTCGGATTTTCTGGCAAGACTTTTGCCGAGACAATCACAGGGGGAGAATTCGATTTTACTTGCGATTCCTCTCTTCCGGGTCCTCCGCATGAAAGGATCCCAAGGAATAGGAGAGAAACCAACAGGAGCATAATGATATTCTTCAACATGGGATTCCTCCTACAGATACTTTATACGCATAATCAGGAGAAATGTCAAAAGTAAACTGATGGAAATAAACGTTTATTGGTCACGAGACACGTATCGAATTGAGAAACCTGAAACTTCGATCAAAACTCGAGCTTTACATTTCGATGGACAAGCATCAATACTATTTCGACAACGATAACCGTTACCTTCTAACCATCAACCCTCTAAGATCCCATAATCCTTGATCTTATAAAGAAGAGCACGGTGACTGATCTCGAGCAGTCGGGCTGCCTGCGTGTGATTCCCTTTGGTCTTTTTTAAGGCTTTCCTGATCAATGCTATCTCCAATACCTTGGAGGCTTTTTTAATCGAATATTCTTCTTCAGCCATTGGGACCATCGGAACTTCGTTTTGAAAGTTTTGTATCTCAAATGGCAAGTGGTCTAACTCGATTTTCGTTCCGTCGGTTAATACCACAGCCCTCTCGATTGTATTTTCAAGCTCTCTCACATTTCCGGACCATCTATAATTCATCAACACCTCCAGGGCTTTCGAATCAACCTCTTTCACATTCTTATTCAGGGTTTGATTGTGCTTATTGATAAAATACTGAATCAGAAGGGGAATATCCTCCCTTCTCTCACGAAGTGGTGGAATGGATAAGTGGAGGACATTTAACCGATAGAACAGATCCTCCCTGAACCTCCCTTCGCTCACCTCTTTGGCCAGGTCTTTTACGGTTGCAGCTATAATTCGTACATCCACCTGAATGGATTTTGATTCACCCACTCTTCGGATCTCCCCCTCCTGAAGCACCCGGAGAAGTTTAACCTGAAGCTGGGAGGGTAATTCCCCTATTTCGTCTAAGAAGATAGTTCCTTCATCTGCTTCTTCAAAAAGCCCTTTCTTGGTCCGGATGGCATCGGTAAAAGCCCCTTTCACGTGGCCAAACAGTTCACTTTCGAGAAGATTTTCTGGAATGGCGCCGCAATTGACTGGAACGAAAAGGTTTTTAGCACGGTCACTATGATAATGGATGGCTTTTGCAATTAATTCCTTTCCGGTTCCACTCTCTCCGGTGATGAGGATAGTGGATTTATATGGAGCAACCTTTCGGATGATTTCAAAGATCTTGTTCATCTTATCATTCTTGCTCACGATGTTTTCGAAACTGTACTCCTTTTTTACCTCCTTTTTAAGAAGTTCATTTTCTTTTCTGAGACGTTCTCTTTCTTCAGCCTTTTTCAAGGTGAGAACAATCTCATCTGGCTTGAAGGGCTTCGAAATGTAGTCGTAGGCCCCTAATTTCATGGCTTCAATGGCAGTATCAATGGTTCCATAGGCCGACATCATGATAATGGGAACATCCACCCCGACTTTTTTGGATTCCTGCAAGAATTCAAGCCCATCCATCTGGGGCATGCGGATATCGCAGAGGACGTGGTCAAACTCAGCACTGGCGACTTTACTCAACCCTTCCTCACCGTTGGCTGCACTTTCAACCTCATAGCCCTCCTTTTTGAGGATCACCGTCAACATGCTACGAAAACTCTCCTCGTCATCTACGATCAAAATGCGTCTGGGAATCATCTTAACCCCCTCGTTTATTGGTTACGGCTACA
>Ga0209721_1002829_pt1 | contig 10162 bp, 13 predicted proteins | sample TshhotsprinmetaG_FD_184139 | JGI IMG/M metagenome (GOLD analysis project Ga0209721, IMG submission 184139) | Hot spring microbial communities from South Africa to study Microbial Dark Matter (Phase II) - Tshipise hot spring metaG (SPAdes)... | ecosystem: Environmental > Aquatic > Thermal springs... | reverse complement strand
GCGCCCCCCGCCCCGGCATGGCCCCGCACCGCCGCCACGGTCAGCTTGGGCATGGTCAGGATGGTGCGCACCACGTCGTTGATGGCGTTGATGTTCTCCCAGGAGGCCAGCGCGGGGTCGGCGGCGGCCTCGATGGCCCCCAGGTGGATGCCGTTGCTGAACACGTCGTACCCGCCCCACAGCACCAGGGCGGCAGTGGGGCGCCGGGCGGCCTCCTGGAGCTTTTTCTGCAAGGCCCGGGCCTGCTCGGTGCGCATTCCCCCGCCCTGGAACTCCCAGGCCAGGTGGCCCACCGTCTGTACCAGCCCCTCTACCTCCAGGCTTTCCTCCCAGTAGCGGATCTCCTGGTAGTTGGCTCCGTTGAACTCATCCCCCCACACCGGGAGGGTCTGGGCCCGTTCGCCCAGCACCTGCACGGCGGGCAGCTTGATCCCGCCCTTGGCTTTGAGATGGCTGATCCAGATCGCGCCATCCACAGTCTTGCGCAGGATGGCCCCCTCCCGCTGGCCCAGCACCTCACCGGGCAGGCCTACTTCCACCCCCGGCTGGGCATGGGCCCCGAATAGATAAACCGGCATCCCCAGCACCTCATCCAGCACCCCCGGTGAACCGTCGGCGGCCCGGATGCGGCGCAGAATCTCCTTGGTGGGCATCCGCCCCCAGTCAATGGCCCGATCCTTCTGCTTGAGCACCGGGTGCAGCACCCCCCGGGCCTCTTGGACTTCGGCCAGCGGGGTGGGCTTCCAGACCCCCGCCTGCCAGGCCGGGAAGCGCTCCAGCGCCTCCAGCACACAGGCCACCGCCGCCTCCACCACCTCGTTCTGGTAGATGGAGGACTTGCTGGCCTCCCGCATGGGGAACTCCCGCCAGGCCCAGATGTCCCCGGCGTCCATCTCGGCGTTGGCCTGCAAGAGCGTGACCCCCCAGACCGGCTGGGCCTGCAGGATGGCGTGATCCAGGCTGTAGGCCCCCCGGTCGCCCCGCACCCCGGGGTGCACGATCAGGGTGGGGTAGCGGCTCCAGATGGACTCCGGCACGGCCCGCTTGAGGAAGGGGCAGAGGATGAGCTCGGGCCGCCAGAGCTCCACGGCCTCCTGCATGACCGCATCATCCAGGGCTAGCTCGATGCTGACCTGGTGGCCGCGCTCCTCCAGCTCGATCTGTAGACGTTGGCTCAGGGTATTGTGGGCAGTGGTCAGGAATAGGATTTTCACAAAAGGATTATATAAAATCTTTTCGTATTTTCTGCAAACACCCTACGAAAGCCCTTTTTACCCCTAGTCCAACAAAGCGAAATTTTTATATAATACCCCACGATGCTCGAGCTTGCCGACCCCCCCATCAACTCCTGGCTCGACCTGCCGCCCTACCTGCTGCAAGACCTCCAGCGCCACACCACCGTGGTGGCAGTGCCGGTGCAGGCCCGCATCTACAGCGAGGGCGACCTGGCCGGGGCGGTCTACCTGGTGGAGCGCGGCGAGATCCGCCTGCACCGCCACCAGCCCGAGCGGGAGTACACCCTGGCCCACCTGGGGGCAGGGGAGATCTTCGGCGAGATGGCCCTGCTGGAGGAGGCCCCCCGCGACCACCACGCCACGGGGAGCAGGGCGGCCCGCCTGCGGGTGCTCTACCGTGACACCTACCAGCTCCTGGCCCGCCGCTGGCCCCAGCTGCGCCACTTTGTGGCGGTCACCCTGGCCCGGCGGCTGCGCCAGGCCAACCGCCAGATCGAGGTGCTGTCCTTTGCCAAGACCAAGGGCCGGGTGGCCCACGCCCTGCTGGAGCTGCACCACACCGGGGGGCTGGCCCGGCCGATCACCCACCAGGAGCTGGCCCAGCGGGCCAAGGTTTCCCGTGAATCGGTGGGCCGCATCCTGGGCGAGCTGCACCGGCAGGGGGTGGTGGTCTACGAGGGGGGCCGCCTCCGGGTGGCCGACCCCCCCGCGCTGGAAGGCCTGCTGCTGGCCTAGCCCCCCAGGGCCCGGAAGGCCTTGCGGGCCTCCCGGCGGGCCTCCGCCAGCACCGGATCCAGGGGCTGGTAGGGGATCTGGTAGGTCTGCCCGGCATGGTAGACCACCTGGCCGTGGCGGTTCACCACGTCCTGGCGGGGCTTGAGGATGGCGGTCTTGAACGTCCCGCTGGGGCCCATCAGGCGGGCGTCCAGGCCGCGGTCTTTGAGCGCGTTGGCCAGGTAGGCGTTGTTGGTCACCACCGGGCCCTGGGTCCTGGCCAGGATGGCCTCCACCAGCCCCAGGTAGTTGCCCTTGAAGGGGAAGATCTCGCCGCCCAGGTAAACCACCCCCCGGAAGAGGTCTTTGCCGAGGGCCACCAACACCGTGTAGAGAACCACTGCTTGCATTTCCTTGCTCATCCTTTGCTCCTTTCAGGCTGCTTTGGGCAGCACGATTCCATCGCCTTCGCCCTCCCAGGGCAGCAGGCTGGATGGCTGGGTGGGTTTGCCGTTCAGGCTGAACCTGAAGCGGCTCAAGAACAGGCGCTCCTGCGCCCGGGTGATTGCCACGTACAACAGCCGCCGTTCTTCCTCCAGCGAGGTCTGCTCCCCGCCGATGGGGAAGACCCCCTGCACCAGGCCGGGAATGAAGACCACCGGCCACTCCAGGCCCTTGGCGGCGTGAATGGTGGAGAGCCGCACCCCCTCAGAGGCGTCGGCCCCCAGGAAGAGCGAAACGGGGAAGAAGGAGGCCTCGAGGTCATTCCGCTCGAGCCACTCCCTGGCCAGCAGGGGCAGCCGTTGCAGCCGGCCCCAGCGCTCCGGGGCGTTGCCGAGCTTTTCCAGGTAGCCCATCAGCAGCCCCCTGCCCCCCTCGAGCAACTCCTCCAGCACTTCCGGCAGGGCCTCCCGTGGGATCTCCTGAAGCACGTTGCGCACCCACTGGATGTAGCCCCCTACCAGACGCTGCTGCTCCAGGTCTACCCGAGGCAGCTTCAGGCTCTGCATGGCCTCTTCCAGCCGCCCGCCCGCTTCCAGCAGGCGTCTCAGCCCGGCCATTCCCAACCCCGGCACCAGCGGCAGGATGCGGGCGGCCAGGTCCACCGGCGGCTGATCCAGCACCGCCAGCTTCAAAAGGGCCAGAAAGGCCTGCACCTCTCTGCGCTTCTCCAAAGCCACCCCGCCCACCAGGGCATAGGGGAGACCGGCCTTTAGAAGCGCCTCCTCAATGGGACCGATCTGCTGCCGGCTGCGCACCAGGATGGCCACCTCTGAGGGCGCAAATCCCTCGTGCTGGATAATCCGAACCACCCACGCTGCCTCAGCCCAGGGGTTGTCCAGCACCTGCCAGACCGGGGGGGCTCCCCCGGGCGACCCCGCGATGGGGCTGGGCAGCACCAGCCGGGCCACCTTCAGGATGCTTTCGGGGCTGCGGTAGGAGCGTGAGAGCCGGTAGACCACCGGCTGGTAGGCCTCCACGAACCGCTCCATCACCTCCGGCAAGGCCCCCCGCCAGCCGTAGATCTGCTGGTTGGCGTCGCCCACCGCGTAGAAGTGCCCCCCCGGCGGGCACAGCTTTTGCAGCAGCGCCAGCTGCTCGGCGTCGGTGTCCTGGAACTCGTCCACCAAAAGCCACTCGCAACGCTCCCGGGCCCATTGCAACAGGGCCGGATCGTCCAGCGCGGCCAGGGCCCTTGGCACCAGGGTGCGCAGGCTGACCAGCCCCTCCGCCGCCAGCCATTCCTCGAAACCTTCTTCCGAGCCGTGCTGTTGCTGCCACTCAGCCCGGTAGCCCTCCTCCACCTCCTCGTCGATCACCCGAGGCGGGTGTTCGGTCTGCATCAGCAGCGAGAGGGCCAGGGCGTGCAGGGTCTTGATCTGGGGCAGCCGCGCCACCCGCCCGCTGAGCCGGGCCGCCATCTCCCCGGCAGCCTTGACGCTGAAGGTCACCAGGGTGACCCGCTCCGGGGCCTCTGTCTCCAAAAGCCGAACCACCCGCTCGATCAGGGTACGGGTCTTGCCCGAACCCGGCCCGGCCAAAACCAGAGCGGCCCCCGCTTGATGGGAGGCCGCCCGCTCCTGAAAAGCATCTAGGCTGCGTAACTCACCTGCTCCCAAGGGACCTCCTCCAGCAATCTCACGCTCTGGGCGGTCTGGGCCAGCTCCAGCGACAAAAGCCCCTGGAAGCTCCAGACCTCCACCTCTTTGCCCATCTGCACCACCCGGCTCACCGCCGGGGCCAGATCCCCGTCCCCCGAGACGATAACCGCCCGGTCGTAGGCCCCCTGTACCCCCAGGAAGACCAGATCGGTGGCCAAGGCCACATCGGTGCCCTTTTCCTGGCCCTGCTGCACCCGGCCTAAAAACACCTCCCAGCCCTGCCGCCGCAGGGCCTCGATAAAGCCCAGGTGCAGCGCCCCGTCGCCGTACTCCGGCAGGGCCGAGTAATATTTCTTGATCGCCGCCTCGGGGGCCACGTAGCGTACCAGGGCGGACATGCTGATCCGTTGTCGTCGCCCCTTGCCCAGTAGCTGCCGCCCCTTCAGGCCGTTGTACAGGTTGTTGCCGTCTACAAAGATCGCCGTTTTCATACTGTGCCTCCTTTTCTTTTTCTTTACGCTGCCTGGTAGCGCCGCAGCAGGGTGAGCATGGCCTGGCTGGCGGCGTCATAGCCCTGGTTGGCCAGCGCGTCTGGGTCTGAATGCCCCGCGCTCTGGGCGGCCTTCCAGCGCTCATACCAGAGGGCCCGCAGGGCGTGGTACATGCTGCCCCAGGCGGTGCCGGTGGCCGCGGCCATGGCGCTCTGGGCCACGCCGTACTCCACCTCGCTGGTGCTGCTGAGGGCGGCCTCCCAGGCCTCCTGATAGGCTTGCTCCGCGACTTTCAGCAGGGCCAGCCCGGCCTCATCCAGGGCGATGGCATTTTCCCCGTATTCCCCCCGCATTCGTCCGGCTTCAACGGCCCGGCGGGGACGCAGATCTTGCGGGCGGAGCGCTTCGTACAACGGGAGCACACTACCGGCTATCTCCGCCGCCAGAAACCGCGCTACCGTGTGGGCTCTAGGCACCGCCCGCAGGGCCCAGACCGCCTCGAGAGGCTCGGTCATCTCCGCGATGGCGAACAGGCTGACCGGGGCCTCGGGGCTGACCCCTCGCCGCTCGAGCGCCTCGCAAATCTCGCCCCCGTAGCGGCCCAGCAATTGCTGGATATTTTTACGGGTGGTGCATAGGTTCATCCGTATTGGGGCGGGCCGTGAGATCAGCTCGCCCAGGGTGCTCTGGACGCTTTCTGGCAAAGGGGACATAGAACCTCCTATCGCAGAAGGGGAGGCTTCCGCCCCCCCTTCTGGCTTCGACTGCCTCAGAACGGCAGGCTCTCCGGGAAGTCCTCCAGCGGCTCGGCCTGCACCCTCTTCTCCCCAACCTCCTTGCCCTCGCGGGCTTCCTTGAGGGCCTTGCGGGCCGAGGTGACCTCCATTTTCAGGCCGTAGCGCTTCTGGCCCTCCTTGTCGGTCCAGCTGTCGTTCTTGATCTGGCCCGAGAGCAGCAACCGCTCGCCTTTGCGCCCTTCCTTGAGCCCCTCAGCTGCCGGACCAAAGGCCACAAAGGGGAGGAAGTCGGTCTTCTCCTTGCTCAGCGAGACCGCCAGGGTTCCCCGGGCGAACGGCACCCCGCTCTGCCCGTAGGAGAACTCCACGTCGCGGGTCAGGTTGCCCACCGCCCAGAACTCGTTGACCCCGTGCAGCAGGCGGCGCTGCCCCTTGTTGTCGGGCTCGGTCAGGGCGTCCGCACCCACCTCGAAAGGCCAGATCCGCTGGGCCAGCACGCTCTGGCGCTCGCCCTGCTCGCTTTTGTAGGACTCGAAGCGGCCCAGCACCTTGGCCCCCACCCCGTCTTTGAGCAGCTCGGCGGCCCGCTCAGCAGCCTGTCCCAGCATCTTGATCGGCAGGTAGGTCGGCCCCTCCGTACCCCGGCTCTGCAAGGCCAGGGTAAAGCTGAGCATTGCCACCCCGTTGCTGGAGTAGCGCAGATCGCTGTTGTAGACGGCCCCTTCCAGGTGGAGCCCCTGGTTGATGTAGGTCTCTTTCTCCTTCATGTCCACCATCCTATTCCGAAAACTTTTCGCTTTCAACGACCCATCCAGGCCCTTGTGCCGTAAACCCCCCTGGCCAGCGGATCCACCCCCACATTGGCATCCAGCGCCTCCCAGTGGAGCCCGGTTCCGGCTGGAGTCAGCTCGACCTGGCTCAGGGCCTCATCGGAAGCCCCTCGCAGGCCCTCGATTTGGTCCACCTGGATCCACAGCCGCCTGCCATCCTGGAGCTCCACCTCGAGGCTCCGCGACCGGGGGTGGTAACGCGCCCGGCGGGCCACCGCCTCCGTCCGCGCCGCCGCTTTACCGGCTTTGCGGGCCGCTTCGATTTGCCGTTCCAGTTTGCCCATATCCCTCCTGGCTATTTCCAGCCCAGGCCCAACCGGCGGTTGAGCCCATCCACTGCCGCTGCCACCCGCTCCAGGCTCCGAACCAACAGGGCCGGACGCTGCCCGTAGGCCCGTTCCACCATCGCCCGGTCCAGATCGGGGGTTGAGGGCTGGCCCAGCACCCCTTCCAGGGCCTTCAAGGCCATCCACAGCTCGGCCATCTTGAGCTCCTCCCACAGCTTGGGGTTGCGGGCATGGCCGAGGTGGTTCTGCATCCACTTCACCCCTTCCCACAGGAAGGCCTTTGCATCGGGATTTTCCAGCCCCAGCGAGGCCCCCAGGATGTCGGCCCGAAGCCGCACCGCCTCGGCGCTGGCTCCGACCTCGGCCTCGCTGTAGAGCCGGGTAGGGGCGAAGCCCTGATCCCTGGAGCCCGTGATCACCACCCCTTCGGCTCCGGGCCGGGGGTGATACCCCAGGAAGTCCCACTGCCGGGGGTTCTTGACCCGCAAAGCCGTGGGGGCCTGCACCGCCACCAGCAGGCGGTTGTTGAAGGACAGGTGGAAGTGGGCCCCCAGGGCCCGGGCCAGGGGGAAGAGGGGTGCGGGATCGCCCTCCGCTACCTTCCAGATCTCGGCCCGGAGGCGGGCCCTGAGGGGCTCGAGGACGGGATTTTCCTGTTTACTCGCTTGCATCATATTCCAGCTCCTTTACCATCTGCTCGAAGGCATCTACCACCTCGGTGGGGGCATCCCAAACTTCCTCGTAGTAGCGGATGGTGCCATCCCTGACCACCCGCACCCGCTGGCCGCGGAACCAGTTGGCCACCACGCATACCGTGCCGTCTTCCAGGGTGAACCGCATTTCCATAGCGCCTCCTTAAGCAAGAACCTCGAGGGTCTCCCCTCGAGGCCAACCTCCCCTGCACCAGGGGTCAGAGCATCCGGCCCAGGGTGGCCTGGGCCGCTTCCCGCACCATCTCCACCGCATCGGCGGCCAGGGCCTCCAGCACCACCGGCGGGGTCTCCCGCCTGCGGGCCAGCGCCAGCCGGAGCCAGCGGTTCAGCTGCCCCAGCCGCTCCACCAGCGCCGCCGGGGGCAGGGCCGGGTTCAGGCAGGCCTTTGCCTGCACCTCCGGGTGGCGATCCTCCAGCAGCCCCGCCAGCACCGCCGCCGGGGTGCAGGGATTCGCCGCCACCGCCATGCGGACCCGCCACTCGGGATGCCGGGCCAACTCGGCCAGCACCTCGGGGCGCCGCTCCTCCGCCAGAACCATCAGGTTTTCCATACATCCTCCCTGGTCTTGCCCTCTTTTTGGTCTTGAGGAATCCCAAAGGGGGCAAGACATCGAAACCTAGTCCTTGTAGGGATCCTCCACCCCCGCCCCCGCCATCACCACCACCAGGGGGCGCAGGGTATGCAGCACCTGGATGGTGGGGCCCTGGGCGGCCAACACCTCGGTGAGCCGCCGGTAGACCTGGGGGGACTCATCCACATCCCCGCCCCGGCGGATGACCCCCTTGGCCCGGAGCCAGGCATCCATCTCCTCGACGGACACCTTCCCGGGCTCGAGCAGCGCCCCGGTTTTGCGGTGGCGCTTGCCCAGGGCCTCGCGGCGGCTCATCACCCGCCCCGCCCCGTGGACGGTGGAGAAGAGCGCCGCCTCCTGGAGGGGCCGGGCCCCTGGGTCGGTGCAACCCTGGAGGATGACCGCATCATCCCCCATGCTCCCGCCGACGAAGCCCTTCTGGCCGGGGAAGGCGGGCGTGGCCCCCTTGCGCACCACCACCAGCTCCTCCCCCCCGTGGATCTCCCGCCAGGCGAAGTTGTGGTGGTTGTGCACCAGCTCCACCTCCACCCCGCCCAGGAGCTGCACCACCTTGCGGGCCACCCACTCCCGTCCGGCGTAGGCGTAGCGCCCCGCCAGGTTCATCAGGGCCCAGCAGCGCTGCCCCAGCTCGTCGCTGAGGCTGAGCAGCGTCTCGGCCTCGGGCAACCTTACCGAACCAGCCGGGCGATCCGTTCCAGCGCCCCATCCTTGCGCAGGTTCACCACCGGCACCCCCCACCTCGAGGCCAGCCGGATCGCCTGCCCCGTCCCGCCGGTCTCGAGCCCACACTCCGCCTCGGACTCGGCCCCATCCGGTGTCCAGCAGATGACCAGCGCCACCGGGTCGTCGAGGTTTGCCCCCAGCACCTGGTGGCTGTTGCGGGCCATCAGCTTCTGCGCCCCCGGGGAGAGCCGCGACCAGGCCGGGTGCAGCGGGGCCGCCACCTCCAGGGCCCGGGGGCTGGGGCGTTCCAGGGTGGCAGCCTGGTAGCCGTTGTACCCCGGCCAGGGCAGGAACACCTCCACCGTGCCCCCACCGGCCCGGGCGCCCCGCTCAAAGGCCTGATCCGCCCCCTCCGCCCCGCCCGTCCTGAGCATCCAGCCGAGCGCTGCCAGCCGCCGGGCGATCCGCTCCATCAGGCCCAGCACCTCTTCCGGGGCCTTCCGGCTCCCCACCCCTGCGTATACCTTCTTCATAAGTCACCTCCTGCATCGAGGCCCGCAGCACCTCCAGGTCGGCCTTGCGCAGCACCCGGGCCAGCCGCCGGGCCTGTTCCAGCACCGCCTCGTGCCGTTGACCCCCCGCCGTCTCGACGAAGGCCTTCACGCTCTTGGAAAGCCGCTGGAGCTCGTACATCAGCTCCTCGAGCTCCTTCACCTCTTTCCACGCCGGGGGGGTCTCCTGCCTCGGCTCCTTGACCTCCTCCTCCTTTTCCGGTCGCTCGCGGAAGGGGGAGCGGAAGGTCAGACCGGCTTTGCGCACCTCCGGCTCGAGCAGCTCCGCCAGCCGCCTGAGTTCCTCCTCCACCTTTTTCAGGCTCTTGAACTCCAGGCGCTCGACCTTCTTCTCGAAGATGAGCCACTCCCGCAGGGCCGGGGGGATGCGGGGGTCGTCCAGAGGCAGCTTGTCCACGGCTATGTCCGCCTCAATGCCCTGGAGGATGACCGTGACCTTCTTCTTGCGGATCTTCCGGGCCCCGTGCGCCACCGCAGCCCACTTATGGAGGAAGTAGGGGCCGGGCCGCAGCCGCCGCACCAGGATCCACCCGGCCTGCGGGCTGCTTTCAATGACCTTGAACAGGGCCTGGGCGTAGTTGCGCACCGTTCCCACGTTCTCGAAGCCCAGTCCCCGGAAGATCTGGATTTCCTCCTCGCTTAGGGCATTTTTTAGGATGGCCTTGAGCACGCTTTCCTCGCTGGTGCGCCGTACCCGGCTCAGGTAGCTGATGGCCCGCACCAGCTTGCCGATGGAGTTGATGCCCTCCCGTTGCTCGTTTTCCACCAGGGCCAGGGCCTCCATCTCGGCCTCGTCCACGTCCTCCAGCACGAAGGCCGGCACCTCCTCCCAGCCGAGCACGTCCCGCATGGCCCGCAGGCGCCGCTCCCCGGCGATCAGGACGTAGCCCTCCCCGCTCCTGCTTACCAGGATGGGCGATAGCAGACCGTGCCGCTGTATGGAGGCAGCCAGGTTTGCCAGCGCGCCAAACTCCTCTTCAGATCGGTACTGGTAAGGGTTGGTAACGATGACCGAGGCCCTAATCCTTTGAGGAATAAGATTGTTCATACAGACATTATACATAAACTTTTTATTTATAAAAATTCCACTTGCGCCCCAGGGCAGTAAGAATCATATCGGCTGTGCCCTCGAGGGTAAGAATCATATCGGCTGTGCCCTCGAGGGTAAGAATCATATCGGCTGTGCCCTCGAGGGTAAGAATCATATCGGCTGTGCCCTCGAGGG
>Ga0209721_1002827_pt1 | contig 10168 bp, 8 predicted proteins | sample TshhotsprinmetaG_FD_184139 | JGI IMG/M metagenome (GOLD analysis project Ga0209721, IMG submission 184139) | Hot spring microbial communities from South Africa to study Microbial Dark Matter (Phase II) - Tshipise hot spring metaG (SPAdes)... | ecosystem: Environmental > Aquatic > Thermal springs... | reverse complement strand
TAACCCTACGGCGGCCCAGCTCGATCGTGAGATCGCGCACGTACACGTTCATGCCGCCGGTTTCCTTGCCGCCGAGCATCGCCAGCGGACACGTATGGACACTGAGCATACAGATACTCAGATCAGACCGCGCCGGACGACGCGGCCCGGCAGAATGCGAACCCTGCACCGCAGCCTCCCTTTTGTGGTATAAGGCGTCAGACAGGATGCGCGAGAGGTGATGCGTCTCGCCGCGCAATCACGCCTCACGTTTCACGCCTTACGTTTCACGTTTCACGCTTCACGTCTCACGTCTCACTTCCACCCTCTCCCGCACCTCTGCTATCGCCTGTTCACGATTCTTGAAATGCACTGCCTGGAAGCCGGCCGCGCGCGCGCCTTCGACGTTGTGGAGAAAATCATCCACGAAGAGCACCTCGCCGGGCGCGACGCCCAGCCGGGCGGCAGCCAACGCGAAGATGCGCGCGTCGGGCTTGGCGATGCCGACCTCGGCCGAGATGACGATATCGTCCACGACATCCTGCAGGCCGAAATGCCCGGCGATGATGGCGCGGCCGTCCGACCAGGCGTTGCTCAAGATGCCGGTCCGAAAAGCCGGTCGCAGGCTGCGGATGAACGCCACCAGCGCATCATCACGGCGGTCTCCGGCCCAGAAATCGGCACGGAGCGCCGCCAGCCCCGTCGCGTCGAGCCGAAATCGCTCGGCCACGTAGGCCCACACCGCCTCGGCTGGTGCCTGCCCGATCGTCGCCAGTGCAGCGACCGGCGAATCGAACACCTCGTGATACAGCTCTTCGGGCGCAACCCCCAGCCGGGCGGCCGCGCGCAATCGGCCCGTCTGATCCTCTGTCCGCACGATCACGCCGCCGAAGTCAAAAATCAGCGCTCGAACTGACATACAACCGTTCTCACTCATGGGATTTCCCTCACTATCAGTTAATTCTACCACCGCCTGGGCTGAGCGCCAAAGTTTTTGTCCTCCTGTTCCGGCCATGATATAATCAAGCAGTGGAAAATGCCGTCTGCCGAATCTGCCCACCGCCATTCGACCCATGTCTGTTGCCGCAATCGTTCTCGCTGCCGGCCTTTCGCGTCGCATGGGACGCTTCAAGCTCACGCTGCCCTGGGGTGAGCCGACAGGCGCGCGCACCGTGATCGGCCAGGTGGTGGCCACGCTGGAGACGGCCGGGATCGCGGAGATCGTCGTCGTCACAGGCTATCGCAGCGCGGAGGTCATGGGGGCGCTGGCCGACACTTCCGCGCGTTGTGTTGTCAACCCCGACTATGCATCCGGCGCAATGTTGGCCTCGGTACTGGTCGGCCTGGCCGCTGTGAGCCAGCAGTGCATGGCCGCCCTGCTCTGTCTGGGCGATCAGCCGCAGATGGAGCCCGGCGTCGTGCAGGCGATCCTGGCGGCGGGCCAGAGCGCCGACTGGCAGACCATCATCATCCCCAGCTATCAGAGGCGCGCGGGCCATCCGATCCTCTTGCCGCGCTGGCTGTGGGGCGAGATCCTGGCCGGCCAGGGCACGCTGCGCGATGTGCTGGCCCGTCACCGCGGCCAGACCAGCTATCTGACGGTGGAGACGCCGACAGTGCTGGCGGATTTGGATACGCCGGAGGATTACGAGACGGCTGTGAGGCTACGTCAAACGTGAAGTGCGTGGCGTGGCTGAAAGCCGGCAGCTGATTCCGATTTCCCGCTTCCAGGAGTCTCCCATGCACATGACACGGCTGTTCATCCGCACCCTGCGCGAGGCGCCGGCCGATGCCGAAATCGCCAGCCATCAGCTGCTGGTGCGCGCCGGCTACATTCGGCAGCTCGGTGCCGGCATTTTCATTGCCTTGCCGCTGGCCCGCCGCACCCTGAGCAAAATCGAGCACATCATGCGCGCCGAGATGAACGCGATCGGCGGCCAGGAGCTCACAATGCCGGTCGTCCACCCGGCCGACATCTGGCAGGAGACCGGACGCTGGTATCAGATCGGCGCGGAGATGGGGCGGTTCAAAGACCGCACGGGCCACGAGATGGTGCTGGCGATGACGCACGAGGAGGTAGTCGCCGACCTGGCGCGCGGCCTGATCCGCTCCTATCGCCAGCTGCCGGCGCTGATCTATCACATTCAGACCAAATGGCGCGACGATCCGCGGCCGCGCGGCGGGCTGATCCGCGTGCGCGAATTCACCATGCTCGATTCCTACAGCCTGGACGCCGATGAGGCCGGCCTGGAGCAGCAGTATCGGGCGCACCATGACGCCTATTTGCGCATTTTCCGGCGTTGCGGGCTGCCGGTCATCGCCGTCCGCTCCGATACCGGCATGATGGGCGGTCGGATGGCGCACGAGTTCATGTACCTGACCCCCATCGGCGAGGACACCCTGGTGCTGTGCGATGCGTGCGGCTACACCGCAAACCGTCAGGTGGCCACGTTCCGCAAGCCTGCGCCCTCGGCCGAAGCGCCCCGGCCCATCGCCAGGGTCGCCACCCCCTACACGACCACCATCGCCGATCTGGCTGCCTTTCTCGGCGTGCCCGAAAGCCGGACGGCCAAGGCGGTGTTCATGATGGCGACGGTCGGAGATGGGAGTGCGGGTGAGGTTTTCGTGTTCGCAGTGATCCGGGGCGACATGGAGGTCAACGAAACGAAACTGGCGAACGCAATCGGCGCGCGGGCGCTGCGGCCGGCCACCGAGGAGGAAATCAGGGCGGTGGGCGCGGTGCCGGGCTACGCGTCGCCGGTGGGGTTGCCGACACACGGCCACGCATCCTTCCAGATCATCGTGGATGACCTCATCCCCCACGCGCCCAACCTGGTCGCCGGCGCAAACGAGGAGGGCTATCACCTGCTGAACGTCAACTACGGTCGTGACTACACAACAACACTCGTGTGCGATATCGCTGCAGCACGCGATGGCGACCCGTGCCCCGTCTGTGGCAGCCCGCTACGCACAGCCCGTGGCGTGGAAGTGGGCAACATCTTTCAGCTCGGCACACGCTACACCCAGGCGCTCGGCGCGACCTATCTCGACCACAATGGCCAACAGCGGCCGATCGTCATGGGTTTTTACGGTATTGGCGTCGGCCGGCTGCTAGCGTGCATTGCCGAGGCGCATCACGACGAGAAGGGGCTGATCTGGCCGATCACGGTCGCGCCGTACCACGTGTACCTGATCGGAATGCCCGGCGCAGAGACGGAGGCCGAGGCGCTCTACGCCGATCTGACCGAAGCCGGGATCGAGGTCCTCTACGATGATCGCGAGGAGACCGCTGGGGTCAAATTCAACGACGCCGACCTGATCGGCATCCCGATCCGTCTGACGTTGGGCAAGCGCTCGCTCAAAGAAGGCGGCGTCGAATTCAAGCGCCGCGACCGGGCGGAAAAAACCATCGTGCCGCTGACGGCTGCAGTTGCGCATGTCAAACAAGAGATCATGCAGCTTGAGGACGGACTGAACAATCGCTTTGCTTCTTATGCCTGAATGTGATATGGTCGCAGCTAAGCGTACTGTGCAGGAGGTCGAACAGTTCGATCTGTAACCGTGTGGACCGGCTCAGGCGGGCCGCACATGACATCGGCTAACTACGCAGTGGATATCACGGCCGGCCAGTCGGCCATCGCGGCCTCGACCAGCACGAACTACGGGGTCCGCATGGGCTTCTGGGGCGCGTTCATCGGCAGCCGCACCTTGCTGCCGCTGATCCGGAGGAACTGACGAGTCAACTCCAGAGGTTGCGGTGACCAGAGGCCCCGAAGACTGAAGACCGGCCTGAGCTTCAGGGCCTCACGGCACCGGTTGCAATCGGAAACGAGCGGTCGCCCGTGTAGCGAATGATCGCGTCGGGATCAAGCGTCAGCCCAAGGCCGGGTGCATCCGGGATCGGCAACATCCCGTCGGCGTCCAGCTGCCAGGGCCGCGCCACGATCCCGTCCACATACGGCGAGCCGTACAAATACTCGACCAGATCGGTATCAGGGAAAGCCGATGCCAGCTGGAGGTCGGCGGCGACGCCTACGGCCGTGTTCCAGCCGTGCGGGATGAAACGCACGCCGTGCTCCTGCGCCATCCAGGCGATGCGTCGCTCCTCGCTGATGCCGCCCACCTTCGTCACATCCGGCTGCACGATGTCGAACGCGCCGGCCTCCAGCCACGGCTGGAACGATTGGCGCCGGGTCAGCACCTCGCCGCCTGCGATGGGCAGGGGCGCAGCCCGGCGCAGGGCAACGTAGTCGGCCAGCGCGTCAGGTTTCAGCGGCTCCTCGAACCAGGCGATATCGTACTCGGCCAGCATCGCGGCCGTGCGCAGCGCCCACTTCAGCCCATGCGGCCAGAACGCGTCGCTGCCGCCCGCGTCCACCATCAGCTTGCAGTCGGGGCCGACCGCTGCGCGCGCTGCGGCCACGATCGCCTCGTCGAGTACAGGGCCCACCTTCCCGAACGGCCCCCAGCCGATCTTGAACGCGCGGAAACCCTGCGCCCGGATCGCGGCCAGTCGCTCGGCCAACCGCTCGGGCTGATCCATCAGGATCGAGGCATAGGGCTGCACGCGCTCCCGATAGCGGCCGCCGAGCAGCCGGCCCACCGGCTGACCGGTCGCCTGGCCGAAGATATCCCAGAGCGCGATGTCAATGCCACTGATGGCGTGGGTAAGCGTGCCGCCGCGACCCATCCAGAAGGTATGCTGGTGCAGTTTCTCGCTCACCCGCTCTGGCTCCAGCGCGTTCTCGCCGAGATAGAGCGGCTCCAGCACCTGCAGCGCGGCCTTCACCAGGCCGTCATTGGCGAAGACGCTGCCATAGCCGATCAGCCCCTCATCGGTGCACACCGCGATCAGCGTATGGACGCATTCTTCTGGCCGGATCTCGTTGCTCCAGCCGCCTTCGGGCGTAGCCCCGCGCAGGCCGGCGGCGCGGATATCACGGATTTTCATATACCCCCTCCAATGGAATCTCGCGGCCCGATCCCCCGCGTAGGGCGATACCGTACCGCCAGGCTCGGCCTGGCAGCTGGCTCCGCCTGGCCCTACCGACCAAAGGTCGGCGATACCGTACCGCCAGGCTCGGCCTGGCAGCTGGCTCCGCCTGGCCCTACCGACCAAAGGTCGGCGATACCGTACCGCCAGGGCTAGACCATATCGTGATACGTCGGCTCCACAAACATATAGGGCCAATCTTCCCATCGTTTCACCAACCCTGCTTTGACCGGGTTATTCACAATATAAAACAGAATGCGCTTAAATTCCTGCTCATTGCGCACCACATGATCATAACTTTCGCGGCTCCAAAAACGGCCCGGTTTTCCCAAGAGTTTCTGGCAGGCATGACCAGAACGTCCCTTTAAAAGCCAGAGCGCATAGGTCAAAGCAGTATACGAAACGCCATCCTTCCGAGGCGGTGGAGCAGGAATATCCTGCATATCCACAAGCAGGTGGACATGATTGGGCATCAGGCAATAAGCCAACAAGTGATAATAACGCGGATGAAGCGCATGCAGTTCGTTTTGGACAATAACAGCAATTCGCGGCTCAGCCAGCCAGCGTGGACCGTTCACTTTGTCCAAAGCGCGATCAAAGCGCGCATAGGCTTTCCGATAAGCGTCATATGCCGCCTGGTTGCGTCGTTCAGGAGGAAGTAGGTCGAGCAAACGTTTTGCCCGCTCATACTCTTCCTGGAGCAGTTTAATGACAGATTGAGGCAGTGACCCCTCAAGACGAAAGGTCACAAAGAAGGTGGCATTGTGAGGATGCCAGTGTGGTAAACGGCGACGATAGAAGTCGTGTTCGGTCATCATCATGAACCTAACCCACCTTGTCCCGCCAGGCTCGGCCCGGCCTGCCGACCAGAGGTCGGTGGTACCGTACCGCCAGGCTCGGCCCGGCCTGCCGACCAGAGGTCGGTGGTACCGTACCGCCAGGCTCGGCCCGGCCTGCCGACCAGAGGTCGGTGGTACCGTACCGCCAGGCTCGGCCCGGCCTGCCGACCAGAGGTCGGTGGTACTGTCTCACTCCGCAGACGCCGAGCGGATCGCGGCGTCGAGGTCGGCCCACAGGTCATCGGCGTCCTCGATGCCCACGCTGAGCCGCAGCAGCGACGGCGGCAGGTGCTCCTGGCCCGGGATCGCCGCCCTCCGCTCGATGGTGGATTCCACCCCGCCCAGACTCGTGGCGTGGCGGATGAGCCTGACGTTGCGGCAGACGACGTCCGCCAACGCTGCCCCGCCGAGCAGATCGAACGAGATGATAGTGCCAAAGCCCTTGAGCATGCGCCTGGCGATCGCATGGGTCGGATGCGAGGGCAAGCCCGGATATCTGACGCACGTGACCAGCGGATGCCGCTCCAGCCGCTGCGCGAGGATCATGGCTGTCTGCTGGGCTCGTTCCAGGCGCAGCGCGAGGGTGCGCGCACCGCGAACGGCCAGGAAGGCTTCGAGGGCCCCCGGTATGGCGCCGGTCAACTCGCGCGACTTCTTGAGCGCGCGCCAGAGCGCGTCGTCCCTCGTGGTGGCGACGCCGGCCAGCAGGTCGGAGTGACCGCCGATGAGCTTGGTCGCCGACTGCAGCGACACCGTGGCGCCGAAATCAAGCGGCCGCTGATTCAAAGGGGTGGCGAAGGTGTTATCCACCGCGACAATCGCGCCGGGTTTGCGGGGCGCCTCGCAGATGGCCCCCAAATCGGCCACCGTGAGCAGGGGGTTCGAGGGCGATTCCAGCCAGATCAGGTCGGCGGCAGCGCAGGCGCGCACCCAGCCGGCTGTGTCGTCCACCGCAAGGCGCTGCACCGACCAGCGCCCCCTGGCCGCGCCTGCTGCTGCCAGGCCCACCACGCCCTGATAGCAATCATCGGGCAACACCACGACGGACCCCGCCTGCAGTTGATCGAATACCGCGGCGATGGCGGCCATGCCCGAGGCAAACGCCACCGCGCGGCCCGATTCCAGCCCGCCCACGATGGACTCGAGGGCCTCCCACGTCGGCGTCCCGTCGTCGCGCGCATACTCTCGCCCCGCTCCGATGATGAAATTCGAGGCGGGGACCGGCGGCACGTTGAGGGGGGCGCCGGGATCCAATGGCCGGCCGGCTGAAACAAGCCATGATTCCGGTTTGAGGGTGGAGAGAAGGTCTTCCATGAGAACGCAGGCTCCTGGCAGGGTAGTGGTTGCACAAGAGACGCCAACATAACTGGCGCACTTGCGCACTTTTATAGCACAACGCCAGGCAAAAGACAACTGCCCCACCCTCTGACCGTCCACGCCGCGGCCCCTGCGGGCGAAAGCCGCCACGTGCCAGGCATCTTGCAGAGTACCTGGCACGTGCACACGGCGATTCGCCACCCGGCGGTCAGGAGATCGCCTCAAGCGCCGGGCAGGGTGAGGGTCGCGCCTCCGCGCTTGCGCGAGAGCCCCCGACCGAGCCCCCTCACAGGTCGTACCGCATACACGGCACAGGCCGACCCCATTCCGAGATGCTTTCGCCGATCTTCCGGCAGCCCATTTTCACATAGAAAGGCCCCGGCGTTCGGGTCGGCTTCCAGTTCAAGATACTGAGATAAACCTGATCCGTCTCGATCGCCTGGGGGGTGATGATCGGTGTCCGGGCCCATTGCGCGATGAGGTGCTCCGGATAGCGCCAATGGCTTTTGGAGGATATGGCAATTTGCTTGAGCTGCTCTGCATCCTCAGGGCCAGCCCGTGTGATCTCGATGGCCGTCATCGCGACACCTGTCCTGCGCGGTTTCTCGGCCCGATGCGCGCGGCTCTGGACAGCAAACACGACGTCTGCGGCACCGACGGTGCCGGGCTCAGCCGCTGCGGCCGAGGGGGCAACTGGCCACAGCGGATCGCTCCCGGCGACGGAGGACCCGCCCCGGGCCCTCCCAGTGAGTGTGCAGGACGAGTGGCAAAAGGTTCTGAACCATAACACATCCATGGGGCGTGGTACGGTCCGTCCTCGTGCCATCGCCCAGTTGATCATACCAGTTGTCTCCCCAGCACTTGACACCACCGGCAGCGGTCCGCGCACAGATGTGAGAATAGCCTGCAGCGATCGCCGTGGCCCCGCTCACCAGCCCAGACACGTCCGCCGGAGTATGGCGCTCCGTCTGCACCCTGTCATCGCGCCGGCGTGAGGTAGACGTCGTCAAAGTAGAGCGTGCCGGTTGGATTGGCTCTGCCATTCCAGGCGCCAATCCGTGCCGTCAGGTTCGTGGCGGACTTCAGGGCGTTCGCATCGTTTGGCACGCGGCATCCCAGCAAGCTGCCATCGCGATAGAAGCAAATGTTGGCCGTGTTCGGGTCTATCGTGATGAGCACGGTATACCACTGGTTCACATTTGCTGGCCCGCCGACGCCAAACTCATGGCCATCGCTACTGGCAATGCCGCAACCCAGATCCGCTTGAGGACCGTACTTTGTCAAGTCGCATGAAGCCCACCAGCCACGTCCGACCCTACCGAAGTTCTCTACTGCGATTTGGATCTTGGCACCGGTGCCCATCGTATCCGGGCTGATTCTGAGCCTTCCCTGGAAGCGTTGCACCTGCTGCAGGGTGCGCTCCAGCGGCGCGCTCGCCACCAGCACGGTATCGCGCTCGGCGGGGGCGTTGGTGCTGGTGAGGATCATCGCACCGTTCTGCTGACGCATGCTGAAGTACTGCGTATCTCCCCAGAACTGCCACTTGATCGGGTTGTAGAAGCCGTCAAAGGCCGGGTCGTTGAAGTCGTCGTAGAGGACCATCAGGGGATTGTAGCTGCGCAGCACCAGCGGCAGGTAGATGCGATGGGCCACCTGGACGTAGGCGGCGCGGGTGCGCACATCCGTCTCCACGCCATCCCCCACTGTAAGCCTGACGGTGTAGACCCCCGGCGCGGTGTAGGTGTGAGTGACCTGCGCGGCGGTGTTGGACAGGGGCGGCGAGCCGTCGCCGAAGTCCCAGATGGCGCTGGTGATATCCCCGCCGGAGAGATTGGTGAAGGTCACCGTCTCGCCAGGGCGGATGGACGTGGGCGCCCCCACAAAGTCCGCCGTCACCGTCCGCTTCCAGACCTCGCCGCCGTTAGCTCCGTTCGAAGTGCCGATGTAAAGGCGGTTGTTGTGGGCGGCCATCGCTCCCAGCCAGACGTATCTGTTGTTGCTGTCTCCCAGGCCGGCATCTGCCACCTGCTCCCAGTCGGCACCGCTCGCTGTCCGCCACACCCGCAGGCCGTAGTTACTGTTCTGAACAGCAGCATAGAGATGGTTGCCAAAAGCAATGCCGCCAAAGATATACTGATCCTGCGGATTGCCAAAGCCGTTATCGGCCACCTTTTCCCAGTCGCTTTGGCTGTTGCAGACGATGTTCATGCACCGCCATATCTCGGCGCCTCTGGATGTGCCGACTACACGAGAGATGTAAGCGTAAAGGGCATTGTTGAACACGATCAACTTCTCCACCCGATGCGCTTCCAGATCGCCGAAGCCAGGATCGTTGACTCGTGTCCAGTTTGTTCCGTCGTAGCGCCACACCTCGCCACCCAGAGGGCCGTTCGGATGAGCGTCGCTTTGCCAGTCCCCGTGCCGGGTGCCGGCATACAAGTAGCCGTTGTACTCGGCCAGGGATAGCACATTGGTGTTGTAGGGATCGCCAAAGCCGCCCGAGGCCACTTGCTGCCAGTTCTGCCCATCGGCAGTGCGCCAGACCTCAGCCCCTAACGTGTTCTGGTCCCCCCTGCCAATGGCGGCGTATAGATAGCCTCCCAATGAGGCCATTATTTGCACATACCGGTAATCGCTGCTGATACTGCCCAGTGGGGTAACGTTCTCCCACGTGGTCCCATCTGTGCGCCAGAACTGGGGACCGTTGGTATGCCAGGTGTTGCAGTCAGGGTCATCGCAGACGAAGGTGAATGTAGCGGCATAAAGGTGATCCCCGAACACCGCCATAGCGTCGATCTCGACGTTGGTGGAGTCGCCAAATCCCAGCGTGTTGACAGTACTCCATGTGCCATCAGGTGCCAGCCACCAGACGTAGGCTTGATAACCCGAAGCGTAAAGTTGCCCCTTGAAGCTCACCAGGCTGCTGATCCACGAGTTGCGTCGCTGACCGAACCCGTTGAGGTTCACCTGCTTCCACCCCGGCACGCCGGGGACGAATTTCTGGACGCGGTGGTTGTTGTGGATCTCGGTGGTGTAGACG
>Ga0209721_1002825_pt1 | contig 10172 bp, 7 predicted proteins | sample TshhotsprinmetaG_FD_184139 | JGI IMG/M metagenome (GOLD analysis project Ga0209721, IMG submission 184139) | Hot spring microbial communities from South Africa to study Microbial Dark Matter (Phase II) - Tshipise hot spring metaG (SPAdes)... | ecosystem: Environmental > Aquatic > Thermal springs... | reverse complement strand
GTTGGGGGAAGAACGGGGCTCGAGGGCGGGCAGGTGGGTGGAGCTGAAGGCCGCAGTAGCCGCTGCTCTGGCCCAGAGCCCCATGACCTACGAGGAGCTCGAGGCGCGCTTCCCCATGTCCCGTCGGCGGCTAATGAAGCTCATGCAGGAGCTGGTGATGGAGGGGCGGGCCGAATTGAGCGACGAGTATCCCTTCCGCTTTCTTTGCGGAGAGACCTCAACAAACTGAGCCTGGTGCCCAACAATAGGAAACCGACCAGAGGGCATCTGGCAGCGGTTGGGCTGCACTTGGGGTGTGGTTTATTCGCCTTAGGGCGCCAAAATAAAACACCCCCACCTTTAGGTGGGGAGCACTGGTGGGCGCGATTGGACTCGAACCAACGACCCCTACCGTGTCAAGGTAGTGCTCTAGCCATCTGAGCTACGCGCCCTTGCGGGTTTTGGAGGCGCTGACCGGATTCGAACCGGTGAATGGAGGTTTTGCAGACCTCTGCCTTACCACTTGGCTACAGCGCCAAGCCAGACCTCAAGTGGCTCAGCAAACGCTAGGTTAGCATCTGCCGATGAGTGTGTCAAACGCTTATACAGTACGATTAAAGCGTGCGCGAAGTATTTATCAAAACGCCAGGGGGCTTTCGCTGGCCTTTCTCCAAGGGTTTGCTAGTTGAATCCATGATGATGGCCGGGCTGAAAATGGAACCAGCGATGTCGGTGGCCCATACCATCGAGGAGCATCTCAAAACCCGGAAAAAGCCGGAGATTACTGCCCTGGCCTTAAAAAAACTGCTGGTTCAGGAGGTCGAGAAGAACTTTGGCCCTGAACTGGCCGAGCGTCTCAAGGGCCAGACCCAGGCCTTCGAAGACATCGTCGTGAGGGAGGGGTATCGGCGCCGTCCATTTTCCAAAGGGGTGCTGGCGCGTAGCCTCGAGGATGCGGGGTTTGCCATGCGCGAGGCCCAAGCCCTGGCCCGCTCGGTGGAAACCCGTCTGCGCCGCAGCGGTGTGCGCTCTATTGATGCCTACGAGCTAGAAAAACGCATTACCGCCGAGATCGAAGAGCTCTTTGGTCCAGCGGCCCGGATTCGCTACGCAGGGCGGCAAGCCCTGGCAGGGGAGATTTTTGTGGAGGAAGGTGTTGGGGAGCCTCGGGTACCTTTCTCCAAGGGGGTGCTGGCCCAGTCAGTGATGGCAGTGGGGCTTTCGCCGGACTCAGCCTACCGGCTGGCCCGCGATGTGGAGCGCCGTCTGCGTGAGGCAGGTTCCACCGTGGTTACCCGTGACTACCTGCGCCGAGCGGTTTCGGAAGAGCTCCTGGAAGAAGCAGGGGAGGAGGTGGCCCGTCGCTACCACCTGTTGCGGAGTATTCGTCGCGCAGTCAAGCCGGTGCACCTCCTGATTGGTGGGGTGGCCGGGGTTGGCAAGAGCGTTTTGGCCTCGGCCCTGGCGTACCGCCTGGGCATTACACGAATGATCTCGACCGATGCGGTAAGAGAGATTTTGCGGGCCACCATTCCCAAAGACCTGCTGCCCACCTTGCACACCAGCAGTTTTGACTCCTGGCGAGTGCTCACCACTCCGCACGCTGCGGAGCCAAGTGCAGCACTGGTTATGCAAGGCTTCCGCGACCAGGTCTCGAGGGTGGCGGTGGGCTTGCGGGCTATTCAGGAGCGCAGCGCCCTGGAAAAAACCTCTCTGGTGGTAGAGGGGGTGCATGTGGTACCGGGTTACATGACCCATCAGTACCAGGGCGAGGTCATTCAAATTCCCATCATGTTGGTTTTAGAAGACGAAGAGCTGCACCGCGACCGCTTTGCCCTACGCGAACGCGAAACCCGGGGGTCGCGCTCGAGCAAAGTTTACGCCCAACACTTCGATCAGATTCGTCTAATTCAGCAACACCTGATTGAACTGGCCAGAGGTGCGGGCATTCCCCTGATTGCTGCCGAAAACCTCGACCAGGCCATCGACAAGGGCCTCGAGGTGATTGTGGATCGCTTGCAGGAAGCCTATTTCGATGTAGTCGAAGGATAACCCGTCAAGCTGCTTGCAAGTTACACACAGGGCTAGGGGATTTAGGGTAGGCTCGGCTGGTGAGCGATTGGATTCAGATAAAGGGGCTTTCTCCCGTCCCTCCACTTGGCATCGGCACCTGGCAGTGGGGCGACAAACTGGTGTGGGGCTATGGCAACGGCTACCGGCAGGGCGATACCCTGGCGGCCTATCAAGCTGCTCTACAAAGTGGGGTACGCCTGTTTGACACCGCCGAGGTGTATGGTTTTGGGGTTTCGGAAAGGCTGGTCGGCCAGTATTATCGGACCCACCAGCCTAAACCACTGGTAGTCAGTAAGATGTTTCCATACCCCTGGCGCTTCTCTCGCAAGGTGCTGATCGGTGCGCTCAAAAAGAGCCTGGAGCGCCTGCAGATGAACCAGCTTGACCTGTACTTGCTCCACTGGCCCTGGAAGCCCGTGCCCATCGAGCAATGGGCTGAGTCGCTGGCCGAAGCCTACGAGCAAGGACTCACCAGAGCGGTGGGGGTTTCCAACCACGATTTAGCTCAGCTCGAGCGTGCAGCAAAGGTGCTGGCCAAACACCGGGTACCCCTAGCTGCCAACCAGGTCGAGTACCATCTGCTCGAGCGCAAACCCGAGAAAACCGGCCTCCTCCAAGCTATGCAGGCCGAGGGCATCGTGCTCATGGCTTACAGCCCGCTGGCGATGGGCTGGCTAACCGGAAAGTACAGCCTGGAAAATCCCCCACCCGGGCGCTACCGTGCCCAGCGCTATGCAGCACACCGGGCGCAAATTCCCCGGCTTTTACAAACCCTGGGCGAGATCGCCCAAAACCTGAATGCCACCCCGGCCCAGGTGGCCTTGCGCTGGTGCATTCAAAAGGGCACCCTGCCGATTCCTGGTGCCAAAAACGCCCGGCAGTCCGAGGGCAACGCTGGGGCCTTACGGATTCGGTTGTCCGATGAGGAGATGGCCCGCTTGAGCTCACTGGTTTGAGTGCGTCTACGGCAGGAAGGTGCAATTCTGCTTCAACGCGATTTGCAGGAACACGGGACAAGACCTAGCTCGGAACGGAAATAGGATGGATGTGGCTGCGACGTCGGTGGTAAAACGACCCGGAGCCACCTATCGCCTGTGCAGGATGTAGCGCAGGGCAGCCTCGAGTTGTTCTTTGGGGTTGGTTTCTACCAGGTCGGGTTCCACCCCGCGCCCTTCCCAGGTAGGGCCTGTGAACGGGGCCAGCACACCGCTGGCGACCAGGGCCACCCCCCCATCGGGAAAGCAGTAGGGGGTTAGGGCCTCGGTGTTGCCGGCGCTGCGCGTGCCGATCAGGTAGGCCCGGCCCGCGTTTTTCAGGGCACCAGCCAGCCCCTCGGCAGCCGAGTGAACCTCGCCGTCGATCAGTACAACCAGCGGTTTTTGCGTTTGCGGCCGGCCCAGGAAGGGTGTGGTAGGCATCGGAATGGCCCCCAGGCCTCGGCTGACGATGCGCCAGGGAACGCCCCGCATGAAGACCCCGGCCACCTCAGCCATGCGCAGGACCAGTCCCCCCGGATTGCCGCGCAGGTCCAGCACGTACCCTGAAGCCTTGGCATCGTAGCGACGAACGGCCTCCTGCAAAGCCCGCAAACCCGAGACATCTACTAGGTCGGCAATTCGCACGATGACTACCCCTTCGGTGAAGCGCACCAGGGGGGCCGGAGGGCGGGCACGGGGGGACTGGCCTGGCGTGCCGGCAGGCTTGTTCGGTGTCGCAGGCGCGGGTGCTGCTTCGGTCGCCGATGGGGCTGGCAGTGCAGGACGCAGGTCGGAGTCCTTGAATGGCAGGGCCAGACACTGGCTACCGCCCAACAGACGTCGGGCCTGCTCAGGGCTGAGCACCCTCGAGTGGTTGTCCTTGAGCTCGGCGTACATCTCGTCCAGCAAGCGGTACAGATCTTGCCAGTCCTGAATCTGGCCCAGCCGGCGCCGGTAGGTGTTGCCTACCGCTTCCCAGTCGACGCCGTTGAAGCGGGGGTCGTAGTAGCGCTCCTTGATTAGCTGCCAGGCCTGCTCGAGCCGCAAGGCGAAACCCTCCTGGCCCTGGGCCAAAGCCAGGCCCAGACTGAGTACCAGCCCCAGCGTCCACCCGCGCATACCTGCATAATACGCGAGGCGTCCAGCGCATACCGGATTCGGTAAAACAATCGTTCAAACCCAAAATAGAGGCTTGGTTCCACCGCGCGTCGGGCAACCAGAATCCCAGCGCACACCCCCTCTTTTTTGGTCGGCCATCTCTGCACGGCGCGGTCGAGATAAGCTGCCGCTGGGTACCGAAACCAAGCCTGGTATGAGTTTCTGGGCCAGCTACACAGGCTTCTCATAGATCCGGCCTGTGGAAGGATGGGGTTTGCAGTGGAGCCGCTTGTCTCGAGGTCTTGGGTGCGTATCGTTTTCTCCCTTGCCGGAGCGCTAATCGGTTTTTTCGTGGCCTTCCTCGAGCCGGGCGAACTCGGCCAGTCTGGACTTTATCCGCTCCTGCAAGCCCCGGTAACCCTCCATTCGGGCTCCAGCCAGGCGCTCCAGAGCTTGTTCGGCGTGTTCAACGGCGTAGATGTGAAACTGACCAGCCCGGACAGCCTCCAGTACCTCCGGTTTTAGGGTCAGGTTGGGAATGTTGGCCTTAGGCAGGATCACCCCCTGGGTGCCGGTCAAGCCCAGCACCCGGCAGACTCGGAAAAATCCCTCTACTTTGGCGTTGATGGCCCCGACGGCCAGCACCTTGCCGGTCTGGTCTACCGCTCCGGTAACGGCCAGGTCTTGCCTAAGGGGAAAATCGCCGATGGCTGAGAGCACCGCGACCAGCTCGGCCAGACCAGCCGAGTCGCCCTCGACAGAGACATAGCTTTGTTCAAAGGCCAGGCTAATGGTTGCTGGAAGCGGGCCGGCTTCGATGTAACGGCTGCGCAGGTACCCGGCCAGCGTCAAGACCGCCTTGTGGAAGATTTGTCCGCCCAGGCCAGCTTCGCGGTCGATGGAGACCAGATGGTCGCGACCTGGTGCAGCCCGTGCAGTTAGGCGGGCTGGACGGCCCCAGTAAGGTGCAGCTTCAACCACCACCAGACTGTTGACCTCGCCCACAGCCTGCCCACTGGTGCGCAGGCTCCAGACCCCCTCCCGAACCCCCCGCAAAAACTCTTCCTCGGATAAAAAGCTGCGGGTCTCACGGGCCTCGAGGGCGGCCTCCACGGCCTGGGTGCTCAGAAGCCCCTGGCCCAGCACCACAGCCTCCTCGGCCAGAGCCCGAATTTCGACCAGGCGGGCGTCCATACGGTCGCGTTGCTCGGCGCTGCGGCGGGCCTCGTCAAAGAGCCGGGTCAGGCCGCCCTGGGTTAGGGTGAAGCCCTGAGCTTGCAGCCAGCCCCCCAGGGCCCGTTGGTTTTCCGGACTGGCTGGAAGGGTGGGGGCAAACTCCACCCGGATGCGGAACAGTTCGCTGAAGGCGGGGTCCTCTTCGAGCCACTCAAAGGCCTCGTGGGTTCCTACCAGAATAACCTGCATCTGGATGGGAAAGGGCTCGACCTCGAGGCTGGCCGGTGCCTGGGGTTCGGTGACCGGCTCCACCTGCCCATTGCGCAGCGCACGCTTGAATGCCTCCCAGGTCCCCTCGCGCTTAAGGCTCATGGCATCCAGAATCAGGTAGCCGCCCTGGGCCTTGTGTACTGCGCCGGGGCGGATCAGGCTGACGTTGGTGCTCCACATTCCACGCTCCACGGTGTAGTCCAGCCGGCCAAAGAGGCGCGGGGCAGTGGCATAGGGTTCGTAGACAATCGGCGGCGGGCTACCGCTGTTGGAGGAGGTCAACAGGTTGGGCCGCCACTGGGTAGGGTCGACGGGCTCGCCGGCTTCAGCATAGCGGGCCAGTCGGTTACGCAGGGCCTCGAGATAGGGTCTGGCTTGTGGGAAGCGCTGAAATAGGGGCTCCACCCGGCTGTTCAGGTAGTGCAAGGCCCAGTCGCGACGCAGCCGGCGCAGAGCGACCTCGAGCTCGGCGGCTGCGGCCAGGCCGCCCAGGGTCACCTCTTCGAGCCGGGCGCTTAGCTCGGCGGGAATTGGACCTGGGCCCGACAGCTCAAGCCGCCCCCCGTTCTGGGAAAGGGCAAACCCCGCGGCCAGGGCCTCCTGTTGCAGCAAGGCCAGCCCTGCCTCTCCTTGGGCCTTGAAGCGGGCCTCGAGCTGGCTTTTCTCTCGCAGAAATGAGCCGTGCCGGAACAGCTCGTCGAGCCGGTTGACCTCCAGCAGCAGGTTCTCCACCGCCTCGGCGAGTTCGGTCTCCTGTCCGCTGGGTAGCGTGAGGACTGCAGCCTTGCGCTCGGAGAGCGGGACATACAGGAGGTCCGGTGGCGTTTCGACGCTCAACTTGCTCAAATAGGTCAGCAAGGCCTCGTGCTTACCCAGGCTGGGAGGCCCGACCACGTAGGCGTGGAACCCTCCCTGGATGGCCAGTTCCAAAGCCGCCAAGGCCCGCTCCTGGCCAAAGAACGGCGGGGCCAGCGGAAACTCCACCACCTCCTCGGAACCTTCGCCGAGGGTGCGCCACTCCAGCGCCTGATAGGAAAGCCTCATGCCGGTAAAGTATACCCACCCCACGCAAACGAGCAGATAGGTGCACCCCAGAGCACGGGCTGGCTCGAGACGAGGCCTCCTGGATTCACGTCGGCCCACAGGCCAAGGACACAAATTCGACCGACCCTGTTATGCTGTTGGCAAAGGAGGCAATTTCGTCATGTCTATGCGAGTTCTTGGAATGATTCTCGCGGGGGGGCAAGGTTCAAGGCTGTTCCCTCTCACGGCCAAGCGGGCCAAGCCTTCGGTGCCGTTTGGGGCACGCTACCGCATCATTGATTTTGTGCTCAACAACTTCCTGAACTCTGGCATTTACGGCATTTACGTGCTAACCCAGTTCAAGGCCCAGTCGCTCACCGAGCACGTGCAGCGTCACTGGCGCTTTGGGGGTTTTCTGGAGGATGCCTTTATTCTGCTGGTACCGGCCCAGATGTACCGCTACGAGGAGCTGGGCCCGGTCTGGTACCGGGGTACCGCCGATGCCATCTACCAGAACCTCCACCTGATCCACAACCACAAGCCCGAGAGCGTGGCGATTTTTGGCGGTGACCACATCTTCAAGATGAACATTGCCCACATGCTGGACTACCACAACGACCACCGGGCCGACCTGACCATCGCTGCGTACCCGGTGCCTATCGAACAGGCCAGCCGCTTTGGGGTGTTGCAGGTAGACGAGCAGTGGCGAATGGTGGGCTTCCAGGAGAAACCCAAGAACCCCACGCCCATTCCAGGTAAGCCGGATATGGCCCTGGTTTCGATGGGCAACTATATCTTTCGCACCGAGGCCCTGGTGGAGAAGCTCGAGCACGACGCCAAAGACCCTAACTCCTCACACGACTTTGGCAAGGACATCATTCCAAGGGCTTTGCAGGAGGGCTACCGAATCCAGGTCTACGACTTCAAGCGCAACCCCATCCCCGGCCAGAGCGGCCCCAACACCTACTGGCGCGACGTGGGCACCATCGATGCCTACTTCGATGCCAGCATGGATCTGATCCAGGTGACCCCGGAGTTCGACCTGTTCAACCCCGAGTGGCCCCTGCGGGCGGCCAACTTCAACTCCCCGCCGGCCAAGTTTGTGCACGAGGCCGGGGCCCGCACAGGTCAGGCCTTTAACAGCCTGATTGCAGGGGGTTGCATCATTTCCGGCGGTACCATCCGTGAGTCGGTCGTCTTCCGGCGGTGCCGGATCAATTCCTACGCCCTGGTCGAGCGCAGTGTGCTCTTCGATGAGGTGGAGGTGGGCCGCTACGCCAGGCTGCGCAACACTATTGTAGATAAGAATGTGCACATTCCGCCGCACACCGAGATTGGCTACGACCTCGAGGCCGATCGGGCTCGGGGCTTTACAGTTACGGTGGAGGGCGTGGTGGTGGTTCCCAAAAGCTACAGATTCTAGTTCTTTGCTGGTAGCCTGTAGCCGGTAGCCTCTGACGATTCTGGTTGCAAGCTATTGGGCTATAGGCTGTAGATATTTATGGACAAGCACCCCGGCAAGGTTTTTTACCGCCTGACCCGCCTGTTTCCCGGCGATCCGCTGCCCGGTGGTCGGGCCCCGGCTGCCAAGGTTTATGCCAACCCGCTGGAGTCGGTGGAGCTGGCCGAGCCGGTGCGGGAGGGAGGGCCGGCGGTCTGGCGGGTGCTTTCGCGGGTGGCACCCACCGCCCCTAAGGTGGGTTCCTCCATCACCCTGGCCGAGCTTTCCCAAGCCTTGGCCCCCCTGGCGGTGCGCCGGGGCGGGCGCGGCTACCCTTCAGCTGGGGGAGCCTATCCCCTCGAGGTTTACCTGGCCGTGCAGCGCCTGCAAGACACCTTTCAGGGTATATACCACTACGCGGCCAAGCAGCACCAGCTCGAGCAGCTCTCGGCCCGCTTCGACCCCAAGAGCTGGATGCGGGCCCTGATGGACCTCGAGGCGGTTGAAGCCTCGGCTGCGCTGTTGGTATTTACCGCAGTTCCGGAGCGCTCCGAGGCGGTGTTCGGACTCCGTGGCTTTCGCTATGCCCTCCTGGAGGTGGGCTACGCGGTGGGCGAGGTGATGGTGGCCGCGACCGCCCTCGGCCTGCAGGCCTACCCTGCTGAGACCTTCTTTGATGAAGAGGTGCGCAAGTTGCTGGCCCTGCCCGAGAGCGAGTACCCGGTGGTGGTGCTTTTACTGGGCCGCTAGTCCGCGGCTGACTACCGGCACCCTGTCTTGAGAACACCTACCGGCAGGCCAGGCGGTATGCTGGTCTGGCATGGAGGCTCCGGCGGCAGTTTTTGTCTACGGCACCCTTAAGCAGGGTGAGCGTAACTTTGTGGTTTCGCAGCAGGCGGGTTGGCAGCGCTCGGCACCGGCCTACATCGAAGGGTACCGGCTCTTTCACCTCCCCGAAGGAGCCTTGCGGGCTTACGGGTATCCGGCGGTGGTCCCAGGAGAGGGCCGGGTCTGGGGCGAGGTCCAGTGGTTTGCCGACCTGACCCAAGCTCTAAGGGTACTTGATGAGCTCGAGGACGAAGGGTACGAGTATTTGCGGGTGCCGGCAGTGGCCCATGTGCAAGAGGGTGGGCCCTGCAGGGTCTGGCTCTATGTCTATTCCGGTCTGGAAAGCATTCAGAGGGCCCAGGGGCGGTGGTTGCCAGAAGGCATCTGGTGTGAGCTGGTGCGATCCGAGGCTGGCTAGGGGGGATTGTATGAGGGTTGCCTTTGTTGCTTCCGAGGCTTTTCCCTTTGCCAAGGTGGGAGGGCTTGCCGACGTGGTAGGCAGCCTACCCCGGGCCCTGAAAACCCACGGGGTAGAGCCCACCGTCTTTTTGCCCTGGTACTGGGGCATCCAGGGTTACTATGTAGGCGAAGCCTGGTTCAACTTTGAAGGTCAGCGGGAGCAGGTGGGTATCGGCCACATCGAGCACGAAGGGGTTCGCTACGTGCTGGTAGGACTGGGCGACTTTGCCCGCGATAAGCCCTACGGCTACCCCGACGACTTCCGCCGCTTTGTACGCTTTGCCCAGGCTACCGCAGAGCTGCTGGGCGGCTTCGATATCTTGCACGCCCACGACTGGCAGGCGGCTCTATTACCCCTGCTGCGCAACCTGGGCTGGTTTGGAGCCCGAACGGTCTACACCATCCACAACCTGGCTTACCAGGGGGTCTGGGGCTCGCACGACTTCTATGCCTGGACGGGCTTACCGGGCGAGACCTACTATGGGGCTGGCCTCGAGCACCACGGTGCGGTCAACCTGATGAAGGCCGGCATCGTCAATGCCGATGCCGTGACCACCGTTTCGCCTCGCTACGCCTGGGAGATCACCACCCCCGAAGGAGGCGAGGGTCTAGATGGCGTTTTGCGTAGTCAGCAATGGAAGCTTAGAGGCATTCTGAACGGCCTCGACACCGATTACTGGAACCCCGCCACCGACCGCTACCTGCGCCACCACTACGACGCCGACAACCTCGAGGGCAAGGCCAGCAACCGCACCGAGCTGCTCACCGAGTTTGCCCTGGAAGACCGCCCCACCCTAGGGGTGGTCTCGCGCTTTGCCCATCAGAAGGGCATTGACCTGATTGCCGAT
>Ga0209721_1002820_pt1 | contig 10179 bp, 11 predicted proteins | sample TshhotsprinmetaG_FD_184139 | JGI IMG/M metagenome (GOLD analysis project Ga0209721, IMG submission 184139) | Hot spring microbial communities from South Africa to study Microbial Dark Matter (Phase II) - Tshipise hot spring metaG (SPAdes)... | ecosystem: Environmental > Aquatic > Thermal springs... | reverse complement strand
GCGAACTGAAAAGCGACTTAGATTTAGAGCGACTTCCATCAGGGAAGATGAAAACGAATGCGCTCGTGTTAGTCATGGGAGCATTCGTGTACAACCTTCTTCGTCTGATTGGACAAGATCTATTAAGTGATCCGAGACATCCATTACATCATAAAGTGAAACGCCGCCGCATCAAGACGATCATTCAGACGGTGATCACGATGGCAGGTCGACTCGTCCGCCGATCACGACAGATCTGGATGAAACTGACGCGAAGGAGTGGCTATAGCGAGCCCCTTCTGAACGTCTATCAGAAATGGAGAGAGGCAAGATAACGAACGAATGTTCGAGCACTGATGTCCAACGTCACTCCCTGGGCTTTTTTGTCTATTTTTTTGGTTCGTATACCTAAAAAAGAGATTTGTTCCATTTTCGGAAATAGAGATGACATAGGTCATAAGCATAAAAAGGGTTTTATGGATTATCAATCCATCAAAATTACAACAAAATCAAAGTCGATTTCAATTCATCACGGATTCAGGCTTATAATTTTATTCCATTTCATTCACTTTATTCGTCCGATTTGAAATTGTAATGCGACCGATAAACATCGCGAAAATAAAACCAATGCCTACAAAAATCAATCCGTACAAAAACACATCACTTAACGCATCAACAAGCGTCTGCTTCAATACAGGAACAAACATTTGTTGCAGTTGATGTGGAATCGTTTTTAACGTATCTGGATTTAAAATGACCGAATATACGCTTTGTGGATTTGATTCGACTAATTGCTGAAATGAATCCATCATCGCATGCGCTTTTGGCGGCAATTGCTCTAGCAGCGGAAGAAACTTCGCCTCTAATAAGTCTTTTGAGCGATGATTCATAATTGCACCTAATAACGTCGCTCCAAATGTTCCACCAATTTGTCGGAAAAATTGGCTCGATGACGTCACAATCCCAAGCTGCGATTTCGGAAACACTTCTTGCAATGCAAGGGTAATGACCGGATTGACAAATCCTAATCCGAAACCGAGCGTCGCCATAAATGACATCGCCGTCCATTTATTCGTATGAACGTCCATTGTTGACAGCAAGAAAAAGCCGAGTGCTACAAGCACCATCCCACCAATGACTTGCGGACGAACGCCTATTTTTTGTACAAGTCGCCCACCGATCATGCTTGCAATAATGAGCGCAAACATCATCGGGAACATCATCGTTCCTGATTCAGATGGGCTCATGCCAATGATACCTTGCATAAAGAGCGGCACAAACATAATCGCTCCAAACATTCCGACAGACATAAAAAAGCCGACACTATTGAGCACAACAAACGTTTTATTTTTTAATAAATGAATCGGCATAATTGGCTCCTCAGCTTTACGTTCAACAAACACAAATAAACTGAAGAAAACGACCGAGCTAGCTAGTAAAGAAATGATTTGCCACGACAGCCAATCATATTTATCGCCGCCAAACGTCAACGCCAACAATAAAGAAACAACTGCCACAACCATCGTAAACATGCCGACTAAATCGAGCTTCACTCGTTCAGCCATGCGTCGATTATGCAAACCAATAGAGATGAGCACAATCGCTAATATACCGACAGGGAGGTTAATGTAAAACACCCAGCGCCAATTTAACGAATCAACAATCCATCCACCCACTTGTGGACCAAGAATAGATGCTAATCCAAATACGCCGCCAAACACACCTTGCCATTTTGCACGCTCTGCTCCTGTAAACAAATCGCCGATAACGATCATTGCCATCGGCATCATAATACCGCCACCAATACCTTGAATAGCGCGGAAAATGATAAGTTGGGTCATCGTATTTGCCATGCCGCATAGCGCTGAACCGATAATAAAAATCGCTAGTCCTGAAATATAAATTGACTTGCGTCCAAATAAGTCAGCGAGCTTCCCGGCAATCGGCACAATCGTTGTCGATGTGAGCATATAAGCGGTTGTCAACCATGCCATCATGCTCAATCCACCGAGCTCCCCAACGATGCGTGGCAACGCCGTCCCGACGATCGTCCCATCGAGCGCTCCAAACAACATTGCAACGAGTAATCCCGTAATTAAAATGCCCCGCTTTTGTTGTATATTGGCCATGCTTGCTTGTATCGCGGCCTGTTCTTTCATTCTAATCACTTCTCCTCTTTTTCGTTTGTCGCAACAATTTTTTCGATAATATGAACAAACTGTTCAAGCTCCTCAAGCTGTAATTGGCTTAAATATCGCTCGATAATTTTTCTCCGCTCTGCCCGTGCGTGCTGAAGCATATGCCTTCCCTTTTCAGACAGCTGAATATACACGACACGCCGATCTTCTTCATCCCGCTCTCGCAACACAAATCCGCTTTTATATAAGCGATCAATCATCGTTGTGATCGCGCTCGGTTTCACAAACATTTCATCCGCTAACTCACTTACTGTACATTTCCCGCGCTTTGAAAGCAAATTTAAAATAAAAAACTGCGGTTTCGTTAAGCCGATTTCCTCCTTTGCTAAATCGGCGGCCAATTTGCGAACGGCCAATGAAAACGCATGCTCTAATCTCTCAACGAGTACAGTAAACGGCGCCCGCTCCATACACACCCCACCTTTTTTTAATGATATAAATATTTAACATAGTTAAATATATACGAAAGAAAATATAAAGTCAATGAATCATTCCTGACGTATCAAATGATCCGCTCGTTCATACATTGTCATAAGGAGGGAGTGCGATGAAACGAGATGAACAAAAAGCGTTAGAAAGAGCGATTGCGGAAATTACAGAAATTGCTGAAGGGTTTGGGCTTGATTTTTATGAAATGCGCTATGAAATTTGTCCTGCTGACATCATTTACACGTTCGGAGCATACGGGATGCCAACACGCTTTTCGCATTGGAGCTTTGGAAAACAATTTCATAAAATGAAACTTCACTATGACCTCGGATTAAGTAAAATTTATGAACTTGTTATTAACTCCGATCCGTGCTACGCATTTTTATTAAATACGAACACACTCATTCAAAATAAATTAATTGTCGCGCATGTCCTTGCCCATAGCGACTTTTTTAAAAATAACGTTCGCTTCAGCAATACGAAGCGGGATATGGTTGAAAGCATGGCAGCGACAGCGGAACGAATTAAACATTACGAACACGAATACGGGAAACAAGAAGTTGAAAAATTTTTAGACGCCGTATTAGCTATTCAAGAACATATTGATCCATCGCTCCTGCGCCCGAAGCTTGCATGGACGTTAGCCGACACGGAAGTGTACGAAGAGGAGAACGAAACGCGCAAACCGTCCCCGTATGACGATTTATGGTCGCTTGATGAAAAGAAAAAAACACAGCCCGTTCGAAAAAAACGAAAAAAGTTCCCACCACATCCAGAAAAGGATTTGCTACTATTTATCGAAGAATATAGCCGTGAACTTGACGAATGGCAGCGCGACATTTTGACGATGATGCGCGAAGAAATGCTTTATTTTTGGCCGCAGCTTGAAACGAAAATTATGAACGAAGGCTGGGCATCCTATTGGCATCAACGTATTTTGCGAGAAATGGATTTAACGAGCGACGAAGCGATCGAATTTGCCAAATTAAACGCCGGGGTTGTTCAACCTTCCCGCACCGGCATTAATCCATATTACTTAGGACTAAAAATTTTTGAAGATATCGAACAACGGTGGGACAATCCGACCGAAGACATGAAAAAGCTTGGCGTCAAGCCAGGTTCAGGACGAGCAAAAATATTTGAAGTGCGCGAGCTAGAATCGGACATTTCGTTTTTACGCAACTATTTAACAAAAGAACTCGTCATGCGTGAAGATATGTATTTATTCCAAAAGCAAGGAAAAGACTATAAAATCGTTGATAAACATTGGGAACATGTGCGCGATCAGCTCGTGAACATGCGCGTCAACGGTGGCTTTCCATATATTACAGTCAACGATGGCGATTACATGCGCAACGGGGAGCTGTATTTAAAACATTGGTACGAAGGAATTGAACTTGACGTCAAATATTTAGAAAAAGTGCTTCCATACATTTATCAGCTTTGGGGGCGTGCCGTTCACATCGAAACGATCATCGAAAACAAAACGACGTTATTCACATACGACGGACGAAACGTACAGCGAAAATATATATGAGCTACTGAATCAATCAGTAGCTTTTTTGTTGAAACTTTTTTCTTTTTTTTCCGTACATACATATAAATAACAAGAAAGGTGGGTTTATATGGAGAAACGTTCTCTTGCTGGCATCATCATCGGTACTATTTTAGGCATTTTTCTTCTCGTCATTGCCTTGACGTCATGGTACACCGTTGATGAGTCAGAACAAGCAATTATTTTAACATTCGGTAAAATTGATGAAGAAGTAAGTACACCCGGTCTACATTTTAAACTTCCTTGGCCTATTCAAAAAGTAGAAAAATTATCGCGCGAGACATTTAGCTTACAGTTTGGATATAAAGAAGAAAACGGAAAGGTTGTCGCCTCGAATCAAGGTGATACAAAAATGATTACAGGTGATGAAAATATTGTACTTGCCGATATGGTCGTGCAATGGAAAATTACTGACCCTGCAAAATTTCTTTACCGTTCATACGAGCCAGAGCAAATTTTGTACAATGCAACGTCTGCTTCTTTGCGCAGCGTCATCGGCAGTTCAAAAATTGATGATGCCTTGACGTCCGGCAAAGCAAAAATCGAGGCAGATGTGCGCGAGTCGCTGACCGCACTAATGAAAAAGTACGATATTGGCATTTCCATTTTAGCTGTCAAGCTACAAGACGTCGATTTACCAAACGATGAAGTGCGCAAAGCATTTACAAACGTTACCGACGCACGTGAAACGATGAACACAAAAATTAACGAAGCAAATAAATACCGCAACAAACGGACGAAAGAAGCCGAAGGGGAAAAAGACGCACTCATCTCCCAAGCGGAAGCAGATAAAGTGGCACGCATCGAAAAAGCATATGGAGACGTCGCAAAATTTAACGCCTTATATGAAGAATACAAAAACGCAAAAGACATTACAAAACAACGGCTAATGATCGAAACGCTTGAACAAGTGTTGCCATACACGCGCATTTACATTATGAATGACGATGGGAATACACTAAAATATTTACCAATTCAACCGATCGAAAAACAAACGACAGAGAAAAAGGCAGAGAAAGGAAGTGGTAACGAATGACAAACTTCCAAGACGATCAAAACGTCATTTCATTTAAAGATAAAATGCCGAAAAAATGGTTCCGCTTCATCATGAGCGGCGGCATTGGTCTCCTTCTGTTGATCGTTGCTTTAACAAACATATATATTGTCCATGAAAATGAATATAAAGTTGTACACCAATTCGGTGAAATCGTTCGCATCGATCAAACACCAGGTTTACGGTTCAAAATTCCGTTCATTCAAACCGTCACATCGCTACCGAAAGCGCAAATTTTTTATGACGTTGCTGAAGCGGAAATTAACACAAAAGATAAAAAACGAATTCTTGTCAATCATTATGCTATTTGGGAAATTACAAATCCGAAAGAAATGATTCAAAATGCCCGCACATTAGAAAATGCAGAATCGAAAATGGATGAATTTATTTTCTCGATCGTTCGCACCGAACTTGGACGGTTAAATTATGATGAAATTATTAACGATGAAAAATCATCGCGTGGTAGCTTAAACGATGAAGTAACAGCAAAAGTGAACGAGCTCTTGCAACAAGATCGTTATGGTATTCGCGTCGTTGATGTACGAATGAAGCGCATTGACTTGCCAGAAGAAAACGAACAATCTGTGTATAAACGAATGATTTCCGAACGCGAATCGAAAGCGCAAGAATATTTGTCGATGGGGGATGCGCAAAAACAACGTATTATCGCCCAAACAGACCGCGAAGTAAAAGAGATGCTCGCGAAAGCGCAAGCCGATGCAGAACGCATTCGTGCATCGGGCGAACAAGAAGCGGCGCGCATTTATAACGAAACATTCGCAAAAGATCCTGAATTTTATTCCTTTTATCGCACGCTCGAGTCGTACAAAACAACGATTGGCGAAGATACAGTCGTCATTTTACCTGCCAACTCCCCATACGCCAAATGGTTGTTAGGGCAAACGCGCTGATCATTCAGCGCGTTTCGTGTTTAAGTAGCCACGTTTTCATCTCTACTCCCCATGCATATCCACCGAGCTTTCCACCTGTACGCACAACGCGGTGACAAGGAACGATAATGGTCATCGGGTTATTGCCGACAGCATTTCCGACCGCTCGAACAGCTTTCGGATTTCCAATTTGTTTGGCAATATGAGCATACGAAACCGTTTGTCCGTAAGGAATCGTCTGTAATGCTTCCCATACACGCATTTGGAATGGAGTACCAATGAGCCGAAGTGGAACGGAAAAAGATGTGCGCTTTTTCTGAAAGTATTGCTCAAGTTCTTCGATACAACGCATGAAACAAGTTGGTACATTTTCCTTCTGCTCGCCACACCGTTCTACCACATCCACGCGTTCAATGCCTTCATTCGTTCCCGTTATTTGTAGCCAACCGATCGGTGATTCATAATATGCGACGTGTTTCTCCATGCCAACTCTCCTCTACCAAATCACACAACATTTACAGCGAAAAAAAAGGCCATCTTTTCATAAACTACATATAGCTCCTCACGATAAGGAGGGTTTGCGTTGCATACAGCCGATTATGATAAGGCGCTTTACTATACGTACCGATCTGAATGGGATCACTTGCTTATTCTTATGGTACGCACAAAAGACGATTTGCTTTCGAAAAAAATTGAACAGTTTCTTCATGCATATAACTTCGAAAAAGATTACACCGTCGTTCAAAAACGATTGAACGCCTTGTTGCGCTATATCGATCACGCGTTAGACGTATACGAACAAGAGCCGACATGGACGATGCAATACGATGATTAGAGCGAAAGGAATAAACTCCTTTCGCTTTCCTTATACGACTGGATATGTTTGAATAAGCGGATGTAATACAATTTCATCAACCGTCATATGTTTTGGCGCGCTTGCCATATATACGACAGCTTGTGCAACGTCTTCTCCTTTTAGCCAATCCGCTTTTTCAGGCAAGCCTTGAGTCGAATTAGCGAAATATGTATCGACCATACCTGGATTAATCGTACCAACGCGAATGCCGTATGAACGCACTTCTTGCGCCACACTTCCTGAAAATCCTTGAACGGCATATTTTGTCGCCGTATATGCCGAACCATTTGCAATCGTGTAACGGCCGACATCGGATGAAATTGTAATAATCGTGCCGGAACGTTGTTTTTTCATGTGTGGAAGTACAGCTTTCGTCCCGATAAACACACCTTGTACATTCACTTCAAATAGACGTCTCCACTCTTCGACTGTCGTTTCTTCCACAGGCTTAAATACACCAATGCCTGCATTGTTTACAAGCAAATCAATGCGGCCAAATGTGGCAACAGTTTCCGCGACGACCTCGTTCATTTGTTGTTCATTAGATACGTCCGCTTGAAATGTTTTTGCCTCTTTCAACTGTTCGCCAACACGATGAATATCGGATGAACTCCCGATTAATGCAAGTTTCATTCCTTGCTTAGCCAACGCATGTGCGATTGCCAAACCGATGCCGCGTGACGCCCCCGTCACAATCGCAACCTGTCCTTGTAACATGTTGAACACATCCTCTCTATGTTGTCGCTTTTATGTTACCCTCACCCTATGCAAAAAACAACCGATAAGGTACTACACCTTATCAGCTGTTAATGCATATACACGCTCCATGACTGCCGTTTCTAACTGTTCTAACTTCGTTTTCGCCTCCGTCAATGTTTGTCCTTTTACTCCAAAATAAAACTTCATCTTTGGCTCCGTTCCAGACGGACGCGCGCAAAACCACGAGCCGTCCTCCAATACGTATTTTAATACGTTCGACTTCGGCAAATCGATATTTTCTCTTTCTCCTGTTTCCACATGCACTCGTTCGCTCGTCTTATAGTCTTCGCGAATGACTATACGCTGATTGGCAACAATAGTCGGTGGCTCCGAGCGAAACGTAGCCAATAACGATTCAATGCGCTCCGCTCCCTCTTTTCCTTTGAGCGTTAATGAACGAAGCCCTTCTTGATAATATCCGTATTGCTCAAACAATTGCATCAGCGCCTCATATAAAGATAAGCCTTGCTTTTTATAAAACGCGCATACTTCAACAGCTAAAACGGCCGCTTGAATTGCATCTTTATCGCGGGCAAAGTCGCCGATTAAATAGCCATAACTTTCTTCGTAACCAAATTGAAATACATACTCGCCTGTTTGTTCGTACTGTTTAATTTTTTCACCAATAAATTTAAACCCCGTCAACGTATCCATCGTTTCCATATCGAATGACCGGGCGATTGCACGTCCAAATTCAGATGTGACGATTGTTTTAAATACAATCCCGTTTTTCGGTAACATTCCTTTTTCTTTCTTTTGTGAAAGAATGTAATGAAGCAATACACCGCCTGTTTGGTTGCCTGTTAAAACAACGTATTCCCCTTCATCGTTTTTAACTGCAATGCCTAAACGATCCGCATCAGGATCAGTCGCAATTAACATATCAGCATCGACTTGCTTGCCAAGCTCAATTGCCAACTCGAACGCTGCATGTTCTTCTGGATTCGGGGACTTCACCGTTGAAAAATTCGGATCAGGTTGCTCTTGTTCTTTCACAACAAACACGTTGTCGTAGCCAAATTCCCTTAATCCGCGTTGAACGAGCTTATTTGCCGTGCCGTGAAGCGGTGTAAACACTACTTTCACGTCGACTTCATTCGCCAGTTCAGGGCGAAGAGAAATCGTTTTTAACTTCTGTATGTATGCCTCATCGATCTGTGCACCAATGATTTGAATAAGTCCTTTTTCTTTTAATACGTCTTCTTCTTCCACTGCAAGCTCCCATTCATTTTCAATGGCGTTGACATGTTCAATAACAACATCCGCGATGTGTGGCGGCAATTGCGCCCCATCTTCTCCGTATACTTTATAGCCGTTATACTCCGGTGGATTGTGGCTTGCAGTGATGACAATGCCGGAAAAAGCGCGTAAATGACGCACCGCAAACGAAAGCTCAGGTGTCGGGCGAAGCTCATCAAACACATACGTTTGAATGCCATGCGTCGCAAGCGTTTTTGCTGCTTCCATCGCAAACTGTTGCGACTTATGGCGTGAATCGTATGCGATCACAACTCCTCGTTTTTTTGCTTCCTCTCCAAACGACTCGATATAGCGCGCTAATCCCGCCGATGCCTTGCGCACCGTATATATATTCATTCGATTCGTTCCCGGTCCGATTTCCCCGCGCATGCCACCGGTGCCAAACTCTAACGTTTTATAAAAGCAATCCTCCAATAACTTTTCATCTTTCTCTAGTTGTTCCAAATGAGCTCGTAATTCTTCGTCTAATTGTGCTTCCCTCCAGCGCTCGTATACCACTTTCCAAGTCATGTTTATCCCTCCATATCATTGCTCATTGTAATTTATTCTCCTACTTTTGTTCAAATTCCTTTTTCATCGATAAAAAGGAGCCTCTTGCGTAAAGAAGCTCCTTTCTCGTTTAATGATATGAAGGTTCAGAAATCTCGGATAGCGCTTGTTCTGCCGCTTCATCATACGTTTGATTTGTCGCGATGTCTCCAAGCGCAACGATGCCGCAAAGCTCGTTATTTTGTACGATTGGTAAGCGACGAATTTGGTTTTTTGCCATGACTTTTGCTGCTTCGTCAACGCTCATACTTGGCGTCCCTGTCACGACATCGCTTGTCATTACTTGTGAAACGGGCGTCGAAGGGTTCAACCCTTGCGCTGTGATGCGAAGGGTAATGTCACGGTCAGTAACCATCCCTTTTACCTTTCCGTTTTCAACAACAGGAATGGCGCCAACGTTATGCTCATTCATAAGTTGTGCCGCCTCTTGAACGGATTGATCTGGTGTAACCGTTGCCACTTGGCGCGTCATAATTGATTCAACTGTATGGTTCAATATGATCCTCCCCTTTCGTCTTTTATTGTGTACGTTCATCTGTTCATTATGTAAGTAACTGTAGATGAGTAAAATCACTAACATAAATTGACAACCAAACAAAAAAGGAGACATGAACCCGATTCCTTGGTTAGAATAGATGTGCTCACAGACC
>Ga0209721_1002819_pt1 | contig 10179 bp, 9 predicted proteins | sample TshhotsprinmetaG_FD_184139 | JGI IMG/M metagenome (GOLD analysis project Ga0209721, IMG submission 184139) | Hot spring microbial communities from South Africa to study Microbial Dark Matter (Phase II) - Tshipise hot spring metaG (SPAdes)... | ecosystem: Environmental > Aquatic > Thermal springs... | reverse complement strand
AACGCCACACGCACATGACGCGGGCCATCCTCGTCGTCAATGAGGAAGTCCGAGCGCACGTGCAGTTCGCCGTTGTCTTCCTCGAAAAAGCGAGCGGACTCCTCGATGTCCTCGTCCATCGCGTCTTCGGGGATGGACAGGCCGAAGTGCTGGCGCACCCAGCGGCGCTCCTCAGGGGTGGGGGACTCCATGTCCACCCAGATGGGGCGAAAACGCGCCAAATCTTCCAGGGATTCGATCTCTTCCTGGAACAGGCGGCCGTTGACGAGCGTGAAAACGTTGAGCATGGCGCAGGAACGGCGTTCGGACGGGGGTACGGAGGGCAGTCGGTGCTTCCGGGGCGCTGCCGGCCCTTGCGCCGTCGCGTGTCCGGCGTCCTCAGGCCATGCTGACCGATCCCGGAAGCACGCCCCTAGGGCTGCTTTCCACGGTGCTGACTCCAATCGGTGGTGGAGTCGCGATTATGGCACCGTCCGGTTGGAGGCGGCGGGCGCGAAGAGGGCGCGCAGCGCCTGCACGTGCTGGCGGGCGTCGGCTTCGCCCAGCTGCATCAGCGCCTGTACGAAGCCGGGCTCGAACAGCAGGTAGCTGGCTAGGGCGGCGGCGCTGCCGTTGCCGGCGCGCCGCGTCTCCAGCGCGCCCAGACCGGCCAAGGTGTCGCGCGTGGCGGCCGGCAGCTCGTGCACGTGCTTGAGCGCCAGTTCGTCCAGCGAGGCGCTGGGCTGCAGGCACAGCACCTGCACGGGGCGGTAGGGCAGCAGCGCGGCCACGGCAGGTGGCAGCTGCGCGAGGGTACGGCTGACGCGCTGGGCTTGCTCCACGTCCGCCTGCAGCGTGTCATGAAACACACTGGCCAGCGCGTGGCCGGCGATGGTGCCGGCGCTGGGTTCCTCGGAGCGCGCTGCCGCCGTCGTGAGGCCAGCGCGCTGCGGCTGGCCGACGCCGATCACCAGGATCTGGCGCGCGCCTAGGTGGATGGCGCCCGACAGCGGTGACAGCTGGCGCATCGAGCCGTCACCGAAGTATTCCTTGTGACCGTCCACCCACAGCGGCACGGCGGGAAACAGGAACGGAATTGCGGCCGAGGCCATCAGGTGCTCGACGTCGATGAGCTGGGCCTCGGCACGGCGACCGGGTCGGCGCCACGGCGCACAGCTGGCGTCCGCGGTCTGGAAGAAGGTCCAGTGCTCGCCGCTGGTATAACTGGACGCGGTCACGGCCAGCACGTCGAGTGTGCCATCGGCCAGTGCGGCGCTGACGGCTGGCAGGTCGAGGTGCCGGTGCAGGGTCTGCACGAGCGGCATGGTGTCGAGCAGTGCGCGATGTCGGCGCACCTGGCGCATCAGGGTCAGGCCGGCGGTGAGCAGGTTGGGGCGCCCCACCCGTAGTGCGCTGAGCTGATAGACGTGGTGCGAGCGCAGCTGGGTCCAGAAGGCGGCCAGCTGCTCGAACGCACGGGTTCCCAGGCGCGCTACGCTGGCCAGATAGGCGCCGTTGAGCGCCCCGGCCGAGGTGCCCAGGATGAGGTGAAACGGAAATGCACCGTCGTCTAGCAGGCGCCCGAGCGCGCGCAGCACGCCCACCTGGTACGCCGTGCGGGCGCCGCCGCCCATCAGGACCAAAGCGCGCCGCTCGGGCCGCTCGGGAGGCGGTGGCTCGAACGGAGAGGCGATCAGAGTCTCCAGCGCCATCGGGTGGTCTGCCACGGACTGCGGGGGGAGGCCTTAGTATGGCGCTCCCTCGCGCCGTGCGCCATGCGGGAAAGCGCGCAGTGGGGGGCGCGGGGGTGGCTGCGGCTGCGCGAAGTCCAGGCCGGCGTGCAGGCCCGTCGGTGGGGCGGTCCCCCACCCCTTGTCACTGAGGCTTCAAATGGGCATAGTAGGGGGGTGGGACGGTGCCACGTCGCCGCCCGCCCGGCCCGATCCCTGGCGGCCGGCCGTTCTCACGGAGCAACAAGGAGGCTCTCCATGAACCTGACCATCAGCGGACACCATCTCGACGTGACGCCGGCGCTGCACGGCTATGTGACCAGCAAGCTGGAACGCATCTCGCGCCACTTCGATCAGGTGGTGGACATCCGTGTCCTGCTCAGCGTCGACCCCATACGAGACAAGGATCGGCGCCAGAAGGCCGAATGCAGCATCCACGTCAAGGGCAAGGACCTCTACGCCGAGAGCGTGCACGCCGACCTGTACGCCGCCATCGACGAGCTGGCCGACAAGCTGGACCGGCAGGTGTTGCGCTACAAGGACCGGGTGCAGGAGCATCACCACACACCGATGAAGCGTGAGGTCGTCTGACCTCGCGATGGCCCGTCGCTGTTGCTGCGGCGCAACAAACCGCTTGGTCGCCAAGCGGTTTGTGTTTTTTGGGGAGCTGCGCTCAGCCGGGCGTGACGGCATAATGTCCCCCTCGTTTCAAGGCCAACCGCGATGAACCGTCTTTCCGCGATCCTGCCGCCCGAACACGTGCTGGTGGCCGTCGAGGCCACGAGCAAGAAGCGCGCGTTCGAAGAAGCCGGGCTGTTGTTCGAGTCTCTGCACGGACTCAATCGAGCCCTGGTTACGGACAGTCTGTTCGCGCGCGAACGCCTGGGCTCCACCGGGCTGGGGCATGGGGTGGCGATTCCGCACGGTCGCATCAAGGGCCTGAAACAGCCCATGGCCGCGGTGTTCCAGCTGGCGCAGCCCATCGGCTTCGACGCCCCCGACGAGCAACCGGTCAATCTGCTGATCTTTCTGCTCGTGCCCGAGGCGGCCACGCAGAAGCACCTGGAAATCCTGTCCGAGATCGCCGAGCTGCTGAGCGACCCGGTGTTGCGCGATAAGCTGCGCAGCGCCGACAACCCCGCCACGCTGCACGGGCTCATCGCCAGCTGGCAGTCGGCGCACGCCGCCGCCTGATTCGTCGCCGGCCGGCGCTGCACTGCACCGCTGCGATGAAGCCGAGCGCCCTCAGCGCCGACGCGCTGTTCGAGGATCACCGCGAAACCCTGAAGTGGCAGTGGATCGCGGGCTCCAGCGCCCCGGAGCGGCGCTTCGACGACCACGCCGTGGCCGAGGCGCGCTCCGGCGCCGACCTGGTGGGCTATCTGAACTACATCCATCCGTACCGCGCGCAGGTGCTGGGGGCGCGCGAGGTGGCCTACCTGCTCCATGCGACACCGGAGGACTGCCGCCGCCGGGTGGCGCGCATCGTGACGCTGGAGCCGCCGCTGTTGGTGGTGGCCGATGGCCAGACGCCGCCCGCAGAGCTGGTGGCGATGTGCGAGCGCGCGCACATCCCGCTCTTTGCCACCGAGGCGTCGGCAGCGTTCGTCATCGACGTGCTGCGCGCCTACCTGTCGCGCCATTTCGCCGAGCGCGTCACGATGCACGGGGTGTTCATGGACATCCTCGGCCTGGGCGTGCTGATCACCGGCGAGTCGGGGCTGGGCAAGAGCGAGCTGGGGCTGGAGCTGATCTCGCGCGGCCATGGCCTGGTGGCCGACGACGCGGTGGATCTGTACCGCGTCAACCAGACCACCGTCGAGGGGCGTTGTCCCGACCTGCTGCAGAACCTGCTCGAGGTGCGCGGCATCGGCCTGCTCGACATCAAGGCCATCTTTGGCGAGACAGCCGTGCGACGCAAGATGCGGCTGCGCCTGATCGTGCATCTGGTGCGCCAGTCGACGCTGGAGCGCGACTACGAGCGCCTGCCCTCGGAGCCGATGTACGAGGACGTGCTGGGTGTGGCGATCCGCAAGGCCGTCATTTCGGTGGTGGCTGGACGCAACATCGCCGTGCTGGTGGAGGCCGCGGTACGCAACACCATTTTGCAGCTGCGTGGCATCGACACGTATCAGGAGTTTGTGCGCCGGCAACGCGCGGCGATGTTGCGCGACAGCTAAGCCGTGTCAGCCACGCCGCGGGCGACTGCGGTGTGGGCAGTCGTCGCGCTGGCAGTGGGCGTAAAGCGCCAGCACGTGCTCCTGCAGGGCAAAGCCGCGCTCGTGGGCAATTGCCTGCTGGCGACGCTCAATTTCGGCGTCGAAGAATTCCTCGACCCGCCCGCAATCAAGACACACCAGATGGTCGTGGTGCTGCCCCTCGTTGAGCTCGTAGACCGCCTTGCCGGACTCGAAACTGCTACGCACCAGAATGCCGGCCTGTTCGAACTGCGTCAGCACTCGGTATACCGTGGCCAGGCCGATGTCGGACTGTTCTTCCAGTAGCGCCCGGAATACGTCTTCGGCCGTCATGTGACGCTGGCGGCGCGACTGAAAGATTCCGAGGATCTTCAGCCGCGGCAGCGTCGCCTTCAGTCCCGTGCTCTTGAGTTCGTCGATGCCGGTCATGCGTGCGCAGTAATTTAAGGGACAGGCCGCAACCCGGCTCGCGCCCCACTACAATGGACCCAATGATATATCCTGACGCCAAATCCTTGGTGCGGGTATGCCCTAGCGTAGGTCTGCCATGAATCCTGCCGCTTTCCTGCTCTTGCGTCTGTTGCGGCGTCCGGTCGGCTGGATGCTGCCCGCGCTGCTGGCCATCGGCGGCTGCTCCGCGCTGGATGGCGCCACGCAGCGTCTGTCCCGTCTGGGTGGTCTGATCACGCCGTATCGCATCGACATCCAGCAGGGCAACGTCATCGTACGCGAGCAGGTGCAGGCTCTGCAGCCCGGCATGACGCGCGAGCAGGTGCAGGCTATTCTGGGCACGCCGCTGGCGGCCAGCATTTTTCACGCCCACCGCTGGGATTACGTTTTCATCTACCAGCGTCAGGGGCACCCGGTGCAGCGCCGCGTGGTGACGGTATTTTTCGAGGGCGACCGCCTGGCTCGGGTGCAGGCCGACGAGCTGCCGAGCGAGGAAGAATTCGTGGCCTCGCTGACGGTGCGCCGCCCGCCGGTGCGCCCGGTGGTGCTGGAGGCCAGCGAAGAGCAGCTGCGCGCCGCGCAGGGCCACGCGGGCCAGGGCGGCGCGGGCGCTGCGCCGTCAGACGCCACGGCAGCCGGGGCGGCGCAGCCTGCTGCCGCCTATCCCCCGCTGGAGGCGCGTTGATACGCCGCGCGGCACCTATGGTCGCGCTCCCTTTATCGAACCCTCTCCGAATGACCCCGCCGTTGCCATGAGCGTCGTTTCTGCGTTGCCCCACCGTGTCGCCATCGCCGGTGCCAGCGGGCGCATGGGCCGCATGCTGATCGAGGCCGTGCTGGCCAGTGACGACTGTGTGCTGGCCGCTGCCCTTGATCGCCCCGACAGTGCGGCCTTGGGGCAGGATGCGGGCGCCTTTGCCGGCCGCAGCACGGGGGTGATGATTGGCGCCGACCTGGACGCTGCGCTGTCCAGTTGCGACGTGTTGATTGACTTTACCCGCCCGGAGGGCACGCTGGCGCATCTGGCCGTCTGCCAGCGCCACGGGGTGGCGATGGTGATTGGCACCACCGGTTTCGATGAGGCCCAGAGAGCCGCTATCGCGGCAGCCGCCCAGCACATCCCTATCGTGCTGGCACCCAACATGAGCGTGGGGGTCAACGTGACGCTGAAGCTGCTGGAGATGGCCGCACGCGCCCTGCAGGAAGGCTACGACATCGAGATCGTGGAAGTGCACCACCGCCACAAGGTCGATGCGCCCAGCGGCACGGCGCTGAAGATGGGCGAGGTGATTGCGGCGGCCCAGGGGCGCAACTTGCGCGACTGTGCGGTCTACGAGCGCGTGGGCCACACCGGCGAGCGGCCGGCAGGCGCCATCGGCTTTGCCACCGTGCGCGGCGGCGACGTGGTGGGCGACCACACGGTGATGTTTTTGGGCAGCGGCGAGCGCATCGAAATCACCCATAAGTCCAGCAGCCGTGCCACCTACGCACTGGGTAGCTTGCGGGCGGTGCGCTTTCTGGATGGCCGACGGGCGGGCCTGTACGACATGTTCGACGTGCTGGGGCTGCGCTGACCGTTGCGAGGGGCGCAGTACCGGCTAGAGTCAACCGCAAAGGAGACGCTGCCATGACGATTCAAACCCGTTCCATCCTATACACCCATGAGGGCCACACGTTCGAAGGCGTGCTGGCGTGGGATGATGCGCAAAGCGGCGCGCGACCTGCGGTGGCGGTGGCGCACGCGTGGGCCGGGCGTACCGATTTCGAGCTGGGCAAGGCGCGGGCCCTGGCAGAGCTGGGCTACGTCGGCTTTGCCATGGACGTCTATGGCCAGGGCAAGCGGGGCCACAGCAAGGAAGAAAACGCGGCCCTGATGACACCGCTGGTGCAAAACCGCCCACTGCTGCAGGCTCGGCTGGGCGCGGCGCTGCAGGCGCTGCAGGCTCAGCCCGAGGTGGACGCTGCGCGCACGGCGGCGATCGGCTTTTGCTTCGGCGGGCTGAGCGTGCTCGACATGGCGCGCTGCGGTCTGCCGGTGCGCGGGGTGGTGAGCTTTCACGGCCTGTTCACGCCGCCGGGCAACACGGCGGGGCGCCGCATCAGCGCCAAAGTGCTGGCCCTGCATGGCTGGGATGACCCGATGGCACCGCCGGATGCAGTGCTGGCCTTCGCGCGCGAGATGAGCGAAGCGGGCGCCGACTGGCAGCTGCACGCCTACGGCGGCACCCTGCATGCGTTTACCAACCCCGAGGCCAACGACCCCGACTTTGGTACGGTCTACAGCGCGCGAGCAGACGCACGCTCGTGGGCCGCGATGCGCGCCTTTCTGGCCGAAGTGTTAGCCTGAAAGAGCGGCGCTCAGACGCCAGCCGCGCCCGCGTGGGGCATGGCGGGCCGTGGGTGCGGCGCCGCCGGTGTAGTGGGCACCGCACGGGGCACCGATACAATCGTCGCCCATCTGGCGGGGCGTGGTCGGCCAACGGCTGCGGCCGCCCCGCAACCGTTGCCCCACACCATGCAAGACGCCTACATTCCCCGCGATATCGAAGCCGCCGCCCAGGCCGACTGGGCGGCGCGTGACGCCTACCGCGTCACCGAAGACCCCGCAAAGCCCAAGTTCTACGCCTGCTCCATGCTGCCCTACCCGAGCGGCAAGCTGCACATGGGGCACGTGCGCAACTACACCATCAACGACATGATGGCGCGCCAGTTGCGCATGAAGGGCTACAACGTGCTCATGCCGATGGGGTGGGACGCGTTCGGGCTGCCGGCCGAAAATGCCGCCATCAAGAACAGCGTGCCCCCCGCGCGCTGGACCGACGACAACATCGCCTACATGAAGGGGCAGATGCAGGCGCTGGGGCTGGCCATCGACTGGAGCCGCGAAATCGCAACCTGCACGCCCGACTATTACAAGTGGAACCAGTGGCTGTTCCTGAAGATGCTGGAAAAGGGCATCGCCTACCGCAAGACGCAGGTGGTCAACTGGGACCCGGTGGACCAGACTGTGCTGGCCAACGAGCAGGTCATCGACGGCCGCGGCTGGCGCACCGGTGCCTTGGTGGAAAAGCGCGAGATCCCGGGCTACTACCTGGCGATTACCCGCTACGCCGAGGAGCTGCTGTCGGCGGTGGCCAACCCGGACGACCCCAATTACCTGCACGGCTGGCCCGAGCGCGTACGCCTGATGCAGGCCAACTGGATCGGCAAGAGCGAGGGGGTGCGTTTTGCCTTCACGCACGACATCCGCGGCGCCGACGGCCAGCTGATCCAGGACGGGCGGCTGTATGTTTTCACGACGCGCGCCGACACCATCATGGGCGTGACGTTCTGCGCGGTGGCGCCCGAGCACCCGCTGGCGCAGCACGCCGCGCGCGACAACCCGGCGCTGGCCGCGTTCATCGAGCGCTGCAAGCAGGGCGGCACCACCGAGGCCGAGCTGGCGCTCAAAGACAAGGAAGGCATGCCCACCGGGCTGAGCGTGACGCATCCGCTCACCGGTGAGGCGGTGCCGGTGTGGGTAGGCAACTACGTGCTGATGAGCTACGGTGATGGTGCCGTCATGGGTGTGCCGGCACACGACGAGCGCGATTTTGCCTTCGCGCTCAAGTACGGCCTGCCCATCAAACAGGTGGTGGGGCTGCCACTGCCAGCGGCGCACGCCCAGCCTGACGTGGCTGGCGTCCCGCCCCAGGGCAACAGCGGCCAGGCGCAGGCCCTGGTGTTCGACCCCACACGCTGGCAGGATTGGTATGCCGACAAATCGGGCCGCTTGGTGTGCATCCACTCCGGCCCGCTCGACGGGCTGCCGTATCAGGCTGCGGTGGACAAAGTGGCCGAGTTGCTGGCCGCCAAGGGGCTGGGTCAGAAGCAAACCACGTGGCGTCTGCGCGACTGGGGCATCAGCCGCCAGCGCTACTGGGGTACGCCCATTCCTATCATCCACTGCGACCACTGTGGCCCCGTGCCGGTGCCGTACGAAGACCTGCCGGTGGTGCTGCCGCAAGACCTGGTGCCGGATGGCAGCGGCAATCCGCTGGCCAAGTGCGAGGCGTTCCTGAACGTGGCCTGCCCCCAGTGCGGCCAGCCTGCGCGGCGCGAAACCGACACCATGGACACGTTTGTCGATTCGTCGTGGTACTTCATGCGCTACTGCGACCCGACGAAGGCGGACGCGATGGTGGGCGAGGGCACGCGCTACTGGATGCCGATGGACCAGTACATCGGCGGCATCGAGCACGCCATCCTGCACCTGCTGTATGCGCGCTTCTGGACCAAGGTGATGCGCGACCTGGGGCTGGTGCAGGTGGATGAGCCGTTCCAGCGGCTGCTCACGCAGGGCATGGTGCTCAACCACATCTACAGCCGCCGCACCGCCAAGGGCGGCAAGGAATACTTCTGGCCGCACGACGTGGAAAACGTCCTCGATGAGTCGGGCAAGATCGTCGGTGCCAAGCTCCGGCGCGACGTGCCCAGCGCCGACGGCGTGCTGCCGCCTGGCACGCCCATCGACTACGAGGGCGTGGGCACGATGTCCAAGTCCAAGAACAACGGTGTCGATCCGCAGGACCTGATCGAGAAATACGGTGCCGACACCGCGCGGCTCTACACCATGTTCACCGCGCCGCCGGAGGCCACGCTGGAGTGGAACGACGCGGCGGTGGAGGGCAGCCACCGCTTCCTCAAGCGCGTGTGGGCCTTTGGGCGGCGGCTGGCGACGCAGGACTTCAGCGCCGCGCAGCAGGCCGTGCAGGGGGTGTCATCGCTGGCCGACGTGACCTTTGGTCAACGGGCCAAGGCGTTGCGGCACGAGATCCACACCGTGCTGAAGCAGGTGGACTACGACTACCAGCGTATGCAGTACAACACCGTGGTGTCGGGCTGCATGAAGATGCTCAATGCGCTGGAGGCGTTCGACGCGGCCGACGAGCCGGGGGGCGGGGTGGCGTTGATCGAGGGCTTTGGCATCTTGCTGCGCTGCCTGTATCCGGCCACGCCGCATCTGACCCATGTGCTGTGGCAACAGCTGGGCTACGCCGGGGCGTTGGGTGATCTGCTCAATGCGCCATGGCCGCAGGTGGACAAGGCGGCGCTACGTCGTGACGAAATCGAATTGGTGCTGCAGATCAACGGCAAGCTGCGCGGCAGCCTGACCGTGCCCGCCGACGCCGACCGGGCGGCCATCGAGGCGGCGGCGCTGGCCGCGCCCGAGGTGGCCCGCTACGCCGAGGGCCGACCCGCGCGCAAGGTGGTGGTGGTGCCGGGTCGCCTGGTCAACGTGGTGGTGTGATGGATCGCCCGTGCCGTCGCCGTGGGTTGCTGGCCTGCGCGCTGGCGGGCTGGGCTGTTGCGGGCCTGGGCTGCGGGTTTCGCCTGCGCGGGGTCGCGGTGGCGATGCCGTTTCAGACCGTGCGTCTGGTCGGCAGCACGGGTAGCGACGTAGCCCAGAGTCTGGCGGCGCAACTGCGCGCCAGTGGGGTGCAGGTGTGGACAGGGGTCACGCCCCCCGGCGCCGCCCCGCAGCCGGACGCCCCGGTGCCCGATGTCATCGTCGATGTGCAGCAGGACCAGCGCGAGCGCGTCGTCGTGGGCACCACGGCCGCCGGGCAGGTGCGCGAGCTATTGCTGCGCCGCCGCGTGCGCGTTGCACTGCGCACCCCAGCCGGGCGCGAGCTGATCGAGCCCACCGAACTGCTGCAGGAGCGCGAGCTGAGCTACTCCGAGACCGTGGCGCTGGGCAAGGAAGCCGAGGAGGCGCTGTTGTTCGACGACATGCGCGCCGCCTTGGTGCGCCAGCTGATGGCGCGGCTGGCGGCGGTGCG
>Ga0209721_1002816_pt1 | contig 10193 bp, 7 predicted proteins | sample TshhotsprinmetaG_FD_184139 | JGI IMG/M metagenome (GOLD analysis project Ga0209721, IMG submission 184139) | Hot spring microbial communities from South Africa to study Microbial Dark Matter (Phase II) - Tshipise hot spring metaG (SPAdes)... | ecosystem: Environmental > Aquatic > Thermal springs... | reverse complement strand
AAAGAAAGCGGAAGACCTTTCATCAACAATTGGAAAAGATTTTATTAATTTATTTGTAGCAGTAACTAATGTCAACGGAGTGCTTCTTGAACCGGGCGAGATACAAGCTGATTTTAATCCTTTATTAACCAAAAAATCAATAAACAGATTTGACCAGAAAATATTTCTATTAATCTTCAACATCGAATAAATCTGTTATAGCTTTTAATTTCAGTTCTGTTTCTTGGTATTCATCAATAGCGTTTGAATTATTGACGATTCCACATCCTGCAAAAACGCTTAAGAAATTTTCCTTGATCAGACCGCATCTGATTGCTACATAAAAATCGGCTTGACTGTTGAAATTGAACCAGCCGACTAATCCAGTAAAAATTCCTCTTTCAAAATTTTCCAGATTTGGTAATTCACTTATTGCTGTGTCTTTTGGAATTCCGCAGACTGCAGGAGTTGGAAAAATTTTGCTGATTAGATTAAAGACATCGCAATCTTCTTTTAATTGTCCTTTGATTTCAGTTTGCAAATGCTGGATGTTTTTCAATTTCTTAATTTTGGGTGTATCAGATATATGAAAATTATTTATAACACCCCGAAGATTAGATTCCAAATAATCAATTACAATTTGATGTTCATTTAGATTTTTGTTATCCATCAAGAGTGATTGAGACAAATTATTATCCTCAATCTCTGTTCTACCGCGTTTTATTGAGCCAGCTAAAGCTTCGGATTTAAATTCTGTTTGATCTATCTGTACTAATAATTCTGGGGAAGAACCAAAGAAAAACGAATCATTAGACTTGATTAAAAAATTAAAACAGTCTGAGTAATCATTATTAATCTTTTCAAATATTTCTGAAAAATCTACGTTACCAAAAATTTCAAATTCTTTCTTTCTTGAAAGGACAATTTTTTGAAGTCGGTTCTTGTTTATCATCTCTAATGAAGAATTGACTTCTTTCTCCCAATTTACTAATAAATCAGGCTTAACTTGTTTTATCCTAACAGAGTTTCTTTTGGCTTCTTCTTTGGATTGATTGGATGCTAAATCAGAATCAACGATAGAGTCATCGGATAGTGAAAATTGAATCAGCAACGATTCGCTTTTGTTTCTATAAAAAACTAATTCTGGCAAGATCCATTCTGAATCACTAAAATCACTCCACAGATTTTCCTTAATAGAAGAAGGGAATTTTACGTAACCAAAAAAAACAGGGAAGTTGTTTTTAATACTTAAATCATTAAGTTCAATTTTGTCAACGATTTTTTTGTAAATAAAATCTAATTCTTGATAACTTGATTCAAAGGAAATGATTTTACCAACTGCTAAAACTTCAAAATTAGATGAAGGTTTAGCAAGATAAATTATGTTGCTAAACTTGAGGGAATAACTTGATATCAATGCAGAAATTTTAATTCCATTCAGTAACGAAATCTTTGGAATAATTTTTAGTCTATTTTCGGATATTTCAATCATTCAAACTTTTTCTTTGGAAATTTTTACTTTGAAACTAAATAAAAATAATACTTTAAAAGTTCACAAAATTTTTAGAAGTTAATATCATCTTCAATCGTATTTAGTATTCTGAGATAACTTTCGTATCTAAGTTCAGGGATTAAAGAATCTTTAACAGCTCTTAAAACTGAACAATCCGGTTCGTGATGATGAGTGCATGTATTAAATCTACAAGCATTTAGAAAGTTACGGAATTCAGGGAAAAAATGACCGAGATCTTCTTTCTTTATTCCAAAGGGGTCTATCTCTCTTACACCGGGTGTGTCAATGATGTAAGTTTCATCTTCGATGAAAAATAATCTGCTTGTTACGGTTGTGTGTTTTCCCTTCATAGTAGATGGACTAACAGTGGCAATTTTAAGATTTAATTCAGGATCGATTTGATTTAAGATGGAAGATTTTCCTACTCCTGATGGACCCCAAAAAAGAACTTTTTTATTTCTTATCAAATTTTTTATTGTATCAATATTGTGCCCGTTTACAGCAGATGTTTCGAGTGTATAATAACCGATGCTCCTGTATAAGCTTGACCATTTAGTAAATTTCTTCTCTGAATCTAAATCAATTTTGTTGATAATTAGACTACTTTTTATTCCGGAGCTTTCCGCAGTAACAAGAAATCTATCAACAGTTTTATTATTGAAAGAAGGTTCTGTAATACTTGAAACGATGAACACTTCATCAATATTAGCAGCGATGATTTGCTCTAATCTTTCTCCCCGATAACTTGCTCCCCTTATTCTTGGTGCTTTTCTTGAAAGATAATTTTTTCGATTGAAAATTTCTTTTATTACACCGGATTCATCTGCATTTAAATCAAATTCAACTAAATCACCAACTACTGCAATGTCAGTATGATAAAGTTTATCTTTCTTTAAATTGAAACTCTTTTTGAATTTCCCCTTTAAAGAGCATCTGATTTCTCGGTGATCTGGCAGAGATAAAACGTAGTAATCTTTACTTTCAACTCTTGATATTATACCTTTAATAACTTACTCCATAAATAAAAAACGCCATATCGAAAATATGGCGTTCTCAAAATATTAGCAAAAAACATCTAAAAACGATAGGTTGTAGTGATGATAAACTTGTGGTACTTAATATCCTGAAAAGTCCTCGAAAGATTTGAACCATAATTATCACCAATATCTTTCCACCAACCGTAAGCATATCCCAAATCTATTCCAATTACTCCATCAGCTAAGAAACCAATTCCACCTGTAAAGTATTTCTTATCAAATTCAGAATCATCATTTTCAAAGGGAGATTTTTGGAATATGTAACCACCTCTGATTCTTAAACCAATATTTGGAATTGTGTATTCAGCTCCAAGATTGTAATTGATAGTTTGTCTTAGTAAAGATTTTATTCTTTTATTTTGGTCTGAAATATAAGTAGGTGTTAGTCCTTCTGCATCAGTGAATTCAAGTTCTGTATAGTTTATATAATTTAATTGACCACTGAGTATTAAGCCTTGTAAATTAACCGAAAATCCACCTGATACTTCAAAGGGAGTTCTTATATTGTACTTCACTTCATCGCTGTAATCTTCAGAATCTAAAGAAGTTGACCAATTTGCAAATTCACTTGAACCTTCAACGATAAATTTTTCTTTAATTGTGAAAAGCTTTGGGAATTGAATCGTTGCTCCGAATCTTCCAAAATTATTAAACTGATATAAAAATCCTATTTTAGCATTCCAACCTTCTAAATCCCATTTTAATAAATTTTTCAGATAGAAAGATCTGAAATCGGTAGTTTTTGTATAACCTGGAGCAGTTATTCCTTGGTAATTATTTTTTGAATCGTCTTCATAGTAATCAAAGTCTGAACTATAATTACCTGATAAAATTGATAAATTGGCCCCAACAAATAGATTTTTATACACTTCAATCGCACCAGTAAGTGTCCAACTATTAATTGAACCTGAATTCAACATATTCCCGCTTTGATTTAATCTTCCGTTTATAATTGTATTTCCATCATCATCTGTTAGAAAAAGATCATAGGGAATATCTGTATCTAATAAGCTCTGTATTTTGGAATTAGTCCCAGGATTAAATCCATCAAATTGATTACTTCCGATTAAATCTTTTTGAGAATTATATGCCAATCCAAAAACCAAACTGCCTCTAACTGTTGGAATTGGAAAAGCGAAGCTGGCATTATTTAATAGTGTTTGACTTGCATTACTTTTGGTTTGGTTTCCGAAAAATGTTGTAATATTGTTAAAACTTGAAATATCTAATCCGCCCATAAATTCAAGTCGTTTTACTAAACCTAAACCGGCGGGATTAAAAAATGAAGCTGACCCATCGTCACTCAACGCAAGGTAGCTATTGCCCATTCCTAAAGCCCTTGCATTCATTCCTAAGCCAGGCACTCCGACTCTTAGAGCATCATTAAAATTCTGAGCTAAGCTCATTCCACTGAATAATATGAAAAATAAAAAAAATAATATTCTCTTTGACATTTTATCTCCTGGTGTTTCCTGAATTTCTATTTCCGCTTTCGTTTCTGATCGAACTATTATTGTTTGAATTTGATTTAGTTCTGCTTTGTTCCTCATTTATATTATTTGACTCAGCTCCTTTATTACCGTTAGTTTGAGAACTTGTATTGTTATTACCTTTACTATCTCCGGATGTTGTTGTAATCGGTGGTGTGTATTCATTTCTTCCAGAGCCGCCACGTTCAAAGATCATCCTTTCTCCTGATTCGTTTCTTAAATCAGTGGATTTTTTATTTCTTTCTTTCTTCGTAGAGATAATTTCTGAAGGGTTATAAATATTAATTGGAGTTAGTATCCACCATGGTGTGCTGTAATAATCATAATATTTACCATAAAATTCAGAATTGTAAAATTCGTTTTGAGAATATGATTTTGGCATTTCATCACTTGGTAACCAAAGGACAGTGTAGCATCCGGTTAAACCGAATAAAGCAAAAAATAAAACTGTAATCTTCATCTTCTTTCCCTATTTGAATCTGATTGATTTCTTGAACCACCGTCATTTCTTGGAGGTGGAGTCGAATTCTGTCGTGGTGAATTATCTCGCGGAGGATTGTAAGTCCTCGGCGGGGTTGAATTATTTTTGGGTGTATTGTAATTTCTGTCAGTTTCACGTCTGTTTCTTTCATTTTGAGAATTTCTCGAATTATTTTCTCTCACATCTTCTCGTCTTCTTTCATTGTCTCGATTAATGTTAGGATTTTTTCTTTCAGTTTCACGCTGTCTGTTTACTTCTCTTTTTACAGGTGGCATAGTCCTGTCTCTTTCATTATCGGTTCTATTTCTTTCAATTCTGGTGTTAGTTCTATCTCTTTCTAAATTCCTTTCTCTTTCACGATTAATAATCATTCTATCATTTCTATCACGATTAAAATCTCTGCCAGTATTTCTTATCTCATTTCTTGTTAAAGTGTTTCTTTCTCTTTGTTTAAGTTGATCTTTTAGCAAATCTTTTGTGTCTCGAGTACCGTTTCTAATTCCAGAGTTATTTCTTAAGCCAAATGAATTCCTTAATTTATATCCATCACCACTTCTATGGTAATTGGTAATAGTATAATAATTCCAATGATATCTTGGATACCAATAATAGGGAGGATACCAATAGCCAATAGGATAAATCAAAGTTGGATAAAACCAAGGGTCTGCGTACCAATAATTCCAATACCAAGGGTCATAATACCACCAATATCCGATACCAAATCCGATATAAAATCTTGGATAATAACCCCAGTAAAATTTTCTAAATCCGAAAGGATAATCATAGAAATGATAGTGATAAACATTACCTCTTGAATCATATAAAGTATCAGAGTAGCTATATTGATCATCGTTGTAATATTCATTCTCGGAATAATCAGATTCATAATTATAAACTCTGTTTGGTCTTTCATCAATTGCTAATTGAGTATAACAACCAGTTAGTAAAAATAAAATTGGTAAAAGGACTAATTTTTTCATAGCATCCTCCGATTTTAAAGCAAATTTATGGAACAAAAATCTTGCCTGAGATGGACAGAAAAAATGCAAAAAAATATGTTTATTGAAACGAGTAATTTTAGGTTGTAAAGTTTTTACTACAATGATGTAGCTTAAGATAGACATCAATAAATATTATTAGAATATACTCTTTATATATTCAATAGTTATGGCTCTGTCTGCCGAATTCGGACTCCACCGTTTATTGTTAAAAATATCTCTAATTTCTAATGAGATAGTGATACCCGAAGCAACAGAAAGTTTTAAACCAAGATTTAAATAACCATTACCTCTTCCAAAAGAAGTTGCAGAATTATCATTAAATCCAAAGTCATATTCACTTACAAATGAAAAGCTTTCACCAATTGTTTTCTCAGCTCCGAGCTTAAAATTCAAGAAATTATCACCGTCGTTTTTTTCAAAAGAATAATTAGCTGTTGCGTGTAAACTTAGGTATCCTAAAAATTGAAAATTTTTGCTAGCACTGGCGAAGAAACCCGGTGACTTTATCTGGTATCTATCAGGATTTTCATATTCTAAACCTTTACCTTGAGAATCAAAACCAAGGGTAAGAGCAGGAAAGTTTATTGACTCATTTAGTAGTCTGAATCTGATATTTACTCCCGGTAAATTATACCAATCAGGTTTTCCTGAACCAATTATGTTTGCTCCACCGTATGAAATTCCAAAACTAACATTTTCAAATACTCCCACTTCCAGTTTGCTGATTACAACTCCTCCTGGCATAATATTGTTCGTTACGCCGACATATCCTTTTTCAAGAATTCCTGCAGCTGGCATATCAATTAAGTTTCTGTATTCAAATTTAGCTGATTCTCCTGCAGAGCCTTGAGCAAGTAGATTGATTTGAACTATAAATAAAAACGAAAAGAAAAGTAGTTTATAATTTTTCATAGTTCCTCTTTCAAGAAAATTACTTGTGATAAAATAATAATTTTCCGATATTTATCTAAAACTTTATTGATTATCAGTTGAAAAACTAAAATTTCTTGAAGCTTAAATCTTTCGAAATTTTATGTAAAACGGTCTTTACAAATGACTTTATAAACATTAATTTTAAGTAATGTGCAACTTTTTTTGATTTAATGGATAATTCTAAATGGATTTAGCAAAATCTTTAATACTTAATTTATCTCTTGTAATTACACTCAGTTTTATCTCAAGCCTTATTTATGAGAATTTTTATAAGAATAAAAAACTTAGTGATTTCTTGCAGTTAATTATTTTTTCCTGCTTGGCTGTATATACTATTCATAATCCTGTTGTTGTCGCAAATGATTTTAATTTCGATGGTAGAACAGTTTTAATTTCAATTTCCACACTTTTTTTTGGTTGGTTCGTTGGAATTGTAACGGCTTTAGTTTCATTGATCGCAAGGTTTACGTACAGCACTGTGAATCCATATTCGGCAACAGCAGCAGTATTAGTTCCATATCTAATTGGTTTACTTTTTCACATTTTAGTAAAGAAGAAGTTATATAAAGTCGGTTTTATTAATTTGTTACTTTTTGGCTTGCTAAATTCTATAGTACTTTTTTTAGTGTTATACATTATAAGACCAATAAATAACTACGAATACTTAAAAATCCAAAGAATAGCTTTAATAATCTTTCCAATTATTACAACATTAATAGGATTAGTCATTAATTCGAGTATTAGCAAAACTAAACTACTTTTGAAAGTGCAAGAAAGTGAATCTCTTTGGAAAGCCACCTTTCACAGCATTAAAGATGGTATTGTTATAATTGATTTGAATGGGAAAATAGTAAATGTCAATAATGGCTTTAAAGATTTGTTTAGAATTTTAGATTCAAAAGCTCTAAATGGTAAGTCCTTTAATGATTTATTACAATTAAAAGACTTTGAAACTCAAGAAAGATTATTATTAAATTTCAATAAATTTTCAGAACCAACAAAAAATCACAATATTATAGATAGAAGAGTAAATATTTCTTTTAATCAGAAAAGTCTACCAGCCATTATTTACTTGATGAAAATTACAGATAAAACAGAAAAAATTTTGGGCTACGTTTTTGTCATAAGAGATATTTCTAAAGAAATAGAAGATCAGGAGAAATTAGTTAGCAGTGAGCAGACTTTTAGAGGGGTTTTTAATTCAATTCAGGAAGCAATATATATTCAGGATATTGATGGTAGTTTCATTGATGTAAACGATGGTGCTGTTAAAATGTATGGTTACGAAAAACAAGAGTTTATTGGCAGGACACCGGCTTTTTTGAGTGCTGAGAATAAGAATGATAATCTTGATTTAGTGTCTTTATTATACAAAGCTTACAATGGCGAACCACAAATATTTGAGTTCTGGGGTAAGAATAAATACGGTAAGATTTTCCCTAAAATAGTCAGATTATATCCGGGAGAATATTATGGTAAAAAGGTAATTGTGGCTGCAGCGATTGATATTACTAATATAAAAATTGCAGAAGAAAAAATATTGGAACAAGAGCGACTTTTAAGAATCTTATTAAATGCAACTCCAGATATAATTTATGTTAAAGATGGAAGTGGAAAGTGGCTCGAGATAAATAAGGGAATGTTAGAATTACTTGGAATTTCTGATGAGGGGGCAATAGACAATGAAAATCTCTCTGCGATTAATGATTTCGCTCAACTTAATAAAAATATATTAACAGACTTCGAAAAAATTGAAGAAAAAACTTGGATGAACAGAAAACTTACGAGAACAGAGCTTTGTGTGAAGCATGATAATGGATACAAAAGATTTTTCGATTTGATAACTATACCTTTGTTTAATGATGATAACTCCAGAAAAAATTTAATCTTAATTGGTAGAGATATATCATTGAGAAAGAAAGATGAGGAAGAAAAACAGATAATGTTAAATAAACTCTCCGGGGTCGTTGAAAGTTTCGATGGTGCAGTATTAGTCGAGAATCAGCTGGGGAATATTGAATTTGTAAATGATAACTTTATTAAACTCTTTAAAGTCAGACAAACTAAAGACAAAATTAAATCTGTCAACAGAGCAGATATTTTTAATTCATTAAATGATAGCATTATTAATTCTAATTACTTTTTAGATGCTGTGGATGACTGTATCAAGAGCAAATCATTTAAATCAGGAATTGAATTCAATACTAAAGATGATAGAATTATAGAAGCAACTTATTCTCCTATTTTACACGATGGTAAAATCGTCAATCATCTGTGGATATTCCGAGATATCACCGATGAAAAGACATATGAAAAGAAACTTAAATCACAGATAAACGAACTTGAAAGATTTAATAAATCAATGGTTGAAAGAGAGTTGAGAATGATTGAACTTAAGAAAGAAGTAAATGATTTATTATTAAAATCAGGTCTTTCTCCAAAATATACAATCGTTGAATAAAGATTTTTATCACTCAAAAATAAAATTGTATGGAGTTTTCCTTGAACAATAAAGTTTTCTTTGAATCATATCCTGATGGACTTATCATTGTTAAAAATGATATTATTGTTGATGCAAATGCTGAAGCATCAAAATTGTTCAGGCTGAACGAAAAAAAAAATTTAATGGGTAAATCAATATTTGATTTTATCCATAAGGATTCAGTACAAGTTTTTTCTGATTACTTAGAGTCGCTTAAAACAACTGAGGATAAATCCAAACATTTATCTCTTAGAATAAATTGTTTTGATGGAATAATTAGAAGATTTGAAGTTAGCATAGTATCGTTTTCTCTAAATCAACCAAGAGAATTTTTAATAATTTTAAGAGAAGTTGAAGAATATCTAAAGCAAATTGAAAAGCTTCAAGAAAAGGAAGAAAAACTTAATGCTATCTTTAAAGCACTTCCTGACTTAATCTTTGTAATTAATAATAAAAAAATCATAGTTGATTACTTTGCTGCTGATGAATCTCTACTCTATACTGAACCAAATAATTTTTTAGGTAAGAGCATTTATCATTCGTTACCAGATTACTTGGCTAAACTTACTGACACCAAGATTCAAAATGTATTAAGCACTGGTAAGAAAGATGAATTAGAATATTACCTAATGATTAATAATGAAAAACATTACTTCTACTGTAGTTATGTCAAAAAAAGCGAGAATGAAGTTCTTGCAGTTATAAGAGACATCAACTCAAGAAAGCAAACAGAATTAGCTCTTGAGAATGAACTTAGATTCAATTCAATTATAAGCTCATTATCTATGAAATTTATTAATTGTAATGAAGATGAAATTGATCTAATTCTTAATAATGCTTTGTCAGAGGTTGGAAAATATTTTGAAGTAGATAGAGTCTATATTTTTGAGTTTGATTTTCCTAATAGAAAAATGAATAATACTTATGAATGGTGTGCAAGTGATATTACTCCTGAAATAGAAAATCTTCAAGGTATGGATATTGACCTCATCCATGGATTTGTGAATTTAATGTTAAATAAAAAAGTTTTTATAATAGATAATATTAAAGAATATGAAGATGAAAACACCAGGAAGTTGCTAGAACCGCAGGGAATTTTATCAATCATCATTCACCCCATCTTTATTGAAAATGAATGTTTTGGATACGTTGGTTTTGACAGTGTAAAATCCTTCAGAAAGTTTAGCCAGAAAGAAATTAGTTTTCTTAGTCTGTTTTCGAGTCTTCTGAGCAGTGCTTTCCAGAAAATAAAAACTCAGAGGGAATTAAAACAAAAA
>Ga0209721_1002815_pt1 | contig 10196 bp, 7 predicted proteins | sample TshhotsprinmetaG_FD_184139 | JGI IMG/M metagenome (GOLD analysis project Ga0209721, IMG submission 184139) | Hot spring microbial communities from South Africa to study Microbial Dark Matter (Phase II) - Tshipise hot spring metaG (SPAdes)... | ecosystem: Environmental > Aquatic > Thermal springs... | reverse complement strand
AGTTTTTGGCGCTCAATCCCAACGGCCACATTCCAGTGCTGGTCGATGAGCGGCCCGAGAGCAGGGTGGTGGTGTGGGAGTCGAAGGCGTGTGCACTCTATCGGGCGCGGCACCATGGTCGCGGTGACGGCACCGACATCGCGCCGGTCATGCCGCCGGAGGCGCCGAGGCCCTGCGCTGGGCGTTTTGGGCCATGACGGAACTGGAGGCTGATGCGCTGACGGTGCTGATGCACCGCATCGGCTTGCCGCCCGAGCGGCGCAATGCCGACAAGCTGGCGGAGGCCGAGCGCCGATTGCGCGGGCCGCTGGCGGTGCTGCAGGCGCACTTGCAGGCACAGGCGCAGCGTGGCTGGCCCTATCTGGCCGCTGAGCGTTTCACCATTGCCGACCTGTGCGTGGCGAGCGTGGCCAATTGGTCGCGCCCCTCTCTGGAGCTGATGCATGCTTTCCCGCGCGTGCACGATTGGGTGCAGCGCTGCCATGCACGACCCGCTTATCAGGCACTGAAGGCTGCCGCCCGGTCCTGAGCGCATAAGCCCGGCACGGCCGGTGTCCGGCGGCGCTGCGGTGGCGATTGGCCTTCAACCCGGCGTGCCCAGCGCCGCCACGGCGGCCATGCCGCTGCGCACCGCCCCCTCTAGCGTGGCGGGGTAGGGGCCGTCGATGGCGTCCCCGGCAGCCACCAAAGCGGGCGCGATGCATGTGGGAGGACGTTGCAACGCCGGGGTACACGCGAAGGTGGCGCGCTTTTCGATGGCGGCGTGCAGCACGAGCGCGCTGTGCAGGCCCAGCTGCGCGGCGCATTGCCTCTGCACGGCGCGCACCAGCGCCGCGCGGTCGGTGCTCAGCGTCGCGTCGGGGGCGCTGGCGACCAGGGCCAGGTAAGGCTGTGGGGAGTTGCTGCGTCGGTGCAGAAAGGCAAACTGGGCTGGTGCGTGGCGCGGATCGCTGCGCAGTGCCAGCACCGGGGCGTCAGCAGGCCAGTGCCAGTTTGCCGGTGCGCGCACATACACGGTGGCGATGGGCACATGCGTCAACCCCTGCGCCAGTCCGATCCAGCGTGTGATGGCTTGCTTCACGTGGACAGGCAAGCGGTGTCCGAAGCCCTGTGCACTGCATGCGGCCGCCACCGGGGCGGGGTGAGGGGCTGCCGCATCGGTGGCGGTGGGCAGGGCGGGGGGTGGCGCATCGAGTGCTGTGGTCTGCGTCCCAGCGTCCTCTGTATCGGCGGCCACGGTGGCCAGCAGCCGTGCGCTTTCCCACACGGGGCTGGCCAGGATCAGCGCGTCGCTGTCATACACCGTACCGTCGGCCAGTATGACCGACCACCCGTGTTTCGCGCGCCGCAGGGCGGTGACGCGGGCTGAGGTATGCAGTCGAGCGCCGCCGCGTGCCAATGCCGCAACGGCCGTATCCGGCAGCAGCGCGCCCAGGTCCACCCGGGGCAGCAGCAGGTCGCTGGGCGCCAGCGGCGGCTGGGCCGGCCCCAGCAGCGCATCGTGCAGGACGCGCAAAAACACCGCGCCGCTGGCCTGCTCGGGCGGCGTGTTCAGGGCAGCCACGCACAGGGGTTCGAACAGCTCGTCCCGCACGCGCGTCGGCAGCGGGCGGCATAGGTCGGCGACGGTGGCGCCGGCATCGCACGTGTAGCCGTGGCGGCGCCAGCGTAGCGCAACGGCCAATGCGGTCAACCGTTCGCGCCAGCCATGGCCGCGCATGCGCAACAGTGCCAGCGCGATCGCCAGCGGTGCCAGCGCACGCGGCAGCCGCGCGTTCCACGCAGGCAGCGCCAACCCAGAGCCGTCCGGGTAGCGCACGGTCAGCGGGATGCGCTGCAGGGCGCGCTGGGGATCGACACCGACGCGGTTGAGCAGCGTCAGGGTCGCGGTGTAGGCGCCGATCAGCAGGTGCTGGCCGTTGTCCAGCGCCCACGGCTGGCCGCTGGCATCGCGCACCGTCACGCGCCGCGCACGGCCCCCCCAGCGCCGCGAGGCTTCCAGCACCGTCACCTGCCAGCCTGCATCCATTGCCGCAATGGCTGCTGCCAGTCCGGCCCAACCACCGCCGACAATCGTCAAGCGCTGACCCCTCATAGCTGCCCCAGCGCCTGCACTTTCCACGCCAGCCAGAATTTGCGCAGCGGCGTCAGCGCCACGCGCTGCGTCAGCACCAAGCCCGGCTCACGGGCAATCTCGCGCAGCAGCGCGCGGTAGATGCTGGCCATCATCAGCCCGGGTTTTTGCGAGCGGCGGTCGGCCGACGGCAGCAGGGCAATGGCCTCGTCGTAGGTGGCCAGCGCGCGTTCGATCTGAAAGCGCATCAATGCCTGGAAGCGCTGGGCAAAATCCGGTCCGGCGCCCACGCCGCGTTTGAGGATTTCGTGCGCTCGCACATCGAAGCGTTGCAGCTCATCGATGGGCAGGTACAGCCGACCACGCAGCGCGTCTTCGCCCACGTCGCGAATGATATTGGTCAGCTGCAGCGCCAGTCCCAGCCGGTGCGCGTAGGCGGTGGTGTCGGGATCGCTTTGACCGAAGATGCGTGCGGACACTTCGCCCACCACGCCTGCCACCAAGTGACAGTAGCGCTGCAGCGCCGCGAAGTCCAGATAGCGGCTCTGATGCAGGTCCATTTCGCATCCGTCGATGACCTGCAGCAGCGGCTCGGGCGTCAGACCGTAGACGGGAATGTGCGGCTGCAGCGCCTGCAGTGCCGGATGCTGCGGACGCCCCTGTGGGGCAAACGCCAGCGCCACCTGCTGGCGCCACCAGTTGAGCTTGGCCTGCGCCACATGCGGGTCGTGCACCTCATCGACGATGTCGTCGATTTCGCGGCAGAATGCGTAAAACGCGGTGATGGCGGCGCGCCGCGCCGGCGGCAGAAACAGAAAGGCGTAGTAAAAGCTGCTGCCCGCCGCCGCGGCACGTTCCTGCGCGTAGGCCAGCGCAGACGGCGGCACCACCACAGCAGGCTCCGTGGGCCGGCGGGGCGGCGTCGGGCTCATGGAGCCTCCCGTGCCGCGCTGCCGCGGGTACCGTGCAGGGTAGGCGCCCACCAGCGGCGCGTTACGCGCATGGTCTGCACGTACAGCGGCGGCACCACGAACAGCGTCAGCGCCGTGGACACCAGCAGTCCCCACACGATGCTGGAGGCCACCGGTCCCCACAGTAGGCTGTGGCCGCCCAGACCGAAGGCCAGCGACGCCAGCCCGCCGATGGTGGTGGTGCTGGTGATGAGCACTGGCACCACGCGCCGCCGCGCCGCCCACAGCGCCGCGTGGATGATGCCCATGCCCGCGCGCAGCCGCTCGTTGGCCGCGTCGATGAGCACGATGGCGCTGTTGACGGCGATGCCCGTCAGCGCAATGACGCCGTACAGCGTGTATAGCGACAGGGGATTGCGCGTGATGGCCAACCCGATGGCCACGCCGGCGAAGGCCAACGGCACCGTCACCAAAATGAGCAGCGGCTGTCCGTAGCTGCGAAATTGTGCAGCCAGAATCAAGTAAATCAAGCCCACCCCCAGCAAGAACAGCTGCTGCATCGCATTCAGGCTTTCTTCGATGTCTTCGAGTTCACCGGAAAAATCGAGATCGACGCCCGGGTGCTGCAGTCGCATCGACTCCCACGCGGCTCGGATGCGCCGGTTGGCTTCGGCGGTGTCAAGGATCTCCTTGTCGAGGTTGGCTTCTACCGTGATGGTGCGGCGCAGATTGTGGTGGCGGATGAAGCCGCGCACCGGCGCGATGTCGGCCTGCACCAGCTGCCCCAATTGCGTGATCTGCCCGTTGGGCAGCGCCACCGGCGTGCGCAGCAGTGCCATCGGGTCGGGCAGCGCCTCGGTGGGTTCCGGATGGCGCACGCGCAGCTCGATTTTGTCGCCGCCGTCGCGCGTAAATGCCACCACCTCCCCGTCGATGGCCAGCCGCACCAGTCGCGCCACTTGGGCTACGGGCACCCCCAGTTGACGAGCGGCGTCGGCGTCCACCTGCAGCCGCAGCTGAGCACGGCCAGGAACGTTGTCGTCTTGCACATCGCGCGCACCGGGCAGGGCGGCAATCACGCCTTTGATCGCGTCGGCGGCGGCTTGAATGCGCTCGAAGTCATCACCGCGCACCTTGACGCTGATGGCCTTGCCCGCGGGCGGTCCGCCCGACAGCAGCGTAAAGCTCTTGCGTCCCGGGCCGGGCAGGCGCTCGATGTCGGCGCGCATCGCCTCCACGATGTCGCGCACCTCGCGGCTGCTGGGCGTGCGCGGATTGAGCGACACGAACACCTGCCCGTAGTGGTCACCATAGACGGGTTCGGTCTCGGTGAACTTGAGGCCGGCGGTGGAGGTGACGGCGCGCGCCTCGTGGCCAGCGTCCGCGTCGCCCACCCCGTGCAGACGGGCGCGCACCGCTTGCTCCACCCGCTCCACTTCGGCCAGGGTTTCTTCCAGCGATGCGTTGGCGGGCATGTCCACGTTGACGTAAAAAGCCCGCACGGGGTCGAAGGCAAAAAACTGCACCCGCACCACGCCAGTGACCACCAACGTCGCCGCACCCACCAGAATCAGCCCCGCGGCGGCCAAAAAACGGCCCGGGTAGCGCAGCACCACCGCCAGCGCCTGTCCGTAGCGCAGGCGCAGCGCCCGGTTGAAGCGCTTGCGCCACGCCTGCACGCGCGACGGCTGATCCAGCCGCAGCATGCTTACGTGCACGGGCATCATCCAGAACGCCTCCAGCAACGAAATCAGCAGCGCCAGCGTCACCACGAAGGGGATGACAAACATGAATTTGCCCACGATGCCGGGCAGCAGCATCAGCGGCAAAAACGCTGCCAGCGTCGTGGCCACCGAGGCCAGCACGGGCTTCCAGACCTCGGCAATGCCGTCCAGGCTGGCGACCAGTGCCGCCTGGCCGCGCTCGATGCGGTAGTAAATCGCCTCCACCACCACCACCGCGTCGTCCACCAGCATGCCCAGCGCAATCACCACGCCCAGCAGCACCGAAATGTTGAGCGTGTAGCCCAATGCGTGCAGCACCGCAAACGTGCCCAACAACGAAAACGGAATGCCCAGCGCTACCAGCACGCCGATGCGCCAGCCCAGAAACACCCAGCACACTGCCAGCACCAACAGCACACCGTACAGCGCGTTGGTCTGCATCACGTCGATGGCTTCACGTGTCGGAATGGTCTGGTCGTCGGTCAGCGTCAGGCGCAGCCCCAGCGGGGCCAGCGCGGCGTTTTCGCGCTCGATGTAGGCGCGGATGGTCTCCAGCAGCGCCAGCGTATGGGTGCGCGCCTTCTTGGTCAGCGCCAGCGAGATCGTGGGCTGTCCGTCCATTGATGCCAGCTGACTGGGCTTGCCGCGCGCGCGCTCGATGCGCGCCACCTCCCCCAAGCGGGCGCTGACGCGCGGCTGGGTAGCCGACACCACGGGCAGCCCTGCGAGCTGCTGCGGGTCGAGCGTGACGCCGCTGACGCTGACCGACCACAGCCCGTCGCGCGTGCGCAGCGCGCCAGCGGCCGTGTCGCGCCAGAAACTGCGCAGCGCATCGGCCACATCGGCGCCGGTCAGGCCGCGCGCCGCCAGCGCGTACGGGTCGGGCTGGATCAACAGCTCGGGCTCGCGCAAGCCCGAGGCGAACACCTGATCCACTCCGGCCAGCCGCTCCAGGTCGGCGCGAATGCGCCGACCTTCGCGTCGCAGCACCTCATCGTCGGCTTGTCCGGCCAAGCGCAATATCGCGGTGGGAAAGCCATTGGAGGTCGAAATCTCCAGCACGCGCGGCTCTTTTGCGGTTTCGGGCAGTTCGGCGCTGGCTTTGTTCTGAATTTCGCGCCGTAGGTCGTTCATGCGCTTGTCGAAGGTGCGCGCGTCGATGTCGCGAAAACGCACCAGCATGCTGGAGACGTTTTCGCGCGAGTTGGAAATGACGAAGCGCACGTCGGCCACGCCCTTGATGGCGTCTTCCAGTGGGTCAGTGATCAGCCGCTCGACCTCCTCGGCACTGGCGCCGGGCAGGACCGTGGTGATGTTGACCCAGTTGAAGTTGATTTCCGGGTCGCGCTCGCGTGGCAGGCTCACGTAGCCCAGCAGGCCCAGCGCCATGACCACCACGAAGGCGATGTTGGCCAACGGGTGGTTGGTGATGAGAGCACGCAGCAGCCGCATGGGGTGGGGTCCTTAGGGTTGCTGCGGCGCGGCTGCTTCTACCACCCGCACCGGCTGCCCCGGCTGCAGTGCCTGCTGGCCTTGCACGATCACGCGCGCGTCTGGTGCTAGACGGGCCGGCGCGGCGCGGCCTTCCTGTGCGGAGGGCAAGGGCACCCAACGCGCGCGCGGCTCGGATCCCGAGTCGTCCAGTAAAAATACGCCCAAGGTGTCGCCGCGGCGCACCAGCAACGTGGGCGGCACGTGCGGCTGGGCACTGCGCCAGCGCAATTCGCCGTCACTGCCTGGGGGCAGTTCCGTGGCGCCGATGGGCCCCAGACGGACCGTGCGCAACCGGTTGCCACTGGCCAGGGCCGCCGTGGCGCGCAGAAAACGCAGCGGCACGGTGGTGCCGTCCCGTGTCACGAACTGGATATCGCGCGCTTGTTGCAGGTCGCGCGCATCGGCGTTGCTCAGCTGTGCCTGCACTTCGGGCGCGCGCAGCTCGGCCAGCACGAACAGGGGCGTGCCGCTGGCCACCACTTCTCCCTGCTGCGCCAAGCGCTGCATCACCGTGCCGGCAAAAGGCGCTCGGATGGCGGTTTTGCTCAGCTGGTGTTCGGCGCTGCGCCACTGGGTGTGCGCGCTGCTGGCTTCGGCGCGCAGCAGCGCGACTTCCGTTTCACGGGCGTTGAGCGCCTCGGCCGACAAAAAACCCTCGGCTTGCAGTTCGCGGGCGCGGCGCAATTGGGTTTCTCCCAGCGCCAGGCGCGCTTGCGCCGCCTCCCATGCCGCATGGGCGCGGTCACGGGCAAGCGTCAGGTCGGTGGGATCTAACTGGGCCAGTACGGCGCCGGCTGCCACCGTCTGGCCGACGTCGGCCAGCCAGCGCTGCAAGCGCCCGCTCACCTCTGCACTGATGCGTGCCTCGTTGCGCGGCAACAGCTGTGCGGGGACGCTGTGCAGCGGAAATTGCTGCACGCTCGACCAGGGCGCAATATGCACCGCTGCCGCTGCGGCCCGGGAAGGGCCAGCCGGCGCGCGATCAGTTCCCGGGCTGCTGGCGTTGCCAGCCAGCGGCCCCAGCAGGCCAAGCCACAGCAGGGCAATGCCCCAGCGGGCCGCCCGGAAAAGCGGGTCAGGGTTCATGAGGTTTCAATGACCAGTAAAGGATGTAAGGAGGATGGTGCGAGCGGTCGGACCCCGGGTCGGTGGCGCCACAGCGCCCGCCACAGCAGACGCGCTGCGTCGGCCGTGCGCAGCCGCGGGCGCTGGTGGCGGGTGTGCCCCCCGCTGCGCCAAATGCATTCGCCGATTCGCCAACCGCCTTCCAGCACCAGGCGCAGTTCCCAACCGAAGCGACCGCCCAGCCGCTGGGGCAGTGACCAGCCGCGGGCCAGCAGCGCCAAACCCCAGCCTGCCAGTTCGCGCACCGCGCCCGCCAGTCGAGCGTCGTCCCAGGTAGTGGGCGGCAGGCTGGGGTCCAGACCGTGGCGACGCAGCAACGTATCGCACAGATAGCAACGCCCGCGCGCCAGATCGACGCCCACGTCCTGCGCCATATTGATGAGCTGCAGCCCATTGCAGATGGCGTCGCTGTCGGCCTGCGCGGCACCATCGTGCACGCGGGCTAAGTGCAGCAACAGTCGCCCCACGGGCTGGGCCGAGCGACGGCAATAATCCAGCAACTCTGCTTCGTCGCGCCAGCGCCGCGCAGCGGCTTGCCAGCGCACGTCTTGCTCGAACGCATCGAGCAAATCGAGCAGCGGCTGCAGCGGCAGCGCGTGCTGCCGACGTGCCCGATCCAGCGCCACCCAGAGCGGCTGCCACGCAGCATCGGCCTGTACAGGCCGGTCTTGCCACAACGCCGTCACCGCTGCTCGCAGGGCCTGCAAGGCCGCCAGCCGCTGCGCCGCGCTCGCGTTGCCCTCGTCGGCCAGGTCGTCTGCGGTGCGCGCGAAGGCGTACAGCGCGCGCACGGCATCGCGCCACGCCGGTGGACACAGCCAGGACGCGACGGGAAAGTTCTCATAATGATCGACACCATGGGCCCACGCCATGCCGCGATGGTGCCACAGCCGCAGGGTCCAGAGACGCCAATCGGGTTTATCCGATTGGTGTCAACATGCGAGCTGGTGCAAAATGCCGCTTTTTGAAGATACCCTACGGGGTCTCTTGGGGGAGGCGCTGGGCGAGCCGGTGTGCTTTGGTGCGGCAATAACCGACATCGGTCGCGCCGCCCGGGGGGCTGTCGCCACGGAGACAGCGTCACAGAGGCGAGGGTGTATCGCGGCGATACCGCCCGACACATCTAAAAACAGGAACAGTTCACAAGAACAGCAGCACGACGCGGTTGCCATGCGGCACGTCATCGACCACCTCGAACACATTCAGCGGCTCACGCGTGGGCGCGACCGCGATCGTATCGACACCACGCTGGTCGAGGTGCTGCGTTCGCTGCTCGATGCGCGGCGGGTGACGTTGTGGCAGGTCGTCCCCGGCGACGATGGCGAGCGGCTGTGGATGCGCGTGTGGGCCGAGCAGGGTATAGCGGTGCCGCAGTCGGCCTCGCCGCTGGCGGTGCTCGAGCATGGCCCCACGCTCGCCAGTGAACCCGTCATGGTGCAGGCGCTGGCGCGGCGGCGCCCCGTGGCGATTGCTGGCGAGGGTGGCTGCCGCATCGTCGTGCCCATCGTCACCGACAGCGACGATCGACTGATCGTCGTCGTCGAGTATGACGCCGCCGGCGGAGAGGGCCCCCATGCCGACACCAGTGGCGCCACCACCGACTGGCGGATACGGCTGGTCGAAGGGCTGGCCCGTATCTACGAAAACTTCGTCAACGTGCTGGATGCCAGCGAGCGCGACTCGCTGACGGGCCTGCTCAACCGCAAGTCGTTCGACGACACCTTCTACCGCGCCACCCAGCCCGCTGCGGGTGACAGTGGCAACACCGATGCGCGCCGACAGCGTACTGGCGGCAACTACTGGTTGGCGGTGGTGGACGTCGATCACTTCAAGTCGGTCAATGACCGCTTCGGGCATCTGATTGGCGATGAGGTGCTGCTGCTGATGGCGCGCATCCTGCGTAGCACCTTCCGCCACGATGACCGCGTCTACCGCTTTGGTGGGGAGGAGTTCGTGGTGCTGATGCGGGCCGCCGACGCGGACGCCGCGCGCGCTGCATTGGAGCGCCTGCGCGCCCAGGTCGAGGCCTATCCGTTCCCCCAGGTCGGGCGTATCACGGTCAGCGTCGGCTACACGCGCCTGCGCGAGCACGACACGCCGTCGGACGCGTTCGAGCGTGCCGACCGTGCCGTTTATTTGGCCAAGAGCCAGGGGCGCAACCAGGTGCGTGGCTATGAAACCGACGTCGAACCGGCGGAGATGGGCACGGCCCCTCGCGGATCTGAGGGGGACGTCGAGCTGTTCTGAATGCCATGGGGCCGGGTAGCGCGGACAGTGGCTGCCGTCCCCGGGGTGCGCCTTGGCTGACGCTACAATCGGAGTTTCGACGAATAAGCCAAGCGCGCCGGCCGGCGCGCGGCGCGCGGGTGGCGAAATGGGTAGACGCACCAGGTTTAGGTCCTGACGCCAGCGATGGCGTGGGGGTTCGAGTCCCCCCCCGCGCACCAGCGAAACAGCACTGACCCGACGCCGCCGCTCGTGGACCACTGCCCCCTTGTACCGCGATGATTTTCGACGGCGCGTTGCCGACTTGGCGCGATCTGGCCTCGGCCGCCATCTTCGGCGTCGTCTACCTGGGCATGTTTCTGGGCGGGCTGCCGCGCCTGCAGCTTGACCGCACCGGGGTGGCGGTGCTGGGGGGCATTGCCATGACCGCCGTGCACGGCTGGAGCGTGCCCGAGGCGGTGGAAGCAATCGACTGGCCGACCCTGGCGTTGCTCTTCGCCTTCATGCAGATATCGGCCCAGCTGCGGCTGGGCGGCTTTTACGTGGCCGTCACGCGCGCCGTCGGGGGGTGGCCACTGCCGGCCCCGGCGTTGCTGGCGCTGCTGCTGGCGGTGGTGGCGGCGCTGTCGGCAGTGTTTTCCA
>Ga0209721_1002813_pt1 | contig 10202 bp, 9 predicted proteins | sample TshhotsprinmetaG_FD_184139 | JGI IMG/M metagenome (GOLD analysis project Ga0209721, IMG submission 184139) | Hot spring microbial communities from South Africa to study Microbial Dark Matter (Phase II) - Tshipise hot spring metaG (SPAdes)... | ecosystem: Environmental > Aquatic > Thermal springs... | reverse complement strand
ACAAGCAACGCCACTCCGCTGCGCTGCGTGGCTTACTACAAGCAACGCCACTCCGCTGCGCTGCTGACTACAAGCGGAGTCACAGGTCGCAGAGGCCCAATTACGATTTGCGATACGCGATACGCGATACGCGAATCCCACCAATGCCCGTATGACCAGCGTCTTTGACCAAATCGCCACAGGGTACGACCTGGGGATGCTTCCGCTGGAGGTGGCGGTGCTGGGCCGCCTGCGGCGGCGGGCCTTTCCGCAGGTGCGGGGCCGGGTGCTGGAACTGGGGGTTGGTACGGGCGTCAATCTGCCCCTGTACCCGCCCGGGGCAACCGTCGTGGCGCTGGACCACAGCGCGCCGATGCTCCGGCAAGCCCTTCGCCGCCGGATGCGCGCCCGCGTCTGGGCCGTCCAGGCCGACGTCCATCACCTGCCCTTCCCCGCGGGAACGTTTGACACGGTGACCGGCTCCCTGGTCTTCTGCTCGGTTTCGGAGCCCCTGCGGGCGCTGGCGGAAGTCCGGCGGGTGCTCCGCCCCAGCGGGGTTCTCCTGCTGGTGGAGCACACCCGTGGGAATGGCCCTGGCGCCTGGCTCACCGACCGCCTGCATCCCCTCTGGCTGGCCTGGAACGGCGTCTGTCATCTGAATCGGGAGACGGGCCGCCTTGTCCGGGAGGCCGGGTTCCGCATCCGGCGGGAGGAGTCCCGCATAATGGGGATATTTCGCTTACTGGAGGGAGAAAAATGACCGCGATGGCAATTATGCTGCGCGATTTTCTGCGCAGTAACTGGCTGGCCCTTCTGGTGCTTGCCGCCCTGTTTGGGGGGTGGTTTCTTCTCCGCACCCCTGCCACCGCCCTGGCTTCTGTGGAGGAATTTGACCGCCGGATTCGGGGCGGTCGGCCGGTGGTGGTGGAGTTCTTCTCCAACACCTGAAGCGCCTGCTTCATCGCCAAACCTGTCGTGGACAGGTTAGAGAAAGAGTTAGACGGCAAGGCAGAGGTAATGCGGATTGACGTGATGAGCCGGGTGGGGAACACTCTGGCGCAACGGTACGGCGTGCGCGCCGTCCCCACCTTTCTGGTTTTTGACGGGAACGGACAGGTCATCTACGCCCAGGCCGGCATCCCGGACCGGAGCGCGATTGCGGAGGCGATTGCGAGCATATCCCCGCGGTGAATCTACGGGACCATCGGTGACATCCAGCGCACCACGGTCAGCGCGACGGTGATCCCTGCCAGCGACCCGGCGACGACCTGGGCGGTGGTGTGGTGGTGGATGCGCACGCGCGCCCAACCGACGAGGGGCACCAGCAGGAGCGCGGGCGCCATCGCCGCCCCGTAGAGTCCCCAGAGGAAGATCGCCATACTGCCTATCGCCAGACCGTGCCCGCTGATTTTCCAGGCCAGGGTGATGAGCAACTGGATGCCCGTGATCAGCACAATGACCAGGTTCAGGGCCCGCAGAGAGGTCGGGGCATACCCTTTCCACAGGCTGACAAGGGCGATCGCGGCGCAGGCCAGCGTCAGCGAGAGCGGCCGAATGCGCTGCTGGCGCACGGTCACGTGCAGGTCGCTGACCTCGCCCCGGCGCCATTTCCACCCCAGATAGACCATCGGGGCCAGCCAGGTCAGGAGCAGATAATACATACTCCACCGCCATCCCGCTGCCGAGTTGATCGCCAGCGCCGCCAGCAGGGTTCCGACCAGAGTCACCACCGGAGGGCTGAGGACGTTGGAAATCCAGCGGGCCAGGTGTACGTCCCAACCCAGTGAACGCTCCGCGCAGGTTGAGGGAATGGCGTAATTCCATTCTGTGCTCATCGCACCTCCTTCAACCTGCATTGTAACCGGAGTTTGTTAACGCCAGGTTATGGGGATGTAATCTTTTCCGCAAGGGCAGCAGTTGCTGCTCCTGGGAATTACAGGTACTTCAATCCGGAGCCGGTATTGAACAGGACGACGCGCTCGTCGGGGGCGATCCACCCCTCCGAAAGCAACACTTTCAGCGCGGCCAGCGTCGCTCCGCCTTCCGGACAGGCGAAAATCCCCTCCATCCGCCCCATCTCCATCTGCGCCTCCACCAGCATTTCGTCCGAGACGGCGATGGCGGTGCCGCCGCTCTCCCGCACCGCTCGCAGGATGAGGAAGTCCCCTACTGCGGCGGGCACGCGCAGGCCCGCGGCGACCGTCTGCGCGTTCTCCCAGGGGGTGGCGAACTCCTCCCCGGCCTGGAACGCCCGCACCATCGGCGCGCAACCCTCGCTCTGGACGACGACCATCCGAGGGCAGTGTTCGTCTATCCAGCCCAGTTCGGCCATCTCCGCAAACGCCTTCCACATCCCCACCAGTCCCGTTCCCCCGCCGGTGGGGTAGATAATGACATCGGGCAAGCGCCAGCCCATCTGCTCGGCCAGTTCGTATCCCATCGTCTTCTTGCCCTCCAGCCGGTACGGTTCCCGAAGGGTGGAGAGGTCAAACCAGCCGAACTCCTGGGCCAACCGACGGGCCTCCCGGCCGCAGTCGGTGATCAGGCCGTCCACCAGCGTCACCTCTGCGCCCAGGGCGCGGCACTCGGCCAAAAAAGGGGCCGGGACGTCGCGGGGCATGAAGACGCGGAGGCGCAGGCCGGCGCGGGCGGCGTAGGCCGCCGCCGCCCCTCCGGCATTCCCCGCCGACGGGATGACCATCTCCCGAACCCCCAATTCCAGGGCACGGGAGACCGCCACCGCCAGCCCGCGCGCCTTGAACGACGCGGTCGGGTTGAGGCTTTCTTCTTTGATGTACAGATAGGGCATCCCCAGCCTCTCCCCCAGGCGACGGGCGTGGAGCAGGGGGGTGAATCCCTCGCCCAGGGAGACGATGTGGGCCTCATCCCGAACCGGGAGCAGGGCGCGGTAGCGCCAGAGGGACGGTTCGTTGCCAATTAACCGTTCCCGTTCCAGCCGCCGCGCAGATTCCAGTTCATAGCGGGCCAGCAGGGGGCGGTTGCAGGTGGAGCAGGTCTGCTGGGGACGGTCGGCATCGTATGGGCGCCCGCAGAGGGAGCACTCCAGATGGGTCAGGAATGTCATCGGTACCTCCTGTCTGGTTTTCAGGGCGACGAGTGTGTCCTCTATACGGTCGCGGAACGCAGGACGATCAGCACCACCTCCGGCGGGGCCAGGAAGCGGGCGCGCGGCGCGTCTTTGCCTTCCACTCCGATCCCCCGGCTCACATAGAGGGTGGCCCCGTCCCGCCGGTATAGCCCCGCCTCGTACCGTTTCCAGAAGGCGGAACTGGTGACAATGGCGCCGAAAAGGGACAGGCGCAGTTGTCCTGCGTGAGTATGGCCTGCCAGATGCAGGTCTATCCCCAACTCCGCCGCCAGCGGGAAGAGGTCGGGGGAATGGTATAGAAGGACGGTGAACGCCTTGGGGGAGCCAGGCAGGGGAGAGCGCAATCGTGCCCTATCCCGCCGGTGGCCTGCAGGGATGGCCGGCCCCAGGGCCAGGCGCCGATCGCGGCCATCCCCAGCAACGCCCGGGGCGATGGAGAGGGGCCGGATGCGGCTCAGCAGGTCGCTGAGAGGTCCCAGATGCAGAAATCCAAGAGGCCGCTGGGTTTCGGGATTTGTAACCATATCAAGGTTGCGGCGCTCAGCGATGGGAATCGCCTTTCAAGGACTTGTGGCACTTGCCGCAGAAGGGCGACGTCATAGCCTGACCAGGCCAAGCATCAGGCTTTCTACTTCATCCAAATACTCGCGAAAGGCCCGAACGGGGGGTATGTACTCCCGCAATCGGGCACGCAGTGATGGATCGGCAGCAAACCGACCCAGCGCCGCCGACCATGCGTCCACATCCCCCGGCGGGACAAGCAGCCCATTGACCTCATGCTGGACGACCTCGCTGAGCGCACCGACGGCGGAGGCGATCACCGGAACCCCTGCGGCAAACGCCTCGTGGGCCAGCATAGAGAAGGTTTCGTGCCACAGAGAAGGCACGGTTACCGCATCGGCCTCTACCAGTGATGCCCACAGGTCATCTCTCCCCAATCGGCCGAGCCAGCGAATACCGGGATGGGAAAACCGGGTCCGCAGATCGCGGCTGTATTCGGGAAAGGCGTGCTCATCCCCGGCGATCCACAGTTCCGCCTCCTCTCCCAGTGGGGAGAATGCCTGCAGGAGGATATGCAGGCCCTTCAGGGGGGCGATCCCCCCGGCATAGAAAAAGCGACATCGGCCCTCCGGACGGGTCCGCTGGGGGAGCGAAGGGGGCAAATGAATTCCCATCGGCGATGGCGTCAATTTCTCTGCGGGAATTCCGTGCCGGAGATACCATAAACGGACGAAATCGGAGAAGACCAGAATGCGGTCGGCCTGATTCAGGGTTTGCTTCAGGCACCTGCCTCGCAGGGCCATAATCGGTGCCAGAAACGGGGCCACCGGGACCAGTGCTTTCATACCCAAGCGGGCCAGTCCACAGCGGGCGCAGTTACCCCAGCGACGGGGGCCATCGCATATTTCTCCGGTATCGTTGCTGAGCAGGTTGGCGTTGGCACATATCCACCAGTAATCGTGGAGGGAGATTACCAGGGGCCTGCCCCGACGGCGGATTTCATCTGCCACTGCTACAGGCAGTCCCATCAGATGGGCCAGATATACGATGTCCGGTGAGAAATCCTCCCACGTTCGGCGGAACATGTTCATCAGGTGCGGCGCGAAAAAGGTGTTGACGAAAAGCCGCAAAGGGGTCATCGGCCCGGCCTGGGCCCGGTAGACGGGGACTCCCGCCCATTCCCCTTTCCAAAGCCCGGTGGGACCCGAAGCCCGATAGAAGACGGCGACCTCATGTCCCCGTTCCATCAGTCCCCGCGCCAGGTCCAGCGCGTGCTGTTCGGTCCCGCCGACGAAATCAGGGTAGAAGCGGTGAAGGACGAAGAGGATTCTCATTTAACTGCGACTCGCGACGAGATGGTCGTACAAATTGCGAACGAGGGGGTACTTGTGATCCCAGGTATGATACCGATACACCTTCTGTTCTCCCCGCGCCCCCATTGCCGCTCGCTCGTCCGGATGGTCCAGCAGAAACGCGAGGGCCTCAGCCAGTGCAGGCACATCCCCAAAAGGTACCAGTAGCCCATCCTGCCCGTGGTGAATGACATCTCCGATTCCCCAGGCGCGCGCGCCGATCACCGGCTTCCTGTACAACCATGCCTCCAGGTAGACGATGCCGAAGGAATCCGTCCGCGAGGGCATAGCAAAAATATCGCACGCTGCCAGCAGGTCTCGTTTTTCCTGCTCATCCACAGGCCCCAAGACGCGGATCCGGTCCCGGTCGGAGGAGGGGAGACGATCTAAAAGGCGGCGGAAAGGGGTAAGAACTGCCCCTGCCAGGACCAATTCCACCGATCGGCCAGCCTGCCAGAGGCGGCGGACGGCTTCCACAAGATGCACCGTCCCTTTGTCGTAAGACATATTGGAGATAGAAGCGACAATTGGCCCTTCCAGTTGGTGGCGCTGGCGGAAGCGCTCCCCGTCCCCGCCGAGGACATCCTCCGGCCTCACCCCGGGACCGGCTACAAGGATGCGCTTGCGGGGAACTCCTTGCCGCACATAGTAATCCTGTTCGGTAGGGGTCTGGGCAATGACCGCGTCGCTTTGACGGACGAGCGCGATCTGGTGACGCATAGTATAGAAGCGGCCCAGGGCATCCGCTCCGGGTTGAGAGCCCGCCCCCAGATGGGTCAGAGGGTAAACGACAAACGGGATCCCCCGGCGTCGGGCGAAACGCAGTCCGGCCTCCAGCAGCGGCTCAAAACAAATGGTCATCCCCGCCACCAGGTCAAAGGACTCGTCCGTGGACTGTAACCAGCGCCAGAGGTCCGGCACCCAGGGAGTCCAGCGGGCCAGCCGATGGAGCAGAATCTCCGGCACAAAAGGAAGGGACGAAAGGCCCCAGAGCAGACGGCGCAGGGCTGGATAAGTTAAGGGAGCCGCTGGCAGGTGACGAACGGGGAAATAAAGAATGCGGACTCTCTGATGATAACTTTCTTTTGCAGGGATGCGGCGACGATGGGAGTCCCAGAACAACTCAAAATCCCGCGCGTCCGTGGTGGCGACGGTGACCGAACGGCCCTCTGCGGCCAATCGGGATGAGATTTCCCCCAGGTGGGTCTCCGCTCCCCCACGGGCTGGCCAGTAGCGCTGAACAATGTGAAGAACGCGCATATTTTTATGGGGCACGACGCATCACCAGCGGCAGGTAAACCCGTTCCACGCGACCGACATACAGGGTCACAGGGATCGAAGCGGGCGCTCCCATCACCGTCCCGGACCCTGCCGTAGCCGTGATAACAACGGCGCCCAGGTTATAGGTGCCTGTCGTGTAACCTGTAGTGGTGATGGTGACCGATAGCGGGACGGAGGAGGTGTAGAAAGCGGTACCCGATGCAGGATGGACCGCGACATTTCCCGGCTGCGAAGAGACAGCCCAGGCGAAAGAGCCCTCGCCGATATTGCGAAGGTTCAAAAAAGCCCGCTCCTGAGAGCCGCTTCCATACTGGTGGAGCACATACAGGGAGGATGGCAAGACCTGCAGTCGGGGCGGAGAGGGATAGCGGCCGGTGTGTTGAGGATCGCGGTGGAACATAGGCCAGGGGCGGAGGTCGGCGCGGTAACTATTGGTCCCAAACCTAAAGGCGTAAACGTATCCGTAATCGGAATTACTATGCGCCGAACCTCCAATAACCACATCTGTGCGCCCGTCGTTATCCAGATCGCCGATAGCGGGGGATGCAAAAAGAGACCAGGCGGTATGCAAAATCTGCTCCTGTACACCGTTAGAACCGACGACGATGACATCCCAGTTCATAGAAAACAGAATTTCCAATTGTCCGTCGCCGTCCACATTGGCCACGGTGGGGGAAGAACGGATGAAACCGTTCATGCCCAAATAGTCCTTAGGCCACATCGGAAATCCGGATACGGGATTGCCGTTATGATGCCACGCGTAGAGAGCGCCATAGCAGGTGGGAGGGCACTTGTTGGGTTTGCTCATCCCATTATAGCCTGTCCCGATGATCACTTCCAGATCCTTGTCGCCGTCCAGGTCGGCCAGAGCCGGCGAACTCATCCCCGGATAGGCTACCGGCTGAGGCCATCCCGGCAGGTCTTCCAGAACCCATTCGGATCCCGATGTGTTCACCCGGAAGCCGTATACATAAGGCTGGCTGTATCTTCCTTGCAGATACCAGTACATTCCGGTGCCCACAAATATCTCGTACCGGCCGTCCCCATCCACGTCTCCTACGGCGGGCGAGGAGTAAATGGCCTCGTTCATCTGGCGGCGCGCCAGTTTACTGCCATCCTTGTCCAGGATCAGCACAAATCCACCATCGGTGGGGCGGTAACCGTCGGGCAGGACTCCTCCTCCTGTGATATCGGTGCCGATGATGATCTCCAGGTCGCCGTCTCTATCCAGATCCGCCAGGGCAGCGGTGGACCACACGGAATCCGCCACATGGTAATGCCATATTCGTGCACCCCTGTGATTCAGCATATAGATGTTGCGATCCCATGAGCCGAACACAATCTCCATATCCCCGTCGCCGTCCCCATCTCCAACCGTCGGTGAGGACCAGTTCCCGCAGGGCATACCGGTCCCTTGAGCATCGTTTGTGTCATACTTCCACAACTGCTGACCATTCCGGTTAAAGGCGATCACCGAGCCACGGCACCAGTGGACATCCCCACCGGTGCTCACGATGATTTCCGGAATCCCATCGGGCGGGTAACTGATATCGGCCACGGCGGGCGACGAGAAAACCGGATCGCTCAGATTGACGGTCCATTTGATCGTTCCGTCATCCTCCAGAACCGCCAGGACCGGCGTTGAATAACCCCTGGACGTTGTTCCAATGATGATTTCCAGTTTGCCATCCCCATCCAGGTCATACAGCGTGGGAGACGAATCCTCAATCCGGCCTCCGGGCAATTGACTGCTCCAGCGAGGCGACATATGTTGGGGAGCGATTTCCGCCGGCATAAAGTCGGCGAACGGTATTATCAGGCATAAAGCGATTGCGGCCCAGGTAAAGTATCTCATTTCCTAACCTCCAGTTTCGTGAACCCCACAGAGAGCATCCGACGATCACCGTTCGCCCCACGGGTCAACTCAAAGGGGCTCATAGCATAAGCGTACTCAAGAGTAATCCGGTTCCAGCCCTTTTTCACAATGGAGGCCGAAATCTGGATCTCGCCCTCCCAGTGGTCGCAATTCTCCCAGCGGTGTTCCGCAATCAGCGCTCCGTTCACCCGGATAGACATTCGCTGATGCTTCTCCGATACGCAGAAGGGGAAAGCACCGATGCGAAGCCGATATTCTTCTGGTTGGGTAGATGCCAGCCATCCCGCCTCCGAACGATACCCCTCTGCCCACACTCCCCAATCCTCCTGGCCTGACCAGCCGTGTCCCAACATTACGCTGATGGGGCCCTGTGCGGGCTTAACCTCCGCCACACAGATCGGATACGGCCAGGGCGTGGGCCCTTGAAGGGGGTCAAAGCAACCAACGGGAGAGAAGGCTGGGTTTTCCCTTACCATCTCCCACATCTTGTTTTCCTTATCTCCTCGCATATGGAGAAAAATGTAGCGGATAACGTACTGTCGGAAGATCGCCCCCGTTTCAGGGCGCGAGAGAGCGGTGTCGTCCCAAAGATACTTCCAGAGGGCGAACGTATGTTCCGGCAAGAATGATCCAACACCAGAAGCCGTGGGTTTTAGATGAAGCCTTGTTGCCCAAAGCGTTTCCCCTCTAATTTTCAAAGTAGGATGGACGATATCCACGATGCCCTCGCCCAGAGCGAGTTCTTGATCCGCCAGCCACGCGTATGCCGGATGAGGTTGATAGGGCACGGGAACACCGCCGATAGGACGAGGGCACATCTCTACCAGCCAGATCGCCGCCAGGAGATAACGCACACCCCGGGGGAGACGCTGCAAGGCAAGCCCGGCCAGGGCAACTGCTCCCAACATTCCCAGTACCGCATAGCGTGAGACCGTACGCCCTGCCTCCCAAAAGGGAATCACGGCTGTCAGGAAGAACCCCGGTAGAGGAACGCCGGATTCAAAGTAAGATGAGGGATAAGGCGAGGGGAACACTCCAGGTTTCAATATGTGTCCCAGTCGCCAGATCGCCGCGTTGAGAGGGCGGAAGGCAAGATGCTGAACGACCTCCCCGTTCCAGCGAAGCAACAATCCCATTCCCAGAATAATACCGATGAGGGTCAGCCATATCAGCCCGGTGTGCTGGCGTTTCTCCCGGAGAACCCCAATCAATCCGATCAGGGCCAGCAGCGAGGTAGAGAGCCCGAAATTCATCACGCCCGACTCGTTGTAGGGTCCAGTGTATAAAGAACGCGACATCTGGCGGATCCATTCTATCGGATGGGAAACCGAGGGCACGAAGAGACTGTTGAGGCTGGCACCCCACCACATGTTATGCTCAGCGCCGAAAATGTGTGTATGATCCTGTTGGCTTCCCAGAATATAGAGCGCGATTACCGGTGATCCGATGAGAAGAGCAACAGATGCCGCAATCACTCCCTGCCGGATGCGTTCTAAGCGGAAAATCTCCCGACCCCAGAGGGCGAAAGAAAACGCGCCGATGAAGGCTCCATAAAGGTGGAAATTTATCATCAGGCCCCAGATCGCCCCAGCCAGAACTCCCCATCTAAAGCGCTGTGAACCGGCGCGTCGGCCCCGCTCAATAGCCCAGGCAAGCCAGGGCAAGAGGCCAAAAAGCCATGCTACATGCAGATGCCCCGCAATTCGTCCCCAATACGCTCCCCACATCACAAAGGCCAGGGCAGCCGCAACAGAGGATGTAGATTGACGGAACAGGGAAAGGAAGCGGAACATGCCAGCAAACGCAATAACGAGGGAGATAATCGCTAAGATGTTATAAGCGAAGGCCGTACCGCCCAATGCATATAGAGGTAAAGATACCAAGAAGAAAAATGGTGTGTGAGCTAATGTGGCTGTATGCCATCCCACAGGGTGAAAGACGAAAGGGGTGAAGAGAGGGGAAGAATGCCGCACCAGGAGCGATTCATAATACCACTCAATCCCCCACAAAACCTCCAGAACATCCCCATAGGCGGGGACATGGGTGAAGATGTTGCCGATGCGCCATCCGTAGGCGAAAAAACCCCAGAAAAAGACCCAGGGAA
>Ga0209721_1002811_pt1 | contig 10215 bp, 7 predicted proteins | sample TshhotsprinmetaG_FD_184139 | JGI IMG/M metagenome (GOLD analysis project Ga0209721, IMG submission 184139) | Hot spring microbial communities from South Africa to study Microbial Dark Matter (Phase II) - Tshipise hot spring metaG (SPAdes)... | ecosystem: Environmental > Aquatic > Thermal springs... | reverse complement strand
AGGTACGCCAGCTCCTGCTGCGTGATGCGCAGCACCTCCCGCACGCCAGGAAACAGCACCGGGTGAAACAAATTGGCCACACTGCGCGCCACGCGCACGTCCGGATCGGTGATGCGATCGATTTCGCGCGCGGCAATGAATTGGCCCAGGCGCTCGTTGAGCTGGTTCATCACGAACCGGTTGAACCCGATGGAGTGATCCAGCAGCCAGTGAAACATCTCCACCGGCAGTCCCACCACCGCGCTGCGCCGCAGCGCCTGGATGTTGTAGCGGTAGACCTCGCGCTTGAGCGCCGTTCCCTCGCCAAACCAGCCGCCGGGGGCCACCCCGGTAAACGTCATGATGGGCCCCTGGCGGTCGTCGTTGCTCATTTTCAGCAATCCATCCAGCAACCCAAACCAGTACGTCACCGGCCGCCCAACCCGGCAAATATATTCCCCAGGCTCGGCCTCGCTGACCACCAGCGCGTCGGCCGCGCGCGGACGCACCTCGTCTTCCAAACGCGCCAGCCACGGGATGTCGGCCAGCTCGCTGGCCGTCAAGGGACGGGCCCGCTGGCGCAATCGGTTCACCGGGTTCATCGTGTCTCCTCGCTCACCCTGTTCCACCGCACCGATTCTTGGCACGCCACGGCAACCTGCAGCGGCAACCTAGGGAAAGTCCCAATCCGGGCAAACCCCAGATTGTCCACAGAAGGACAGAATAGCGTCAAATCTTCGCGTACAGTGGGTGCGACACGGCAGGCGCGCCACCCGCGCGCCCCACCGGCAGAGGAGCTGATATGCGGACGACGTTTCCCCGGCTGCTGATCCAGCACGCTACGGCGCGGCCCGACGCGCCCGCCATGCGCGAAAAGGAATACGGCATCTGGCAGACCACCACCTGGGCGCAGATGCTGCGGCGCGTGCACCACATTGCCGCCGGGCTGCACCAACTTGGCCTGCGGCGCGGCGAGCATCTGGTGGTGATTGGTGCCAACCGTCCCAGCCTCTACGCCACCATGCTGGCCACGCAGGCGCTGGGAGCAATCCCGGTGCCGCTGTATCAAGACGCAGTCGCCGCCGAGTGCATCTTCCCCATCAACAACGCCGAAGTGCGATTTGTGGTGGCCGAAGACCAAGAACAGGTGGACAAGATGCTCGAGATCCGGCCCCAATGCCCGCAGCTCGAGCACATCTTGTTCGACGACCCGCGCGGACTGCGCAATTACGACGCCCCGGGTCTGGCTGGCCTGAAGGAGATCGAGGCTGCCGGCGCCGTGTTCTGCCAGGAACACCCCGACTTCTTCCAGGAGCAGGTGGAGCAGGGGCAACCGGACGACGTCGCGGCGATGTTTTTCACCTCGGGCACCACCGGCAATCCGAAGGGGGTCGTGCACACCCACTTCACGCTGCTGGACCGAGCCAAGGTAGGCGCGGAGTTCGACCGGCTCACCGCGCACGAGGAGGTGCTGGCCTACCTGCCGCCGGCCTGGATCGGCCAAAACATTTTCAGCTATGCGCAGTGGCTGGTGTGCGGTTACGTGGTCAACTGCCCGGAGTCGCAGTCCACGGTGATGATCGACCTCAAGGAAATCGGCCCCACCTACTACTTCGCACCGCCGCGCATCTTCGAGGGGATGCTCACCAGCGTGATGATCCGCATGGAGGACGCGGGGGCGGTGAAACGCAAGATGTTTCACGCCTTCATGGAGGTGGCACGCCGCATCGGCCCGCGCCTGATGGACGGAAAGCCGGTATCGCTGGGTGAGCGACTGCTGTACGCCATCGGCGACGTACTCGTCTACGGGCCGCTGCGCAACATCCTGGGATTTTCGCGCGTGCGGGTGGCCTACACTGCCGGCGAAGCCATCGGCCCCGACCTTTTTACATTCTACCGCTCCATCGGCATCAACCTCAAGCAGCTCTACGGCTCCACCGAGACGGCGGTATTCGTGTGCCTGCAGCCCGACCATGAGGTGCGCGCCGATACCGTGGGCGTGCCCTGTCAGGGCGTCGAAATCCGGCTCTCCGATCAAGGCGAGATCTTGGTGCGCTCGCCAGGTCTGCTCAGGGAATACTACAAGAACCCGAAAGCGACTGCCGAGGTGCTGGATGCCGAGGGCTGGTACCACACCAGCGACGCGGGCTTCATCGACAGCCACGGGCACCTGAAGATCATCGACCGCGTCAAGGATGTCGGGCGCCTCAAGGGTGGGCCCAACGACGGCGCCATGTTCGCGCCCAAGTACGTGGAGAACAAGCTCAAGTTCTTCTCGTTCATCAAGGAGGCGGTTGCCTTTGGCGACGGCCGCGACAAGGTGTGCGCGATGATCAACATCGACTTCGAGGCGGTGGGCAACTGGGCCGAGCGGCGCGGTCTGCCCTACGCCGGCTACACCGATCTGGCCGGCAAGCCCGAGGTCTATGCACTGATCCAGGACTGCGTGGAAAAGGTCAACGCCGACCTCAGCCGCGACCAGATGCTGTCGGGCAGCCAGATCCATCGCTTCTTGATCCTGCACAAGGAGCTCGACGCCGACGACGGCGAACTCACCCGCACCAACAAGGTCCGGCGCGGCTTCATTGGCGAGAAGTATGCGGCGCTGGTCGATGCGCTGTATGGCGGCAAGACCGAACAGTTCATCGAAACCCAGGTCAAGTTCGAGGACGGCCGCACCGGCGTCATCAGCGCCACGCTGCGCATCGTCGATGCCAAGACGTTCGCCCCGATGCAGGCCGCCGCCTGACCCCCTGCCCGCAGCGTGAGGATGCTCCATGGCCCACAAAAAAATCGGTGACATCATCCTGGACGTGCGCAACATCAGCTTGCGCTTCGGGGGCGTCAAGGCACTGACCGACATCTCCTTCGACGTGCGCGAACACGAAATCCGCGCCATCATCGGACCCAACGGTGCTGGCAAAAGCTCGATGCTCAACTGCATCAACGGCGTCTACACGCCGCAGGAAGGCTCGATCACCTTCCGTGGCCAGACCTTCAAGCATATGAACAGCCGTCAGGTGGCCGAGATGGGCATCGCCCGCACCTTCCAAAACCTGGCCCTGTTCAAGGGCATGAGCGTGCTGGACAACATCATGACCGGGCGCAACCTGCGCATCAAAAGCAACCTGTTGCTGCAGGCGCTGCGCATCGGCCCGGCAGAGCGCGAGGAAATCGCGCACCGCGAATTCGTCGAGCGCATCATCGACTTCCTGGAAATCCAGGCCTACCGCAAGACCCCGGTGGGGCAGCTGCCCTACGGGCTGCAAAAGCGGGTCGACCTGGGCCGCGCGCTGGCGATGGAGCCGCAGATGCTGCTGCTGGACGAGCCGATGGCTGGCATGAACGTGGAGGAAAAGCAGGACATGTGCCGCTTCATCCTCGACGTCAATGACGAGTTCGGCACCACCATCGTGCTCATCGAGCACGACATGGGCGTGGTCATGGACATCAGCGACCGCGTGGTGGTGCTGGACTACGGCAAGAAGATTGGCGACGGCACACCGGATGAGGTGCGCAACAACGAAGACGTGATCCGCGCCTACCTGGGCACGAGCCACTAAAAAGGAAGCAACTCCGATGGCCTTTTTTCTTGAAACCGTATTGGGCGGCTTGATGGCCGGCATGCTGTACGCGCTGGTGGCGTTGGGCTTCGTGCTCATTTTCAAGGCCTCGGGCGTGTTCAACTTTGCCCAGGGGGCGATGGTTCTGTTTGCCGCCTTGGCCATGGCGCGCTTTGCCGAGTGGTATCCGCAGTGGTTCGGTTTCGAAAGCCGGCTGCTGGCCAACCTGCTGGCGTTCATCACCGCCGCGCTGATCATGTTTGCCGTTGCCTGGCTGATCGAGGCCCTGGTGCTGCGCCACCTGGTCAACCAGGAAGGCGCTACGCTGTTGATGGCCACGCTCGGCATCACCTACTTTCTCGACGGACTGGGACAGACGATCTTTGGCAGCGACATCTACCAGATCAACCTCGGCATGCCCAAGGATCCGGTCTTCATTCTCGAGCAGACCTTCGAGGGCGGCATCCTGATCAACAAGGAAGATCTGATCGCGGCCGGGATTGCCGCCACGCTGGTGGCGGCGCTGTCGCTGTTCTTTCAGAAGACCGGCACCGGCCGGGCTCTGCGCGCCGTGGCCGACGACCACCAGGCCGCGCAGTCGATCGGCATCCCGCTCAACCGCATCTGGGTCATCGTGTGGTGCGTGGCGGGCATCGTCGCGCTGGTGGCCGGGATGATCTGGGGCTCCAAGCTCGGCGTGCAGTTTTCGCTGTCCACGGTGGCGTTGCGCGCCTTGCCCGTCATCATCCTGGGCGGCTTGACCTCGGTGCCCGGCGCCATCGTCGGGGGCTTGATCATCGGCGTGGGTGAAAAGCTCTCCGAAGTCTATCTCGGACCGTATGTCGGCGGCGGCATCGAGATCTGGTTCGCCTACGTGCTGGCGCTGGTGTTTCTGCTGTTGCGGCCACAGGGTCTGTTTGGCGAAAAGATCATCGACCGCGTGTGAGCACCGCCCACCGCTGACCCTTCCTCACTGCGCCATTGACCGGAGACGACGACCGTGTTCTACCGCGAAAACGGACAGTTCAAAACCAGCTACCGGGAAGATCAACAAATCTTTCCCATCGCCCAGGATCGCTGGGCTATCCTGGCCCTGGTTGCCTTCGCCTTCGTGGGCGTTCCGCTGCTGGCCGACGAATACCTCTTTCGCGCCATCCTGATTCCGTTCCTGATTCTGTCGCTGGCGGCCATCGGCGTGAACCTGCTGGTGGGCTACTGCGGACAGATCTCGCTGGGCTCGGGGGCCTTCATGGCGGTGGGGGCGTACATGGCGTACAACGCGCTCACCCGCATCGAGGGCATGCCGCTGGTGGTGGCGCTGCTGATCGGGGGCCTGTGCGCCACGGTGGTGGGGGTGTTCTTCGGCATTCCCAGCCTGCGCGTCAAGGGCCTGTACCTGGCGGTGGCGACACTGGCCGCGCAGTTCTTCTGCGACTGGGCCTTTTTGCGCATCGGCTGGTTCACCAACTACACGCCCTCCGGCTCGGTGTCGGTGTCCAACCTCAGCGTGCTGGGCTGGCGCATCGACACCCCCGAGGAAAAGTACCTGTTTTGCCTGGTGTTCGTGGTGGTGTTCGCGCTGCTGGCCAAGAATCTGGTGCGCTCGGCCATCGGCCGCGAGTGGATGGCCATCCGCGACATGGACGTGGCCGCCGCCGTGATCGGCATCCGTCCGATGTACGCCAAGCTGTCGGCATTCGCCGTGAGCTCCTTCATCATTGGACTGGCGGGCGCCCTGTGGGGGTTCGTGCACCTGGGCTCGTGGGAGCCGGCCGCCTTCAGCGTGGACCGCTCGTTTCAGCTGCTGTTCATGGTGATCATCGGCGGGCTGGGGTCGATCATGGGCAGTTTCTTCGGCGCCGCCTTCATCGTCGTGCTGCCGATCTTTCTCAACCAGTTCCTGCCCTGGCTGGGTGGACTGTTCGGTATCGCGGTGTCCACCGCGGCCGTGTCACACGCCGAATACATGATCTTCGGCGCGTTGATCGTCTGGTTCCTCATCGTCGAGCCCCACGGTCTGGCCAAGCTGTGGAGCATCGGTAAGCAAAAGCTGCGCCTTTGGCCATTCCCGCACTGATCCCTTTCCCACCCGTGCTTCCAACCTGAAGGAGACAGACCATGAAGCTGCGTTCCACCGTTTTGGCTGCCGTCGCGGCAGCGGCCACACTGTCCGTTGCGCTGGTGGGCACCGCGGCCCACGCACAGGCCGCCAAAGAGCAGTTCTTCCCCGTGCTGGTGTACCGCACCGGCGCCTACGCGCCCAACGGGGTGCCCTGGGCCAACGGGTTCATCGACTACCTCAAGCTCACCAACGCGCGCGGCGGCATCAACGGCGTGCGCATCATCTGGGAGGAGTGCGAAACCGGCTACGCCACCGACCGCGGTGTCGAATGCTACGAGCGTCTTAAGGGCAAGAACGGTGGTGCCACGATGTTCCAGCCGCTGTCGACCGGCATCACCTTCGCGCTGACCGAAAAAGCGCCGGTGGACAAGATCCCGCTGATTACCGCGGGTTACGGCCGCAGCGAATCGCAGGATGGCGGCGTGTTCAAGTGGAACTTCCCGCTCGCGGGCACGTATTGGGTGGCCGCCGACGTATTAATCCAGCACATCGCCAAGAAGGAAGGTGGCCTCGACAAGCTCAAGGGCAAGCGCATCGCACTGGTCTATCACGACAGCCCGTTTGGCAAGGAGCCGATCCCGCTGCTGCAGGAGCGCGCTGCCATGCACGGCTTCCAGCTCAGCCTGTTGCCGGTGGCGCACCCCGGGGTGGAGCAAAAGGCCACTTGGTTGCAAATCCGTCAGCAGCGTCCCGACTACATCCTGCTGTGGGGTTGGGGCGTGATGAACTCGACCGCGCTGAAGGAGGCGCAGGCGGTGGGCTACCCGCGCGAGAAGATGTACGGCGTGTGGTGGGCGGGCGCCGAGCCCGATGTCAAGGACGTCGGCGAAGGCGCCAAGGGCTACAACGCCATCACCATGCAGCATGGCGCCGAACCCAACGCGCCGTTCATCCAAGAAATCCTGGAGAAGGTGCACGGCAAGGGTCAGGGCACCGGCCCGAAGGACGAGGTCGGCTCGGTGTTGTATGTGCGCGGAGCGATGAGCGCCATGCTTGCTGTGGAGGGCGTGCGCGCGGCGCAGGAGCGCTTCGGCAAGGGTAAGGTCATGACCGGCGAGCAGGTGCGCTGGGGCTTGGAAAACCTGAACCTGACGCAGGCCAAGCTGGATGCGCTGGGCTTTAAGGGCGTGCTGCGACCGATTTCGACCAGTTGCTTCGACCACATGGGCGCGGCCTGGGCCCGCATCCACACCTGGAACGGCAGCCGGTGGGAGTTCACCAGCGACTGGTATCAGGCCGACGAGCAGATCATCAAACCGATGGTGCGTGCCGCTGCCGACAAATACGCCGCCGAGAAGAAGATCCAGCGCCGCACGCCGCAGGACTGCCAGTCCTGATGGCCGCAACGGGCCGACCAGTACTGCGCCGGTCGGCCCCGGGCAGGCTGGCGGTCGCCACGCCCCAGCCCGCCCCTACCCGACAGCGCCGCGCACCGGCGCTGTCGGGTGGTGCACCGCACCCCGCCACGTTACCGAGGTCACGCCATGACGACACCCGCCCCCGTCCTCACCGTCAACGGCATCGAGGTCATTTACAACCACGTCATCCTCGTGCTCAAGGGCGTCTCGCTGCAGCTCGCCGAAGGCCAGATCGCGGCCATCCTGGGCGGCAACGGTGCCGGCAAGACGACCACGCTGCGCGCCATCTCCAACCTGCTCAAGGGCGAGCGCGGCGAAGTCACCAAAGGCACGATCGAGCTGCGCGGTGAGCGCATCGAAAACCTCACACCGGCCGACTTGGTCAAGCGCGGCGTGGTGCAAGTGATGGAGGGCCGCCACTGCTTCGCGCACCTGACGATCGAGGAAAACCTGCTCACCGGCGCCTACACGCGCAAGGACAAAGGCGAGATCGCCGCCAATCTGGAGAAGGTCTACACCTACTTCCCACGCCTGAAGACGCGTCGCACCAGCCAGGCCGCCTATACCTCGGGCGGCGAGCAACAGATGTGCGCCATCGGCCGCGCGCTCATGGCCAACCCGAGCGTGGTGCTGCTCGACGAACCGTCGATGGGCCTGGCGCCGCAAATCGTCGAGGAGGTGTTCGAGATCGTCAAGGACCTCAATCAGAAGGAAAAAGTCAGCTTCCTGATCGCCGAGCAGAACACCAACATGGCGCTGCGCTACGCCAATTACGGCTACATCATGGAGTCCGGGCGCATCGTCATGGACGGCAAGGCCGAGGACCTGCGCAACAACGAAGATGTCAAGGAGTTCTACCTGGGCATGGGCGGCGGCGAGCGTAAAAGCTTTCGCGATGTCAAGAGCTACAAGCGTCGCAAACGCTGGCTGGCTTGACCTCAGCGCCCTCCGGCACCGCACGCCGCAGGCGCATCCTCCGCCCGCCCCCATCGCCGCCCTCGTTGCCCCGCATCATGTCCGCATTCGACGCCACCCTCGAAACCCGCCCAGCTGCTCAACGTGAAGCTGCACTGATGGCGGCGCTGCCCTCGTTCATTCAGCAGGCCCGGCAACGCTCTTCGGCCTGGAACACCTGGCTGCGCGACGTCGATCCGGCACGTATCACGTCGCGCGCCGCCCTGGCCACCCTGCCGGTGCTGCGCAAACACGCGCTGCTGCACCACCAGCAGGCGTCTCGGCAAGCCGGGGGCGATCCGTTCGGCGCACTGGCCACCATCGGCTGGCGCGGCTTGCTGCACGGCCGCGGAGCTCGTCGCGTTTTCCAATCCCCGGGGCCGATTTACGAACCCGAAGGCAGCCGTGAGGACTACTGGCGCACGGCGCGCGCGCTGGCTGCCGCCGGCTTCGTGGCGGGCGACCTGGTGCACAACGCGTTCAGCTACCACCTCACCCCCGGCGCGTGGATGATGGAGGCGGGTGCTCATGCGCTCGGCTGCACGGTCTTTCCGGGCGGCGTTGGCAACACGGAACTGCAGCTCGCTGCCATCAGCGACCTGGGCCCCGTGGGCTACGTCGGCACGCCCAGCTTTTTGCGCATCCTGGTCGAGAAGGCCGAAGCCGCTGGCCTGACGCTGCCGCTGCGCAAGGCACTGGTGTCCGGCGAAGCGTTTCCCCCGAGTCTGCGCGACTGGCTGGCCGAACGGGGCATCATCGGCTATCAGGCCTACGCCACCGCCGACGCCGGCCTGATCGCTTATGAAACACCGGCCCGCGAAGGCCTGGTGGTGGATGAACACGTCATCCTCGAAATCGTGCGCCCGGGCACCGGCGATCCGGTGCCCGAGGGTGAGGTGGGCGAGGTGGTGGTGACGGTGCTCAACCCCGACTACCCACTGATCCGCTTCGGCACCGGGGACCTGTCGGCCGTACTGCCCGGCCCGTGCCCCACCGGCCGCACCAATACCCGCATCCGGGGCTGGCTGGGACGTGCCGACCAGACCACCAAGGTACGCGGCATGTTCGTGCACCCAGAGCAGGTGGCGCAGGTGTTGCGTCGCCATCCCGAAGCGCTGCGCGCGCGCCTCATCGTCAGCGGCCGCATGGCCGACGACCAGCTCACCCTGCGGGTGGAAACCGAGGCCCCATCGCAGGCCCTGCAGCAGGCCCTGCAGAGCACGCTGCGAGAGATCACCAAACTGCGCGGGGACATCGCGTTCGTCGAACCCGGCGCACTGCCCAACGACGGCAAGGTGATCGAGGACAGCCGCAGCTACGAGTAAGACCACGGACCAGCCGCGAGTGCTGGGGCGATGCGGCGCTGGACGATGACACTCAGAGTTGATCCGGTAGCCTGCGGCGCGGCGCTCCGTTAGCATCGCGGCTTACGCGTTGAACGTCTACAGGAGACCGACCCATGAAATTGCACCTTGTCACTGCCCTGGCGATCTCGACCCTGAGTCTGACCGCTGCCGCGCAGGACTTTCCCAACAAGCCGATCACCTTCGTGGTGCCGTTTGCGGCCGGCGGGCCGACCGACACCGTCGCCCGGCAGCTGGCCGAGTCGATGCGCAAACATCTGAACAATGCCACGATCGTCATCGACAACGCCGCTGGCGCTGGCGGCACCATTGGCGCCAACAAGGTGGCCCGGGCCACCCCCGATGGTCACACGCTGTTGGTGTGGCATATCGGCATGGCGGCCACGCCCGCGCTGTACCGCAAGCTCCCCTACAAACCGCTGGACGACTTCGAATATCTGGGCATCATCAACGACGTGCCGATGACGCTGGTGGGCAAGCCTCAGCTGCCCGCCAACACCTACCGCGACTTCGAGAACTATATCCGCGCCAACCAGGGCAAGCTCAACCTGGGCCACGCCGGTCTGGGCTCGGCGTCGCACATCTGCGGGCTGATGTGGCAATACGCGGTCAAGCTCGACAAGTCGCTGACCACGGTGGCCTACCGGGGCACGGCGCCTGCCATGAACGACCTGATTGCCGGCACCATCGACGTGATGTGCGATCAGACCACGAACACGACACAGCAAATCGAAGCCGGGCGCATCAAGGCGTTTGCGGTGACCACCGCCAAGCCGCTGTCCGATCACCCCCTGCTGAAATACTATCCGTCGCTGCAGGAGATGGGGCTCAAGGACTTCGACCTGACCATCTGGCATGGTCTGTACGCGCCGAAA
>Ga0209721_1002809_pt1 | contig 10222 bp, 18 predicted proteins | sample TshhotsprinmetaG_FD_184139 | JGI IMG/M metagenome (GOLD analysis project Ga0209721, IMG submission 184139) | Hot spring microbial communities from South Africa to study Microbial Dark Matter (Phase II) - Tshipise hot spring metaG (SPAdes)... | ecosystem: Environmental > Aquatic > Thermal springs... | reverse complement strand
GGCCGCCTCCGCCTTTCTCTTACCGGTCGTTTCCACGCCCTTCTCCATGGTGGAGGCGCTGACCAGGGTGCGGCCCGAGGTATCGTCGATGACCTGGGCGTAAATATGACGGTTGCTCCTGAAGACCGAGAGCCGCGGCCTTTCCGGCGAACCTTGTATCTTCTTGCGAACCCGCTTTCTGCGGCGTTCCTTCTTCAGCTGTTTCTCCTTCGCCCCTTCCATTTCCCTCTTACTCCGTCTTCCTCAGCCTCCGCTTAACCGGCGGACTTCCCCGCCTTGCGCCTCACGTACTCGCCGGCGTAGCGCACTCCCTTGCCCTTGTAGGGATCGGGCTTGCGCAGCGCCCTGATCTTCGCCGCCACCTGCCCCACCTTCTGCTTGCCCTCGGGTGCCTTGACCAGGATGGGATGGGAAAAACCCAGCGAGAGCTCGATATCCCTGTCCCTGGCCACCGCGCGGTAGCCCACGCCGTGTATCTCGAGATTCTTCTCGAAGCCGGTTGTGACCCCTTCCACCATGTTGGCGATCAGGGTACGGGTAAGCCCGTGCAGGGAACGGTGGAGGTTGGAGTCGGAAGGCCTCCGTACCGTGACGGACCCCTCTTCCACCTCGATGATCATGTCCGGGTGGAAGTCCTGCGAGAGCTCCCCCTTGGGCCCCTTAACTTGCACCCGGTTGCCCTCTATCCTCACCTCCGCCCCCGGCGGGACGGGAATGGGTTCCTTTCCTATCCTCGACAATTTCAACCTCCGGTATCTTCCGTCACCTGCCACGGGCAGGCACTCGCCCCGCTGTCACCACACGTAGGCGATTACCTCCCCGCCCACCTCCTTCTCACGCGCCTCCCTGTCGGTCAGCAGGCCCTTGGAGGTGGAGATGATGGCTATCCCCAGCCCTCCCAGCACCCGGGGCATCTCCGATTTCTTGGTATATACCCGCAGCCCGGGCTTGCTGATCCGCTTGATGCCGTTGATCAGTTGCTCGCGGTTGGGGCCGTACTTCAGGCGCAGCTTCAAGGTGTCGCGACTTTCTCCCTTGACCACCTCGAAATCCGCGATGAAGCCCTCTCTTTTCAGTATCCCCGCTATGTCCAGCTTCATCCTCGACGAAGGCATCTCCACCTCTTCGTGGCGGGCGGCGCTCGCGTTACGGATGCGGGTCAGCATATCCGCAATGGGGTCCGTCATGGTCATGCGCCTAACGCCTCCTTACCAGCTCGACTTGGTCAGCCCGGGAATCTCCCCTTCGTGCGCCAGCTCGCGCAGGCACACCCGGCAAAGCTCGAACTTGCGGAAATATCCCCGCGGCCGGCCGCAGCGTTTGCACCGGTTGTAGGAACGGGTGCGGAACTTGGAGGTCCTCTTCTGCTTGGCCACCTGCGATTTCTTCGCCATGCCGCCTCCTGGTCACTTACCGCGGAAGGGCATGCCCAGGGTGTCCAGCAGGGCCAGCCCCTCCTCGTCCGTTTTCGCCGTCGTCACGATGGTTATATCCATGCCTCTCACCCTGTCTATGCCGTCGTAATCTATTTCCGGAAATACCAGCTGCTCGTCCAGGCCTAAGTTGAAGTTACCCCTTCCGTCGAAGGACTTGGGGTTCAACCCCCGGAAGTCCCGCACGCGCGGAATGGCCAGCGATATGAGCCGGTCCAGGAACTCGTACATGCGGTCTCCGCGCAGGGTGACCTTGCACCCCACCGACATCCCGGTACGCAGCTTGAAGCCGGCCACCGACCGCTTGGCTCGGTTGAGCTTCGGCTTCTGCCCGGTGATCTTGGCCAGGTCCTTCATGGCGCCGTCGATGGCCTTGGGGTCGTGGGCTCCCTCTCCCACCCCCATGTTGACCACTATCTTCTCCAGGCGCGGCACCTCCATGTCGTTGCGGTAGCCGAACCGCTCCTTGAGCGCAGGGACAACGTCCTGCCGGTATCTTTCCTTTAACCGTGGAGCCATGCTTCCTTCCTTGACCTGCGTCCTTCCTATCAATCGATGTCCGCGCCGCACTTGCGGCAGAACCTCTTCTTGTTCCCCTCCGCGTCGAAGCGGTACGCGACGCGCACCACGCGGTCGCAGGACCCGCAGACCAGGGCCACGTTGGACACGTGGATGGGAGCCTCCTTGGTGATGATCCCGCCCTGTGGATTCTCCTTGCTGGGGCGAGAATGCCTTTTCACCAGGTTGACTCCTTCCACTATCACCCTTCTCTGGTCGGGGAAACTGCGCAGGACCTTGCCCTGCTTCCCCCGGTTCTTGCCCGCGAGCACCTGCACCCTGTCGCCTTTCTTTATTTTCAATCCCGCCATCTTACGCCACTCCTTGGGGTTGCCTCCCTCATAGGACCTCCGGTGCCAGGGAGACGATCTTCATGAACTTCTTCTCGCGCAGCTCGCGGGCCACCGGCCCGAAGATGCGCGTTCCCTGGGGGTCCCGCGCCTCGTTGATGAGGACCACCGCGTTCTCGTCGAACTTAATATAAGAGCCGTCCTTGCGCCGGCGCTCCTTCTTGGTGCGCACCACCACCGCTTTTACCACGTCGCCCTTTTTCACGGACCCTCCCGGCGTGGCCACCTTGACCGTCCCCACCACGATGTCGCCCACGTAGGCGTAGCGCCTCGCCGAGCCACCCAGGACCTTGATCACCAGCAGCTCCCGTGCGCCCGTGTTGTCGGCTATCTTCACTCGCGATTCCGCCTGTATCATCCTCTACCTCCGAATCGCGACCGCCAGCGTCACTCCGCCCGTTCCACTATGTCCAGCAGGCGCCAGCGCTTGCTGCCGGACAGCGGCCTGGTTTCCATTATGCGCACCACGTCTCCCACCCTGCACTGGTTCTCCTCGTCATGCGCCTTGTACTTCTTGCTGCGGCCCACGATCTTCCCGTAGAGCGGGTGAGGCATGCGGGTCTCCACCCTGACCACGATGGTCTTGTCCATGCGGTCCGAGACCACCGTGCCCATGCGTACCTTTCTCCGGCTTGTTCTCTCCGCCATCCCCGGCATTCCTTCCTCTCCCACGAGGCTCAGCTCGCCTCCTCGCTCATCTCGTATTCCCTCATCACCGTGCAGATGCGCGCGATGTCCTTCTTGGTCTCCTTGATGCGCGCGGTGTTGTCCAGCTGGCCGGTGGCTTCCTGGAAGCGCAGGTTGAAGAGTTCCTCCTTGGCCTCCTTCAACTTCTGCAAGAGCTCTTCGTAAGAGTATCCGCGTAATTCCCTCGCCTTCGCCATCTTACTCACCACCCGCTGCGAACCGCTTGACGAAACGGCATTTCATGGGCATCTTATGAGCCGCCCTCCGCATTGCTTCCCTGGCCACGTTCTCGGGCACCCCCGAGAGCTCGAACATCACCCGCCCCGGCTTGACCACGGCAACCCAGTGATCCGGGTTTCCCTTGCCGCTCCCCATGCGCGTCTCGGCGGGCTTCTTGGACACCGGCTTATCGGGAAAGATGTTGATCCACACCTTCCCGCTCCTCTTGACGTGCCTGGTGATGGCCACCCTGGCCGCCTCTATCTGGCGCGCCGTGACCCAGGAGGGCTCGAGTGCCTGCAGGCCGTAGTCCCCGAAGTGGACTTCCGTGCCCCCCTTGGAGCGGCCCTTGAGCCTGCCCCTCTGGACCTTGCGGTGCCTTATCTTGCGAGGCATCAGCATCTGCTTCATACCTCCTGCTCGTCTGCGATCTCTTCATCCTTTTCACCGGGGACGGCCTCGCGCTCCTCCTCCGGCGGCGGTTCCTCGCTCCGGGGTTCCTCCCCAACGACGGACGTCGCGCCCGCCTCGAGCCTGCCTCCGGGTTCCTCCACGGGCTTTTCCCGAAGCTTGCGATCCGGCTCCCCGATGATGCCCTTGTATATCCAGACCTTGACCCCGATGACCCCGAAGGTAGTACGGGCCACGTAATACCCGTAATCGATATCGGCGCGCAGCGTCTGCAGGGGAACCTGCCCCTCGCGGTACCACTCGGTGCGGGCCATCTCCGCCCCTCCCAGCCGACCCGCGCAGGAAATCCTTATACCCTTGGCCCCAGCGCGCATGGTGTTCTGCACAGCCTTTTTCATCGCCCGCCGGAAGGAAACCCTCCCCTCCAGCTGCTCGGCCACGTTCTGCGCCACCAGGAAGGCGTCCAGCTCCGGGGCGTCTATCTCCTGTATGTTCACCTGCACGTCCTTGCCGGTCATGGCGGCCAGGTCGCGCTTGATGCGGTCCACCTCGGCTCCCCGCCGTCCGATGACGATGCCCGGCCGGGCGGTGAAGATGTCCACCCTCACCCGCTTGGTGGTGCGCTCTATCTCCACGCGGGATATGGCAGCCCGCCTCATGTGCTCCTTGATATAGCGGCGTATGGCGAGATCCTCCTGCAGGAGATCGGCGTAATCGCGGGTGGCAAACCACCGGGACTTCCAGGGATAGATGATCCCCAGGCGGAAACCGTACGGATGAACCTTCTGACCCACGCTTATTTCATCCTTTCCCTCGCGAGCCGGAACGCGCGCGCTTCCCGCGACGCCTCTTTTCCGGCACCTCTTTCTCCCGCTCGCCCAGGATGACGGTGATGTGGCTGGTGCGCTTGCGGATGCGCGTGGCGCGTCCCAGGGCACGCGGGCGCCACCTCTTCAGGGTGGGGCCTTCGTCGACGTGGCAGTCCACCACCACCAGGTCTTCGGCGCTCAGCCCGTTGTTGTTCTCCGCGTTGGCCGCCGCCGACTCGAGGACTTTCCCTACCAGGCGCGCCGCGCCCTTGGGGGAGAAACGGGTGATGTAGCGTGCCTCCTCCAAATCCTTGCCCCTTATCTGATCCGCCACCTGGCGGGCTTTAAAAGGCGAGACCCGCACGTAGCGCGCCACGGCGCGCACCTTCACGCCCTCCTCCGCTGCTTCCACCATCATGTGACTCCTTGTCTCCTCCTGACTCCTCTCGCTGGCTTACTTCAGGCGAGTAGGCCTCTCGTGCGCGTGCCCGTGCTTGGTGCGGCGTCGCGTGGGCGCGAACTCGCCCAGCTTGTGCCCCACCATATTCTCGGTGATGTACACCGGCACGTGCCTCTTTCCGTCGTAGACGGCGATGGTGTGCCCCACCATCTCCGGGAAGATGGTCGAGCGGCGGGACCAGGTCTTGATGACCCGCTTCTCGTTGCGCCGGTTGAGGTCCTCTATCTTGAAATAGAGCTTCTCGTCTACGTAGGGACCTTTCTTCAAAGACCTGCCCAAGGCTACCTCCCTACCTCTCAGCCCTTCCTGCGACGTACGATATACTTATTGGACGGCTTGTTTTTCTTGCGCGTGCGGTATCCGAGGGTCGGTTTGCCCCACGGCGTGACCGGATGGCGCCCCGCGGAGGATTTCCCCTCGCCGCCGCCGTGCGGATGGTCAACGGGGTTCATTACCGTGCCGCGCACCGCGGGTCGCCTGCCCTTCCACCTGCCGCGCCCCGCCTTCCCCTCGTTGAGCAGCTCGTGTTCCACGTTGGCCAACTGGCCGACGGTGGCGCGGCAGTTGATGTTAACCAGCCGGACCTCGCTGGAGGGGAGCCTTATATGGGCGAATTCCCCCTCCTTGGCCATCAACTGCGCCGCCCCTCCGGCGGCACGCACCATCTTTCCTCCCGCCCCCGGCTTGAGCTCGATGTTGTGGATGGTGGTGCCCACCGGGATGGCGGAAAGCGGCAGCGCGTTCCCGGGCTTGATGTCCGCCTGCGGCCCCGACATCACCCGGTCCCCCACCTTCAGCTTGAGGGGGGCCAGGATGTAACGCTTCTCCCCGTCCTCGTAATGGAGCAGGGCAAGGCGTGCGCTGCGGTTGGGGTCGTACTCGATGGCCGCCACCTTCGCTGGGATGTTATCTTTATCCCGCCGGAAATCCACGATGCGGTAGCACCTCTTGACCCTGCCGCCCTTGTGGCGGGTGGTGATGCGTCCCTTGTTGTTCCGCCCCGCCTTGTAACTCATGGGCGCGAGGAGGCTCTTCTCGGGCTCCTTCTTGGTGATCTCCGAGAAATCCGATACGCTGGTGAACCTCCTCCCCGGCGAGGTCGGTTTATATCTCTTGATGCCCATCTTTCCTTATCCCGCCTTTCCCTAACCCAGGGGGCCCTCGAAGAACTCGATGTTGTACCCGGGGGCGAGGGTCACCACGGCTTTCTTCCGTGCCGCGGTGCGCCCCGACGTCCATCCCCGCCTCCGCGGCTTGGGCGGGACCTTGATGGTGTTGACCCCCGTAACCTTCACGTTGAATATCTCCTCCACCGCCTGGCGGATCTCCGTCTTCCTGGCCTTGGGGTGCACCTCGAAGGTGTACTTGTTGCGATCCAGGAGGGTGTAGCTCTTCTCCGAGATCACCGGGCGAATGACGATGTCACGCGGATCTTTCATTCTCCACACCTTCCTGCAGCTTGTCCAGGGATGCCAGGGTGAAGATCACCCTGTCGTTGGCGAGAACGTCGTAGGTGTTCAGGAAATCCACCCTGATGACCTCGACGCGGGGCAGGTTGCGCATGGACTTGATCACGTTCTCGTCGTCCTCCGGCAGGACCAGCAGGACATTGTCGTCGATTCCCAGCGCCTGGAAGATGGACGCCGCCAGCTTCGTCTTGGGCTCGGAGAAAGTGAAATCCTCCAGGACCATGACCCGGTCCTCTCCCGCCCGCACGCTGAGGGCGGAGCGCAGGGCCAGCCTGCGGACCTTGCGATTGACCTTGAACCCGTGGTACCTCGGTCGCGGACCGTGCACCGTTCCGCCGCCCTTCCACAGCGGGGAGCGTATGGAGCCTGCCCGCGCCCTGCCCGTTCCTTTCTGGCGCCACGGCTTGCGCCCTCCTCCCCTCACCTCGCTGCGGCCCTTGGTGGAGGCGGTGCCGCTGCGCGCCGCCGCGAGCTGGCGCCGCACCACCAGGTGCATTACGGGCACGTTCACCTCGCAGCCGAAGAAATAGTCCTTCAGCTGCGCCTCTCCCTTCTTCTCGCCTTCCATGTTATAGACCGGAACCGTCTTCATGCTTCTCTCCAAAAGATCAGGTGAGAACGTGCGCTTTCCTCCCGCGCTTCTTCCGTCCCTTCACCGATTCCCTGATCACCAGGAGGCCCCCGTTGGGGCCCGGCACGCTGCCCCGCAGCAGTAGGACGTTGCGCTCCGGCTTGACGTCCACCACCTCCAGATTGAGGGCGGTGACGCGCTCGCCTCCCATGCGCCCCGGCATGCGCGACCCCTTGAAGACGCGCGAGGGGGTGGCGCAGGCCCCGACGGACCCGGGGGCGCGGTGGAAGTGGGCCCCGTGGGAGCCGGGACCTCCGCCGAAACCGTGGCGCTTTATCACGCCGGCGAATCCCTTCCCCTTTGACCTGCCTATCACGTCGACGCGCTCCCCCTGGGAGAACACGCTTACCGTCACCTCCTGGCCTACCTGGTAAGCTTCGGGGTCATCCACCCTGATCTCCACCAGGTGCTTGAGCGGTTGCAGGCCCCTTCCCGCAAAATGTCCGAGCTGGGGCTTGCTCGCCTTTCTCTCCCTCACTTCGCCGAAGCCCAGTTGCACGGCACCGTAACCCTCCTTCTCCACCGTCTTCACCTGGGTCACCGTGCAGGGCCCCGCCTCCACCACCGTGACCGGGACTATCTTCCCGCCCTCGGTGAAGATCTGGGTCATTCCCAACTTTTTTCCGATAATTCCCTTCAAGTCACCCACCTCTTGACAGCGCCGCGGCGGCCCTTGCTTCCCGCCGCCGACCGCCCGTTCCGCAAGGCTACAGCTTGATCTCGATATCCACCCCCGCCGGAAGGTCAAGGCGCATGAGCGAGTCCACCGTCTTGGGGGTGGGCTCCAGGATATCTATGAGCCGCTTGTGCACCCGCATCTCGAAATGCTCCCGCGAATCCTTGTTGACGTGGGGAGAACGGATCACGCAATATACGTGCTTCTCCGTGGGTAATGGCACTGGCCCCGATATGGACGCTCCCGTGCGCTTCGCCGTCTCCACGATCTGCCTGGCGGAGCGGTCTATGATCTCGTGATCGTAGGCCTTGAGCCTTATCCTTATCTTCTGCCTCTGCTTGGCCATAATCCTCCTCGCTACACATCACGCGGGGCATCGCCCCGCGGGTAGTCCTCACCGCGCGATGGCGATCACCCTGCCGGCCCCCACGGTGCGGCCCCCCTCGCGGATGGCGAAGCGCAGGCCCTCCTCCATGGCGATGGGGGAGATGAGCTCCACGGCCATCTCGGTGTTGTCCCCGGGCATGACCATCTCCACCCCCTCGGGGAGGGTGACGGTGCCGGTGACGTCGGTGGTGCGGAAGTAGAACTGGGGCCGGTAGCCGGAGAAGAAGGGGGTGTGCCTGCCTCCCTCCTCCTTGGAGAGGACGTAGACCTGGGCGCGGAAGGAGAGGTGGGGGGTGATGGATGCGGGGGCGGCCACCACCTGGCCGCGCTCCACGTCCTTCCTGCCGATGCCGCGCAGCAGCAGGCCCACGTTGTCCCCCGCCTGCCCCTCGTCCAGGATCTTGCGGAACATCTCCACCCCGGTGACCACCGTCTTCTGGGTGGGGCGGATGCCCACGATCTCCACCTCCTCGCCGGTGTGGATCTTGCCGCGCTCGATCCTCCCGGTGACCACCGTGCCGCGCCCGGTGATGGAGAAGACGTCCTCGATGGCCAGGAGGAAGGGCTTGTCTATGTCGCGGGCGGGGGTGGGGATGTACTCGTCCACGGCGTCCAGGAGCTCCATGACCGAGGCGCAGTTCTCGCAGTCGCGCTTGCCGCACCCGCACTCCATGGCCTTCAGGGCCGAGCCCGCCACCACGGGGATCTCGTCGCCGGGGAACTCGTACTCGGTCAAGAGCTCCCGCACCTCCATCTCCACCAGCTCCAGGAGCTCGGGGTCGTCCACCATGTCCGCCTTGTTGAGGTAGACCACCATGGCGGGCACCCCCACCTGGCGGGCCAGGAGGATGTGCTCGCGCGTCTGGGGCATGGGGCCGTCGGCCGCCGAGACCACCAGGATGGCCCCGTCCATCTGGGCGGCCCCGGTGATCATGTTCTTGATGTAGTCGGCGTGGCCGGGGCAGTCCACGTGGGCGTAGTGGCGCTTCTCCGTCTGGTACTCCACGTGGGCGATGGCGATGGTGATGCCGCGCTCCTTCTCCTCGGGGGCGTTGTCTATGCTGTCGAAGGACCTCTCCTCCACGTCCAGGCCCTGGTTCTTCAGGCACCTGGTGATGGCCGAGGTCAGGGTGGTCTTGCCGTGGTCCACGTGACCTATGGTGCCCACGTTGACGTGGGGCTTGGTCCTCTCGAACTTCTTCTTGGCCATTTTGACCCTCCTCCTAAACTAACCGCTGGTGTCGCTTTTCGGACACAACTTCCCTATTTTAGACATCCAAGGTCCTGCAGACAAGACCGTTTTTCCAACATTTGGCGCTTTTTCCGCCGCCCGGCACTCCGCCGCGAGGCCATCCTCCTCATTCCCCCTTTATCCTCCTTATGATCTCCGCCGCAAGGTTGTGGGGCACCTCGCTGTAGTGGGAGAACTGCATGTGGTGGGTGGCCCTTCCCTGGCTTAGGGAACGCAGGTCCGTGGCGTACCCGAAGGTTTCGGCCAGGGGGATGAGGGCGACGATGGACTGCTGCTTTCCCCTGGTTTCCATGCCCTCCAGCTTGCCGCGCCGCGCGTTGATATCCGAGATGACGTCCCCGAGATATTCCTCGCTGACGTTTATGTGCACCTTCATGATGGGTTCGAGGAGCACGGGATCGGCACGGCGTAGGGCTTCCTGGAAGGCGGCCGAGCCCGCGGCCTTGAACGCCAGTTCCGAGGAATCCACCTCGTGATAGGAGCCTCCCCTCAGGGTGACCTTTACGTCCACCACCGGGTAGCCCGCCAGCACCCCGAATTCGAGCGCCCCTGTTACCCCCTGCTCGACGGCGGGGATGAACTCCCTGGGGATGGCGTTGCCCGTCACCTTGTTCTCGAAAGCGAAGCCCTCGCCGCGCGGCAGGGGATCGAGGTCGATGACCACGTGCCCGTACTGTCCCCTGCCGCCCGTCTGCCGGATGAACTTGCCCTCCACGCCGCGGGCGTTGCTGCATATGGTCTCGCGGTAGGAAACCTGGGGGCGTCCCACGTTGGCGCCTACCCCGAACTCGCGCAGCAGGCGGTCCACGATTATCTCCAAGTGCAGCTCCCCCATGCCGGAGATGATGGTCTGTCCCGTTTCCGGGTCCAGCTTCACCCG
>Ga0209721_1002807_pt1 | contig 10231 bp, 10 predicted proteins | sample TshhotsprinmetaG_FD_184139 | JGI IMG/M metagenome (GOLD analysis project Ga0209721, IMG submission 184139) | Hot spring microbial communities from South Africa to study Microbial Dark Matter (Phase II) - Tshipise hot spring metaG (SPAdes)... | ecosystem: Environmental > Aquatic > Thermal springs... | reverse complement strand
TGCCCAAGCACGGCTTCAACTTCCCCCTGCACGAATTCCTGACGGCTGAAGATTTCCGCCTGGTGCGCCGTTATCTGCTGGAGGCCGAATGGAACCGTTGGCAAGTACTCTCGCCCGAGGCAGTGGCAGGCTATGCACGACGTTTCATCGCCGGGGAGCCCGGACTGACTTTCAGGGTGTGGGCGCTTGTGGTACTGGCGGCCTGGCTGGAGGGGCACGGGTACTGAGGGATGCGCCTGGGCTGGCACGGCCGGCGCAGTCGATGCGCCCCCTTGACAAAGGGGGTGGTCGCGTAGCGACCGGGGGATTGGAGGCCCCCGCGCGGGCGGAGGCGAGGTGATCTGCCGGGGGCAAGCGGGCGGCGCGGCAACCCCCCGGCCCTTCGGGCCACCCCCCTTGTCAGGGGGGCTTGTCGGCCTGGACCGGGACACGGGGCGGTGAGACGTGCGTTGGCCGCCAGCCAACGGCCAGGGTGCGGCTGGGGGCTTTTTCGACTACGCTTGGGCGTTTGCCGAGGCAGCCCGCCGCATGGGGATGATCGGAGGTCGGTCTGGCGAATGGAGGTTGGGCTGAAGTACGACCTACAACGGAATGCGGGTAAACCGGCAGGGATGCAGTGACAACGGTAAGACCAACAGCTGATAGACCAGCGGAATGAGCAGCGCGAACCAGCCGACGAGGCGCCCCGTCCGGGTCCTGATGTACACCGCCTACTTCGATCCGGAGTACAGCGGGGCTGCGTTGCAGGCCCTGACCCTGGCGCGTGAGCTACGCGGCCGGGGGCATCACGTGGAATTCATCACCAACCGTTGGGCCGGCCTGCCGGAATGGGGCGAGGTGGAAGGTTTTCGGGTCTGGCGGCTGGAGCCGGGGCGCTTGCGTAAACACCGGGAGCTGCGTCTCTGGTTCAACCTGGCCCGACTGGTCTGGCGGCGCCGGCGCGAATTCGACATCCTGCACAGCCACGGGGCCTACTACACCCATGCCTTCATCGGCCCGCTGGGCCGGGTGACCGGGCTCAGGACCCTGGTCAAGGCCAGTCTGGCCAATGACGACCTGCAGGACCTGAGCCGTCCCCTGATCGGCTGGCTGCACCGTTTCATGCTGCGCCGCATCGACGCCTGCGTGGCGATCAGCCAGGACCTGGCGCAGGAATTCCGCGCCGGCGGTCTGGCCCCGGCGCGCATCCATTATCTGCCCAACGGTGTTGACAGCGTCCGTTTCCATCCCGCCGACGCGGGCGCGCGCCCAGCCCTGCGCGCCAGCCTGGGGCTGCCGGACCAGCGTCCCATCGCCCTCTATATCGGTGTGCTAGACGAGCGCAAGAACATCCTGTGGCTGGCGCAGCAGTGGGTACATAACCGCGGCTTCGGTACCGATGCCCTGCTGGTGGCGGTGGGTCCCCAGAGCCGGGAGGACCCCGAAGGGGTGCTGCGTGGCCGGCTGCAGGCCCTCAGCCAGGGCGCACCGGACCTCTTCCAGCTGCGGGATTTCACCCCCGACATCCTGCCCTGGTACCAGAGCGCGGATGTGCTGGTCCTCCCTTCCCTGAAGGAGGGGCTGCCCAACGTGGTGCTGGAGGCCATGGCCTGCGGTCTGCCCTGTATCGCGGCACGTGCGAGCGGCAGCCGGGAGCTCATCGTGCAGGGACGCACGGGCTACACCTACGAACACGGCGACGCTGCGGACATGGCACGGGCCCTGTCCCTGTGTCTGGGCCCGGAGGGTCGCAGCCTGGGCGCCGAGGCCCGCCGGCTGGTGGAGGAGCGCTATTCCATCCGCGCCATTGCCGACCGCTACGAGGCGCTGTATGCCCGCCTCTTAGGCCAGCGGGCGTCGACTCGAACACGAGACGAGAAGGAGGAAACGACATGATCATCCGCGCGCGCGCGCCCTTGCGCCTGGGACTGGCCGGGGGCGGCACCGACGTCTCCCCCTACTGCGACCTGTACGGCGGCCTGGTGTTGAACGCCACCATCGACAAGTATGCCTACGCCATCTTGGAACCCGAGACAGTGTGGTCGGAGGTCCGTTTCGTCGCCGCCGACAAGCAGGAAACCTGGCAGGGCGCAGCCGAACCCCATCTGCCCCTGGACGGCCGGCTGGATCTGCACAAGGGGGTATACAACCGCATCGTGCGCGACTTCAACGGCGGCCGGCCGCTGCCGCTGAAGCTCACCACCCACACCGACGCCCCGCCCGGATCCGGCCTAGGCTCCTCGTCCACCCTGGTGGTGGCGATGATCAAGGCCTTCGTCGAGTGGCTCAACCTGCCGCTGGGGGAATACGATATTGCGCGACTGGCCTATGACATCGAGCGCAAGGACGTGGGCCTGTCGGGTGGACGCCAGGACCAGTATGCAGCCACCTTCGGCGGCTTCAACTTCATGGAGTTCCACCCCGAGGAGCGGGTGGTGGTCAACCCGCTGCGCATCAAGAACTGGATCATGTCCGAGCTGGAGGCCTCGCTGCTGCTGTTCTTCGGCGGCATCTCCCGCGACTCTGCACGCATTATCGATGAACAGGCGAAGAACGTCGCCGAACAGGACCAGACTGCCATCGACGCCACCCATGCCCTCAAGCAGGAGGCCATCAGCATGAAGGAGAGCCTGCTCAAGGGCGACTTCCAGGGCCTGGTGGATTCCATGCAGGCCGGCTGGGAGGCCAAGAAGCGCATGGCGAGCAGCATCTCCAACCCACAGATCGAGGAGACCTACGAGCTGGCGCGCGCCGCCGGCATGCGCGCCGGCAAGATCTCCGGCGCCGGCGGCGGCGGCTTCATGATGCTGCTGGTGGACCCGGCACGGCGTATGGACGTGATCCGCGCCCTCGCCGGCCGCGGCCAGATCTACAACTGCCACTTCACGGAAATCGGGACGCAAGGATGGAAGATCTACTGATCTTCTCAACTTCTATGACAAACGGCCTATTCACCCGCTACCAGGCCGTCTTCACGTGAGGATAGGCGTGGATCTTCTCGTCCCGCGTGACCAGGGTCGCGCCCAGGGCCATGGCCGTGGCGACGATGATCCGGTCTGCCGGATCATGGTGCAAAGGGGCCGGAAGGGCGACAGACTTGAGGGCGATGGCGTTGGTGACAGGAACGAAGTTGAAAAACGGCAAGGACTCTGACTTTGCCACCCAGTCCTCAACCGCCATGGTCAGCTCCAGCCGTCCCCGGTCGACCAGCATGGCGACCTCCCAGGCGCTGATGCAGGAGATGTACACGGACTGCGCCTCCACCGCCTCCTCTATGCATCCTCGGGCAGTGGCCGACAGCAGCTCGGGGTCACTGACCCACCAGATCCAGGCATGGGTGTCCAATACGATCATCGCAGGGCATCCCACGCCTCCGCGGCGACCGGCTCGGTCGGCGCCTCATAGCGCAGGACGGACTTGCGCAAGGCCTTCAGGGCGCTCTTCTCGCCGGGGACATAAGGGGTAATCTTGACGACAGGACGACCGTGGTCGGTGATGGTGAGCTCGATGCCGGTCTCTTCCACCAGGCGGAAGTATTCCAAGGCCTTGGGCTTGAAGTTTGACTTGGAGATGACCTTTTCCATGACGGCCTCGAGAACAAGGAAAAGGTCAGATTATAGTGGTCATATTCGAGCGTCAACGGAAGAGGGACACCAGCGGGCCGTCCGTGAGGGCCGCCCGACGAGGTACAGCATGCCGAAGGGCTATCGATCCGGTGTACCGGTTGTGCCTGCTGGGCCAGATGTGCAAATACCGTTTGACCTCTATGAGAACAACGCCATGGAAAACCTGCTGACCGAAGACATCGCCGCGCAGCTGCGCGAGACGGCGGACAACCTGAAGGCGATGAGCGAGGACGCGGCCCTGCACGCCGCCCTGGCCGAAGTAGCGCAGGCCTGCATCGAGGCCCTGCGCCGCGGCAACAAGATCCTGTTCGCCGGCAACGGCGGCAGCGCCGCCGACGCCCAGCACCTGGCCGGCGAACTTGTGAGCCGCTTCAACTACGACAGGCCCGGGCTGCCCGCCTTCGCGCTCACCACCGACACTTCGGTGCTCACCGCCATCGGCAACGACTATGGCTACGAGCACCTGTTCGCCCGGCAGATCCAGGCGGTGGGCGTGCGCGGCGACGTGTTCATCGGCATCTCCACCTCGGGCCGCTCGCCCAACGTGCTCAACGCCCTGCGTATGGCGCGGGAGAAGGGGCTCGTCACCGTCGGCCTCACCGGCCGCAGCGGCGGCGACCTGCCGCCCCTGTGCGACTTCTGCCTGCGGGTGCCGGCCGATGCCACGCCGCGCATCCAGGAAGGGCACATCAGCCTGGGGCATACGCTGTGTTATCTGATCGAGCGGCAGATCTTTCCAACCGTGGCAGGTACTGCATCGGACGCACCGACATCATGTGCAAACCCATCCGGGCCGTATAAGGGGGGCTAGGACGTGCAGGCCATCCTCCTGGCAGGCGGCCTGGGCACCCGGTTGCGGGCGGAGGTGCCGGACCTGCCCAAACCCATGGCGCCGGTCGCCGGCCGGCCGTTTCTCGCCCAAGTCCTGGATGCGCTTGTGGATGCCGGCTTCGAAGCCGCCGTCCTGGCGGTGGGTTATCGACACGAGGCCATACGTGATCATTTCGGCAGCCGCTATCGCGGGCTCGCCCTGCGCTATTCGGTGGAGGCGAGCCCGCTCGGCACGGGCGGTGCCCTCCGGCTTGCCCTCGATCAGGTCGGGGCCGACCCCGTGTTCGTACTCAATGGCGACACCTGGCTGGAACTGGACTACCGCGCCATGTTCGGCGCCCACCGGGCCGCCGGTGTGCGCCTCACCGTGGCCGCATGCGAGGTGGCCGACGTGTCGCGTTACGGCAGCCTGGAGGTCGTCAACGGCCGCATACAAGGCTTTCGTGAAAAAGGCGCCTCTGGGCCCGGCCTCATCAATGCCGGCAGCTACTTGGTCTCGTCCGACCTCATCCGCAGCATCCCGCCGGGACGCCCCCATTCCTTCGAGCAGGAGCTGCTGGTGCCCCGCGTGGACGAGCTGCGGCCTCTGGCCTTCGTCACCCATGGTCGGTTCATCGACATCGGCGTGCCCGAGGACTACGCCCGCGCCCAGCAGCTCTTCGCGGCGCCGGGCCACCCAACCGCGCCATGACAGGGGCGGCCCGCCGCGCCCTGTTCCTGGACCGGGACGGGGTGATCAACGTCGAGAAGAACTACGTCCACCGCATCGAGGACTTCGAGTTCCTGCCCGGCATCTTCGATCTGACCGCCACTGCCCGTGACCTGGGGCTCGCCCTGGTCGTGATCACGAACCAGGCTGGTATCGGCAGGGGCTACTACACCGAGGCCGATTTCCAACGACTCACCGACTGGATGCTGGGGGAGTTCCGGTCGCGGGGCATCGACATCGAGCGTGTGTACCACTGCCCCTACCACCCCACCGCCGGGGTAGGCGAATACCTGCGCGAGTCTTTCGACCGCAAACCCAACCCGGGCATGATTCTGCGTGCACGGCAGGACCTCGGCCTGGACCTCGCCAGCAGCGTGCTGCTCGGCGACAAGGAGTCGGACATGGCAGCGGGCCGGGCAGCCGGGGTGGGCCACCTCCTGCTGATGCGCCACGGCACCGACACGACAGCCACAGCTACGGATGTGGTCGTGATCCACGACCTGTTCCAGGCCAGGGAATGGCTTGCCAGGCTGGCACATCCCTTATTGGAATGTGACGATACCGGCTGTCACGAGCCGTGCTGATGCGTTTAGGTGACGTCGCCGGTGGGTTGGATGGCAGGGTGCGGAGGGGACGTCGCTAACCCCCCGGCCCTTCGGGCCACCCCCCTTATCAGGGGGGCATGACCAGCCCCCTTAAAAAGGGGGTGGTCGCGTAGCGACCGGGGGATTTCGCCCCCTTCCCAAAGTAAAAACTCCAGTCCGTCGGCGAGGAATCACGCGATCAGCCGACGGATGATCTCCGCCCGCTGGTCCGAGGTGAAGCGGCTCACCGTGCGCTCGCGCCCATAACGGCCCATGCGCTCGGCCTCCGCAGGGTTCTGCAGCAGGTAGGCGATGCCCTCCTCCACCGCCTCGACCCGCTCACCATCCACCCGCAGGCCGTTGCGCCCGTCCTCCACCGCCGAACCGGTGCCGCCCGCCCGCCCGGCGATCACGGGCTTGCCGCAGGCGTTGGCCTCCATGTACACCAGGCCGAAGCCCTCGGTGTCGCCGTTGATGTCCCGGTTGGGCATGGCGAAGAGGTCGCAGGCGTTGTACCAGCGGGGGAGGTCGTCCATCTCGACATGGCCCAGGAGGTGCAGGCGGTCGCTCACGCCCAGCTCACGGGCGAGGCCCAGGAGGTAATCGCGGTCCTCGCCGATGCCGACGATGGCGTAATGCACGTCCAGGCCTCGCTGGATGAGGCCGGGCAGGGCGCGCACCACCTGGTCGAAGCCCTTGCGACGCTGTAGCCGCCCGACCGAGAGGATCAATTTCTGTCCAACCGTGAGGCTCAGACCGCGACGCAGGTCCTCAAACGGCAGCCCGGGGCGCAGGCGTTCCACATCCACCGTGGGGTAGGTCATGACGATGCGCTCGGGCCGCACACCGATGAGGGTGATGAGGGTATCGCGGGTGAAATCGCTGTTAGCAAGGACGTGGTCCGCGTGCCTCAGGGCGAAACACATGGCCTTGAATTTCTTGCCGCGCCCCCAGCCCGTGAGTTCCTCGCCATGGGCGTAGATCAGCACCTTGCTACCGGTCAGCCGCCCCACCGCCCAGGCGACGATGCCCTCGGGCAGGGCCCGGCCGGCGAAGACCGCGCGGAAGCGGTGCCGTAGCGCCAGGGCCAGGGCCTTGAGCACGAGCTTGGAGTAGATGGCCAGCGACTCGGGCCGCAGCCAGGGACTGCGCTTGAGCCAGAGGCGATGGATGGTGTTGGGATGGCCGCGGTCGAACTCGCGCCCACCAGGCACGTCGGCGGTGACGATGTGCACCTCCTTCCCCCCCAGGCGGCGGAAGTCGTCGTCGAAGGACACCGCCGTTCCACCCTTGGTGGGGAGGAAGAGTTCGGTGATCATGAGCAGAGGCATGGTGCGGTGTTGCACTGCAACTGACTGAATGCCGGTGTCATTCAGTTGGACAGAAACGGCACCACGGGTTTTTAGCGGATCCTGACTGGGTAGCAGGATTAGTCGGACCTGAATCAGGTACTGGTTGGTTTTTGAGATCTACCGACCGACTCTGCCGTGACGCATTGTCTGATTCGGCTGGTTCATTGCTTATCTGGGCTGCTGACTTCGCCTTAGCAGAAGGAATGACATCTGTCTGTATGGATTGGTTTTTTTCGAATCCGTCAAGCTGCCGGATACTACCCGTGACAAACCCGCCATCATCCATGATGGTCCTCCTCGGATCCGGTCGATACCCCTTAGTGTGGTTGATAATGACCGCCATGCGGATTCCACTGCTATCTCTGATCCCCTTTTTTACAGCCTCAACCAGCTCATCTATCGTATATCCAGGCGCAAGCGTCAACTCAACTGGCAGACTCTTGCCCGGAGGCAAGGCCCGAGGGTCATACAGGTCATAACCTTTCTCACTGCGCGCGCGTGTGAACTTTATGGAATAAATAGGTGTGAATCTAGGCCAGAACGCATGTGGCTCAGATGCCGCGCCTTGGGTAATCAGATAATATTGGGACTGCGTTGGATCTGCGACTTTAATGGATGTAATCATGTCCCGATGTGCACCCATATCGATACCAATACGCACTACCCTGGCAGCAGGCTGAGGTATGTGTGAGCTTACCGTCATCAAAACCTTATTCCTCTCCGCAGGAGCAGACTCCCTGAATTCAAAAAATACATAAGACCCTGCCTCTGCAAGTACATTTACGCCACCTGAAATGATTTTTCCCACATCAAATACAGCACGCTTGGGTGGCAGCCTTTCCCCTGCCACTTGCTCCTGTAAATTCAGTACATTATCTGCTTGGCTCGGAGGCAGACTTGCGACTGTAAGGGCTTGTGGGTCTCCACCAAGCTTTACATATAGCCTTTGTAAACTTGACGAATCTGGTTTTTGCCTCACACCCTCTGCCACTACTTGCAATGCCTCCTTTTGCTGACCTTGCCGCTGCAAATAATCCGCCAATAGCGTGTAAGCAGGCACATAGAGAGGGTTGAGCTCTATGGCCTTTCGCAAGTCACCGATCGCCTCAATTGGCTTGCCAGAAAGCTGGTGGGCTTGGCCACGATAATAATAAACATCAGGCATCAACTTGAAATCACTTTTGGCATTCTGGATCATGTAGTTGAGATTGTCCATGATAGACTTCATCATTTCACGTTTTTCAACACTGTTGGCAACCCGAGGATACTTGTTCAGAAGACCTATGCCATCACAGAGGTGATGAGTATGGATAAAGTCTGCACCATACTGTGCTTCCCAGCGCTTGTATTCAGCATGGTTCGTAACCCTGGCATACCTGCCTGCACAATAGGGTGGCATCGTCGCAAGCTCAGCTGCCGTCCATTTTGAAGCACAGGCAGGACTCGTCATTAGCACGAGACCAAGTAATGAGATAACCGGAAAATATCGCATGCTTAGCACTCACCCATCAATCTTGGCGCCAGATCAATGGCACCAGGCCCATACCCGCCACTAACGCCCACCTCCGCAAGCCAGGCATTACCAGCATACGGCTGCAGAAAGCCACGTATGTATCCCGCACACCAGCGATCATACGACTCGAACACAGCACCGATTCACATAACTCTCCCGTTACCGCAAAACGCAGCGACGGATATTCAAGCAGCGCTTTGTCGAGCAAGCTTTCCATCTTGGCGATGGAATCACTGAGTTTATTATTGTCGAGCAAAAAATTGCTGCGATGACACTCCAATAAACAGGGCCTACCCTGATCATGTTTAATCTTGATCGCTGCCATGCCCCGCTCCGTCCGATGCCCCCGCTCCGGCTCGAAGTAATCGTCCCGTACCACGTAATTCACTCCCTGGCCTTGCTGACCATTACGCAGCGGACCCGTATCGCAATCCGGCAGCCCGTCCGCATTGCGGCAGGCGCTTCTCAGACCCGGCGTGACGACCACCTCGATACCCTCCCGAGCCCATGCCGCCTCGACCAACTCGTTCCAGACGAAGGTCGGCGGCACCGCCACGCGTGGTCGTTCGCCGAAGATGCGGGCGAAAAGCTCGACCTCCTCGTGCACCGCCTCATCGATCTCCTGGGCCGAAAGCGGACGCGAGGGCAGGACGGAGGCGTCTGTCCACCGACTTTGCAGGTGCGAAGGCAGCTCCTCCGTGAGGGCGGGCGAGTCCGCCTCGCGCCAGGCCCGCACGGCGGGATCGGTGCTGGCCATCAGGGCGGGGGGCCAGTAGTGCTCGAGGCCGTGCAGCTGCAGGGCGAAGACGCCGGCCTTGCGCCCGCGCTCGATGGCGGCGAGCACAGGCGCGAACATGGGGTGCTCCAGGGTGATGCGATGGTACTGCCCCGTGGCGCGGATGGCCGGTCCATCCGGCACGGCCAGGACGAGCCCCAGGGTCATGACGGGATGGCGGCCGGTGCAGTCCTTGTATTGCGTGAGCATGTCCACCAGGCGGTTCAGGGCCTCGGCCTGGGGCTCGACGGGGCCGGCGCCCCAGTCGTCGCTCTCGATGATCAACACCGGATACTTAAGCACCGGCTCGCGCCATAGTGCAACGAGCTCGCGCCGGTACCAGAGCAGGATGCCCAGCACCAGGAGGAGCCAGGCCAGGGGGATCCATAACAACCAAGTCACCGTGGCGACATCGTCTGCATCAGTTTGATCGATCGGAGCGTGCGCGCGGGTGCTCCGGGCTGCGAGGCATGGCGGTCCAGTTTAACACCCTCCGGTCAACGCTTCGTTTTTCCCCCTTTAACGGCCAGGGCCTGGGCATACATGAGACTGCGCGGTTGGCCGGTCAGCCGGGCCGCCAGCCGGGCGGCCTGGGCGGGCGGCAATTCGGACAGGAGGACATCGAGCACCTGGCTGGCGGCAAGCCCGGCACGCGCCTCTGGGCGCTGCGCCCCGGCCACGACAAGCACAAACTCCCCGAGCTGCCGGTCTGCATCCGCTCTAAGCCAGGCCGACGCATCCCCGAGGCTCAGGCTCACCACCTGTTCGAACCGCTTGGTGAGCTCGCGCGCGAGGGTGAGCTCACGCTCGGGCCCAAGCGCCGCGGCCAGATCGGCGACACTGTCCAGGATGCGATGCGGGG
>Ga0209721_1002802_pt1 | contig 10240 bp, 8 predicted proteins | sample TshhotsprinmetaG_FD_184139 | JGI IMG/M metagenome (GOLD analysis project Ga0209721, IMG submission 184139) | Hot spring microbial communities from South Africa to study Microbial Dark Matter (Phase II) - Tshipise hot spring metaG (SPAdes)... | ecosystem: Environmental > Aquatic > Thermal springs... | reverse complement strand
TCTGACATTTTTCTTAATACATTATAAATTTTTCCAATTTCTTCTATTTTTTCTTGTAATTGCTTTGAATTTAATTTTGATATTTCTTCTTCTGTTAATTCTTGGAATACGTACTTCATATTTGTTTTAGCCGAATTTAAAATATATAAATATAATTTTATATATTTTATTATATTTTATAAGTAATCATTAAATTAAATAAAACAAATTACTTTAATTTTGAAATATGTATTTCTATTTCTTTAAATTAAAAAATAAATTAAATACAAATATAATTTTATATATTACTTTATTACCTAACATAAAAAAATAAGTAAATTATTTTAAAAATAATTAATTTCCATTTTATAAAACTACATTTTGTAGCACAGAGATCTTGTTTGAGAATTTTTTATTGAAAGATCTTTTTCTAGTTTATGATGCATATATATACTCATTAATTCAGAAGCGCTAAATTCTATGGATTTATTAATAAGTGGTTTTAGTAATTTAATTTCATCATTAATCTTTTTTTCTAAATCTCTAAAACTAATAGTTTCTGCATCTTTAAAAGATTTTGGAATAATCTTATCTCTTTTATAATAGACGTCCTCACCATTAATAATAGTTTTAAAACTCTTTATATGGCTAAAATAAAAAGGTTCAAAGCCAATAGTCTCAATTTCATAAAACGGAATAATTCTGGCAAGTTTACTTTTTATTATTACTTCAGACATTTTATTTAGTATATTATAAGTTTTTGTAACTTCTTCAATTTTTTCTTTTAGTTTTTCAGAATCAAGTTTTACAATCTCATCTTTTGTTAATTCTTGAAATGTATATTCTATATTATTATCTGTATATAAACATTTAGCTTTAGAAAAATCTTTGTCTGATTCTAATTTCTGATTCAGATATTTATTTCTTAATTCAGGAACATTAAAAATTATTTGTTTTCCAATAAGAGTATTTAATGGATTTAGTGACGCAAGACTATTCTCAAACTTATTTTCTAAATTTAGATAACTAACATATTTGTCATTTTTAAAGTACATTGGAATTCTTTTTTCTCTAGAATAAGAAGAATAAAAACCTTTACCATCAAAGAGAACATCAAATTTATCAAAAAAAGGATTAACATTAACAGTTTCTATATCATAGTAAATAGCAACTTCACTGATTTTTTTTTCTACAAAAGCTTTAGTCATTCTGCTTAACGCTTTACGAATTTTATCAATTTCTTCAGCTTTCGTTTGTAACTGTTCTGGAGTTAATTCTAAAATATCTTTTTCTGTTAATTCTTGGAATACGTATTTTTTATTACATTTTATATTACTATCTTCCTCTTCTGAAATCTTTTTCATAGAAATATTTTCTTTTAATTTTGAATTTGTATACTTAGTTCTTAATTCAGGAATATTAAATTCTATACTATCAGTTTTAAAGAAAAGAAAAAGCTGTTTTACTTGATTTAATTCATTTTTAATTCTTTTATCTAAACTTGCAAAATCAATATTTTCTGCATTTTTGAAATGCTTTGGAACTAGAGTAGGTACATTATGTTTTCTGTCAAAACAGTGACTATGTTCAATAACAATACTGTCGTGAGTTTCGTATTCATGAAACCAAATATGAGCGACCTCAATATCATAAGGAATTATAATTTTACTAATTTTCTCTTCAATAATATCTGTTACTATTTTATTTAGCGTATCGCAAACTTTTTTGATTTCTTCAATCTTTTGATCCAATTCTTTATTTGAAAGTTTTAAAATTTCATCTTTTTTTAATAATTGAAATAATATATCGTTTTTTTGTGCAAGTGAATCCTCATCTAATCCTAATTTTTGGTTTGCAAAATTAGCTCTTAACTCAGGAATATTAAATGTAATGTCTTTTTTAAAGATAAAACCCAAAGGCCTTAAAGGCATAAGCTCATTATCAATTTTTTCTTTTAAATTGTAAAAATTAATATCATCTGCTTTCTCAGAATATTTTGGAACTATTTTAGTTGTTTTGCTTATATAATATTTACCTTTACTGAAATACTTAGTGTCACTTAAATAATATTTGTCATCAATATAAACAAAGTATTTATCATAATCTTGTTTATTATATATACATGCAGGTTCAATTTTAATCGTTTCAATATTATAATCAATTACGATATCACTGATTTTTTTCTCTATAATTGCTACTAATGTTTTAGTTAAAGCTTTATGAAGATCTTTAATATAATTTAATTGTGGCCGTACTTGTTTTGAAGTAGGATTTAAAATTTTATTTTTTAAATCCTTAAAAGTAAATTCCAAATTATCTTTCATTGTTTTTTATATTATTTTTATAAAATATTTTATTATAAATTAAATAAAAAGACAAACATAATTAATTTATTACTGATTATTCAATTAATTATTTTATTATTTTAAAAAAGACATTTAAAATTATTTTTCTTTACTATTTTTTATTTTATTTCTAATATTTTAGGTTATATTATTTAAATAAATATAAATTGTTAATAAAAGTAAATTAATAAATAAGCGTAATTAATTTAATGATTATTAAATACGAATACATTTAAATTTAATTTTAAAAACTTTATTTAAGTTTTAAATGATTTGTATATATAAATTATTAATAAAACTTAATAAAAGTTAATTTTAAAATATTTTGTTTATTTTTAAATCTTATATGATTTCCTTTGATAATTATTTATTGAAATATCTCTATCAAGTTCATAATACATATGTTTGGCTCTTAATTCGCTAATATTAAATTTCATATCTTTTTGAATAAAATATTTTAATGGTGCAAGCTCTTTATAAATTTTATCTCTTAGGCTATTAAGTTTCGGCGCGTCACCTTTTATAAAAAACTCATGTGCAATATTACCAATAATATAAATTGTGTAAGGGCCACTTTGATCTTCTTTTTTATTATACGAAACATAAGGTATAATTTTAATATTTTTTATATCATTGTAAGCAACAATTTCACTAAGCTTCTTCTCTACGATTGGTTCTATCATTCTGTCTAGTGAATTGTAAATTTTTTCAATTTCTTCAATTTTTGTTTTTAACTGCTCTGGTGTAAGCTTTAAAATCTCTTCTTCTGTTATTTCTTTAAATTCAATTAGTGTATTATTTTGTTGTAAATATTTTGTTTTATTATCTTGTTTTACGGAAATATTTTTTTCTAACTTCCGATTTAGATATTTATATTTAGTTTTTAATTCATGAATATCAAAGCTTATATTTTTTTTAAAAAGATATCTTAATGGCGTAAGTTTTTTGTAAATTTTTTGTTCCAAAACATAAAAACGATTCTTATTATAAGAAAAATTAAAAATCATTTCTTCGCTATAAAATTTATTATCAATGTAAATTGAATACCTATCATCAAAATGTTTGATTTTTGGATAATGAGTTGTAATATCTATATATTTAATATCATCATAGTCACTTACAACTTCTTTAATTTTCTTTTCTATAATAACTTCAGACGTTTTTCTTAATACATTATAAATTTTCCCAATTTCTTTTATTTTTTCTTGTAATTGTTTTAAATTTAATTTTGATATTTCTTCTTCTGTTAATTCTTGAAATACGTGTTTCATATTTGTTTTGGTTAAATTTAAAAAATTTAAATTTAATAATTATTTAATAATTATTAAATTAATACTTTAGTTTAAAAATATGTAAAATATACATTTCTGTTTTTTAAATTAAGTATAAATATAATTTTTTATATATTATTATATTATTTAAAAAAACATTTATAAGTAATTTTTAAATTAACTATTAATAAACATTTTATAAGTAATCCTTAATTACTTTATTATTTAAAAATCTTAATTAAATCATTTTAAAAACAAGTTAATATTTACATTTTATTTTATAAAACTACATTTTATAATGTAAAGGTCTTGTTTGAGAATTTTTTATCAAAAGGTCTTTTTCTAGTTTAGAATACGTATGTTTAATTCTTAATTTAGAAATATCAAAGCTTAAATTTTTCTTAATAAGAAATCCTGATGACTTTAATGATGCGAAATTATCGTAAATATCTTTTTTTAAATTAATTGAGTTAATTTTTCTGCGCTTTCAAGATATTTTGGGATAATTTCGTTTTTATTAGAATAAACATCATTTATGCTAATATCAATTGTATAATTGTTGCTATAACAGTTTTTGTTTTCATCATATTCGTAAAAAATGAATATTTATAGTTTTGATGTCATATTCGGTAACACTTTTGTAAAGTTTTTTTAAAAATAAATTCTAATATTTTACTTAATGTTTTATATTTATTTTGAACTTTTTCAATTATTTCTTGTGTTTGCTCGCAAGTAAAATTTGAAATCTTATTTTCTATTGATTCTTGAAATGTAAAATTATTATTTTATTAGGATTTTCTTTTGAAATGTTTTTAATTTCTTGATTTAAATAAGTAATTTTTAATTCATGAATACCAAATTTAATATTTTTCTAACAATAAAACTAAATAATTCTAATGGCTGAAATTTATTTTGAATTTTTTATCGTAACTTGCGTACAACATTATTGATATCACATTTTACATCGTTTTTATTAACTTTAATCTTAAAATTAAAAGATCCATTATAGCATTTTGTTTTGTTTTCATATTCATAAATGGGTTTAATACTAATAGTTTTAATATCAGCATTATAGTTAACAGCAATTTTACTAAGTTTTATTTTTAAAATAGCTTCTGCAATTATGCTTGATGCTTCATAAGTTTCTTCAATTTCTTCAATTTCTTCTATTTTTATTTGTAATTGTTCTGGCGTAAGTTTAAAAATTTATTCTTTTGATAATTCTTTAAGTTTTATATTGTTTTTAAAAAAAATATTTAATGTTTCATTTATTTTTTTAGCAGAATCAAATTGCAGTAGTGATTTTATTGTTTTTGTTTGTTTTAAAAAAATATATTAAATTAATAATAAATTAAATATAATTAATCTAAATCTAAATTGCTTTTTTATTATTTTTTTAAAATTTTTGAGTTTTTTATTTTTTATTAGATCATTTAGATTAATTTTTCTACTAAGAAAAAAAATATTTTAAATGTTTATATTTTATGGCATAAAGATTTTGTCTGCAAATTTCTTATTGAAAGATCTTTTTTTAATTTAAAATAAGTATGTTTTGCTCTTAATTCAAAAACATCAAATTTTGTTTTTTGCGTAATAAGAAATTTAAATAGTTCAAGTTCATTACCGATTTTTTTGCCTAAATCATAATAACTAATTCTTTTTGCATCTTCAAAATATTTTGGAACCATTTTGGTTTTTTGGAATATATTTTTATCATCAAGTCTGATTATATACTTAAGAGCAAGATCTGCAAAATTTTCGGTATTATATAAGTAATAAGGCTCAATACTAATAACTTCTATTTTAGAGTTAGAAACAATTTCGCCAAGTCTTTTCCCTATAACAATTTCCGATCCTCTTTTTAATGCTCCATAAACTTCTTTAATCTCTTCTATTTTTGTTTCTAATTGTTCTGGGGTTAATTTAAAAATTTCTTCTTTTGTTAATTCTTGAAATATATATTTTCTATTGTTTACAAACTTTGTTTTATAGTTTGTTAATGTATTTTTTATTTTTAATTCTGGAATATAAAAGTTTAAATCTTTAGTAAGAATAAATTTAAATGGCTCAAGTTCATTATAAATCTTTTCTTTTAAAGATCTATTATATGCATCTTTAAAAAAAACACCAAATTGCTTAACAATGTTATCATCATACATATAATAAGGTTCTATACTAATCGTTTTAATGTCATAATTAATAACTATTTCACTAAACCTTTTTTCTACAATAAATACCGACATTCTACTTAATGCTTCGTAAATTTTTTTAATTTCTCTAGTTTTTTCTTTTAATTGTTTTTGAGTAAACCCAAAGACTTCATTTTCTGTTAGTTCTTGAAATATGTATTTCATGTGTGATTAAACTAAGTTAATTATTAAAATAATTATACTTTATTATAATAATATTAAATTTTTAAACTTTTATAAGTTATTTACGTAAATAAATTTAATTCAAATCTTATGTCTTGATAATTTTGATTTAGAATCCAAATTTTTAATTTGGATATTTTCTTTTAGTTTTTCATACATAAATTCAGTTCTTAATTCTGAAAGATCAAAATTGATCTTTTTGTTAATAAGTAAACTTAATGGTTTAAGCCTATCACGAATATTGTTATATAGATTATTAAAACTAATATCTTTAATATTTTCGTAATATTTTGGAATAATTTTATTTTGTGGATAATGCATGTATTTATTATCAAAATATATATCATAATCATGATTATAACGTGATAAATAAAAATTGACGTAAATTGTGCTAAGATCGTAATCGGTTGCAATTTCAGTAATTTTCTTTTTTACAAGAATTACCGACATTTTGCTTAGTGATTCGTAAATTTTTTTAATCTCTTCAATTTTTTCTTGAACTTGTTTTGGTGTAAATTTCAAAATTTTATTTTCTGTTGTGTTTTTGAAGATATGTTTTATATCACTATCATCATGTAAAGATTTTATTTGATTTTTTTCTAAAGAATTTGCTTTTAAGGTATAACGAGTGCGTTTAGTTCTTAATTCACTAATATTAAATATTAAGCTTTTATCAAAGAAAAACATTAATGGCGCTAGCGGGACAATCTCATTATAGATTTTCTTTTTTAAGTCATTAAAATTAATTTCTTCTGCATCTTTAAAATATTTTGGGACTGTTTTTGAACCATCAATAGTAAAAAAAGCTTTAGTAATATCAACCATTTCTTCAGTAAAATCTTCATATTTAAAAACTGGATTAATAGTTATAGTTTTAATATCATAATTTAAAACAAATTCTAATCTTTTTTTTATAAGAGTTATCAAAACTTTTTCTAAGTTTTCATAAATTTCTCTAATTTCTTTAATTTTTTCTTGAGTTTGTTTTATGGTAAATTTAAAAATCTCTTCTTCTGTTAATTCTTTATATATAAATTCCATAGTTATTACTTAATTTGATAATTGAATATAAATATTTGTATTTTATAATGTATTTTATTTACATTATATTAAAATTTAACTCAAATTTAAGTTTGCTAAAGGATAAAACACAGTTGTATATAAATTTTATAATACATAACCAAATTAGATTATTTTTAAAAAAATAAATTAAATTAAATAAATATAAGCCAATTATAATTTGTAAAAATTCTTTAAAAGAAATATAAAAATTTATTGTGCGTAAATTTTTTATACATAGCTAAATTAAATTAAATAATTTTTAAAAAATAAATTAAATAAATATAAATTAATTATAAAGTTTATATTTAAAATATAATATTTAAACATTTTTAGCGAAGATGGATTTTTATTCTTTAAAACAGAATGTAGTCAATATATATTGGTGTTTAGTTTTATGTATTGACATTTAGTGTTATTTATTATAAAATAACCTTTGTCTTTTTGAGAGGATCAAAAAAAATGACGAATAATCTAGATAACGAAGAAATTAAAGAAGCTTCTTTAACAAAAGAAATTAAAAAATCTATTGAGGATATAATTTATCAGAAAAGGATTCTTGCCAGAGAACAAGAAGCTTTAAAAGAAGCTATTGAGGCTGTTGCTCAAAAACTTGGTGTTAAAAGTGGCGTTTTAAATCGTCGCATAGATATTATTATTAAAGAAGAAGAAAAAGGCGGCGAACTTAAAAGCAAACTTGCCGATTTAGAGTTTGTTGAAAAATATTTTAATTTTAATTAAACTAATTATTTAATTAATTAAAAACTATTGAATTTAAATAAATTATTAAATTAATTATAGATGTATTTTGTAATTAAATTCTTATATATTGAAAATGTTTAATTTTTATGTAAAATTTAATATTCAATATAATAACTTTATTTAAAAGTAATTATTAATTTATATTAATAAATATAAAATATTTAAATGTATTTGTTATGTATTTCTATACTAGAATTGAAAATATTTTGTTTTTTATGTAAGATTTACTTTTTGACATAAAAATAACAACATATTCATCACTCAAAAAAAGAATATATGTTTCAATTTTGTAGTCCACAATTTAGGTTTGGTTTATTTGTTACAGACAATAACAAATTTTACTTACACAAAAACCGAGAGCAAAATAATAACTTAATAGTTTGTTATGCGGACGCCTACGATATAAAGGAGGATGGTTCTATTGTATTTTATCAAACCATTAAAGCTGACAAATCATCTGATGAAAGGCGAATTAAAATTCCAGTCTTGTCTTATCCTCATGGTAAATGGGAAGCATGTGTTCTCTTAGATGATAAAAACGATTTTCCAGTATTTAGCGGTCATTTTAATAGTAATGTACATTTAAATAAAACAAAATCAATTCAAGAAAATTTTTCTAAATACGATGATAATAATAATGAAGATGTTAAACAGAAATTAATAAATGATTTAAATCATATTAAACATTTTAATGATACTTACACGCAGAATCAGCAACATCAAGCAATTCAACAACAATATAATAAAAACATTATTAGTAGTAACACCACTGATATTCACAACCCACAGGAGTTTAAAAAACAAAAAGATGAATGGATTGAAAATGAAATTAAACAATATGTCAAAAATATTGACGTGTTTTCTGTATCAGAGTTCTTATCAAAGATAAGTGAAAAACCACAAAGTAAGATATACAAAGTTACTGAAGGAGATATTATTTGGGCATCATCAAAACTTATTAGGAATAAACTTATAATGAGTAGAAAATTTTCTGAGCCAAGTATTCAAAAGACTTTATCTCTTATATTGCCTGATATCATGAAAAGGCAATGGGATGGAAAGATAGCGCCTATTTTACAAACTCTTCAAGAAAGAGAAGAAACAAAAAATGTTACAGCTATTGATTTGGCTGTCTGGATGGTTCAAAACAATTATCAATAATAGACAATTCTATGTTGGTCTTAAGTCAATCTTAATGTAGATTAAGGAGAAGAAAAATGAGCTATATACATCGCGCTATTAAGACTAAATTAGATATTGAAAAACAGATTGAAATTGAAATGGCTAATCTAATGTATTTTGAATATAAAAACAAAGATGAAGCTTATAAAGAAGCTAAAGTTTATATTGAAAAGAAATATAAAGATGTTATTGATAAGTTAAAAGCACAAGGAAAATATTAACCTATTATATTAGGAAATTAATATTTCTTTTGTATTTAGATTTAAATAAATCTTTTAAAGAACTATACTATATGATTAGCGTATCATTTTATAGCATCTGAAAAATTTTGAATAAAGTTTTTTAAAAATTATTATATTAGTATTAATAATGCCAAGCTAGTATTTCTTTTAGTTAAATCTTGTAATAAATTTTTTATAAAATTTAAACAATTTATTTTAAAACTATTATAAATGTTATTAAATTCTTTTATTAAAAGTGTTTAACAATAGTTAATATTTGTTTTAATAAACTTTTCTAATGGCTATCAGATTCTTTTATTTTAAAAAATTAACAATAATTTATAAAAAACAGTTCTTAAAAATTTAAGAATGTGCTATAATTTAACCTTGAAACAACAACTGGAGGTAATTCTGTGGAATACATGCATTTAATTAACGAACAAATCAAGGCACCAAAAGTTATGCTTTTAGATTCTGATGGAGCCAAACTTGGTCAGTTCTTGCTTAAAGATGCTTTAAAAAAAGCTCAAGAAAAACAACTTGATTTGGTGCAACTCGCGGAAAAACAAGATATGGTAATTTGTAAAATTATGAATTATGAATCTTGGCTTTATCACAGACAAAAAGAAAAGCACAAACAAGAACTTAAAAATCGTGGTCACGAAATAAAAATTATGCAATTTCGTCCTGTAATTGGTGATAATGATTTTAATCTAAAAATTAAAAAAATCACTGAGTTCTTAGAAGATAATCACAGAGTTAAAATCGTTATTAAGTTTAAAAATTATAGGGAAAGCACTATGCAAGATTTAAATAATAAATTTATTGAAAAAATTTTAAATTCTATTGAAACAGTAGGTACGTTAGATAGTAAAATTAATTCTAGCGGTAAAGATTTATTCTTTATTATTAAACCCTCTAGAAAACCAACTCAAAAAGTAAAATTTAATTAATTAAACTATTTATATTTTATATAAAATAAACCCCGCCATTTATAAAAAATATCTAATTTGCTGATATTTATTATATTATGGTGGGGTATTTTTAAA
>Ga0209721_1002801_pt1 | contig 10242 bp, 14 predicted proteins | sample TshhotsprinmetaG_FD_184139 | JGI IMG/M metagenome (GOLD analysis project Ga0209721, IMG submission 184139) | Hot spring microbial communities from South Africa to study Microbial Dark Matter (Phase II) - Tshipise hot spring metaG (SPAdes)... | ecosystem: Environmental > Aquatic > Thermal springs... | reverse complement strand
TATGCCTCCTGGTCTTTTTCAGCATCCATTAATACAACTATTTTGAAATTTAAGCCCCGAATACTGACATAAATGGACGGCAGCATAATTCTTATTCAACCTCTAAACCAATTTCTTCGCCGATGAATTTCCCTAAGTAATGCAAGAACCTTTCGAAATCGGATAAATTATTCTGTAAGATCTTATAAATTTCATTTTTGTCAACTGTCCAGTAAAGATGGACGAGTCGGTTTCGAAATCTTGCCATATCCATGAGGTTCTTTAGGAATTCCTCCGGAAAAGCACCGACCTCCCCCATGACTTTAAATGTATCGGCATAATCCTCAGGACTCCTATAGCGTCTTCGAGAAATGATGTGATTGCATAGATCGATTGCCGCCTCAATCGCAATCAAAAGGTTGTACTTTGCGCTACTGACCAAATGGGAATTGCCAAGAAATTCCGCTGCCTGACGGTTTTTCAGATCTTCCAGCTCCCTCAGCGCACCTGTGAGATCAGAAACTAATTTTCTCAATTTATTCTTGTTTACTTCCAATACCCAATACCTCCTTCAAATAACTATCTCTGAAGGGTGCAAAATCAAAATAGTTACTACAAGTCGATGTTTCGAAATCAACCCTACTCTCTTCATTCCTTGTCGTTATGAGCTTCCCATTCTTAATCACCTCATATCGAAATGAAAGAGGGGCACCATTCAGGATTCGGACATCAAAGCTAAATCTCCCGACCGTCTTGTTTAACAAGGCCTCCATTTGTAATTCGTATCGGAGGAAAGATGGTATCTTATCTTCATCAACAAAGATTGCAACATCAATGTCGTTAAATCTTCCTTCCAAAAAAGAACCGTGAACGTAACCGAACACTACGGCGTTCTCTTTTTCGAGAACCGAGGATACGGAGGAAATAATTTCCTCTCTTTCCGTATCAGATAATAAGTATTTTTTCGTATTCATTGTGGCCTGTACCCGGCTCCATATCTATCTACGCATCATTCTCGTGGCCACCGCCACAACAAGCTTAGCCCCTTCCATCGCCTCTTCGGCATCCTCGCGGCTATATTGATCTGTGGGGATGAAATCGATATCGCCATAGAAGGCAAGCTCTCTCTCCTTTCTCAATTCTCTTGAGATCTTCGCAAGCCTCGTCATCTCTTCGGACGAGATATCTTTGAACCTCTCGTGATGCTCATGCTCAATAAGCAGGGGCCCCACATCATGTATTTGGGAGGCTCTATCCCTACGTTTCGAAGCATCCTCTTGAGACAGAGTTCGACAATTTCTTGTGCCTCTCTTATCACATCAGAATAAGCTTCCTTCTTCAGAAGCAGATCAAGAATATCGAGTCTGTCTGTGGATTTCTTGAAATAACTTTTAGCGAGATCATCATTGGTCATAACTCAATCACATCTCCTGGCTTATAGTCCGGTTTAAGGTCCCAATACCAGGCGTTACCCCTCCATATTCTCTTGGCACCCAGATTTCTTAACCTGTTTCTCAGTTCTTCAAGAACTCCCTTAAAGAAACCCTCCCTATCGAAAAGTATCTTGGCATCCTCCACCATATCGAGAAAAAGAGGGCTCCCCTTTTCAGCCTCTTCTGGGCTCTTAATAACGGTAGAGATATAGGTATTGATTCCTTTCTTTTCTCGAAGGAGTTTCAGAACGGGCTCGAGCTTTTCTTCAATGGGATCGAATTCTCTCATTCTCTTCATCCTTCCCTGCGGAAGCCCCTTTGCAATGATCAATAGGTCAAGGTCAGAATCGAAACCTTGAGTCTCCCTTGCCACCGACCCGAAAACAACCACAGAGATGAGCCTCTCCCCATGGAAGAGCAGTATCTCTGACAAAAGCTTTTTTTCAAGCTCTCTAAATTCTTCTTTTAACATCGTTTTCAAAACTCCCGCGCAGCGCTTTCGGATTTATCCCAATATTTTAAGTCAGATTGACCATACCTCTTCGTTCAAATCATCGTGATAAAATGAAGGGCACCTTTTCATCGCATCCCTTTTGTTTTCGTCAGTTCCCTACTTTTCAATCCTTGTTCTGCCAAAATCTTAATAATCCTCTCGGCCGTTTTGCCGTCCCAGTATTCCGGGATCTTAGCCTTCTTGGCCTTGCCGTCTAATATTTTTGATGCCTCCTCAACAATTTTCTTCGTGTCATTCCAGACCAGAATATTCGTACCCTCCTTGGGGGTAATCGGCCGTTCGGTCGTATCTCTCAGAGTCAGACACGGGATGTCCAGAACAGCCGTTTCTTCCTGGATGCCCCCTGAATCCGTCAGGACAAGCGTTGCGCGTGTCATCAAACTCAAGAAATCCAAATACCCCAACGGATCGAGGCCATGAATACCGGGGGACGACAGATCAACGTTCTCTTTGGAATTGTGAAAACGGACCTTCTCCCCCAACCCGAGAGCAAGGAGCTGTTTCTTCGTCAGGGGATGGAATGGAAAGATAATTGGGACTCTTTTTCCGATTGCCTCAAGCGCGGCCATAATCTTCTTCGTCCACATTGCTTGGACGGTGGAGCGTCAATAGGGCATAATGCACAACAGAATCTTCAGAGGCGCCCCCTTCTTTCGCCAAACCCAACCTCCGGTGGATTGTAGACATTTTGGCCTCTTCAAGGTGAAACAGGAGACTATCCACCATGATGTCCCCTACCCGATAGATCTTGTCGGGAGAAATTCCTTCCCTTAGGAGATTCTCGTCACCATCCGGTGAAGGGGTGAAGAGATAAGTAGAAAGGGCATCTGTTACTAAGCGATTGATCTCCTCTGGCATCCTGCGGTCAAAGGAACGCAGTCCCGCCTCGACATGCGCTAGAGGAATGTTCAACTTCACTGCTGCCAGGGCAGCGGCGAGCGTGGAGTTCACATCCCCGACCACAACACCCATGTCAGGACTCTCGCTTAGAAGAACTTTCTCAAACTCTATCATCACTTTGCCGGTCTGCTCCGCATGTGTGCCTGAGCCCACACCCAGGTGGATATGGGGCTGAGGCAATCTAGGGTCATCAAAAAAGGAATCTGACATATTGTGGTCGTAGTGTTGTCCGGTATGGACTAAAAAATATTCGATGGATGTCCCCGGAGAAGCGGCGAGCGAATTATGACTCTCGATGGCCCTTACCAGAGGTGCAATTTTCATAAAATTCGGACGTACTCCCGCCACCAAGATCATTTTCATCTTCATCCTCAGATCGTGAAGACTTTGATGGAATTCAATCCTGCCTGTTTTAAGAGGTTTTTGAAAGCATCCGGCTGCTCTTTCAAAGACGTTATTAGAATTGCATCTAATGCGAGATTCTTCGCCTCATTCAACCCGATCAGTTTATAGCCGAAAAGTTTTCTTCCGTTTCCTCTTCCGTGCTCATCTATAATTCCAACGAGCTTCATCGTGGATCCTTGTAGGGTAACGTAAGCAATTTCCATCTCGTCACTCACCCCATAAAATGCGATCCGCCTGATTCCCTGTTCTTCCATCTCGAGAAGCCTTTTGGATATGAGTTTCTTCATTTCCGCATAGTGCTGAATATTATAGGAGAGGAATTGCAACATCAGTTTTGATTTTTCCGAAAAACCCTTGGGCGTCAGATAGTAGGCAATCCGTCGGGGCGGGAAACCCTTTAGGCGGATCAACCCCCTGCGCACCATTCTTTTGATGCAGGCATTAGTCACGCCCAGGGCAATCCCGAACTTATTGGATAGTTCTCTTTGAGAAACTTTGGGGTTCTGCTCGATCTCTTCCAAAACCTGTAGATCAAGCATGCTTTCCGACGGCTTAAATAGGTAATTTTCTGCTCTATTGTTCATTTCTTGAACAATAATAACCCAGAAAAAAGAATTGTCAAGAAAAATATTGCTTCGGCTCGAATTGGCGAATAGGAAACAGGGAAGCCGGAATAAGGGAAGGATTTTACGAGATCGATCTTCGCTCTATCTGATCGACACGGCGTTTTAATTCTTGAACTTCAGTTTCAAGCGCGGAAATCCGTCTGTCAAGTTCTGCGTATGAGAATTTAATCATGGCCTTTATTTCTTCGTGAGCCTGCTCATTTTCTCTCCGAAAGATAGATATCTCTTGGGTGAATTTTTCGTCAAGACTTATCACACCTTCCGCCACAAGCTTAACTTGAGAAATCACATCTTTAGAAATAACGTGGAATTGGTGTATGATCTCGTCCTTAAATTGATCAACTTTCCTATCGAAGCCATCCATTCGCTGATCCATCTGACCGAACTGGTGATCCATTCGCTCAAATCGCTGATCCATCTCGCTGAATCGCTGATCCATCCGCTCAAGTCGCTGATCCATCTGGCCGAACCGCTGATCCATTCGCTCAAATCGCTGATCAATTTTTGAAAATTTCGGATCTAAATTTTTCTCAGAAAATTCCTTTAACGCCTCTAAGATATCCTTCTTCGTAATTTCTGCCATCATTGTCTCCTCATCTCTTAGCTTTTTAGATATCACGATTCATTCGGCCTGTCCAGTCTTTTCTTTGCTCTTTCAGGGAACCGCATAGATCTCTGTTGCGCATTTCTCTTTCTGCCTCTCAAATCGTTTTACCTGAAAAAGGGCGGCTTGGGGCCAATTTTCGAGAAAACCTGGGCACTCTTCCTTGATTGTGCAAGAGTCAACGACCACAACACTCACGCCGTTCTTATGGAGGCTTTGACTAACCTTTTCCCATGTATCCGGCATCTCCACAAATCTTCCTTCTGCATAGAAGGCAACGCGGTAGAATCTCTTTGGTCCCATGATTAAGGAGCCCCGATACCCATTTTCCTTTAACCAAAGGCCTGCCTGTTTGATCGTTATTTTTTCGTTTCCGTTCCCTCCGAGTGCCTGGGAAAGAAAAAAAAGGGAGAGGAACACGGTGAGGATCATGGCGAGATGTCGGCGCGTAAAAGACCTTCCAAGATTAAAGTATTCCATGCGCTGAGATAGAAAGGCGTCGGCAGCCTTGAGGCCGTGGCTAGCGAAAAAAATCGAAGGTAAAACCAGGGTGAGACCATGGCGGGTACTGAAATAATAGAGCTGTCTCGCATAAAACACAGACATCAAAAAGAGAATGGAAAAAGCATATAGTAGATATTTGTCTGAGGATGAGAATCCCTCCTTTCTCCTTTTCCAAAATCCCAACAAAACAAGAATAATCAAAAGGTTAGAAGATTTGAAGAATTTATAAATCACTTCGGAAATTGCTAAAACGACCCGGTGCCGGCTTGCAAATTCAAGAGCATCTTGCGAAATCGCAGGCAATGAAGAATAGGTTCTTTCCCCCAAGGTACCAATTGGATCTTGAGGCCTCAGTACCGTCCGAACATGCGCTTTGATGAAAGTAAGAGAAAAGGAGGTCATCTCACCGATGGCTGTTTGGTTCGGATTCTTCTTAAAAGAAAAGATAACGAAGGAAAGCAAGACGGGAAAGATCAAAACGAACAGGCTTAGGTTTAAGATTTTCCTCTTTACGGGAAGCAATCCTGTCTTTTTGAAAACGATATAAAAAGCGAGAGCAGCCCAAAGAACGAAACCTTCGACGCGTGTCAACGCTCCTAGTCCGGCACTCAAACTGGCAAGTGCAAAGAAAAGAGGATGTCCTTTCCCACTGCCTTCCCACACCAGCCACATCGTAACGAGAACAAAGAACCATAGGGTGGGATCCCTAAGGACTTGAGTGTCAAATTCCAATAAGTTGGGAAGGGTTATATAGAAGATTGCAGAAAGCCAACCTATCTTTTCGTCATATAAGCTCCGCCCGAGAAGAAAAACCGGGATGACGGTGAGTGTCCCCAAGACGATAGAAATCAATTGTCCGCTCAGCTCCCAGTCGCCAACCAATCTCTGAACGAGAAAGATCAAGAAGGGATAAAGGCTAAAGTAGGATCCGGGGATTCCGCTGTAATTCCCTTCTGAAAACAACTTCGCCATCTTGATGTAAAGCGTGCCGTCATTCGTGATGATCTGAGGTTGGAGGAATACGATGAACCTTGGAATAAGAGCAATGAGGACAAGAAGGCATAACTTTGCGAAAAGGGGCATTGAGACAACCGTTTCCTTGACCCTTAATAGCCCCTTTTTTGACCTTTCAACCATACCTTCTCTTTAATCCATTTATGAACGTTTCAAATGACCTACAGAGAGAATGACCCACGTGGTAAAAGGGGATTATGGGTTTCTCCTCAACTATTGCTAATAAATATGGGCCAATAAAACCATGACAATTTTCTCACTCGTCCTCCCATTACCAAATATCCTCTTATTCTTTAAGGGATCCTTTCCCCACTCTCTTTGTCTCACTGCATCTACAATTTTTTTCGTTTCCGCTCCCACTAACACGTTCCATCCGCTTTTGACGGTCTCTACCCATTCGGTTTCATCCCTTAACGTGAGACAGGGGACTTTAAACCAGTAAGCCTCCTTCTGCACGCCTCCGGAATCCGTCAAGATGGCTCTCGCGTGCTTTTCCAAGACTAACATGTTGAGGTAGGAAACAGGTTCTATCAATCTAACTCTATGGCTATCTACTGGAAGATTGTAAGTTTTCATCACCTTCTTCGTTCTGGGATGGATTGGAAGAATCACCGGAACCTCTTTTCCAATTTCATGAAGGGCCTTCAGAATCGATTTGAGCCTTTTGGGGTCATCCGTATTTTCGGCACGGTGGAGGGTGGCAAGGTAATATTGCAGATTGCAGATTGCGGATTGCGGATTGAAAAGACCTAAGTCCTTCAGAATGGTTGATTTCTCTTCAGCTAATTTCGAATAATAGAGAATCGAATCGTACATGACGTCGCCGACGTTTCTGATCACTCTTCCCCGACCTGAGCGGATTCCTTCTTTCTCTAAATTCTTTACCGCCTGGTTCGTGGGACAGAAAAGAAAGGTGGAAAGGTGATCGGTAAGAAGGCGATTGATCTCTTCGGGCATGGTCCGGACATAACTTCTTAACCCCGCTTCCACATGGGCAATCGGGATATTCAGTTTGGCAGCGGCCAAGGCCCCTGCTAAGGTTGAGTTCGTATCGCCATAAACGACAACGGCCTCTGGTTTCTCCCTTTCAAGAACGGCTTCGATTCGTTCAAGCATGACCCCGGTCTGTTTCCCATGTGATTCGGATCCAACCCCGAGGTGGTAATGCGGTTTGGGAAGTTCAAGCTCTTCAAAAAAGACTCGATCCATCAGATAATCGTAGTGCTGGCCGGTATGGACGAATATTTCTTGAATATGATTCTTCTGAGAAGAGGCCTGAATGGCTCGGTTGACCGAAGCCGCTTTAATAAATTGAGGCCTGGCACCCACGATGGTAACGATTTTTATCATTTATAATGGCCTCACTCCAGCGCGATCTTTTTTATATCTGTTTCCACAGGCCTTGCAAATAGCTTTTCCAGATCGAAATGTGAGCTCCACGGCACATTGACAGACCCACCCTTTTATCTTCCCCGGATTTCCATAAACAAGAGCGTAATCGGGAATATCTCTGGTCACCACTGAACCTGCCCCAATGAAGGCATATTCTCCTATAGTGTTCCCGCAGATAATCGTGGTATTGGCCCCGATGGTTGCTCCTCTTTTTACCAATGTCTGCCGGAATTCTTTTCTTCGTGAAATGAAACTTCTGGGATTCAACACATTGGTGAAGACCATCGAGGGGCCGCAGAAGACGTCATCCTCTAAAACCACTCCATCATAGATGGAGACATTATTCTGGACTTTTACATTGTCTCCCAAAATCGCACCGCTGCTGATGAAGACATTCTGTCCGATGATACAATTTTTCCCAATCTTTGCCCCGGACATGACATGAGAAAAATGCCAGACCTGGGTATTCTCACCGATCTCCGCAGGTTCATCCACGACCGCTGTCGGATGCACAAAATAATTCTTCTCCATTCATCTTCTCCATCATAGGCTAATGGGAATTCCCTTCTGCTTAATGGACTGTTGGGCAGCAACAAGAATCTTGATCACTTCAACGGCATCCCGCGCTCCGGTTCGAGGTTGTGCCCTTGTCTGCATGCAATGAATAAAATGATCCGCCTCTGCCCGAAGGGGTTCCGCCATCTTGATATTCGGGATCGTAATATCCCCAAACCTCAGGCTTAAATACTCCCCATATGAATCATAGGATAGACTACTAACTCCTTTATCATAAATCTTCAATTTCTCGGATACCTCCATGTCGTCAAAGACCACCATCTTTTTCGACCCCACGATCGTGATCTTCCTGATCTTGTGTGGATCGAGCCAGCTCAGATGGATATTGGCCATCTTGCCGTCGGCAAAGTGGAGGCTCAGAAAGACCACATCTTCAATATTCTTCTGGATATAGCTTTCTCCATGAGCGGAGACCACTACCGGTCTCTCATTGAGGAGTCCGAGAATGACAGACAGATCGTGAGGAGCAAATGACCATAGGGCATTTTCGTCTTGGCGAATGATGCCGAGATTGACTCTTTGGGTATAGATATAATGAACCCTCCCCAACTCTCCAGAATCGATCATCTCCTTTAATCGATCGAACACCGGATGGTATATAAGGAGATGTCCCACCATGAGAATGCATTCTCTCTCTTCTGCTATTTTTGCCATCTCTTCTGCATCTCCCACATTTAATGCCATTGGCTTCTCCACCAGGACATCCTTTCCAACTAATAGGGCTTCTTTCGCTAAAGGGAAATGAGAGGAGGCGGAGGAGGCGATCACGACCCCTTTGATGTCTGGGTCGGAGATGATGGGTTTCAAATTGTCCACCAATTTTGATCGATAATAAATCTTTTGCAGGTCCATCAATTTTGAAGGATCGGAGTCGCAAATATATTTCAGATGGACATTAGGGAGCTCTGAAAAAACACGGATGTGATTCTTCCCCCATGCCCCAGCCCCCACCACCGCAATACCGATCATAGAAGCCTCCGCAAAAATCAGTTTAAAATTAACAATTAGCAATGATCAATTAGCAATTATCCTTTTGGAAAAGCTTTATCGCAAGTAACATTTTGCAATGTTAATTTTGCAACGACCATTTTTCAATAATCATTTCATAGGTTTCAACCCCATTCCTTCAGGGCATCCTTTCAAGTGCCACTTCAGCAGATAAGCGTAAATTGAGAGCTTATTTCTCCATTTTTGTATCGCAAACCCTGACAGGATGCAAACGATTAACATCGAAATAAATTCCACCCCCAATTTAATCAGCAATCCGATTAAAAGGACAAACCATTCCCATCGTCCCCTATTCTTTTTAAAAAAATGGTAGCGAGAGCGGTAATATTCCGCCTTAGCCCTCTTTTTTTCCTTCTCAGCACTCTTTCCCTGAAAATGATAAACTTCGGCCTGGGGATGATGATAAATCTTCCATCCTGCCCTCCGGATCCGATAACACCAATCCGTCTCTTCGAGAAAGAGAAAGTAATCCTCATCCAACAATCCCACCTGCTCCATCGCCTCTCGTCTCACCATCATACAGGCACCGATGACCGAATCAACTTCAATGGGTTCAGAATAGGTTTGCTCCTTCCCTGGAAACCGGTCAGGGAAAAACCAACGAAGAAGACTCTTATTCGTCAATTCCGTGGCAAGGGATGGAAAGTTAGCAATCGAGTTCTGTTTTGATCCGTCTCTATTTAATAGCTGAGCCCCCACCACGCCTGCCTCCGGATGATTCTCCATAAAGGCCTTCAGGGTCTCAATGGCCCCTTCCTTCACCTGAGTATCGGGATTGAGTAGGAGAATATATTCTCCTGTGGATAACCTTATTGCCTGATTATTGGCCCTGGCAAATCCGAGATTCATTTGGTTTTCAATCAGATTCACCACAGGAAATGCTGCCTTCACCGCTTCCCCACTCCCATCGGTGGATCCATTATCCACTACAAAAATCTCCATCTCCAATCTCTTCGATGTCGGTCGGAGTGAGTTCAGACACTGAATTAATAATTCCTTCGTATTCCAATTGACGATGATAATGGACAGATCGCTCATGCCTTAATAATCTCAAGATGGATCAAATCCCCCAATCGGATTAGATCCACAAACCAGCAGAAAGGTTTAACAAGATACCTTAAAAAATGGCTTTTATAAAATGGCTGCTTTCCTTGAATCAAAGATCTCCCTTGATGCCGGTCATTGATCCAATATTGAAGGCTAGCCAAGAAAGTCCTTGTACCCGAATCAAATCGGATTGCCTGTACTCTCAATCCGAGCGAAGAGAGTAACCTTTTCATCGTCTCG